>Ga0315282_10000105_pt1 | contig 161718 bp, 181 predicted proteins | sample YL17G07_20_MG_FD_203693 | JGI IMG/M metagenome (GOLD analysis project Ga0315282, IMG submission 203693) | Sediment microbial communities from Yellowstone Lake, YNP, Wyoming, USA - YL17G07_20 | ecosystem: Environmental > Aquatic > Freshwater > Lake > Sediment | place: USA: Wyoming | collected... | reverse complement strand
CTACGAGAGTCAACCAGGACGCTTCCTCTTTAGTCAGTTTCCGATGCGCCAATTTCATTCACCACCTTAAGCCTCACTGTGCTTGCTGAGAAATTCTTGAACCGCGAACTCGGTTAGTTCCGTTTCATCTTTGAATTGGGGTAGGCTTGGATCTTGCTTGGCCGCTGTAAGGTACTGTGTGGCCTTCTCCGTTAGGTCACTTGGATTCGTAGCGGTACTGCAAACTTCTGGTTCGGTCTTCTCTGGGTCTGGTATGCCGTATTTGCGGTAGATCTCTTCATGGTTCAAGCGCATGCCGTCGACCTGCGCGTCGAAATCCTCCTCTAGCGCATGCTCAAAGTATTCTTTCGGCGTTCTCGTGCCCAGAGTTTCCTTCAGGATTGCGGCATGATCTTTGATGAACTTGATCATGCCCCTGTGGACGCGTAGAGGCAGGGTCACTAAGTCCGATTTCGGAGTCTTCTTTCTCTTTGATGCCTGAGATTTCTTCATTCCTACTGCTCACCTCCCCAAAACTGAGTGCGCTAGGGCTTTGAGGATTGAAGGTTCACGCGAACCCAATGCCGTTCCAAACCAATTTTCCTTCATATCGCTCACATCTTTTGTGCGTGAATACTGTATCCACGAAGGTTTTATTAAGACTTGTGGTTATAGTATTCACAGCGTAGGGTCGATTGGGAATGAGAAGCAGAATTCTAACTGAGTACGAGAGGGATTGCATTAGGAAGTACCTGAAGGCAGATGGGAAGAAGGATGTTGAAATACGGAGTCTGGCGAAATTCGCCAAGAAATACCTCGACCAGTTACAGAAAGATCTAGCCCTAATTGTAAAGTTTCACCAAGCTTACACCAAGCGAAACGGAAAATGAGAAGCTTTGAACCTTCAGTTCAGCGCTCTCTCCCGGCGCCATAATGGTAGTTCAACTCCGTATTTTTCCTCTGACAACAACCAGTTCGAGAGGCGAAGGTCATGCGACAGAGGATTGACATTCACGAATGGCAAAGTCGTAGTAATAGTAAATGGGCTTGGATTACCAAATGACCTGCAGGACCCGAAAATAGATTACAGAAAATGTGAGAAAGTGGTTCGTGAGAGTCGAACATGAAAGTACTCAGTGGCAGAATATTATTCTTTGACCTTTCGAAGAACAAAACTCACGATGAAGAGTTCGCGAACTATGCTAGGTTTCTTGGGGGAAGAGGTGTAAACCAGTATCTTTTATTCAAGTATTTGCCAGTGGGACTGCCGCCTTTTCACCCTCGTAGCTTAGTAACCATCGGCGCCGGTCTGCTTGTGGGAACTGAAGCGCCCGGAGCTTGTAGGGTAAGCATAGATACAAAAAATGTTTTCACTGGAGGAGTAGGGTCAGCAAATGTCGGTGGATCTTTCGGACCCGCGCTGAGATCTGCGGGGATAACGAATCTCGTAATAAGCGGTAGAGCGAAGAGGCTTGTTTACCTTCTAATCGAGAATGGCAGAGTCGAAATCAAAGACGCTGGTCATTTGCGGCAGAAGACCACCTCAGAAGTAAAGAGGATAATCAAGAGCGACCTGGGTTCGGACTTCAGTGTGACCAGTGTCGGTCCCGCTGGAGAGAATCTCGTTGGAGCAGCATCTGTTATGGTTGACGCGGCAAGATCTGCCAGCAGGTGCGGTGTCGGAGCAATATTTGGTTCGAAAAAACTGAAAGCTATCGCTGTTAGGGGAGACGCCCAGATAGAGGTTGAGGACGAACAGAGATTTTCGAGCATTGTTAGAGATTCTGTTGAGAAGATCACCAAGAACGAGTTCAACAAACGTCGGATGAAATACGGAGTGTATTGCTACGATGAACCTTGGGGAATTGAAAGTCCCTACAGGAATTTTTCCGGCGAGGTACCACCTCAAGAGAGAAAGTTGAAGCTAACGGCGGATGCCTTTCTCAAACATAAAATTGGTAAGAAGACGTGCGGTTCTTGTCCTATAGGGTGTTGGTCAGTATATCGATACAAGTACGGCGAGGAGTGGGTGACTACTGAGGCTCTACAGGGTAACGATATCCACAACTTCGGTGCGAAACTAGACTTGGACGAGCCTGAAGACGTGCTCTTCGCGCACCACCTCTGTAACGAATTAGGGCTTGATGTCGATGTCATTAGTAACGCCATAGGATGGGCTTTTCAATGTTACAACGCAAGAGTCATAGACAAGGGAGATACCGGTGGGCTTGAGCTAGAGTGGGGCAATAAACACGCAGTATTTCAGCTTATGAAACAGATCGCGCAGCGCGATGGCTTCGGCGATGTCCTTGCGGATGGATGCAGAGAGGCTTCAAGAAAGATTGGACGCGGGTCGGAATTCTGTGTTCACGTTAAAGGTAGCGACCTGTTTGAATGCCTATGGATGTCCCGTTCTTGGGCTCTCGGAGTAGTGGTGTCACCACGGGGCGGTACACACACTAGGGGTGCTCTCATAGAAGAAAGGATGCGCGATCTTCCGGAAGAAGTTTCTAAGGAACTCTTCGGGATTCGCTCGATCGGCCCAATCACGGAATATGAAAATAAGGAAAAGCTAGTAGTATTCATGGAGAGACTGAATGCCGTTCTCGATTGTTTAGGCATTTGCATGTTTACGCATAGCAGTAGGGCCGATATGCTGCTGCCGGAGGATTACGCCAATCTGTTTTCGGCAGCTACCATGTTAAATAAAGATTGGAAAGCCTTACTCCGGATCGGAGAACGAGTTCACACCCTGGAAAAGAGTCTAAACGTCATTCACACCAATTGGACTAGAAAAGACGACCTTCCACCAGAGAGATTCATTGAAACACACTTGGCGGGGAAGTACCATATTGATTTGAAGGAATGGAACAAACTCCTTGATCGCTACTACGAACTTCACGGATGGAGCAAGCAGACAAGCCGGCCCAAGAAAGAAACGTTGAGGGAACTGGAACTTGAAGAAGTATATGAAAGAATTAGAAACAAAGGGGCGATCCACTAGCGCTTTATGCTGTGTCCTGAAGAAACAGCATAGGTGATTGGAATCGAGGTCATCTTAGGAGAGTCATTGCATGGAAACATTAGTGGTGACATCTGCGCGCTATCATACACGTTTAAGTTATCGATGCATAATGAAACCTCACACTAGTTAGAAACGTCCCAGATGAACGCGCTCGCCAAAGAAACAAATTTGATTGCAGACTTATCGAAGGAACAGGGGATGGGCTTTCCGTGAATAGGAATTGTGCCAACGTGCGACTTGCTAGGGTAGATCTGGATCGCGTAGATGTCTCGGTAGAAGACATCACGCCGTTTGGCATCCGCTTCTTGGGCGGAAGAGGCATCAACCACTACTTGCTCTTGAGAGAATTATCAAGAGGAACCAAGCCCTTCGACGGAGGAAATCCTGTAGTATTTGGAACCGGTCTCCTTGTCGGAACAAGCTGTCCGGGAGCAAACCGGGTTAACATTGCTTGCCTTAGCCCGCTTACAAGAGGGCTTGCATCTGCAAGTGCAGGAGGTGGGTTTTCCATCGAACTACGCTCAGCAGGCCTCGATCATCTGCTGATCACAGGGATAGCACACAAGCCTGTTTACATCTGGATCACTGACGATAAGGTTGAGGTGAGAGATGCGACTGCGCTTGTCGGAAAGAACACGAGAGAGACTGTCAGACTCATTCGAGAGGCGACTGGCGATAGGAACACGCAAGCTGCTTGCATCGGCCCAGCTGGAGAGAAACTGTCATTCAACTCTTGTGTGATCTTTACGGAGAGTAGGGCTGCCGGACGCTGCGGTATCGGTGCCGTCCTCGGATCAAAACATGTGAAGGCCATAGCCGTCAGAGGCACAGGCAAAATTGAAGTCGAAAACGAGGAATTTGAAGTCCTAATTAAGAAAATGGCAGAGAAAGTAAAGAACTCCAGCGTGCTCCAGAAGCTAGGAAGACATGGCACGGTAACATATGGCACGTTGGAAGGTGATCCATTCCGTGAGACAGCAGCAAAGAACTTTCAGAACTCAGAACCAGTCAAGAGATTTCGCCTTTCAGAGTTTGAGCAATTCCGTGTCGGAAAGATCGAAGAGCCATGTTGTCCAGTTGGTTGTGCACAGCAGTATAGGGTTCTTGAGGGAAAATACTCTGGCACCAATGCAGAGAAGTTTGAAGGAAACAGTCGTGGCGATTTCGGCGAACGGTTGGGATTGAAGGATGCTGCTGCTATCCTAAGAGCGCATGAGCTTTGCCAATTATACGGGCTCGACGTCGACAATACTTCCGGAGCGATCGCATGGGCCTTTGAATGCTACCAAAGAGGATTGCTCAGTAGTCGGGATGCGGATGGGTTGGAGTTGGTTTGGGGAAACGACGAAGCTGTCATCAAATTGATCGAAAAGATTGGCAGAAGAGAGGGGTTCGGGGAGACGCTGGCTGACGGATGTAAAGAAGCGGCCCACAAGCTAGGTCGAGGGTCAGACGAATTTTGCATCGAAATAAAAGGACAGCCACTACAAGAAGCCATCAGGCCCTACAAAGGATGGGCACTTGGTGTTGTTGTTTCGGAGCGTGGCGGAGGACATACGAGAGGTTCTCCTTTGACAGAATTCGGAACCGTTGACGTAAATTCTTCTCAGAAAACTTGGACGAGCGAAGCTTCGCGCAGGCTTTTTGGAATCCCAGATTCCTGTGATCCAACATCCTATCGAAACAAAGCAAAGATCGTATTCTACTATGAGCGCTTCCAGTCCGTATTGGACAGTGCTGGGGTCTGCTACTTTGTGTCAAACTGGATAGAGCCAGATCTGCTCTCGCCCGATGACATGGCGGCAATGGTATCAAATGCAACCGGAAGGAACATTTCCGCAAGGGCACTCATGACAATCGGAAATAGAATTGTATGTCTGGGAAAGCTCTTCAATCAAGTTCATGCTGGATTTGAAAGAAGAGACGATTATCCGCCTCCACGGCTAATTCATGAAGCTGTTGAGACAGGCCCCTTCAAGGGTCAGCGACTTGAAATTGATGCTTGGGATGAAATGCTCAATGATTACTACCGTCTTCATGGATGGGATTCAAGAAGCGGATGTATAACTCATACAGCGCTTGGAGACTTAGGCCTCGAAGAATTCAAGCATCTGCTGATTCCCGTTCCACGTAATGAATAATGTCACGCTTCGTTATGGTACAATCGCATCTCCGTAAACGCCGAGACGGCATATGTCAGAATTGCTGCTACATGTGTGACTACTGATCAGAGGCGAAGTACCAGCAGAGGTAATCAACGACTGTTCCTTTAAGCGCAGGTTGGATGTTATGGGGAGAGATCGAATACGCCTCCTTCCGCGGTTCGCACACTTCGTGATCTGATTTACTGGCAGTATGCGAAGATTATCTCTGGCTCCGCAGGAATTGGCAAGTCTCATTATGGGTTTGTGATGAATCGTTTCAGGAAGCTTCAGGGCGAGGAGATCTTCTGGAACAGCATCCGCGAATATGTGAAGGAGAAGGACGTCGTCGGCAAGCGTGCGTTTTGTGGCTCCTCAGATAGGCTTTCACTTGAACATCTCTTCCCAAGACATTATGGTGGACCTGATGACGAGAAGAACGTCACTCGGGTGTGCCGCGCCTGCAACTCAACTAAGGGTTCCAAGCGGCCATACGAGTATTGGACAACGCGGAGGGGACTGGAAGCTGCGAAGTACGATATGCCCAGACTCGTGGAGGGCAAATACCTCAAATTTGCCTACGAAACCCTTTCGAAATCAGGATACCTTGATTTTTCGATAGAGAAGATTAGGGAAGGACTTTGCCCGCTTTGTGACCTCGCTTCGCTATGTGAGGACCAAGGCACATTCCAAAAGCTTTCACCTTTATGCTTAGACGGAGCGACAACAATCGCTTTGCGCTCTCAGCCTGAAAACTCATAACCGCGCAACGCCGTAATACATGAGAGCCCACGCGCGTAGTACTTTTGGTCAATAAAGTGCCCCTCCCCCCGGGGGGTCGCGGCAAACCCGCTTTTGACTTCATGTCAGAGTTGTGACGAAGTGAGCGCTGAAGGTGAAGAAGCTCTCCGGCTGTGCGTCAATAAGTACGGAGATCTGCTTGTGGAACTGTGTCCCCAGAGAGATCTCTCGCTAAAATCTGTGGTATAGGGTGATCTTGGGATCGTCACAACGTGTTCAAGGATCTTGGAGAGCTGGAGCCGGGGACTCTGATTTTAGTTGTATGGCTGTGTGGGCGACAGCTAGAGGGCGGGAGGCTAGGTCAATCAGTGGAAACAATGAAAAATAATTAGTGAAGAAAAGTATCGGGTCTATTTTGGTTCGTTGGTTACGGTGGTGTTCTGATTCTCGTGTCTAGTTTTAATTTGATAAACGCCGCAAAGTGCTAAGGCTGTGGTTAGAATGCCCAAGCCGAGAGCGAGTATCTGATATGTCTGCGTCCTCCTATTTGCGTAAACCAGCTGCTGGTTGAGTTGGTCGATCGTGGTACTCTGTTGGGAAATTGTGTTTTGTAGGTTGGTTTTGGTTTCGTTCAGGGTTTGCTGAAGCCGCATGAAGTTCGATTGGAGAGCGTGAAATTGAGCCTGCAATGCGGTATACTCCGGGGTTGTTGCCATAATGTATGTCAGAGGTGCTATTGTCTGGTCCGAGTTGACTGTATAGTAGATTGTCATTAGGGGCTGGGAGGTGAGAGAACGGTCGTAAAACGTGCGGACCGTTGTTGCGTTCTCGGTCACTATCCCAATCAGGGAGGTTCGTGGAGCATCAGACGGAACTGGAACCTTGATGTTCTTGTTGATTTGATCTCCAATATACATCGGGAGACTCTTCACGAGCGTGGCGCTTGTCAACTGTCTGAGGTTGTTCGTACTCTGGTCGGTTAAGTAGACCTGTACCGTGAGGCTTTCCAGATTGAAACTATTCTTTGCCTTCGCCTGTACGCCCACCGTTACGGATTTGCCTGGCAAAGCCTGGGCTGGGTAGGTGAGCTGGACGTTCAAGTGATTTAGGCTAACGTTATTCGAAATTTGACTGGATTGGGCGAACGCAGATTGATTCACTACGAGTAAGGTTGTAATAACGGCAATAAGAATCAAAATGGCCGGTTTCGTCTTCATATGGCATCGGAAATCCGCTCCGGGCAAGTCGATATAGCGATATTTGCTCCATCAGCCTCAATCACCCCACGGGCTCCACCGCTTTATTGACGCATTGCATGAACAGTATATTGCAAAGGCCATTTTCATCATGACTATGCTGAGCCCGACCATGCAAACGAAAACTACGTGCGATGTTTGATTTCCTGCAAATCTATTTAGCCACAGTAGGTCAGAACTTCAACCAGGTCGATTTCGCCCATGACGAATGCGAACCTTGTGACATTGGCTCACGGCGCCGGCGGGTCGGTTATGCAATCCCTCATCGAGAAGCACATTGTGAAATATCTTGGTGGCGCAAAGGTGGACGTTCCACTCGATGCACTCGACGACGCCGCCGTCGTTCAGGGAATGGTTCTGAAGTCCGATTCCTACACCGTGAAACCACTCTTTTTCCCAGGCGGCGACATTGGACGACTCGCCATCAGCGGAACAGTGAACGACATTTGCATGATCGGCGGCGAGCCCATAGCCTTAGCCGAGGGTTTCATACTTGAAGAGGGATTCAACCTCAGCGAACTCGACAGGATCTTGGAAAGCATGAGGAAAGCTAGCGACGAGTCGGGCGTCCCCGTTATTACCGGAGACACAAAAGTCATGGAAAGAGGCGCTCTCGACAAGTTCGTGATCAACTCATCGGGGCTAGGGAAGCGTAACCCATTACTCGACACGAACCTGATCGAAGTCAAGAAGGTCCGTGCCCTGAATAATCAATGGCTGCTTGACAGCAACGTTCGAGCCGGCGACAAGATCATTCTCTCCGGAACAATTGGTGATCACGGTATCGCAGTCCTTTCAGCTCGAGAGGGATACGGATTTGAAACTCGAATCGAATCAGACGCAGCGCCACTCAACAGCACAGTGAATCAAATGCTTGAGGTAGGAGGAATCGTCGCGATGAAGGATCCCACTCGAGGTGGCTTGGCGAATCTTCTAAACGAGTGGAGCCAGAAATCTCACGTTGGAATTCTGGTGCAGGAGCAGTCTATTCCCGTGAAGGAAGGCGTTCGAGCTGCCTGCGAAATGCTGGGCCTTGATGTGTTGGAGATCGGGAACGAGGGAAAGGCCGTAGTTTCTGTCGTGCCTGAAAAGGCTGAAGCCGTACTTGCTGCTCTCAAGGATACTACTCTGGGAAAGGATGCGGCGATTATCGGAGAGGCCACATCGGAATTCGACTTGGTTGCCATGGAGACTGTTGTTGGTGGTAGGAGAATCATTGCGCCTCCGGCAGGCGACCCTGTCCCAAGGATCTGCTAGACACGATCAGATTCGGCATCGCATGGATGCCAGTATCTTGTGATCCGCCCAGATCTTGCAAGTTCCCTCAGCCGAGACCATGGTAGGGCCTTTCGGTGAGGCCGGTGTGCACCCCTTCATGTAGAGCGGACATTCGGGCGGGTCGATCTTACCCAAGATCACGTCCCCGCACCTGGCCTTAGGAACAAACTGTTCGCTTCCCGGCGTCTCCTTCAAACCGAAACGCGATCGCGTATCGTGCTCACTGAATTTCTCTCGCATCTTGAAGCCGGATTCAGGGATTGTGGCAACGCCACGCCAATAACCGTCAACGCGCTCGAAGACCTTATCCATGGCTGCTTGCGCTCGCACGTTTCCATCCCAAGTAACCGCGCGGGTATACTCATTCTCCATCTTCGGCTCCCCGGTAGAGATCTGACGGAGCAGCATGGCTATGGAGATTAGAACGTCGACCGGTTCGAATCCTGAGAAGACCATTGGCTTCCTGGTTCGCTGGAAGCAGTGGTCGTAAGCTTTCATACCCGTCACCGTCGAAGCGTGACCAGCGTTCATGAATCCGCTTACCGCTAGATCCGGTGAAGTCGCGACCGCTTCCACAGCGGGTGGGACGTAGCGATATGATGTCAGGAAGGTGAGGTTAGGTGGTGGGCCTTTCAGGATTTCGTAGGCGGTCGGCGGGGCTGTGGTCTCAAAGCCAACTGCGAAGAACACGTGCTCTCGCTCAGGGTTGGCTTCGGCCATCTTCACTGCGTCGTGCACGCTGTACACTACCCGGACATCTCCTCCCGAAGCCTTGGCTTCAAAGAGAGACATACCGGAACCTTTCGCTCGGGACATGTCGCCGTACGTGAGAATCGTCTTCCCATCTAGGGATAATTGCACCGCGGCGTCGATGTCGGCTGCGGGTGTCACACACACTGGGCAGCCGGGCCCCGCGCGGACTTCAACATTCTCCGGCAGTAGAGTGCGAATTCCGAAATGCGTGATTGTCCACTCGTGGGAGCCGCAGACATGCATGATGATGACGTCATCGCGGATGGCTTGGGCAAGGCGATCAATCTCAACTCGAAGCTTCTTTGCCAGAGCTGGATCTCGATACCCCTCAAGGATCATCAGAGGCCACCTTTCAGTTGCCTCTCGTAGGCTGCGCGTTCCTCGGGAACGGCCGCGAGAATTTGCTGCCAGTAACTCAGCGTCTGACGTGCATCAGCTTCGTCCACTATTTGGATCGCATAACCCGCGTGCACCAGTACGTAGTCTCCTATCCTGGCTTGGACGAGGGAGATGTTGACGTCGTCTCTGATGGTGCCTTCGCCAAAATCCACTCTGGCAAAATCGCCGTCCAACTCTATGACTTTGCCCGGATAAGCTAGGCACATTGTTTCTTCGCCGATTTCTCTCAGGTTCGTCTACTTATTAGTTTGTAGAACAATTACCAATCCTGCCACGTCAGCCCTCAGTATGAGCGACCCATATGATCTTGCACAGGTCGGCAGGGTAATCCAAATCCTGGGTGAAATGGCGAAGATCGATCTGGGCGGCGGAACCCTAGTCAACGCCAACATCGCCCTATCCGAGGCTAAGGTGGGTGATTATGTGCTGGTGCACGCAGGCTACGTGCTGAAAGTCTTAGACCTAGCCGAAGCCAAACGAATGCTAGCACGATGGCGCTAGAGGAAACCGGCTATTGCAATGAGGCCAAGTAAGCTTGACCGAATGATATTCCACCGTCTCCCGGGGGAACAGCAACATTGCTTACGTAACTGAGCCCCGCCTCAGAAACAATCTTGCGAATCATGACTGAAATTATCTCGTTTAGAGCAACGCCACCCGAAAAGCCCACCGTCCTAATGCCCTCTTCTCTTGCGAGCGCGATAGCAGCATTTGCCAGAGCTCTAGCCATGTATGCATGAGCAGAGAATGCTAGATCCGGGACTGCTATCGCTGTTCTCTGATCATATATGGCTTGAACCATGTTTGTCGTTCTGATGACTTCGCCATCTATCTCAGGTTCGATGCTCAGTCTATTCACGCCACCGCGCGAATAGGCTTCGAGCTTCATGGCTGGTTCGCCCTCATACGTTCTTTCGTAACTGATGCCCAAAATGGCAGCGATAGAATCAAGAACTCTCCCGCAGCTCGACGTCCAGATGAAATCCTTCCTGTCCAGTTGACGCATGATTATCGGGATCTCAGCTTCCGCGTGAGGCAAGCGGGACACGTTAGCCTCCAGCCAATCTCGAATAGTGGGTTCGCCTCTGAGAATGCCAGCCACCATTCTTGTTGGAAATCGCGTCGCCAAGTCTCCTCCAACCATCGGTTGTTCCTCCAAATGCGCTGCCCTCCTGACTTCGGGGCCGTGGCACACGAAGATCTCACCTCCCCACGCTTCGCCCCCGTAACCCAATCCAAATCCGTCACAAATGATGCCCACGATTTCATCCACGGCATGCTCGGCCATGAGCGAACCAGCGTGAGCGTGGTGATGTTGGATTCGTTGCAACGGCACGCTGAGTTCTTTCGAGGTGCGCTCGGCGATCTTGGTGGTTGTGAACTTGGGGTGGAGGTCGCAGGCTATGGCATCTGGCGCGAATCCGATTAGTCGCTCCAAGTGTGAGACCGCGCTTTCCAGAAATTTCGCGGTCTCCACTGTTTCTGTATCTCCAATGTGTTGAGTCAAGTATGCCTTGTTGTTGAGGATCATGCATGCAGTGACGTTGAGTTCTCCGCCCAGCGCCAGCGTCTTAGTCTTGGATGGATTCGGCAGAATTATCGGGGCGGGTGCGTAGCCGCGAGATCGTCTGATGGGAGTGAGTGTTTCGCCTATGCATCGGACCACCGAGTCATCCGCGCGTTGCGCAATCTCTCTATCATGCACGAGGAAGTAGTCCACGACGCCGCCAAGCCTCTGAATCGCGGTCGGGTTATCTGTGATTATTGGTTCGTTGGGGGCGTTCGCACTGGTCATTATGAGGGCTGGGTCGCTTGTTGAATCAAATATCAGATAGTGCATCCCCGTGTAGGGCAGCATCACTCCCACGGAGTCCAGCCCCGGTGAGATTAGCGGGGAAAGCAGAAATGGCTCCTTCTTGTGTAGCAGAACTATGGGTCGCATGTAGGATTCGAGCAGTTCGCGTTCACAGGAACGGACTTCGCCGAACGTAATTGTGGAGTCAAGGCTTCGGGCCATTATCGCGAACGGTTTATTCCTTCTCTCCTTGCTTCGCCTCAACCGTTCGATAGGTTCATCTTGGAGGGTGGAAGCGGCCAAGTGGAAGCCCCCGTTCCCCTTGAGTGCTAACGCCTCGCCCTCTGAGAGCAGTTTTCCGGCTTCTTGGATTGGATCGGAGACATCGACGGGGTGACCTGAACTGTCCAGTAGCGTGACCTCGGGTCCACAGATCGGGCACGCTATGGTTTGCGCATGGAATCTTCGGTTCAGGGGATCCGTGTACTCGCTGCGGCAGTTGGGGCACATTGGGAACTGGTGCATAGTTGTGTTCGGTCGGTCGTATGGAACTCCAACGATGGTGGTGTATCTGGGGCCGCAGTTCGTGCACGTAATGAAGAAGTAATCGTGTCTCCGATCTTCAAGAGACCTCAATTCTTTCAGGCAGTCGTTACATATTGCGATATCGGGAGGGATGACCGAGCCGCTCCTCGTCCGCTCTTGACTACTCGTTTCAATAATGAACTCCGTCAGTCCCGCTTCGACCTCGGAGTACTCTACCTGAACACTGTCCAGTCGCGCAAGGGGCGGCTTTTCTTGCTTCAGCGCTTGTACAAAGCCATCGACCCGAGTCTTTTCGCCTTCCACGATGATCTCGACGAGGGCGTCAGCGCGATTTCGAACGAATCCTCTCAGTCCTTGGCGTTTGGCTATTCTGTAAATGAACGGCCTGAATCCTACTCCTTGAACAATGCCAGTAACCATGATGGACGCACGCAATGGGTTCGCCGGTTCCAACTGTGATTTCGCACTTTACACGTCTGTCAGACCCATCGTAGGCAGTTGGGCCTATAGGGTTTCTTGGGATTACGTAAATCCGGCAAGCCTTTAATACGGTTCTGTCTTTTCGCTAGCGCAATTCCGGTGTAGAGCGCCAATGTCAAGAGAATTCAGGCATATACTGCGAGTGGCTGGCAGTGATATAGATGGCACCAAGAAGATAGTTTACGGTCTGACGAAGATCAGAGGTGTCGGACCAAGCTTTGCCGCGGCGATTGTTCGAGCTGCGGAGATAAAACCCGAGTTGAGGATGGGTGACCTATCTGAGGCTGAGGTTCAGAAGGTGGAGGATGTAATGCGAGATCCAGCCAAGTACGGCCTTCCACCGAGACTTTTCGATCGAAGAAAGGATCTCGAGACTGGTCGCGATCTGCACCTTATCGGTGCTGATTTGGCCCTGAGTACTAAGACCGACATCGACTTCATGAAGGACATAAGATCTTGGAAAGGAACTCGACATTCCTTGGGATTGAAGGTCCGAGGACAACACACGCGCACAACCGGGCGTAAGGGCAGAGCGGTTGGTGTAGCGAAGAAGATAGTTATGGAAGCCGCGAGAGCAGCCGCAGCCAAGGAGCGGGAAGAGAAGAAGTAGAGTGAATGAGAGATGGGAGATCCAAAAAGGCAGAGAAAGAGCTACGAGACGCCTAGGCATCCTTGGCGGAGAGATCAACTGGAAGTGGAATTGCACCTTGTCGGAGAGTACGGCCTCCGGAACAAACGAGAGCTTTGGCGATACAAGACAATGCTCTCCAAGGTCCGAGGAATCGCACGTTCACTCTTAGGCGCTACGGAAGAAGAGAGGGCTCGGCTCGAACGCGAGTACATCTCGAAACTCGGCAGAATCGGGGTCCTATCCGAGTCTGCCACTATCGATGAGGTCCTCGACCTAGAGATCCGAGATCTTCTGGAGCGAAGGCTTCAGACAGTAGTGTTTAGGCGCGGTCTAGCCAAGACCGTGTATCAGGCGAGGCAGTTGGTCTCGCATGGCCACATATCCGTGGCGGGTAAGGTTGTGTCGGTTCCAGGTTACATCGTGAAGCGCGACGAAGAGCCTAGAATCAAGTATTTCGGGCAGAGCCCGATTGCGAAGAGCGATCACCCGTTAAGGAAGATTGCTGCTGCCGCGGCGGCGGGACAGGAAGTTGCCGCGGGCTCGCAGCCTGCATAGCCTGAATCACTAGCCCTACTGAGTCGTCTTCTTCCTGAGGAATAGGAAGAAGAGTAGCGCGAAAACCGTCAGAAGCATTGCCAAAACGATGATGATAAAGGAATTCTGTCCCGTTCCCAGTACGATGGGGATGGGTCCGATTAGTATAACGGCTCCACCGCTGACCCCGTTCATATTCAGGTTCGAGAGTGATCCCAGCGTCATCAACACGACTCCAAAGAAGATGATGGCGAACGCGGCGAAGAACAACCACGTAGCCAGAGAGAAGGTTGGCGTAATCGAAGACTCTATTCGTGCAGCAGTCGGTCTCAGCCTGTTCTGGCATTCAGAGCATGACCAGTGGGTTGAGTCGAAGCAATTGCTGCAGACGGCTCTACCACAGTCTTGACAAACATAGGTCGCGGTTCTCCGGCCGCACAATGCGCATACCGGTGCCGTCATTAGCGATCACCTCATCACGAGCATTGGGACGAAGATAAACGCAAGCACTATGATCATCAGGACGATAGCAAGTAGAACCAGCACTTTCACAGATTCCCTATCCGTCCCGAATATAATCGGAATCGGGCCTATCAACAGGACTCCACCACCGCGTGTTCGATTGGAATTTTCTTTGCTCTTAGCAGCCAAGAGGACAACGGCGACAAATGCCAAGATGAATCCGAAGATGACGAGTATGAACCCAATCTCCGCGAGGCTCCCAGCAACCAATTCACCGTCACCAAACTTGCTTTCGCATCTCACGTGAACTTTAACTCTTCGAGAAGACGACTGAATGACCTTCGTTGAGGCTGTAATAGTTTATAAGCCCGGTAATGGCTACCTCGCAAAGCTCTTTGGCTGGAAGTGAAAACACTGTGGACTGCGGACCCGAACGGCACAATTCAGGTCAGCGTAGCTCACATAATGTTCGAGCTGAAAATCATGTGAGGGGTCCGTAGCCTTTGGAAATCAAGGTGATAGAAGACAAGGAGACCGTATTCAGGTTCCTCCTCAAGGGAACCAACCACGCCTACGCAAATGCTCTGCGAAGGACTATGCTCGCCGAAGTACCCGCAATGGCGATCGAAGATGTCATCATGATCGAGAACACTTCAGTTCTCTACGACGAGACCATAGCACACAGGCTCGGCTTGATCCCTCTGAAGACGGACTTGGACGCATACGTTCTACCTGAGGATTGCGACTGCAAGAGTGAATTGGGCTGTAGCAAGTGCAGAGCGTCGTTCACCCTTGAGGTTGAAGCAAGCGAGGAGCCGATGATGATTTACTCGTCTCACCTAAAATCTGAAAGTGACGTTACACCGGTCAGCGGTAACATTCCGATCGTTAAGCTTGGCGCAAAACAGAAGCTGCGACTCGAAGCGTATGCTAGGCTTGGCCGAGGAATAGAGCATGCGAAGTGGCAGCCAGCCTCTGCATGCGCATACAAGTACTTGCCAAGCGTTACCCTGAATCCTGACAACTTGGCCAATCCGGAAGAAGTGATCCAGGTCTGTCCAACTGATGTATATGCTCTAGATGCCGAGAAGAAGATAATCGTGCGAGACGAGATGGCATGCACGCTGTGCATGGACTGCGTTCAGAAGGCTGTGCCTGCGGATTCGAAGAAGTCATTTCCGATCAAGATCGAAGGAGATGAAACGTCCTACGTCTTCTACGTGGAATCCACCGGAGCCATTCCACCGAAGAGAATCATTGGAGAAGCATCGAATATACTCAGCAGGAAGGCATCCGGATTGACCGATCTGGTAAGAAAAGGAATCGAATAGGATGGAAGCTTGTTCTTGAAACGAATGATTACAAATCCAGAACTTACGGATACGATTAAATTCCTAAAGGTCCAAGCTAGGGAAAACAAGTCGAAGATATGGTCTGTCGTGGCTGAGCAATTATCACGCCCCCATCGCGGGAGGGCCGTCCTGGACTTGAATCACATTTCACGCGCTGCTGCAGCAGATTCGGTTGTCGTTGTCCCCGGGAAAGTCTTAGGAGCGGGAGCGATTAGCCATCCCGTAACGGTCGGAGCCTTCCAGTACTCTGAATCAGCAAAAACGAAAATCGAGCAGGCAGGCGGAAAGTGCATTGGCATTAAGGATTTTGTTAACAAGTATCCGAAAGGATCGAAGGTTCAAATTCTCAGGTGATTAGAACGTCAAAAGAACCTCTTTTGCTAGACGCGAAGAATCAGATTCTCGGTAGACTTGCAAGTTTCGCCGCGAAGAGAGCCTTGAACGGTGATACCGTGATCGTCTTGAACGCTGAAAAGGCCGTAATCTCCGGCAGACGAAAAAACATCGTGGAGGAGGCCAAGCGCCGACTCAAAACAAGAACGCTCGGTACGCAGATTCATGCTCCTGTTCATCAACGGAGACCCGACGTGTATTTGCGGCGAGTTGTAAGGGGAATGCTGCCGTGGAAGAAGGCTAAGGGCAGGTCTGCCTTCCATCGGGTTTGGGTGTTCATGGGCGTCCCAGAGGAATTCGCGAACAAGGCCCCAGTAACAATCCCTGGAGCGGACGCCGCGAAATTGGTCTCACCATACGTGACCTTGGAGGAACTCGCCAAGGAGATTAGAGGTTAGTCGAATATGAGTGAGATTGTGGAAAAGACCGAAGTACCACCGAAAGCAGAGACGACCGAGAAGGCTGAGAAGCGAGAAAAACCAGAAAAGAGCGAAAAAGTTGAGAAGAAACGAATCATCCTCGTAACAGGAAAGAGGAAGACCGCTATTGCACGCGCGATAGTGAAACCCGGCGCGGGTAATGTTATCGTAAATGGGATTCCACTCGCAACCTTCATGCCGGAGATTGCGAGGATGAAGGTTACCGAAGCGTTGGTACTATCGGGCGAACGCTGGCGAGCCCTGGATTTCAACGTAAGAGTCAGTGGAGGAGGATTCATGGGCCAAGCTGAAGCCGCTCGAATGGCAGTGGCAAAAGCTCTAGTTCAGTGGACCAGAAGTTCTGAGCTCAGGAAAACGATGACCAATTACGATAGGACAATGCTCGCCGGAGATCCACGTAGGAAGGAACCGAAGAAGTTCGGAGGCCCCGGCGCAAGGCGCCGCGAGCAAAAATCATACAGGTAGACTGGAGAATCCGTGCATGATAATTCCAATAAGATGCTTCACCTGCGGAAAGCTGATCGCCGACCGTTGGGAGGAATTCGCCAGGCGAGTCAAGGCAGGCGAGAGCCCGAAGAGAGTTCTCGACGACATGGGAATGACGCGATACTGCTGTCGACGCATGTTCATATCACATGTCGATGTTGTGGATGACCTGCTACGATATGCTCAGGTTACAGCAAAGAAACGTGCACAATTCGAATGAATGAGGTTGAATGAATGTCTGAGATTGAAGAGAAAGAGGGGATGCCGAAATCAGAAGACCTACTCATCCCACTCGAAGATCTGCTCGCTGCAGGGTTGCATATCGGTACTAGGATCAAGACCGGTGACATGGAACCTTACATATACCGCGTCAGGCCCGATGGCCTATTCATCCTCAACATCGGCAAGACCGACGAGAAGATCCGCCTTGCGGGGCGTTTCATAGGACGCTTCGAATCGGAACGGGTTCTAATAGTTTCATCTAGACTTTATGGGAAGACACCCGTCGAGAAATTCTGCGAGATAACGAAAACCACGCCGATTGTAGGCCGCTTCATGCCCGGATTGATCTCAAACCCACTACAACCCTACCACGCTGATCCTCAGGTCATTATGGTGACCGATCCGAGAGCAGATTGGCAGTCAATAAAGGAGGCATCATCCTCGGGCGTACCGGTTATCGCGCTATGTGACACGGATAATGTGTTCAGCGGTGTGGACCTTGCAATCCCAGTAAACAACAAAGGGCGGCGCGCACTAGCGATGGTATACTGGCTGCTGGCGAGACAAGTACTGAGAGAGCGCGGAGAACTACCACAAGACGGTACAATCACAGCCACTGTCGACGACTTCGAGACGAAACTTGCAGCTATCGCCCCAAGAGCGGGCGGTGAGCTTTGAGGATCCGGAAACCCTGTGTCGCAGACGCATTCTACGCAGGAACGAGAGCTGAACTAACAGATCAGATAATCGAATGCTTCACGCATCGTTTCGGGCCAGGCAGCGTACCGGAACCGATGTTGCACGGACCACGAAAAGTTATCGGTATTGTTTCACCGCATGCTGGTTACATGTATTCTGGGCCCGTTGCTGCAAACGGATACAGTAGACTCGCCGTTGATGGACTGCCCGATGCATTCGTGATCTTGGGACCCAATCACACTGGACTTGGAAGTGGCTTGTCCATACAGACTGAAGGCGGATGGGAGACGCCGTTGGGCATCGCCTCGATCGACAGTGAACTTGCTAAGAAGATTCAGAAATCGAGCGATCTGATCGATGTGGACGAGAGAGCTCACGCGAATGAGCACTCAATAGAGGTTCAACTGCCATTCGTCCAGTTCCTGTTCAAGGACGCGGTGAAGTTCGTCCCGATCTGTATGATGATGCAGGATCTGAGGACAAGCAGAGAGGTCGCAAGGAGCATCATTGAGCAAACAAACGGTAGGAATATCGTGATAATTGCCTCAAGCGACTTTACTCATTACGAATCACACGAGGCCGCAAATAGAAAGGACCAGGAAGCTATCGACGCTATCCTCAAGCTCGACGATAAGGCGTTGAACGAGCTCGGCGACGGCAACCGAGTCACCATGTGTGGATACGGCCCGATCACAACCTTGATCGCCGCCGCAAAGATGCAGGGCAACGTGCGAGCAGAACTACTGGGGCATAGAACAAGCGGCGACATAACTGGAGACAAGAGTGCGGTGGTCGGGTACACGTCCATAGTCTTCTCGCGCGAATAGAGGCCCCTGCTAAGGGCGAGAGATGTTGATCACATAATCGTCCTAGCGCGCCAACCGCACCTCTCTCAGTTCCGTTTGATTTTTCTACATGGTATGTAGAGATCAGTGATAGGCGTTGAGTTTTGGGAAAGGGTGTCGGTTTCGGGAAAGTAATACTGTTCAATGAGCACTTTGTTGTTTATGGTCTACCCGCGATAGCCTCTGCGATTGGAGCAAAGACAACCGCACTGGTTGAAAGGCTCCCAGGGTCTGGGGTTGAGATCAAGGATGAGAGACCTGAGACTCCCGGGTACAAGGCTGGGAAATTCGATCAGCAGAAAGAATCCTTGGACAGAATCATGAAGTACATGAACGTCGGCGTTGGGCGCAACCACTACACGATTACGTTGGCCGGTGACTTAATTGCCGCCAGTGGAGTAGGAGCAAGTGCTGCCTCTTGCGCTGCAATCGCACGAGCTCTATCGGACGAGCTTGGTCTGAATTATTCAGATGAAAAAGTGAACGAAACCGCTTACGAAGGCGAGAAAGGTTACCATGGTACACCCTCGGGTATTGACAACACAGCTGCGACGTTCGGTGGCTTGATCTGGTACAGGCGTGAGGGTTCATCGCAACTGATGGAGCGAATGCGGCTCCTGAAACCTGTTGAGATAGTCATGGGAAACACGGGCTTGGTGGCTGACACAAAGATCGTCGTCGCCAGTGTGAAGGAAAGGAAGGAAAGAGAGCCTGAGAAGTATGACCGACTCTTCAAAGCGGCCGACCAACTAGTGCGCGACGCTAGGAAGCAAATTGACGCGTACAATCTCAAAAACCTAGGAGCACAGATGAATGAGAATCATAGACTTCTTCAAGAGATCGGTGTCTCATGCCCGGAACTGGATTCGCTCGTGGATTTGGCACGTAAGAACGGGGCATTAGGTGCGAAAATGACCGGCACCGGAAAGGGCGGTTACATGGTGGCGCTAACCCCAGGCCGGGATCTTCAGCAGCGTGTGGCAGAGGAAATCGAGAAAAAGGGTTTTCAGGCGCTACGTACCACAATTGGGATTTAGAGGTTGCGCCATCGATAAGGGTGAATGAGATTGGAATTAGGTAAATTCATTCGCGTACTCGACGAGAAGGGTATGCTGACCAGAATCAGCAAACCAGTAGATCTGAAGTATGAGGCTTCAACAGTGATGAAGATGCTCGACGGGCACGTTCTTGTTTTCGATCACGTGAAAGGTTCCAACATGCAGATAATCGCGAACGTCTGCTCAACGCGGGATCTAGTTGCCACAGGACTCGGAATCAGAAGAGAGGAGCTGATCGCGAAACTAGCGGATGCAATTGACCATCCCAAGAAATCAAGAATTGTTGACGCGGTGGGCTACGAGAAGATAGGCGCCGATCTCGAAAAGCTACCGATCCTAACCTACTACCCGAAGGATGGAGGCCCATACGTCGCATCGGGTATAGTTGCGAGTTACGACAAGGAGTACGGCGTCAACCTGTCCTACCATCGGGCGCAGGTTCTTGGGAAGGACAGACTGATCCTTCGAATTCTGGAGAGGCACTTCGATTCGTACATCAAGCGCGGACTGAAGGAGTTCGCTTTCTGCATCACGTCGCCAGTGCAAGTGCTTGTAGCAGCGGCGATATCGGATGAAATTGGAAAGAGTGAAGCCGACATAGCAAACGCCTTGGAGGAAACACCGCTTGTCCGACTCAACGCGCAGCTCGTGCCTCCGTCAGATATCGTAGCTATCTGCGAGTTGACGGGAGAACTACAAAACGAGGGACCATTCCTTGACTTGACTGAAACCTTCGATATAATTCGGAAACAGAGAGTTGCTAGGGTGAAGGAGATTTACGTGAAGAAAGGTGCCATGTATCACGGCCTCTTGCCGGGCGGGCTTGAACACAAGGTCCTGATGGGCATGCCTAGGGAACCGACAATTTACAGGGAAGTCGCGAAGGTTTGTGATGTCAAGGATGTTCTTGTGACGCCTGGTGGATGTTCATGGCTTCATGGCGTGGTAAGCATCCACAAGAAGAACGCGGACGACGGACGAAAAGCCATCGAAGCGGCCTTCAAAGGTCACAAGTCAATGAAGCATGTTTTCGTGGTGGACGATGACATTAACATCCATGAACCGAACGAAGTCGAGTGGGCGATGGCGACTAGGTTCCAAGCCGACAAGAATATGATAACGAAACGAGAGAAGGGATCATCGCTGGACCCGTCCTCGGATATGGATACACAGATGACATGTAAGGCTGGATTCGACCTGACGGTTCCCGAGGGCGGAAAGAAGGAGTTCAGACGACCCACCCTACCAATGAAGCTAAACCTGAACGATTATCTAAAGGCCGGTTAGACTGGAGCTGAATTGAGCTGTATCTCACAAAGGATGAGGAACGAATCCTATCGGGCGAGAACGGCGAAGTAATGGAACGCATGTTTCGCCTACTCGTCCGCCTCGGCGAGATCTACGGCGCGGACAAGATGATTCCCATAAGTTCATCGCAGGTTGCGGGAGTCTCGTACAAGTCGATAGGCGATCCAGGAATGGAGTTCCTGGAGGACTATGCAAACAAAGATGCCAAAGTAAAGATCGTAACTTATCTGAACCCAGCAGGAATGGACATCGAGGACTGGAAGGAACTCGGCTTTCCTCCAGCCTTCGCAGAAAAGCAGCTCCGCATCATGAAAGCCTTCAAGAAAATGGGAATAGTTGTAAGCGCCACGTGCACACCATACTTGGCGGGAAATCTCCCAAGATTCCGAGAACACATAGCGTGGTCCGAATCCTCCGCCATCGCATTCTCCAACTCCGTCATAGGAGCTAGAACCAACCGAGAGGGAGGCCCATCAGCGCTTGCAGCTGCGCTATGCGGCATCACACCGAACTACGGTCTCCACCTAGACCAGAACAGGAAGCCCGAAGTACTCGTTGAAGTAGGCGCAAACCTAGAAGACAACGCGGACTTCGGAGCACTCGGATACGTAGTAGGCAAACAGGTCAAGAACCACATACCCTTCTTCAAAGGAATCAAGCAGGCTGATACTGATCAATTGAAGGCGCTTGGAGCAGCGATGGCTGCATCAGGTGCCGTCGCGCTCTACCATGTCGAGGACATGACCCCCGAGGCTCACCTGATGGATACCAAAGGCCTAGAGAAACTCACGATCAGCGACAAGGAGCTGAACGAGGCTTTCTCGAAACTCTCTACTGGGAAGGAACCAGACATCGTAATCTTGGGTTGCCCTCACTCCTCACTCAAAGAAATCATGACGATCTCACGCAAGTTGGAGGGAAAGAAACTGAAGAAACCTCTCTGGGTTTGCACTTCAAGAATGGTCAAGGAAGCCGCAAACAGGATGGGGTTCACTCAGGTGATCGAAGCGGCTGGTGGTAGAGTGGTCGCTGATACTTGCATGGTCGTCGCGCCCATTGAGGATATGGGTTACAAAACAACAGCAGTAAACTCAGGTAAAGCCGCAAACTATCTACCCGGGTTCTGCAAGCAGAACGTCGTCTTTGGCAGACTGGACACTTTAATCGAAAAGGTGACTTAGATGGAAGTCCTAAATGGAAGGATGATCAGCCCAGGCAAGGTTGAGGGGGAGAGTCTCGTCTCGAAGGAGCCGATCGGATTCTACGGTGGAATCGACGCGAAAACAGGTTTCTTCATCGAGAAGGGTCACGAACTTGAAGGCAAGTCCGTCAAGGGCAAAATCTTGGTATTCCCCTGCGGCAAGGGCTCGACTGTTGGCTCATACGTGATTTACGGATTGGCGAAGAACAACCAAGCACCGCTAGCAATAGTGAACAAGGAAACTGAAACGATAGTCGCCACAGGCGCAATCCTCGCGGGAGTCCCATGCGTCGATAAGATTTCGGTAGAGAAGATCAATTCAGGCGACCATCTAATAGTCGACGCAACTGCCGGAACGGTCTCCATCGTCAAGAAAGCCCAATAGCTCTCCGGGAAGTCTAATGGTGCGAGAACGGTTCGAATCAACCCCAGTCAAGATTGTGTTCACACATGCCTGAGACTCAGACAGCGAAACGAAAACTCAGCCATCTCCAAACCACTTTGCACGAGAACGTGCAGTCGCCGACGCCAACAGGCTTTGACGACGTGCGACTGATTCACAAAGCTCTGCCCGAGATCGACCGTGACGAGATCGATCTCTCCACCGAACTCTTCGGCCACAGGATGAAGGCACCCTTGGTTATTGAATCGATGACTGGCGGAACACCCCTAGCCGCAAAGATCAATCGAACATTGGCGAAGGTCGCTGAAAAACTCGGCATTGCGATGGGTGTTGGAAGCCAGCGCGCAGGTATTGAAGACCCGAGCCTAGCCTACACGTTTCGAGTCGCCCGGGATGTTGCTCCATCGATCCCACTTTTCGCCAATTTGGGATGCCCTCAGATTGTTCGAGAGGACGGCCTTGATCGCGCGAAGAAAGCCGTGGATATGATCAAGGCAACTGGGTTGTTCATTCATTTGAACGCTCTTCAAGAGTCCGTGCAGTTCGAGGGTGAGACCGCTTTCAGTGGAGTGCTCACAAAAATATCCGAATTGGCGTCGGCTTTGTCTGTCCCTGTACTGGTAAAGGAGACTGGGGCGGGCATATCGAAGGAAACGGCGCAGGCACTGGAACGAGCGAAGGTGGCAGGAATCAACGTGTCCGGCCTGGGAGGAACCAGCTGGGCTGCGGTCGAATATTATAGGGCACGAACGAAAAGACTCAAACTTCAGATGGAGCTTGGAACGACCTTTTGGGATTGGGGAACTCCCACCGTTCCGAGCATAGTGGAAGTCGCAAACTCAACAAACCTCAAGGTATTCGCGTCAGGCGGCGTCAGGAACGGGCTTCATATCGCCAAGGCAATTGCCTTGGGCGCCAACTACGGAGGGCTTGCCATACCGATGCTGAAATCAGCTTCCTCAGGTGAAAAGGCGGTCAAAGCGCGCTTAACAACAATGATTGAGGAGCTTAGGAACGCAATGTTCCTGACTGGCTCGCGCGGTCTAGAAGAGCTAAGCAATGCACCGCTAATCATAACCGGCGACACGTATCAATGGCTAATTCAAAGAGGATTTGACTTATCTAATTACGCAAATAGAGGCATAATGCCAGGCAAGTGATGAGTGGTTGGTTGATAGTTCTGAGATTGCGGGATTCTACAAGCTTCCTGTAACAGAAAGAGTCAAAATCATCAAAGAATTCGCCAAACTAAGTGACGAAGAGGCAAGCGTTCTCCAGAAATCTGGAAGCCTCGCTCTCGACGCCGCTGATAGGATGATTGAAAACGTCATTGGCATCATGCCCGTTCCTATGGGAGTCGCCGTCAACTTTCTGGTCAACAAGAAGGACGTAATCGTTCCAATGGCCATCGAAGAACCATCTGTAGTCGCCGCGGCTAGTAACGCCGCCAAGATGGCTCGAATGAAAGGTGGATTTCATGCCACATCCACCGACCCCATCATGATCGGACAGATACAGGTCGTCGGAGTTCAGGACGCCCACAGAGCCAGATTCGAGATTCTGGTCCACAGGGACGAGATCATCAAACGGGCAAACGACCAGGATCCGGTGTTAGTCCGTCTAGGCGGAGGGGCGCGCGACTTGGAAGTGCGAGTAATAAACACCTTTCTTGGAAGAATGGTGATTGCAGAGTTGTTGGTAGACTGTCGCGATGCCATGGGAGCAAACGCTGTTAACACCATGGCTGAGGCAGTGGCTACTATGATTGAACAATTTTCAGGTGGACGCGTCTACTTGCGAATCATATCTAATCTCGCGGTCAAACGTCTTGCGCGTGCTAAAGCCGTTTTCTCGAAAGAAGCATTGGGCGGGGAAGAAGTGGTTGATGGTATCGTTAGAGCCTATGCTTTCGCGGTCGCAGATCCGTATCGGTGCGCCACTCACAATAAGGGCATCATGAACGGTGTCACCGCCGTAGTTCTGGCAACTGGGAATGATACTCGTGCAATCGAAGCCGGCGCGCACGCCTACGCAGCGCGTTCGGGCCATTACACATCCCTCACAACTTGGGAGAAGAATGGAGACGATGACCTTGTTGGAACTCTTGAGATGCCAATGGCCGTAGGGTTAGTTGGAGGTGCAACCGCTTCAAATCCCATAGCCAAGTTGGCTGTGAAGATTCTGGGCATTAAGACTGCGAAGGAACTCGCCGAGATAATAGTCTCGGTGGGACTAGCGCAAAACCTAGCAGCTCTGAGAGCTCTAGCAACCGAAGGGATTCAGCGCGGACATATGAGCCTTCACGCGCGCAATGTCGCAGTAAGTGCCGGGGCAACGGGAGAGCTGGTCGATAAGGTAGCCGCTCAAATGGTTGCGGAAAGAAAGATACGGGTGGATCGAGCTAAGGAACTTGTTGCTGAATTCCAAAAGCACTAATGAGTTGTGGTCTCGATTTCAACCAGGGCTTCCATGCGGCGGATCTTGGGTATAGCGTCCTTCTCCATCCAATCCGATATGGTGTCGTACACTTTTCGATAGTACTTCTTGGTCGCATGTTTTACGATTCCCATTCTCTCCATTCTTCTAATGTAGCGCCACTTCATGCTGCGCGAGATTTTGTCGCCCATAATTCTGTCAATATCTACCTTCTTGAAAACACGTGGAAGGTGCGCGAATGTTCCTACTATCTCCTTTGGGAATGCAGTTAATGACTCTTTTGATAGCTTTCGCTTACCTCGGGATGCTATTCCATGAAGTTTTGAGTTATCGTTGATTTTCAATTACACGCCAGCCGTAAGACTTAGGGTTTTGATATCATAAAAATGTTTTGAGCGTCTTCACACAGGGAAATGCTCTTTCCTGTGTATTATCACAACGTTCCAATGACGAACGCCAAGAGCCCGAACGTCATCCAGGCGAGAACAAATCTTTTGTTGCGTTCAGCGTTGCGTGGAGAAGGGTTGGTTATGACGGAATATGCGGTTAGCATGAATCCAATGTCACATATTGCCACCAAAGGAATGTAGAGGTAAGACACTAATCCTAACAGGATCGGTAATCCGCTAAGCGCTACCGCCGCGAAGAACAATGCAGCTCCCGCTTTTGCTGCGTGTGCATCACCCTTCGTGGCGGCGACCGACTTCACGCCTTTTGCCTTGTCGCCTGAAACATCAACTATGCCTTTGATTATCTCTCTACCCATGCTTGATAGGAAGGCAAGTAGAGCGAAAATTGCGAGCGACCAAGTTGGACTCCTGACCACAAATCCTCCGTAAATAAACGGAATTGCAACATTTCCACTTACGATTGCATTACCCAACAATCCAAGCTTCTTGATTTTAGCGTTGTACGTCAAACTGAGGACCATGCTTGCAATGGCGATAAGCAGTGTCCACACTCCCGTGTAGGCCGCGAATAGCATCCCAACACAAGCGAGAATGATAGCGAAAGAGATGGCCTCAGAAGTCTTGATGACACCGGCCGGAATCGGGCGCTCTGGTTGATTGATGGCGTCTATTTCGCGATCGAAGCAATCATTCAGCACCATCGAAGCTGCCAGCAGGAAGAATCCTGTCATGAATCCATAGAAGGCGGCTTGCGCGGGTACGATTTGGGATGCAATCAATTCGCCGATGATAACCGCAAACCCCATCATCAGGCAGTTTGGTAAGCGCATCATGGATATCAATCCGTGTATTCTCTTGGCCACGTGCGGGTTGGACTGCAATGCGGTTCACCTCAGAGGCTTTTTTCAACAGGTTCGTGAGTTCAGGCATAAGCAGTTTTAATAAGATCGCGGTTAGTTTCTGCGCTGATCTTTCGCTATCTCTAAGCATAAAGTGAGTGGTTCATGGGCGACATGAAGATTGGAGAAATAGAAGAGCGCTTGGAGAACGTTATTAGAGATGAAGGTGTCGCTCATCTTACTCTATTTGACCCAGAGAAGCTCACTCCGATCGCCGCAAGAAACTTGGCTCTGGAAGTCAAGAAGGCCGGGACATCAGCGGTTATGGTTGGCGGTTCCACCGTAACTTCAGTCTACCAGTTGGACGCGATCGTAAAGGCGATCAAGTCATCGAAGCTCCCAGTAATTCTGTTCCCGAATGATGTGGTAGGCTTAAGCCAATATGCAGACGCAGTCTTCTTCATGTCCTTGCTCAACTCGATAAATCCATACTACCTCTCCGGAGCTCAAGCACTAGGCGCACCCTTGGTCAAACGATTTCGTTTGGAACCGATTCCCATAGCCTACCTGATCGTGGGTGAACATACGGGTGCCGCGGGCTTTGTTGGTAACGCTAACCCAATCCCATACGACAAACCAGAGTTGGCTGCAATCTATGCTCTGGCCGCTGAATACTTGGGGATGCGTTTCGTTTACTTGGAAGCTGGCTCGGGAGCAAAGAAAACCGTGCCACCTCAAATGGTCGGCGCCGTCAAGAAGACCTGCAGAATTCACATTATCACAGGTGGAGGGATTAGGACTCCCGCGCAGGCACGAGCTTTGGTCGACGCAGGAGCTCACTTGATCGTAACCGGCACGATAGCCGAAAAAGCCTCAATTCGGAAGTTGCGTGAAATCATCAGAGCCATTCGGTAGAGACGTGCTGAGGAAGGCTGCTTGGCTCACTCATTGTCGAAAAGGGTCAGCGGAACTACTCCATACTACAATATGATCAGGCGCGTTGCATTCCCCTCGACAAGGGCAATCGTGATCTCTTCGTTCCTGCTAGCCACAGTCGGTGTCGGGCTCTCATTCCTAATTGCGGAACGGGCAGCCAACTCTTTTCTCCTTGGCGCCGTCTGGGGCGTAATGATTTTCATTGCCCCCTACTTTCTCTCTGACATTGCATTATACTCAACGATTATGAAAGAAGACCCATTGTTCTACTTCCGACGATGCCTTGCACTTTCACTCTTCACGATGACGACATGGATCATTGTTTTCATGGTAAGCTCCGGCATAGCCCTAGCTGTTCCACAGTTCATCTTCCCAGATTTTGCGATAATCATTGGATTGTTCTCCGTGATCCCGCTGCGAGCGGTTGCTGTTTTCTCAATGTCCAAGACGCACTTTGCTAGCAGAACCATCTTCACACTCTCGGAACCAGCACTAACGGTTCTAGTGGTGATCTTCTTGTTCGGGTTAACTCCAGGACGAATGCTCTTCGGCCTAGTATTGGCTTCACTCGTCGGCTTGGCATTTGCTTTTACTGTGATCACTGCCGTGGAGGTCTACGGCCGTAGGACTGTCGGATTTTCTCCGAACCGAATGTTCCGAGCGTTTCTAGCCGATTGGTTGGAAGGAAAGAACGATGAACTGGAGTCTTATCTGAGTGAAATTGGAGTAGAAACTGAGATTGACGTTTCAGCTTTCACATTTCGCCATAAGGACTCTAAGCGCGTTAAGAGTGTCGTTTTGGTATCCAACTTTCATCCCGGCCCCTTCACTAACGTGGGCAGTAGCGTGCTCCCATTTCTGTTTCAAAGAGTCATTGAGGAAAGATTCGGTGCCATAGCTTTGGTACCACATGGGGTTTCAGGGCACGAACTGAACCTAGTATCGCAGGAACAGAATGCCAAAGTCATAGGCTGGGTCTTATCCAATCTTGAGAACACAACTTACTATGATGAGGCTACACCCGTAATTCGTGTAAATAATGGAATCGCCACAGCGACCTCGCAGGTATTCGACGGACGTGCACTGGTAACGATGACCACATCTCCTCAGGATATGGAGGATGTCCCATACGATGTCGGGAAACAGATCGCCGCCACCGCGCAAGGACATTTCCGCGGCGTTGCCTTGGTAGATGCTCACAATTGTCTTACGGGCCCCATAACAATGTCGGCGGAGAAGATAGGGGCTCTTAAGGAAGTAACATTAGCGACCTTGGAGGCTTCGGCAAAACGGCAGGGGCACGCGTTCAAGGTCGGAGTCGCGCGAAAAATCCTCACGGGCTTCACGTTAAGGGACGGTATCGGACCGGGAGGAATAGCTGTCTTAGCTGTCGAGGTTGATGGCCAACGGTTTGCATACGTGACGATTGATGGCAACAATATGATCAAGGGCCTAAGAGAGGCGATTCTGGAGAAGGTGAAGCAAACGGGATTTGATGACGCCGAGGTTATGACAACTGATACGCATATGGTCAACGGAATCGTTCATGCTCCCCTCGGATATCACATGATTGGCGAAGTCATTCCCTGGAGCAGTCTTGTTGCCGAAGTGGCAATCGCTTGCCAGAATGCGATAGCAAACTTGGAATCCTCCGAGGTCGGTGTAATCTCCGGGCAGGTCACCGTCACCACTCTCGGATCAAAATCATTGAGACGGGTTATGCGGCTGGTGTACCGTATCTCGAAACTGATCGCCTTAACACTCTTTCCGATGGTAGTAATAGTGACCGTGCTCTCTCTACTCTTCCTAGTGTGAGTTTCGATGCATGACCTTCCTCACGACTCTCACTACATGCAACTGCCGCGCGAAGTGCTGATCGGAAACAATGTGGCAAAGTTCGTAGGTGAGACACTCAAGAGGCTAAGCTTCACCGGGCCGGCGCTGGTAGTTACGGGACCAACGGTCATGTCCGTAGCCGCGAACGTTGTCATGGAGTCTCTAAGACAATCCGGCCTCAAGTCGCAGACCATAATCGCCGAGAGTGCAACGACTGAACAGGTTGATGCAGTTCAACGCGAAATCGAACGGGTAAAGCCCGACATAGTGGTGGGAGTGGGTGGCGGCAAAGACATCGATATCGCAAAGCTGAGTAGCATGAAAAGCGGAAAAAGATTCGTAAGCGTCCCAACCGCGGCCTCACATGATGGTATCGCCAGTCCGGTTGTCTCAATGAAAGGAGCGGATCGACCCTACTCGTACGTGGCTCACTCACCGATAGCTATCGTCGCGGACACTTCAATCATCGCACGTTCCCCATACCGATTGATTGCGAGCGGTTGCGGCGACGTAGTGGCAAAGTACACAGCGGTCAGGGATTGGAAGCTTGCGCATCGAATCAAGAATGAATACTATGGTGATTATGCTGCTGAACTCGCTCTGATGAGTTCACGCCTAGTCATCAAGAACGCCAACGTGATCAAAGCTATGTCAACCTCTGGAGTTCACACCCTGGTTGAGGCTCTGATAAGTTGCGGGGTCGCGATGAGCATCGCGGGAACCAGTCGTCCCTGCAGCGGCGCTGAGCATCTGTTCAGCCACGCACTCACGATGATCGCCCCGAGACCTGCCTTGCACGGAGAACAGTGCGGTGTTGGGACCATAATGTGCGCGTACCTTCATGGCGCAAACTGGCAGTTGATAAGAGACGTTCTTCACAGAATCGGTGCTCCAACCACTTCGAAGGAGCTCGGAATAGATCCCGAGTATATCGTTCAGGCCCTGACGAAGGCCCATTCAATTAGGCCTGAGCGCTACACGATACTTGGGGAAAGTGGCTTAACGACTGAGGCCGCTCAAAAGGTAGCTTCAATAACGGGTGTCATATCGTGACGGCGGCTGAGGGTGCGTTTTGGGGAAGGCAAGTGGACGAGCACACGTCATACAAGGTCTAATCAAATATCACGGTCTCAAAGACAAGAAGCGAAGGCTGCCTTTCCATGACAGCATATCAGTATGCGCCGAGCGTCTGACCACCACGGCGACCGTCGAATTCGACAAAAGCTACTCGGAGAACAAACTAGAGATAAACGGTAAGCCCGCGGCGGGCACTGAAGCCACACGAGTACTCGATGTAGTATCCTTCCTTCGGAAGTTAGCCAAAACCAAAGAGCACTTCAGGCTGGCAAGCAAGAACAACATCGCTGAGGGAAAGGGCTTGGGCTTTTCTGCGGCAGCGTTTGCGTCGATTTCGATGGCCGCGTGCAAGGCCCTGAACCTGAATCTGAGCACCGACCGGTTGAGTGAGGTTGCACGTTTAGGTGCGGGCTCAGCTAGCCGTAGCGTCGCCGGAGGCTTCGCGATCTGGCACGCCAATAAGAACTCTAGATCATACGCTGAACAACTCTCCCTTGGGAAGAACCTGAGCTTCGCCATGGCAATCGTGCCAATCGCCTCCTCCGTCAAAACCGATGTAGCCCATGCCGAATCCGTGTCATCTCCGTTCTTCAAGGCGAGAGTGAAGGATGTCAACAAGAAACTACGGCTCATGCGGGTCGCTGTGAAGAAGGGCGATTTGGCCACGATAGGAAGCCTAGCAGAGGCTGACTCCCTGAGCCTACATGCCGTCACGATGACGGGCAGAGGTCGCCTCGTCCTATTGGCTCCGGAGAGTATCTCAGTTATGCGGAGAGTTGCCGAATTGAGGGAAAAGGAGCATGTGCCAGTCTGGTACTCGCTTGACACCGGCCCCTCAGTTTGGGTAAACACAAGCTCAGAATATGCCGCTCGCGTAGCCAGTGATATCGAGGCGAACACGGGCCTAAGAGTTCTCACAAGCGAAGTCGGAGGACCAGCGCATTTGGTGAACGAGCATCTCTTTTAGATGAACCTGCATTAGGCGTAGACTGAGTTCTCGCCATGTCAACGGTGATCGAGCAAAGAATACGAAAAGCAGCCGTTCTAAACGCCGTCAGGCATGATGGAAAGGCTGACTGGAAAGCAGTACTAAGCAATCTTCTTGGTGATAATCCGGATCTAAGGAGTAAGGCCCGAGAACTCATCGTCCTAGTGCAGAAGGTAGTTCAGGAGACAAACACTCAGTCGCTAGCTGAACTTGAAGCCGTCGCGAAACAGAATTGGCCTGACGAAATCGTAAGAGAGCACGCGGAAGAAGTAAGAACCTTACCCCCACTGCCGAATGTCCAGAACTACCCACTTATCGTAACCCGAATCGCTCCAAATCCAGATTTTGCTCTTCATATAGGGAACGCCAGAGCCGCAATTCTATGCCACGACTATGCCCGAATGTACAAGGGGAAGTTCATTGTCAGATTCGAAGATACAGACCCGAGATTGAAGAAAGCCCAGATTGAGTACTACGACTTGATCCGGGAAGATCTCCGGTGGTTGGGATGTGAATGGGACGCGGAATGCATTCAGAGCGATCGATTGGAACTCTACTATGATGTGGGTAAGACTCTTCTGACTAAGGGTGCGGCCTACGTATGCCAATGCCCCCCAGAACAGTTCCGAGATCTCGTGAACAGGAGCCTTCCTTGCCCCGACCGAAACCTCCCTAACAGTGAACACATCGAACGCTGGAACAAGATGCTTGAAGGCGGATACGGTGAGGGTGAAGCTGTCGTTCGCGTGAAAACGGATCTTAATCATCCGAATCCGGCGATTAGAGATTGGCCGGGCTTCAGGATCATCGATACGAAGCAGAATCCGCATCCACGCGTGGGCTCGAAGTACCGCGTCTGGCCTTTGTACAATATCGCGTGCGGCGTGGACGATCACGATCTGCGTATAACACATGTTATACGCGGGAAGGAGCATCTAACGAACATGGCTAGGCAACGCTACTTGTTTGAGCACATGGGTTGGAAGTATCCGGATGATGTGCATTATGGACGGTTGAAGGTTGAGGGAATGGAGCTCAGTAAGTCAAAGCTGATGAAAGCCCTCGACTCGGGCGAGGTGAGCGGCGTTGACGATCCGAGACTTGGGACGCTTGCGGCGTTGCGGCGACGAGGCTACAGCCCGGAAGCCATACGGAAGCTGATCTGGGATGTTGGTCCGAAACCTGTTGACGTGACGGTAAGCTGGGACAACATGAACTCGTTGAATAGGAAGATCATAGATCCCACCTCACCACGATACTACTTTGTGCCGAACCCCATCAAGGCGAGAGTGAGCGGTGTTGAGAAAGAGTATGAGGTCAAGGCGCCTCTACATCCGCAACATCCCGAGATGGGCACACGAACCCTGAGGATTCAAACACGGGAAGGCGCGGCAGACTTCTACCTATCAGGATCAGATACTCCACTACTGAAGACGAATCGATCTGTTCGATTAATGGGGCTCTTCAACATCAGAATCGGCGAATCGGTCAACGGCCAGGTTAACGCGGAGTTCACCGGTGAGACGGTTAGCGAGAGCAAAGATGTGCCAATGGTTCAGTGGGTTCCCGCAGAGGAGAATGTGTCGGCTCGGGTGGTGTTGCCTGATGCCACCGTGACAAATGGGCTTGCCGAGGTCGGGGTTAGGTCGCTGAAAGTTGGTTCAGTGATTCAGTTCGTTAGATTTGGTTTCGGCAGAGTGGATAGTATCTCGGGCGATGGTGTGACGGTTTACTTCGCTCACCAGTAGATGGAACGCTCGATTGCAACTTATTTCCTAGGGAGTGCAATGTGCCATTAGGGGCGCGGTTAGATGTCCAATCAGCCTATACCTCTCGAGAAGGAGGAATTGTGGAATCTACTCGTGGACACAGTGCATGCGATTCCTATGTACAAAGCCCACAAACGCTTCGTTGAGGAGGTAATGATCAAAGAGAAGCCCGATATTTCCTCCAAGGAACTAGCGGTTCAACTCAACTTGACCCTAGGTGAAGCTACAGTCATACTCTATGAACTCCGTGGCGGGAAAAATGAACCTAAAGCTCCTATGCCTTCCATGAATCCCCCAAAGGCAACTGACCATACGTTATTTGATTTCTCGACATGAAAGCTCGCAGGCGTGCAAAGGTTCACGTCAAGCCCCCCCAGGGTAGGGTGGCATACTTTCTTGATCAGAAGCATGATTTCTCAGGCGGGAATCGTATTACTGAAGTCATACTTCAATCGCGGGTAGCGCTGGCTAGAACAGTGCGGATAGGAGAGCTGCGATCAGTATTGCGGGGAGCAGGTTGGCGATCTTGATCTTTGCTATTTGGAGTATGTTCAGGGCGATGCCGATCACAAGCAAACCGCCCGTGCTGGTTATGGCGTTGATGACGGGTTGCGAGAGGTAGGGTGCGAGGATCGCTGCCCCTAATGTTATGCCACCCTGATAGAGGAGCACAGGGATCGTGGAGAAGAGTACGCCGATTCCCAGTGTGGCTGCGAAGGTGACGGATGATATCCCGTCCAATCCGGATTTGGTGGAGAGGAGAGTAATGTCACCGTGCAGTCCGTCTTGAAGTGAGCCAAGGATAGCGAGGGGGCCCACACAGTACAGGAGGGTTGATGTGACGAAAGCCTTCGCGAAAGTTCCGTTCTCTTTACTGAACTTTGCCTCCACGATAGCTCCGAAGGCCTCTAGCCTGCCCTGAACGCGCAACACCTCTCCGAGCACTCCACCCAAGACGACGCTTACCAGAACGATCAACGTGTTCTCAGTCGCCAATACCATCTTCAAACCTACAAGCACGACCACAAGGCCGAGCCCGTCAACCACGATCAAACGCACACGTTCCGGCAACCTTCGCCTCAGTGCAATACCTACCAAAGATCCGACGATGATCGCGAGAACATTCAAGATTGTGCCAAGCAACATTGTAAGTCACCAATAGTTGTCACAATTGAGCAATAAGTGAGTTCAGAGATCAACTTTGGATCTGGCACTAGACGGGCGGACCCCAGCAGACAGAGCGGGAATCGAAATCAAGGGCAAAGATAAGTGGCTGACAATTATCCAGAACGCTTGCCGAAAACAGTAACTAGGTCTTGTACTTTTCATTCATAATGTCATCCGGAATCTTCCAATGCCACATATGCAATAATTTCTGTCCCTCATTCCTACCCCAGAACGGGCACCTTGCCCATAACTGCACATCACATTCTCCATCCGGTATGCTGGGGAATCCGATCCGTCCATCCCCCACACTGAGAGGAATACCAGTTATCTTATCATGTTCATCCACTGACAGAACTCTAACCCATGCAACGTGAAAAGGAGCAATCTTTGTCGTGCCAGGATTCATGTCCTCCACCCATGCCAACCAATATTTCTGATCCAAGAGTTTACCCTCCTTCACTACTCTCAGTGAGGCTTGGACTTCCGTTGACCAGAATGCCACTCGCAAACGGATTTTGGCATGGACCGTTCTCCGCACCCGTCCGTACCAAGGGTACTGATGAACCTCATAGCCCATGTATTGGAACACAGGAAACAGATTCAACCACCCAAGCACTCTAACTGCCACCCCAATTACGACGGCTGGTCCACCGACAAACTGGATAAGGGCCAACAGCAACTGGTTCAAGCAGACCATGAATTGTAGGTACGCCGTTACAGGTAAGAAACTTGTCCAAAAATGCCCTCATCCGACGACAGTTAACAGCCTAACCCGTCCGACAGCAAGTTACCAGAGCCCTAGAAGAGGTGCTGTTACCTTCTCGTCGGAACGGTTTGCCTGTTACTTTCCGTCGGATGGACCTTGTTTGAGCCGATCTTCTAGGCTAGGTCCAAACCTTGTTAGTCTTCTTGCATTTGCCGCACTCTTCAAAACTATACCGACTTCTCTTGACTATTGTTACAAAAACATGCTCGCAAGCGAGTTGTTTCCAAGCTTCCAAACCCTGTCTAACCCTTTCTTTTACATCGGCAGGCTCACTGCCGATTATGAACTGACCAAAGCGCGGATCTGGTCCGATGGTGATGCCCCTCTTTGCTGTGTCTGCCTCTATTCGAGCCCCAACGAAGGTTAGACCAGCCATACTTGTGAATTGTATACCGTTGCGGCTGTAGAGAATGCCATCTGAACTGAGATGAAACTGATCGTGTTTTCTCCAAATGTCAGCCGTTATGTCGAGAGGCCATTTCCTCGCATCAATCTCTAGCCGTATGTCTCGAAGTTTTCGCCTAATCCTAAGCCACTGAAACATAGATTCCAAATCCCAAGGCAGAGGATCCCCCGAAATCCATTCGTTATCTCTGACTTCGGCAACCAAGCTGTCGCTCTCATCGTACAGCTTCATTGAAAGCTGAAGTCTTCCCTCACTAATCCGCATCGAAAGCAAACTTTCACCGTCTATCAGAATGAAGTCGCCTTCTCCAACAAGTTGGCATGTGCCAAGATTGATGACGGGCGTTTCTTGATTGACCGTCAGCATTCCTTTAACGGTACCTTTCGTGATGTTGAAAGGGCTTGACTTGTGAGACCGTTGCTCTGGTTCTAACATGGCTTCAACAGTTGCTTTGTGATGATGAAGCGGGCAAAGGAGCATGATATCCTCATGCCTTTCTGAATGCTTTACAATATGATGATATTCGATAATCGGGATGCCACATACGCAGCATCCAAACCCATCTTCCTGTCGCACTTGCCTCTTGACAGGCTCAGGTATTTTACTCAAGGTGAACTCACACGATAACGCAAGGAATCGGACTCACCTGAGTTGTCAGCCTTCTCTCTGTTTCTTCTCCTTGAGATCGAGCTGTCTGAGTATCCCCAAGTCTGACTCGCAACCTTTGATGATTGCCGTAAGCCCCATCTTTCGGATATGAGAGAGCAAAGCCGTGTAGCCTTTCAGCCTTTCTTCTCTTAGGTATGCGACGAGTATTCGCCGTTCCCAATCTCCTAGAATCTGTTTTCTAACCATTTGTGCCACATGCTGTAATATTACAGCAACCTTATATTTGTCTTATGCAGTAATATTACTGCGTAGGTGTGAGTCAATGCAAGCACTTCTCAGCCGAGAAGAACGAGGCAAGACAATAGCGGAGAAGCATAACCAAATCATCAGAGAGAGTGATCGCTTCTACAAGGTAGCTTCTCAGAACGGGCATGGAATGTACAATGTGGCCAAAGCCCGCATGAATCGAACTATCGGCTGGGTTTGCGACTGTCCAGACTTCACCTATCGCCAAGTGAAGTGCAAGCACATTTGGGCTGTAGAAATCAGCGTCAAACTCAGAGAGGTCATTCAGCCAAGAGTGATTGAACCTGTAGAAATCAACATGTGCATCTACTGCAAGAATGAAACAATCGTTCGTGATGGTGTAAGACACAACAAGTACGGAGATATCCAGATTTGGAACTGCAAAGCTTGCGGCAGATACTTCACCGTGAACTTGGGCTTCGAGCGAATGAAGCACAACCCGCAAGGCGTGACTACAGCCATGCAGCTATACTTCAGTGGGGAGAGCCTACGCAACACGGCGAAATCGCTGAGACTTCTCGGAGTTCAAGTCAGCCACAAGACCGTGTTCATGTGGATAAAGAAATACACAGCCTTGATGGAGAAGTACCTAGACAAGATCACTCCACAAGTCAGTGACACTTGGAGAGCCGATGAGTTATTCCTCAAGGTGAAAGGTAACACGAAATACCTCTACGCACTCATGGATGACGAGACACGGTTTTGGATAGCGAAAGAAGTTGCAGACACCAAGTATACGGCCGATGTGACACCACTATTCAGAGAGGGCAAGAAGTTTGCTGGTAAGGTTCCGCATACTCTGATAACTGACGGAGCATTCAACTTTGACTCCGCTTTCCGAACCGCTTACAGGCGCGAGAACGAAGCACTAATGACTCAACACATTCGCCATGTCAGAATGAGTGGAGATCAGAACAACAATAAGATGGAACGGTTAAATGGGGAGATTCGGGATCGGGAGAAGGTAGTTAGAGGCGTTAAGAAACCCGATAGCCCTCTCATTAAGGGATACCAGATATTCCATAACTACATACGTCCACACATGGCACTAGAGGGAAAGACACCAGCAGACAAAGCGGGGATACAAGTCGAAGGAGAGAACAAGTGGCTAACTCTTATTCAGAATGCAAAGCGGGATCAGAAAACGCATCTTGGAAATAATTAAGAATGATGACCTAGTAGGTGATTGCTCTACTCGGTCAATGGTGAGAACGTGACTCCCACCGAAAGGCTCGCGCTGATTCAGATCAAAATTGAACGAGCCAAGGAGCATATCACTAACCTGAAGAACGCACTTCACATCTTCTTTGATTCCAAGCCCTATGCCGTAAGCACGAAGCGCGATCAGCAAACGCGCAGACTTATCTATTTTGTAGATAGAGTCCAGCCTACGCCCACCTCTTTCTCGACCATTACAGGAGATGCAATTCAAAATCTCAGGAGCGCTCTAGACCAATTGGCTTACCAATTGTTTCTCGTCGGAACGAACGGAACTATGGATGGTCGCCATGTTTATTTTCCGATTGATCGCGGCGCTACGGAATATGTGCGCAATCTTCCTAGACGAACACAAGGCATGAGGCAGGACGCTATAAACACACTCAACACCATCGAGCCGTACAAAGGAGGAAAAGGACATGGACTCTGGGTGGTCCATGAGCTTAACATTATCGACAAGCATCGGTTACTTGTCACCGTCAGCTCCAGTTTTCGGAGCTTCAACGTTGGAGCGCACATGCGGGGTTTAATGCGGAAAACTGACCCTAGCCTCCAGGTTCCTGACCTTTATCTTAAGCCCCTTGACAACATTTTTCCGCTGAAGGAAGGCAAAGAACTGTTCAAGGATGCAGTTGATGCTGAAGTGAACAGGGAGATCGATTTCCGCTTCGACATAGTACTCAGCGAGCCCGGGGTTATCGAAGGTGCGGCGTTGCTCGATACATTAAATGGTTTTTCTGATCTTGTCAGCAAAACTGTCCTGTTGTTCGAACCATGTCTCACATAATTTGAAGCCTACCATTATCCGAAGTCTTGTAGCAAACCGACGAAATTTGACAACGACAAAAAGGGGCAGAATTGGAGGCAACCGACATAGACTTGACAGAACCCTGACGCTCATTCAGAACGCAAACAGGAAGCAGCAAGAGCTGTATTAGAAGAAAGCAAGATCGGAGACGACAAACTGACCTACGTAAGGGACGCAAAGAATCCAATGGCCGTAACGGTGGTCCTGCGCGGGGGCTCAGAACACGTTGTCGACGAGGCCGAGCGATCACTACACGACGCCCTATGCGTAGTCCGAGACGCCATTGAGGACGCCAAGGTGGTTGCTGGTGGAGGCGCACCCGAAGCTGAAATTGCAAAGCAACTCAGAGAATTCGCTGTGCAAGTCGGCGGACGCGAACAACTAGCCATCGAGGCCTTTGCAGAAGCCATGGAAAGCATACCTCTAGCCTTAGCGGAGAACGCAGGCCTAGACCCGATCGACATCATGGTCGAACTGCGCGCCAAGCACGAAGGCGTAGGGAACCAATGGTACGGAGTCGACGTATTCTCAGGAGGAGTCAAAGACACGTACAAGCTCAACTTAATTGAACCGCTCCGCGTCAAGTCACAGGTGATCAAATCAGCGACTGAAGCAGCTTCAATGATCCTTCGCATTGATGACGTCGTTGCTGCTAAGGGAACGAAGGGTGGTCCTCCGGGTGGTCCGCCAGGGGCTGGCGGAATGCCAGGTGGAATGCCAGAAGGCCTAGACTAAAACAGTTTTTCCCCTTCCTCCTCTTTCTTTTTTCGACTCCATTTTTCACTCAACCTAAGTACCTTCTCCAACATTCTGTTTACTGGACAAACGGTTAGTGGTGCGCCTATTGCAGCAGCAGAGAGAGCCCGTGGTTTTGGTTGCCTCTGCAGAGTTCACGTTGAAGAGCTCTCCTGTGAGGCGCACACTGGAGCAACGACTAATCGACGATCTCAGAGTCGCATTGGGGAGAGCGGGTTTTGAAGGCTTCAGGGTGGAGAAACATGCCGCGAGGCTTGTTGTTCGCGGTCTTTCCGAGTCGACTTTGGAATCTGCTGCCAAATGCTTTGCAAGAGTGTTTGGCGTGGCGTACGCCGTTCCAGCAGTACTCCTCCCATCCTCGATGGACATGGTGCTCGAAGAAATCGTCCACGTAGCGCAAACCTCTCTGAGAACGGGACAATCTTTTGCTGTACGCTGTCATCGCATAACCCCCAGCTCAACCCACAGACGCCACATCGAGATCAAAGGTGGATCAGAGGTTCTGCGAGTTCTAAAGGATAGAGGTGTTCGCGTTGATCTGAAGAAACCCGATGTCACTATCGCAGTCGATTTGGCTGAGCATTGGGTTCTTGTCTACGGGAGTAGAATGCAGGGCCCCGGAGGACTTCCCTTATCATCCCAATGGAAAATGCTCGCGGTACTTGACTCTGGTCCTCTAACGATTCTAGCCGCTTACACAATGATGCGGAGGGGCTGCATGGTGGAGTTGCTGATCCCATTCTCGGAAAGAATACAGTACTTCAACAAGGATCGCCAACTTCAGTGGGCTACCAAACTAAGATCGCTAGTAACGCGATCCGCCTACAAGGCTTTCACGATAGACATGGAACCATATTCCGCAGAATATCTGAACGCCAAATCACGGATCCGAATTGCCGCTCTTCAAGTTGCCAAAGAAAAACGGTTCAGGGGTGTCATCTTCTCCGATATTATGGGGGACCTAAACCTACTCAGTTCAAAAGAGGGGACTACTGAGAGCAACATGCGGTCTCCGGTATTCTATCCACTCCTAGCATTCGGGATCGAGGATCTTTTCGAATTGTGTCCAAGTGTCGGCATTTCGAAGGGTGATTTGTTGTCGCAGATGAGGCTGGAAAAAGAGTTTTCCGGATGCGGAAAAGGTGTAGGTTTTCACGAGAACCTCGGGAACCTGACGGTTCAGGAAATCTCGCTTTAGCGGCGTTTCGCCATCGCGAGAATGGTGTCACACGCTAAGTCGATGGCGTTTGATGAACGTGCGTGCTCTCTGATCTGAACGGCATTCTGGTAGTATTGCTTGCTCACTAGGATTCTTTGTATCGCTCCTTCCAGTGCTTGTCTGTTTACCTTGTGTTGATCCATCATCTCTGCTATGTGAAGTGCTGTTGCACGTCGAGCGTTGCCATATTGCTCCGTGTGGTCTGGGATGGGTATGAGAATCATTGGCTTGCCGTACGCAATTGATTTCATGATAGTTCCGTGACCCGCTCTACTGATTACCAGATCCGATGCTTTGATAAAATCGTCTTGTTCTTCAATCCAATCATAAACCCTCACGCCACCAATTGAGCGCGGCGTGCGTCTGCCCTTGGGGTCTCCACATGAGACTACAACATCATATTCTCTTGCAATGCCGTTCAATGATTCAAGCAGCATCTTGACCAAAATAGTTCGCTCTACTTTCGGGCCGCTCACCGCGGCGTAGATGAGCGGTTTCTTCGAGTTGATTCCGAGTTGGCGTTTGAGGCGGCTTTGATCTGTGACTCGGTGAAAGTGGTTCGCGATCACGGGCCCGATTAATTTCACTTTGTGATTGTATCTTCGCGGGATCGCCAAATTGCCTAGGCAGATCGTATAGGGTGCGGGAAGGTCCGGGATCAGTATGGCTTGGCTTCGTCCCCAAACAATCTCAATTCCAGTACGGATGAAGAGCCACCCGATGTTTGCGATTACGAAGAACAGTCTGTCCAGCACGGTGAGCTTTCGGGTTGATGGCCGTTTCATTATCTCGATCCGAAATTGATTGAGCATTAAGACAACAGGTATCCGCAACAGTCTGGCAGCGAGTAGCGATGAGGCACGTGAATCCGAGAAGACAACGTCGGGTTTGAAGGCCTTCATGTACTTCATTTCGAGGACAAGTTGGCGTAGGAACCTTCTAATCCCAAGCGAGAATCCACTCGTGGCAGCAGTCATCTTGAAGTCTATGGTGCCGTCACTCGTCACTTTGAAGCCTATAGGCACTGCCTCAAGGCTAGGCAGCTTATTTCGTATCGCATAATCCAATCCGTCCGAGTACGTTGAGAAGACTATTGTGTGTCCACGACGAGTGAGTTCATTTGCTATGGGAGCGGCCCGGGTTATGTGGCCTAGCCCTATGCCGCAAGGGGCCACATACACGTGCATCTTCACGCATCACCGATAGCCTTTCTCCTAATCTCGCCCGAAGGAGTAACCTCAGCGAAAATCTCTCCCTCGAAAGTCTTCACCTCAACGTCGTCGAGGAGCCATGAATCAGGCGGCAATCCAGCCTTCAAGCAGCAGTTGGTCAGAAATTCTAGGGCATCCCACTTCCATTCCACGGCCACTTGTGGCAGAAGGAGACCAGATGTCCCCATTCCATCCATCATTAGACCGTGCCGACCGACTTCTATCAGATCCGGGAGTGTCCGGCGGTCTTTAGGCTTGAGAGTGGTTGGTGGAGTGAGAACGGTCACCTCCACGATAATAGAGCTTCCAAGCTCCTTCTCGGTGACCGGAGGAAATCTTGGGTCTTCTACGGCGGCGTAGATCGCAGCTTTAATCGTGGCCTCGGCGAGGGGTTCACCGGGATACGGAAAGCCGATGCATCCTCGAAGTTCATGGGTGGGCTTGGCTAGATTCAGGGTCACGAATACGCCTGACTTTCTCATCAATCTCGGGGGAAGTCCATCGGGGACTTTACTGATCTCGTTCGTTTGTAGGTAGTTTTTGATTGTCTGTCGCGCTAGCTGAACTAGCGCTCTTCCCTCTTCCAAGCTGAGATGTGCGTCTGACGGTGCTAGTCCGTGAAGCTCTTTTGTGGTCAAGGATTTTCTTCGCACTCTCGAGTGTTTGCTCTATTCTTTTCCAGTGACTTCCTTGCCAGTATACTTTGGCACATTTAGGATTAGTGCAGACCCAGAAACTCTGGTACACTTTAAAGGTTGTTGGAGGAACCAAAGCTTCAACATCCTTCCTCGGAACTTCGCGTATGTTTGATCCGCACATCGGGCACCTTGAAGTGAATGTGTCGATTTGCAGATTCAGGTGATACCTTTCTGCTAGACCAGCCAGTCTCTCAGCCTCGGTTCGTCCTTCAACAAGGAAGGAATCGATTCCCTTTGAGATGGCGTTTCGGTAGAGTTCTTCGTCCGAAGTCAAAAGAATTAGAGATTGACGTTTAGCCAGTGCCAATAACTCTCGGTCTGGGCTGTCGTTCATGTAAGTAGCTTCGTATCCGATCATTCTAAGCCATCTGGTGAGTTTACCCAACATGCCGTCTAGGAGGAAACGCATGCCCTATCGCTCTTCGTTACTCTCCCGACTGGGGGACCGAGTATCTTTCCTCTCTCTGCCACAATAACTCCATTCACTATTGTGTATGCGGCTGCACCCGTGCACCGCATTCCTTTGAAGGGCGAATATTTCGCTTTGGTGAAGAACTTCTCTGGGTCAATTTTTACCTTGGCTTTCGGGTCAACTAGGACAATATCCGCGTCGAAACCTTCCTTCAACCAACCCTTCTTTCTTAGACCGAAGATTTTTGCGGGAACAGTAGCCGTAGCTTCAACGAGTCTCCGAAGCGTAAGTCTTCGTTTGGAGACCTGAGTGAATAAGACTGGCAAGGATGTCTCCAGCCCCGGCACTCCAGACGCCGCTTCGAATGCATTCTGTTTGATCTTCTCATCCAACGTGTGGGGCGCGTGGTCGCTGGCGAGAATGTTAACATGTCCGTTTGAGAATTGTCGCCACAGTCCACGTCTGTGCTCTTCGGCTCGGATCGGCGGAACGCATATTGCTAGGGTTCCTTGCGTCCTGAAGACTCTGTGATTGAGGAGCAAATGGTGGGCGGCCGCTTCACATGTCGCGTTAGGTGATCGCCTCACAAGTCTAACGGATTCAGGGATAGTTATGTGGCACACGTGAAGGTTTGCGCCCACGCGTGCTCCTAGGTCTAGAATTCGTCGTACCGCTGAGACTTCGATTTGAGGTGAGTGAGCTTTTAGGAAATCTCTGACGGAGGTCTTATGCTCGGCGAGGCTCTCCTGCTGGATTCTGCGAATTTCGGCGCCGCTCTCAGCGTGCACAGTCACGAGTGCGTTTGACTCTTTTGCGTTTCGTAGGGCGCTTGTCAGCTTCACGTCATCACTAGAATCGAATGTTTCGAGCGTTTTGTTGAGATATAGTTTGAAAGCTATCGCCCCTAGTTCAATCATCTGATTCAGCTCGTCGGGGTCGTCTGTCAAGTTTCCTTGAAAGGCCACATTAGAGTACAGTCGCCCTTGAGCGCTTGACATCTTCGCCGCCAGGCTGCCGCCGGTGATCGTGGGCGGCCGAGTGTTGGGCATGTCAATGACTGTCGTGAAGCCGCCGACGGCCGCCGCCTGAGTCCCAGTCTCGAAGGTCTCCTTGTAGGAGAACTCTAGGTCTCGGAGATGAACGTGGGCGTCTATCATCCCCGGTAACGCGATCAGCCCTTCTGCGTTGATCTTTAGGTCAGCCTTCTGAGTGGATTTGAGTTTGGATACTTCTGTTATCAGCTCGTCCTCTATGCGCAAGTTTGCTGTCGTTAACTCGTTGCCTACGAGGATTTTGGCCGATTCGATTAGAAGAGAGGCCAAGTTTTCCGCTGCACCGATAGCTATCATACTCTGCGAGTTCGCAGATCTGGTGGCATGTTCACTCTTCGTTTGTCTCCCCGAATTCTGTGGAGCATTCATCGCAAAGGAATTGGCCGTCTTGGGATTTCAACTCGTCAGCCCAGGAACCGCATCGATCGCAATAACCAGAAAGCGGAGCGGGTTCCTTGACTCTCTGCACCGATGAGATCTGGGATTTCTCAGAAATAACATCTATCAGTGCGGGGGTAATGTCCACGATATCATTGCTAGTTATGATCCCCTTCAATTTTCCGTTCTCGACGACGACCAGTCGACGTATCTTGAGTTCGCGCATTTTCTTCGCAGCGTCGGTTATGTTTGCTGAGGCGTCCACGGTGGACGGCGGTTTGGTCATCGATTTTCCGGCCTGAACCTTGCTCGGGAGCAAATCAAGGGCGGACACTCTTCTCACGACATCGCGCTCCGTCATCAAGCCCAATGGTTTCCCAGACTTGTCCACAACAACGACGCATCCAATTTCGTGTTTCTTCATGAGTTTAGCGGCGGCGAGTACCGTATCGGTTTCTCGAATCGTAACGACGGGGCTTGACATTACATCTTCTACTTTGACCTCGGGTGGACTCGCCTTGGTTGACAACTACTTTCCCCGCTGAGTCCTCTGTCAACCTTTAAGGACTTTGCGGGCGATGTGGTCTCGATCAGAGGACAAGCAAGTGTTATCTAGAGAAGCATGATATTCTGCGCCGAACTGGATGACGCAACGGACTGTGAAGATAATTGAGTAGCATGCAAACTCAGGCTCAAGGAAGATTGAAGCCCGCTTCCGTCGTTTACTGGTTACGTTTCTTTTTCGCAATCTGCGCAGGGTTTGCCAACCAATTCCTACGCATCAGTGAAGCGACATTTGGCGATCTCGCTTTCACTGTCGCAGTCGCTGTTGCCCTAGTCTTCTATCTTATGTCTGTGCTGATTGTCCGCTATGTTTTGCGTTATGGGCAAGCGGAGCTGAAGGGCAAGAACAGAGATATAACGCTGGGCGGCGGTACATTCATCGTTCTCTGGGTTATGGTTGCAGTTCTTCTCCACACGGTCCTGTAGTCAGCTATTCTTCTCGTTCTTCTTCTCGTTGTTCGGTTCACTGGTTGTTTCCGAACGTTCGAGCTTACGTACGAAGTCTTCGAGGGCTTGGAAATATCCTCGGTCGTAGTCCGTGTGTAGGACGTTCGCGGTCTGAGCCGAGAATTCTCTTCTTAGTGTTCGAAGCTTTGTGGGAGTCTTCTCGATCTTAGCTAAGTACAGGTATTTGTCATCATTGGATTTCGCTGTCAAAAGCAGGCCTTCCAGTGCTTTCATGTAGCCCTTTGCTGTTTCAGTTGCTGCTGGAATCGCTGCTCGAATGGAGTCCAGCTCTTTTTCAGCGTCGCTTATGCGCCGTTCAATGATTGCCCGAAAGAACTTGTCGCTGTCAACGATTTCCGGTTTCGGGGCGGGTTTGGGCTTGGGGCTAGCGACGTTTTTTGACTTCGTCTTCTTCCGTGATATCTTTGATACCTTCCTCGGTTATCTTGAATATGCGCTCGCCTTCGGGTAGATAAGGACTTGAGACGAGTCTACATATCCTTACTGGACCACTGGCTGTGCGTCTTAAGAATACTCTTGTATGGCTGGCGTGGGAAACGATGTGTCCTCCCACCGGTTCAACGGCCATCGCGAAGAATTGATCCGGTTTAGCCATAACCTGGTTAGTTACTACGGCGCAGGCGTTGAACGCCCGTGAAAGTCTCACCAAACGGTGAAGGTGGCTGTTGAGTTTCTGTTGGCGTTCCGCCAACATCTCCCGGCCCAAGTATTCACTTCTGAAGTGTGAAGTCAATGAATCCACGATTATGAGCTTAACCTTACTCTCCTGAATGACCTTGTCCGCTTTCTCGAGTAGGAGTATTTGATGGTCTGAGTTGAACACTTCTGAGTAGATTATGTTCTTCGCGGTTTCGGCGGGATCTAGACCAAGAGCGCTTGCCATTCGAACTATCCATTCTGGGCGGAAGGTGTTCTCGGTATCGATATAGAGCGCGGAACCATTCAAGCCGCCCTTGTCTTCAGGTAACTGGACGTTTACGGCGAGTTGGTGACATAGAATCGACTTTCCGACTCCGTATTCCCCGTAAAATTCTGTTATGGTTTGCGTTTCGAGTCCTCCGCCGAGCAATTCGTCGAGCTGTTTGCTGCCCGTTGAGAGGCGTTTGACGTTCTGTCTCATCTTTATGAGTTCATCAGCGCGAATGAAGCTTAGGGCGAGGCTGTCTCTGGCTTCCGTGATCACCTTCGCTGATTGCTTCTCGCCCACTCCGGCCTGAGTTAGCTCCCTTATGGTTGCCGTTGCTAGGGATTCGACCGTGTGAAAACCCATCTCTTTGAGTTTCTCGGCTGTTGCGGGGCCAACGCCCGGAATATCTTCTATAAACTCGTATTTCCTGCGTTTCTCAGTAGTCACTTCGGGCTTTTCCTCAGGGGAGGATTCCTCAGCTTCCTCTTCCAAGATTTGGCTCATTTCAGACATTAGCACTCTGCTTATTTCAACATTGGCTACCTTTCTTACCTGTCACTGGTCATTATGATCAGGAGAGTAGCATGAAAGTAGAAGCGAAGCATCTCCGGGTATCCGTTGACGCGGCAGGAGTTCCATAATGCCTCTCTCAGTAAAGTTGAACCCCACCATCTCAGAGGCAGTGGAGCTGCTGGAGAAGGCTGTTAGATCGAGGAGTCTCGTTCTGGCTGTGGGCGACTGTCGAGTTGACTATGAAGGACGGGCATCGTCTACCTTAGACTGGGGTCAACGCGTAATCATGATAAAACAGGATGGGTCTCTTCTAATACACAGGCCGGTGGGCTATGAGCCTGTAAATTGGCAACCGGCAAGATGCTTGATCAAGGTCTCAGTTGAAGATCTTGAATCTCTCATAGTCTACGCTTCGCGAGACCAGCCCAGAGAGACAATATCAATTGAATTCCGAGAAATCGCATTGCTCGCAACCGGCAACCTTCACGACTCCGGAGAATTCGCACTTCACGTAACCGAAGAGCAGATGAAGCAAGCAATTTTGACTGCGCCAGAGCTGGTTGAGGAAGGCTTGAAACCGCTTGAGGCAGAGAAAAACCTCGGCAAGGCAGGATTCACGGATATATACGCGGAAGATAATCGTGGCAATCTTGTTGTATTGGAGATAAAGAGGAATCCAGCGACAAAAGACGCTGTGATGCAATTACAGAGATACTTGGAAACCCTGAGGAAAGTTGTCAACCGGCCGATCCGAGGTATCGTGGCTGCCCCTCAACTTCGAAAAGGAGCTCAACCCATGTTGGACAGCCTCAAGCTGGAGTTCGTGAAGGTGTCTCCCGAAAGATGCTTCACGGTATTGAAGAGTCGAAGAGACATGAAGCTGAGTCATTTCCTCACATAACCTCAGAAGTACATACCGCGAGCTCAAACCCAGCAAGCTTATTTAGCGTGAAGAGAAAGGGTGCGCAATGATTCAGTGATCTGCTTGGAGCCTTCCAGAAAGCCACTCAACCTTCTAATCAAGAAGCTGAACGGAGAAGTGAACGTTAGACTCAAAAATGATGTCGAATACCATGGTCGCATGATAGACGCTGACAGTCACATGAACATCATCCTCGAAGGTGCCACGGAGTTTCGCGGTAACTCTCCAACAGCCAACTACGGTAACATCATCCTTCGTGGCAGTAACATACTCTACATCTGCGTTGAAGCGGGCAAGCAGAAAGCGTAGACCAAAGGCGGTTCTTAGTCCGCTTTGAATTAGTCACCTATCTATATTCCGCTGAGGTGAAGTTAAGCGATGGATGCACCGCAGAATCCCCAAGTCAACACGACAATGCTCAATGAGCTCGCTTCACGAATCATGGAACAAACCTCGCTCGACCCTTACATTCTGAACAAGTTGAAGCTGGAGTTCTGCCGAAAGCACGAACTCAGTTGGATGCCACGAAACTCAGACATACTCAGCATCCTCCCAGAGCCAGCGAAACAGAGACTTTTGCCTACACTTCGATTGAAGAAGGTTCGAAGCATTTCAGGTGTAAACGTGATCGGCGTGATGAGTTCGCCACGGGGGTGCCCTCACGGCCGGTGCGTATTCTGCCCAATGGAGCAAGGTTTCCCGATGAGCTACACTTCAGGAGAACCAGCAGCCATGCGAGGACTCCAATCTGGATACGACCCCTTCAAACAGATCACAAGCAGAATAGAGCAGCTTGAGGCGATTGGGCATGAACCTTCCAAGGTGGAATTGGTGATACAGGGCGGAACCTTCCTGGCGGCTCCGCTCGAATATCAAGAGCATTTCGTGAAACGATGCCTCGACGCATTGAACAAAACCGAATCGACCTCGCTCGAAGAGGCGAAGAATGCGGCGGAGCTAAGTGAGATTCGCAATGTGGGCCTTACCATAGAGACGAAACCTGACTGGTGCAAGGTGCCCCATGTAGATCAGATGCTCCGGTTCGGCTCAACTCGAGTCGAAATTGGTGTTCAGGTCATTGATGACGGAATATACGCGTTGACTAACCGTGATCACACCGTGATCGATGTCGTCGAGGCATTTCAGATCGCTAAGGACGCCGGCCTCAAGATTGTGGCACACATGATGCCAGGTCTTCCTGGATCCGATCCCAGAAAGGATTTGGATTCATTCAAGATGCTGTTTGAAGATTCTCGCTTCTGTCCTGACATGCTGAAGATATACCCGTGTCTGGTCATGGAGGGCACAGAACTCTACGAGTGGTGGAAGAGAGGTCTCTACAAACCTTACGAAACTGAAGAAGCAGCCGAGCTAGTCGCACAGGTCAAGGAATTTGTTCCACCGTGGGCCAGAATAATGCGTGTTCACAGAGAGTTCCCAGTCCACCTAATAATCGCCGGCGTAAAAAGTGGAAACTTGAGAGAACTCGCGCTCAAGAGACTTTCACAGCGCGGAAAGAGATGTCGCTGCATCCGGTGCCGCGAAGTCGGTCATCGCACGCTAAAAGAGAAGATCGCAGTTGATCCACAGCAGATCCAAACCGTGGTGCGTGAATATGCAGCCTCTGATGGCACGGAGTTGTTCATCTCCTTGGAAGAGCCGGAAACGGATGCGCTGATCGGTTATCTTCGTTTGAGACTTCCCTCGTCAAAGGCACACAGATGGGAGGTTGACGGATCAACAGCGATTGTGCGCGAGTTACATGTCTACGGGCCTGAGGTGCCGATAGGTCGAAGATATTCGGATGCGTGGCAGCATACGGGATTGGGGGGCAGGCTACTGTTGGAAGGGGAGCGCAAGGCGAAGGATCATGGCGCAGAAAAGATTCTTATTTTGAGTGCGCTCGGTACAAAGAGGTACTACAAACGAACCGGATACGACTACGTAGGACCCTACATGGGTAAACAGTTGAACTGATCATTAGTCCGCAGAGCAACTAATCTCTTAAAACTCACCGGCTGTTCATTGTTGGCGCTTCAAGGTAGTAGGTATTGTCACAGCAAGAGTTGCCAGGTTACTCGGGCCTACCGCGAGAGATGCTCGCTCGAGTTCAGGCTCAGATTGGAGACAGAATCCGGCTGAGACTGAAGCGAGGTTCGGCGGAAGAGGTTGTGGAGGGTCTTCTCATGCCGCGCTTCGAGGCCGAGGTCGCCGATCATGTTGTCGTAAAACTCAAGACAGGTTACAATGTGGGGGTCAGAATTGATTCCTCGGCGAAGATCGAGGTCCTTGGCAGAGGAGAGGAACCGCGCTTCACAAGGCCGCCCCTACCAGACCGGACCCCGGGCCTTCCTAGCGTATCCATTATCAGCACGGGAGGGACGATAGCCAGCAAGGTTGACTACAGAACAGGCGCTGTGAAGTCAGCTCTCGATGCCGAAGATCTGTATCATGTTGTACCCGAACTGGCTGAAGTGGCCGAGATCAAAGCAAAAGTGCTGTTAAGCATCTTCAGTGAGAACATTGGTCCTCAGCTTTGGTCCAAGATAGCTGAATCAGTCGCAGACGAGATACGTGGTGGAGCTGACGGCGTAGTCATAGCCCATGGTACCGATACTCTTGGTTACACAGCTGCAGCTCTTAGCTTCGCACTGAAAGAATCCCCCGTGCCGGTTGTGCTCGTAGGTTCACAGCGTTCCTCGGACCGCCCGAGTTCTGATGCTGCAACAAATCTGATGGCGGCAACCATGATTGCTGGTCAAGCTCCGTTTGCTGAGGTCGTGGTTGCGATGCACGACTGGGTCTCAGACGAGAGAGTTGCTGCTCACCGTGGGACGAAGGTGAGGAAATGCCACACAAGCAGGAGAGACGCGTTCAAGAGCGTTAACAGTATGCCAATAGCCTACTACGATATCCCCAAGCGTTCGCTTCAAGTCGCTGGCGAATCGTACAAAGAGAGGCATAAGAGTGAAGATTGGGTGATTCGATCACAATTTGATCCGAACGTACTTCTCGTAAAATTCCATCCGGGCCTCTCTGTAGGGATGATCGACTGGGCGATAGCAAGTGGATACAAAGGTATCGTGCTAGAGGGCAGTGGCCTAGGTCATGTAGGTGAAGTTCTCTACCCGGCGATAGAGAGGGCGATCAAGGAGGGCGTCGTGGTGTGTATGTGCTCCCAGTGCATCTGGGGGCGAGTGCACATGAACGTCTATTCGACTGGGAGAGATCTCCTTAGAATGGGCGTCATCCCGCTCGGAGATATGCTCTCTGAGACCGCGCTCACGAAGATGATGTGGGCCTTCGGTCAGGAGAAGGATCCTGAGAAAGTGAAGCAGCTCATGCTTACCAATGTTGCGAACGAATTCTCTGATAGGCGGATGGTGGAAGAGGCGGTAGAATATTGAGCGGACTTCAAGACGAATCAAGCGCCGTCAAAGTCGGATTAGAAATTCACAGACAGCTGGATACAAAACACAAACTATTCTGCGCGTGTCCAACTGATTTCGCTGAATCAGAACCCGAAGAAAAGTTTCTCCGAAGACTCCGGCCGACACAGAGTGAACTTGGTCAAGTTGATCAGGCTGCGATGTTCGAATTTCACCGCGGCAAGAGCATCTTATACGAGTCCGATCATCAAACCTCGTGTCTCGTAGAGATGGATGAGGAACCTCCAGGGAGGCAAGACAGAGAAGCCATCGAAACGTGTCTCACTGCAGCATTGTTGATGAACGCCAAACCCGTGGACGAGATTCACGTCATGCGCAAAATCGTGATAGATGGTTCGAACACAACGGGCTTTCAGCGAACCTCCGTAATTGCCCTTGATGGGATGCTTGATGTCCAAGGCAAGGCGGTTCCAATTCAGCAGATATCGCTTGAGGAGGATGCTGCACGAAAGACCAGTCAGACACGTGACATGACGGGTTACCGAATTGACCGTCTTGGCGTGCCCCTAATAGAAGTCACAACCGCCCCAGTGTTGACATCACCTGAGGAGGTCGAGAAGGTCGCCCTTGGCATAGGCACGATTCTGAGGGCTACGCGGAAGGTTAAACGTGGATTGGGAAGCATTCGACAAGATGTGAACATCTCGATCCCGGGAGGCGCACTGATAGAGATAAAGGGTGTTCAGGAGCTTGAACTCTTAGGGAAAGCGGTGGAGTTAGAGGTTCAAAGGCAACACGCCTTACTTGAAATAAGAGACGAGCTGAAACGGAGACAGTTAAGCACAGATTCAATGCAACGCAACTACGCTGACCTTTCAGGAGTCTTCACTCAAACCAAGGCAAGAGTCATAAAGGATGCCCTATCCAAAAACGGGATCGTATTGGGCGTAAGGCTGCCCAAGCTTGCAGGTCTTCTTGGAAAGGAGCTTGGCCCGGATATGCGATTTGGGACCGAATTGTCGAGCCACGCCGTCTTCTGGGCAGGTGTGGGCGGCATCTTTCACTCAGATGAATTGCCGGCCTACGGAGTGACGGCCGAGGAAGTAGAGAAGGTGAGGGGGCAGTTGAGTGTTCAACCGGAAGATGGTTTTGTCTTGGTCGTGGATGAAAAGGTCCGAGCCGAAGACGCGCTTGATGCAGTGGTGAGCCGCGTTGTCGAAGCGTTTGCAGGTGTCCCCGATGAGACGCGAACTGCGATGCCCGACGGAACCAGTCGCTACATGCGACCAAGGCCGGGAGCAGCAAGGATGTATCCTGAAACTGATGTCCCCCCAACCCAAGTGACAGATGATCTAGTCGCCAAATTGGAAGCCAACCTCCCAGAAACCACTGAGAACCTTATGAATCGACTAATGAATCAATTCTCGCTAAATCAAAAGCTCGCAAAACAGCTGATTGACTCGGATTACTTGTCTCTCTTCGAGCAGATTGCCGCCACAAGCAAGACGCAAGCGTCTTTTCTGGCCACTGTGCTAACGGAAACATGCAAAAGCCTAGAACGTGAAGGCGTCCCAGTTCATTCTATTGCAGACGAGAAAATACAAGCGATTTTCGGATTGGTTGATCAGGGCGTCGTCGCAAAAGAGGCCGTAGCCAACTTGCTGAAATGGCAGACGAAGAATCCCAAAGCTGATCCAAGAGATGGAGTGAAACAGCTTGGTCTACGAATGCTTACTGAGCAAGAGTTGGAACAAGTAATTGAACGACACATCGAGAAGAACAGGAAGCTTGTCGAAGAACGAGGGCCGGCTGCGTTCGCCTCCATAATGGGTTCAGTCATGTCAGAGATTAGAGGATCAACGGATCCCAAGGCTGTAACTGAGAAGCTGAAAACCAAACTGGCGCAAGTTAGTAAGAACTGACCGATTCACTCTAGGAACTCAACTTCGTCCAAGAATCCGTCATCATCAACATCCAAACCGTTCACCACACGTGCGATAATGTCTCGATCAATGGCGTTTCCTTTCGCCACTTCCTCAGTATACCTGATCAGTGCAAGGATGGCTGCTCTGGTGCCCAAATCATTGTTTCCAGCGATCACCAAGACATGTGAGTTACTATTCATCGGGTTGGATATGAGTTGTATTGCGCCTTCGCCAGCGGCATAACTGTTGTTTGTTATTTTGGAGAGCATCGTGTCCTGTCCTGTTAGCTCGTAGGTTATGGGGAGCCATTCGTTCACCATCATTGTGACGGTGTTGACTCTGGGGTTTCCCACCAAGATCAGATTCCGCTGGAGCTCTTGCTGAGACATCTCAGTGTCAAGGCGCACGAGGCTCTCGCGCGTCAACGGAAGCAACGAACCGAGGAAGAGTGCTAGGTCAATGGCTCTGTCGCCGCATCGTGATCCTGTCCGAAAGATTCCGTGCGGATCTGGGTTTCCGAGAACAATATGTGCGTTTAAGCGTCCTTCAGAGACAAATGGGTCAAGGAGTCTCGATGTGGGTTCGGGGATCGAATGCAATCGAGCGATACGACTAATTTCCGACCGAGATGCGTTCGCCACGACCGTCAGGGCACTTTGTTCCGCGCGGTAGTACTTCGCTGTGGCTCCGCGTTTCTTTGTGGTCCTCTCAAGTCGGATGAACTGCGCCTTTTCAAGTTCCTTAAGGTGATAGCAGATCACTTGCTCGCTAGTTCGCAGGTTTTCGGAGAGATCTTTCGCACACAATTCGCTTGCTATCAGTTCGCTCAAGATTCTCCAGCGGGTGGGCTGGAGAATTGATTGGGCTGGTGCGGGGTCGCGGAATACGCGCGTGGGGATCAGTTGACTTGATTTTCCATCCTTCAGCACTAAGTAAGACATAGCTTGACAGGAGAGGCCGAGGCGCGATTATTAAAGTGCCGCTTGTCCACAGTGACGTATTCGCGAAACCGTGTTCTGCTCTCACCATTACCCTGAGTGGCCTCCTCGGAATGATATTGGAGTCGCTAGTTCCATCTCCTGCTTTTCCATACCCCCTCCTACAACTCTCAATGAGTTCTGCTGTTAAGTTGCCTCTAAGAGATCAGTCATTAAGAAGCAGTGGAGTATTGTTGTTTGGATTACTTCGTCGACTCTGATCCGTTCATCAACGGCGTGCATCCCTTCTCCTCCGATGCCATAGCTGGCCAAGGGTTTGTGATGCTTCGAGTTGAAGAATCCGTGGTCGCTGGAGTGAGATCCCCCTTCAGGTTTAGGATCGTAGCCAAGCTTCATCGCGGATCTCTGAATAGCTTTCACTAGCTCCGAATCCGCGGCTGAGACAGATAGATCCATGTCCGGTTTTACGGTGAGTGCCGCGTCGAATTTCGGGTCTTCCGCTTTCCATTCAGTAATGACTTGCTGAACTTCTTTCTGGATCAGTTCAAGAGACTCAGCCGGTGTCCATCTTCTATCGATCCTTAACTCGCACGTTTGAGGCACGGAATTGTCCGCAACGTAGCCAACGCATCTGTTCATCGAGAATCTGGATTTCATGATTGAATCGGTTCCTGGGAGAGGGTATCTGCGAAGGTTTACTTCTTCTGCGAGCTTCTGTAAGCGAAGAATGAGTCTAGCTGCGTTCTGGACGGCGTTGATTCCCTCTTCGTTATATGCTGTGTGAGCGGCCTTGCCCTTAACCACTATGTCAATGATACACGCGCCGTTTGCCGCGACCCCAATTCGTCCGGGGGAGCCTCCGTGGGCATAGAAGAGGCAGTCGATTCCTTTCCCATAACCCCTCTCGATGAGGTTCTTGAAACCGAACGTTCCTCCTTTCTCCTCGTCCGCAACATGTGTGAAAATCAAGTCTCCTTTCGGCTTGATGCCAAGGTTCCTTATGGCTCTAAAAGCCATAATGGAAGCGCACGTGGCTGTCTTATTATCAGCGGCACCTCTTCCATATATCCAGCCGCCGTCGATCGTGGCGGCGAATGGAGGGTGTTTCCATTCTTTCTCTTCTCCTGATGGTAGCGTGTCGTAGTGAGTGTACCACATTACCCGCGGCTTTCCTGCTGTGCCTTTGTATCTTGCGACAACAGACATCCGTCTAGGTGCTGGCTCCACCAATTCAACTGCCAGGCCATCTTTCCTGCATTCCTCAGCGACTAGTGCAGCTACTTGGGATTCGTCGCCAGTCACACTCTTAGTCTGAATCAGTTTCTGCTCCAAGGCGATAATGTCGTTTCTATGCGAACCCACGTACTTCACGATTTTCTCATCGTAAGACATAACGCGTCACATTCGATTTGTTTGTACACCCTCGTGATCTAGGTCTTGAATTGACCCGTGAACCCTCGTGCTATGCGTATCTCTTGGCTGACCAATAAGCCGATTGGGTTGCTGAGGAGTAGGACGGTGTTCAGTGGTCATGCTCAACGCAGATCTACTTTAGTGAATGCAGGAAAAAGGAGAGGAAATCGAATATCTCTTTGCTTGTTACAATTCCCACAATCTCATTACCTTGTTTGACGGGTAGCCGCGTGATCTTTCGTTCAACCATAAGAGATATCGCATCTTCGAGCGGAGTATCTCCATCCACAGTCACAAGAGGACTGCTCATCACTTCTCTGACGTATGTCCGTTTCATGTCCAATTGCTTTGCTATCACATTGCAGAGCAGATCCTGTTCAGTGACTATTCCAACTGGTTGGGAATCCTCGAACACGATCAAACTGCCGACGTGTTTCTCGCCCATAGTCCTCGCAGCTTCAAAGACGCTCGCATCGCTGGTGACCGTCAAGGCAGGACTGGTCATGATGACTTCTACTTTTGGCAATGTTCATAATCTCATGCGCGGTTTCATATAGCCTGAGCATTCGTGGTCGATTACGATTCGAAGAGCGTCTTGAGACCTATGTACCAGAATAGAGCGTCGGAAAAGCCTTCATATTCATTTACGATTTGAACGAGCGCAGAGCTATCTTCGTGAAGCTCTTTCCAATGTTGAATGCGTTCGTATGCTATTCTAGGCGCGGAGCTAATGTAGGAGCCGGCGAAACTCGCTTCAAAGGCGTCTGCGGTTTGACATTTTTTGACAGTCACATGATCGTAGTATAAAAGAGCGCTTTGTGCAAGCTTCAGGGTGCTCCCGAGGGCGTTCTTGGCCTTTTCCTCAAGCGTTAAGTCGGCCAGACTACTTTTCCAACGGCATCTTATCGTGTTCATCATTCTGATACTGGTTGTTTTGCTGAATTCGAGCGAAGGCGCCTCGTCAATTATCGACTCACCATAAATTGTCTTGGCGCCAAGCCTTTCCAAAAATACTGGGACGGATAGAAGAAGCGATTTGCCAAAGATCCATAACTCATGTACATCTACGCCTGTGGTTTGACTTACCTTCATCTTGATCGAACGGAGAAGTTCATGGTCGTGAGGTTCCCTCAGATGATCCTCAATCACGAACATTAGGTCAAGGTCGCTGTATTGAGGCACATGATCCTCTAAGGCTACACTTCCATAAAGGATGATGCTGCTGAGCCGCCTTTCAAAATGCTCTTTGCAGAGCTCTACAACTAACTTTATTGCCTTAACGTATTGATCTGTGCCTTGACAGCCCTGTTCTCCCAACTGATGCAAAGCTTCCTAGTTGTTGGAGATTCAGCAGATAGTCGCGTACCTGAGATAATGGAGGTTCAGGTATAGAAAGCTATGCTCTTAGCATCTCTGAGATCTTTTCCTTGCTGATACGCAGATAGCTCCTATCCGACGAAAAAACCTCAAGCGTCATAGTCTCCTCGTAGTGCATGCGGCGGATTGCCCTGATTACGTTTTGAATATTGATTGTGCCAGCACCAATAGGTAGATGGAGGTCAGCATATCCACCAAGGTTATCAGAAATGTGTACGTGCTTGAGCCTCTTACCGAACTCAGTTAGATAATCTTGTGAAAGGTTCTTCGATGTTCCGATGCTGGCATGTCCTACGTCAAGAGTGAATCCTAGGTCAGGGACCTCCTTGAATAGCTCCCTGAAATCCTCCATTGTGAATGAATCATTGTCCATGTTCTCAACACTAATTGCGCAACCAACATCTTGTGCTTCGGAAACCGAACGACTGATTGCAATAATGAAGTGCCTGAGAAGTCGTCGGCGGTCGGCTACGTGAACGTGTCTGCTGAGCATGGGAGGATGAATGGTTACGAGGCCAACGCCGAGTTCGTGGGCTAATCGAATTGTTTCATCGAGCCGATCTGCGTACTCGTCTGACATCATGTGGTGAGGAGGCCCCGGTTCCACGCTCCATGGCACATGTCCCATGAGACCGATTCCTTGGGAGCGCGTCAGATCTAGGATTTCATTCTTCATAGACACAAGGCTTCTCAGCATTGAATGGGGTTCCTCGATTGTGAGTTCCACATAGCTGAAACTCATCGATGCTATGCTCGTTATCTCATGAAGCACGTTCAGAAATGGTGAGTTCATAGCACCGTACTTCAAGATTGATACCTTATGTTGGATTTCTGTCCGACGCTACGTAATGAGTGATCTTCCTCAAGACTCTATGGCTTTCAAGTTTCTTGAATTGCGTGACGTTGATCGAATAATAAGTACCGTCCGCATTGTTTGCAAAAGATTGACTTGCATCCGCAGATTTCATTAATAATGGTGGAAGTCTGAACGGAAAAATAAAAGGTGAGCCACCGCCAACAAAGTCGGCAGGTGGCTATCACTCTTAACCGTCCGTGGCAGCAGCCTCAAAGATTCGCCATGCAATACGGGCATCTGTATGGAGTGTGCATATCGTAGTTGATCGTCTTGCCGCACTTAGGGCACTTCATTTCCGGAGACATTCCTCATTCACCTCGTTATACCTAACAATATTCCATCAAGCCCACGAGACATTCAGAACACATTTTTCGCTCAGGACCAGATGACTCCATTAAAGATTACGGTAGCTGCCTAAAGTCGAATTTAACCCAAAAGCAGTCAGAGAACACCTAATCTACGAAATCGACCAACAGAAAATGTGACTGTCAATTATCGGCGGAGCGTGACGCAAGCGAGGATGAAGTTCAAAGCGGTTCTCTTTGATCTCGATGGAACTTTGCTGGATACGCTCGACGATCTAGCCGATTCGATGAACGCTTCGTTGGAACGATTCGGTTTTCCGACGCATCCAGTGAACTGCTACAGGTATCTTGTTGGCGATGGCCTCGTGAACCTCGTGTTGCGGGCTCTTCCAGAACAGCACCGAGATGAGGCGACACTCAGTAGGCTTGTCGCTGCTCAGCGAGAAGAATATGGTCGCAGATGGGCCAGCAAAACCCACCTCTATAATGGCGTACCTGAACTCTTGGATGAATTGAAACAACGAGGACTTCCGTTATGTATCCTGTCGAACAAGCCTGATGACTTCACACATGCCGTTGTCCGGAAATTCTTGTCAAAGTGGAAGTTCGCGGCCGTGCGGGGCGAGAGCAAGGATACCCCAATGAAGCCCGACCCGTCAGGCGTAAACCAAATTGCCCTAGAGCTCGGCATCTCACCCACCGACTTTCTCTACGTCGGCGACTCGAACACCGACATGCAAACCGCCACTGCGGCGAAGATGTTCCCCGTAGGCGTTCTCTGGGGTTTCCGCACCAACGACGAGTTGATAGCCGCAGGTGCCAAAGCACTAATCGAACACCCTGTTGATCTACTAACCATTCTATCGTTGCCCGCATTCTCAGCCAACGCCCTTCAATGAAATGCGTTGAAACACTTCCCCAAGAACGATCAGATGACAATTCTTTTAGCGTTCTCCGAGCCACCACGTGAACATGCAATACGTTCGTCTAGGTAACGCAGGCGTAAAAGTCTCACGCGTCTGCTTAGGCTGTATGTCTTTTGGTAACGACGTTGAGTGGAAGATTGAAATCGACAAAGCCCGCCCAATCGTGAAGCGCGCCTTAGAGTTGGGCATCAACTTCTTCGACACAGCTAACGTATACTCGAGGGGACGTTCAGAAGAGATTGTGGGTGAATTACTGAAGGACTATCGAGATGACGTCGTCATAGCTACGAAGGTTTACGGGAAGATGGGCGACAAACCAAACGAAAGCGGTTTATCGAGAGTACACGTAATGAAACAGATTGAAGCTTCTCTCAAGCGCCTCAAAACGGATCACGTGGATCTGTATCAAATCCATCGCTGGGACTATGATACTTCAATCGAAGAGACTCTCCGAACCCTCGACGACCTCGTGCGTCACGGGAAAGTGCGTTACATCGGTGCTTCAAGCATGTGGAGCTGGCAATTTGCGCAGGCTCTATGGACCAGTGATCGTTTAGGCTTGGAGCGATTTGTCAGCATGCAGAATCACTACAACCTTTGCTACCGAGAAGAGGAGCGTGAGATGATTCCCCTCTGCCGTGACCAAGGCATCGCCTTGATTCCATGGAGTCCCCTTGCCGGAGGATTCTTGACGGGTAAATATCGGCGAGGCGTGACACCCGACTCGCCTAGATACAGGTCGGGTAGGTTTCTTGCAGAACGGCTCTCTCGACCGGAAGAGTTTGACGCAGTTGAACGAGCAGAAGAGGTTGCGAAGGAACTAGGCGTGCCAGTGGCTCAAATCGCGTTATCTTGGCTACTGCACAAAGGCGTAACGGCCCCAATCATAGGCGCCACCAAAGTTGAACATGTCGAAGACGCGGTCAGCGCGGTTGAAATCAAGCTGAGTGATGAGCAAATGAAGCGACTGGAAGAACCATACGGGCCACACTTGATTATGGGGCACACGTAGATTTTCAACAGCCAATCCTCAACCGGCAATGAACCGGCTTAGAATGGGAGTAAATGCGCTCTTTACCGTTGTTCGTATGTGTGCCTTCGATTCGCCGTGCTTTACCGAGACCGTTGCAAAGGAATGCACACTAGCTCTCTCTGACGCCCTCAGTTGCCTCTATGGTCTTGACCATCATCTTCCCCAAATATCTCGCTGAGTCAAGAGCCTCCTGATCCTTCAAGACCTCTCCTTTTTCCCTTGCCAGACCGACTACCCGTCCACCACTAGGAACGATCATCCTAGTGGCCGTCACGAAATTCATCAGCTGGCTGCACACGTTCTCAAGCCCGGAGCGACGAGCAACTCCAATCACTGCGCCCACTTTCCCAGCGAAATCCTTCCTGCCCCGCGCTAGAGACAAGTAGCCTATGCGGTCGATGAAGGTCTTCATTTGAGCGGTAGCGCCTTGAAAGTAGGATGGAGAACCGAGAATCACACCGTCTGACCTCAAAATCTCTTGATAGAGCTTCTTCCAATCATCCTCCTTGACACAGCTCTTCGTCGTGTGGCAAGTCCCGCATGCATCGCACGGTTCCAACCTGTAGTCAGCTAGGCGGATTAACTGGACTTCGGCTCCGTCTTCCTTGGCCGCGGTCAAAGCTTCATGAAGGATAGTGTCCGTGTTGCCATCCAATCTCGGACTTCCACTAATACCTGTGACACGCAATTTCATCAACCCAACCTAAGCCTCGCGAGGCGGCGTGCCAAGATATAAAGAGCCGAACTCATGTGCTCTTGATCTTTTCGGACGTCACGTATATTTGTAAGTGCACTCGAAACCCCTACAAGTCTGTCTCCTCTGCTGACTGTATGTGCTCCCTCGAGATTCATTGTAGCAAATTGATTCGGCAACCTACCTCGCGTGCTGATCCAACACTTTTTGCAACCATTCACTGAATATGATTTCACCCAGCCTCTGATAACCTTCAGTGTTCAAGTGAAGGCCATCACCCGAGTATCGTTGCGAGAGCCGCCTAGTTTTTGCGTCGGCGGTTGCAGTGAATAGGTCAACGAACGCTAAGTTCCTTCTCTTAGCCTCTTCTCTGATCATGCTGTTGAGAGATATCCTTGGTGGGATTAGATCGTCGAATCCGAGGATCGATGGAACGGCGCAGGCCACAGGCTCTATGCGGTGGCTTTCAGCTAAATCGAACACGTTCTTCAAATTAAGGAAAATCTGGTCTACCTCCAAGTTCCAGCCTATATCGTTAGCCCCTCCCATTATGATAACATAATTCGGTTTCTGCTCGACAACGTCTCTTTCGAATCTTTCGAGCATGTCGGAGGTGAGATCGCCGGGAACTCCTGTGTTCACAACGTCTAGCCTCACATCCGATCCTGCGCTCTCCATATATTCTTGGGCAAGGTACTGCAAATGTAGCGTATACGGCGTCGATTTGTCAGGATACGCCAGAACAAATTGACTGTGAAGGCCAGCTGTGAGGCTATCTCCAAGAGCTACGATCTTGACTGTTTTCGCTGCGAACTTGGTTCCCCCGTTGGTGTAAGCAGAGAGCTTCGATTAAAGGGATCTGCGGAACGTTTGCATGGCATAGCACGTAGAGAAAGGATAAGGGGTCAATCACATAACGGAGAGAATTGCCTGTGCGTAATCTCCTTGATTCCCGGTAACCTGAATCACGTACTGACCGGGCAGAACGTTCCCTATGGTGAAACCGGCAATCGGAAGTCCGGTTCCGATCTGTATTGAACAAGCCGCAGTACCGAGCAAAATCACGCCGGAGGATGGACTGGAAACCGTGCAAGTGTTGTCGGTTGGTAGGAATCCAGTACCACGAACTGAAACCTGTGTGCCGGATGGTCCGGTTGCTGGACTTAATCCAATTTGAGGGCCGCCGTCCACGGTTAAGAGCACTTGAGCGAAGTCTCCTTGATTTCCAGTAGCTTGAATCACATATTGGACACCCGGAGTGACATAGCCCACAGTAAAACCGCCGGTCAGCAATCCGGTTCCTATTCCTATTACGCACGCTCCAGATATGATGACACTGCCTGATGAAGGACTTGAGAGGGTGCACGTTGCATCTGTCGGTAGAAACCCCGTACCGGTAACTGAGATGCGTGACCCTATTCGGCCACTTGCGGGTGTCAAGGAGATCACAGGTGCGGACTGAACTATCGTGAACGCCGCATTCCCGGTAAAGGTCAACAACACACCGATGAAAAGCAGGGCAACGACGACTCTCAAGTAAACTCGACCTATTGTCTTGCATTACAACGAATTATTGCTTGTGATCGAGTCAACACTAGGACATGGGCACGATAAGGAGTGCTCACCTCACTGTAATTCGCACCTATGCCGTCCTGCAGGAGATGGACGAAAAGTGCCTAACTCGATTCCGTTTTATGTTTGGATTCCCTAAATGTCGAGACAATCGCGCCTAGCGCATTGATGAGTGCAAGGGCATAGAATGCGTAACTTATAGCGGAAAGTAGTCCAAGTGTCTCTAGTTGGTTGGCTAATATGCTGACGTTGACTATTGAGGCGAGCTTATCGTAAGGTATTACCACAGTCATTAGTGCCATTGCCAGTGGGATGCTTGTCGCGATGCTGCTGTTCCAGATTGTGCTGCGGACGCCGTTTCCTATGCCACGACGTTCGGGAGGGATGGAACCCATTATTGAGCTAAGGTTAGGTGACCTGAATAGGCCTACTCCAGCCCCAGCTAGGGCTAGAGATGCAATGACGAATACGGAATTTGATTCTATTGATAAATTGGCGAATAGAATTAGAGCGAGGCTACCTATTCCTAGACCGATCGCGGTCAGACCGCGGGCTCCATACTTGTCAGAGAGATATCCGCTGATCGGGCTGATTAGTACTGTGGTTATATCCATTGGTAGAAGTGCAAGACCGGCTTGGAAGGCACTGAAGCCCCTTACCAACTGCAGGTACAATGTTAATTCGAAAGCCAGCGCGGAGAAAGTTAGACCGTTGAGTAAGCTAGCAATGTTACCTGCAGTGAAGCTGCGTATCCTGAATAATGTCATATCCATGATCGGCTGATCAACACGCCTCTCATAGAAGAGAAAGGCGACGAATAGCATGCCGCTTAGAGCAAGGAGCATTTGGATGAATGGATTCCTGAGATCTTCCGTCATTGCAATGAGGAGAAGGGTCAAGGACGCTGAGAAGATTACGGCACCCGGGTAGTCATACTTCTGTAGCGTTGTCTTAGTGTAAAGTTCCTTCAGGCGTTTATGACACCAGAATGTTCCGAAAACTCCTATGGGAACGTTCAGCCAGAAAATTGACTGCCAACCAAAAAGCCCGATCATGACCCCGCTCAAAATGTAACCAGTAACTGTGCCAGCGTTTATCGCCATCACGTTGATGCCTATTGCCTTGCCAAGTTCGGAGGTTGGAAACGAATCAGTGATGATGGCAAGGTTGTTGACAATTACGAGCGCGCCTCCCAGCGCTTGGATCAATCTAAACGCAATTAGCATTTCAATGGTCTGCGAGAGAGCACAGAGTGCCGAACCCGCAGTGAAAATGGCGAAACCTGCGTTGTATAACTTCACTCGGCCAACGATATCGGCCATGCGTCCGATCGCAACTAGAAGAATTGTGAAGATCAATCGATACCCTATGATCACCCAGATGCCACTGAAGAGTGAAGTATTCAGGTCCTCAATGACGGTCGGTAGTCCAACGACGATTATGCTGGAATCCAAATAGGCCATGAATGTTCCGATAGTCGTCACAGTGAGGACTTTCCACTTGTACTCCAAGACTTTAGCGCACCTGGCTAACTGACAACCTCTGATTACGATTGGGTGTTGAGATAGCGACTCCCCGTGGTCGATTGGCTCCTTAATCCTTGCGGAACAGTTGGATAACAAACGCTACGTAAAGAACAGTAGCATAGCCATTATCAGAACATGTTCCCTGTCAAGGATTATATGTCTAAGGAGATCGCTACAATCGATTCTGCAGCATCTATCTTCGAAGCTTCAAAGGTCATGAAAGAGAAGAATGCCGGATACCCAATCGTGTTAGAGAAGGCTCAGCCTGCAGGCATAGTGACGCATGGAGATTTTGTGAACAAAGTTTTAGCGGGCGATAAGGATCCAGCTACAACAAAGGTTTCTGAAGTGATGTCTGCCCCGCTCATTACCGTCGATCCAGACACCGCCGTAAACGAGACTGTAAGAGCCATGGTGAAAAATGATGTTCGGCGGTTGCCCGTGGTGCGGGACGGTATCATATATGGAATCTTCAGGGCACGCTACCTTGTTAGACATTTCAATGACTATGAAGAGCGAATAACGAGAGACATGATCAGGAGCTTGGCGCTGTGGCCGGTCTGATTGCCAAGCGTAGTGGATGACGAAACGTGGCAAATCCGTAAGATTGCAGTCAACAAATCACGAAACATCGAGAGAAGTCGATTGTTCATGGTCTACTCTAGCTCGTTTGCTCGAACGCCGTCTAAGTACTTCATCAGGGACCGACAGTCCGACCTTGGAAGCATATTCTTTCATAATTCCACCAGGTGGAATATGCCTGCCAGTGGTGGAGTTGTGCCACCTATGTCTAAGAATACGTGTCTATGTGAGAGATTCTTGAAGTTGTCAATGGAGGAGCATGTGGTTCTTGAGAGCATGTTACCGTGGGATCATGTTGCTGGCTTTCGTGTTATCAGCAAGCGTTGCACTCGCTGGAAACAGCCTCCCAGTGTCAGCCGACCCATGCGTGGTACAACTCGGTTACTCCAACCTATCCACGACCCAGTATTACTATAACATGAATGTTGGAATTACCGTGCCCGTGTCAGTGTCCTGCTCATTCGTGAGCGGCCAATTGTATGCAGTGGGTGACGCATATGACACTTCAGCGAATACAGATCTAGGTTCCGTGAGCACAGTGCTGACACCCGTTTACGGAAGCAGTAACTTCAACGGGCAACTCGTATTCAGTCTCCCATCATCAATTCTAGGGCACCCGGTTCGAATCTCAGTGTCAATCTACAACGGCACTCCATATGGTTACTACAGCTATGTAGGAAACGGATCACCACTAGCCGCGGCGGCTCAAATGGTACAAGTGAATCTCCGCAACTATCAAAATAGTTACTACTATCAGAACGGTAATTGCTACCAGAATCCCTACTGCTACTACCCGGGTTACTACTTCAACGGGAATTACTATACCACCTGTCAATCAACAGGGAACAGTAACATGGTACAATGTTCCGGATACCTATACGAGCCCTCAAACGGATGCACAGAGCTTGCTATCCCAATAGACAATGGTTACTGGTTTGAGAGCCGGGTCTACCAATATTACACGCTGCAGAATCTGCCACCCTCATACACGCCAAGTTCGGGTTGGGTGACCGTAACGGGACAACTGTACCAAGGCTACAATTTCGCTTCGTCCGGCGCGTCCTGTCCAGGCAACTACATCGTAGTAAACTCAATATCGCCATAAGAAAAGACACGCTGAGCACATCTCTCTCAATATTACCGATGTGATTGCCGCAGATGCGAGTATCCACGTCAAGCTTGAACCTCATCCACTCACTCATCTGAGAGGAAGTTCTCTGAGTAGCGTTTATTTGTCCATCTGATTGTTTGAGGTGGTTGGTCACTTATTCATTCAAATCGAGCATTGCGAATTAATAGGTAACTCGACTAGGATGAGCCGTCGGAAATGACGTCGAGAACGTACGGATCGTACTACGTCTATATGCTTCTCTGCGGAGATGGTAGCTACTACACCGGATACTCAAGCAACCCCACCCTCAGACTCTTTGAGCACATGAAAGGCAGAGGTGCGCGCTATACAAGAATGCACAAGCCACGCAAGATCGTCTATCTGGAGAGGCTCAGGACTCGGAGTTCTGCAATGAGACGAGAACGGGAGATCAAGGCTCTAACGCATGAAGAGAAGCGGAGCCTCGCAGAAACACCGACTGCGACGATAAAGCAATAACGGCCAAAACTATGGCTGAGCGCTCACTCTGTTATCGTTATTCCTTGAGTAGTGCACTGTGCTTCGCATGCTCTACAGGCGAGACAAGCATCATTGTTGACCACTACGGATTTCTTGCCTTCGTATCCCGGCACTTCTTTCAGCTCGAAGACCGCGGCGGGGCATAAGTCAACACACACGCTGTCGCCGTTGCATTTGTCAAGATCAACCGTTACTGTGACCATGATCTCATCGCACATTGAGTTGCACAGGGTGTGTGGTGTAATAAGTCGATAGTCTGGAAAGTAAGTAATTATGCTACTGTAAATTAATTCGCATGCAAGTCTAGAAAGCGCGGATGTATTTTCGCCGATTCCTGCCATAGCATGCTGCGGACGTCAATTTGTACCGCGGATTTCTTAGAGTAATCTGTCTCATCAATATTCATGGTGTTTCCTTTGAACGGGCGAGCTCTTCACATCCCTTTGCCTAACGCATTCGCCGCCGGGCCTTAGATTTTCTCTTCTTGACTACTAACGGGCTTACGAGGATCAGAATGAACGTTAGGATGATTGACCACGGAATCCAAGCGGGCATGGCTGGTTCGACAATTATGCTAATCGGAACTTTCTCGGCCCAGTTTCCACTGTTTGCAACCACAAGTGCCGTGAAGCTCTGAGGCGCAGCTGCGGGCGTGGCCTCCACAGTCAGGATTGATACGGACGTACGCGATGGTTCTGTTTTCCAGCATTTGGGGTCAATTGACGTAACAAATCCTGATGTCGGAAACCCCTCTATGTTGAAACAGACCACACCTCGACTGAGAGAGGAGCCCATCAGCGTGATGTTAGCTCTGGCGCTTTGCCCAACCTTGACAACGATAGATGACGGGTCAACTGTTAGAATTGATTCCACCTGCTGAACCCCGAGTGACATAGCTATGGCTGGTGCGAAACTGCTCAATGCAGCAAGGGCAAATGCAATCAATATCAAACGCAATAAGTGGATCAACTCTTTTCAAGAACTTCAAGCGTACACGATGTTGAGCCCAACCGCTGTTTTCATTGATGCGCAGAGATAGCTTCAAAGTAGCCTTAAATGCTGTGCCAAATCGTTGTGAATAAAGCGAATTATCGATGAATCGTTCACGGATATTGTACGGTGTTTCAGCGAAAGCAGAGATATGACGATGGGAATGAACGTATCGTCCACAACCGTTTATTAGCGGACCGCCATTGGCTCTCTGTTTGGGGATTTGATGAACAGCAAGATAGTCGCTGTCGTCATAGTGCTCATCCTAGTTTCAGGAGCAATTGGCGTGGCAATTGGCAGCCTCACTGTATCGCATCAAACATTCTCCAGAAACAACATGAACAGGCAAACATCGCGTCCATCATCCTCCAACAGTGGGAACAGGATTGGACAGACGCCACATCAAACCTTCAGGAACACGAACGGGTTTGGACGGCATCTAGGATTCATCAACAGGGGTACAGTGAATCAGGCATATCAAATGCATTTCAAGAGCATGAACTCGCATGCTTCGCATGGCATCTTCAACAAGGTGAAGGGGCATGCATGGTATCGAGCAGTCAACGGCATGAACAGGCGTGCACCATATCCAACTTTCCTCAACAATGCCCGGTACAGACAGGGCTTCACCATGAATCGCCCAGCGTTCTACCTCTTGCTGAACAGCGCTGACGGTGGTTTCACGTACCAGAACCCTGCCGGGTCAAACCTCAGCTGGTCGGTGAGTTACGTTAAGCTTGGTCAGCAACAGGGACAGTTGACGTACAATAGTGGAAGCACTGTCCTAAAGGTGGTCACAGTGCGAGTGACTGGTGTGTCCTACTTCCCATCGCCCGCAGGACAGAACCGGCCTATGCTTGGCTATTCTTCCAATCAGACCACTACATGCCTCGCTCCAGGAAACTCGATGACAATCAACTACGACAATGGCGCAAACCTGCTACTGCTCTTCACGAAGAGCACGACGGCGACATGTAACCCATAGTTTCGAAAGAATGCACCTCTCACTTGAGGGAATGGCAACCCCAAATCAGGTCTAGACCAACGGGCCGGTGAGTGCCCGTTGTGGGGTCGCCATAGCGTTGTAGCTGACGAAGAACAGCATATATATGACATATGTTATTTCGCCGTGGGATTCACATATGTGGAATCGACAACTGTTAATGAAGCGGCAACTGACGCTTAACGTGCTCAGAGCAATAGTAGTCCTAAGTATCGCTGGACTACTGGCTCAAACCTACGATTTTGTCAATCAGCTTCCATTAATGGACAGGAGTCTCCAAGGATTACCTTACTTGTTTGAATCATGGTTCTTTGGCGGCGCTTCAAGTTACTTCAGCATCTATCCTGCATGGTATCCGCTTGCCTTGATCGTTCTGACTATTATCGGATTGAGATTCAAACAGCAAACAGACTAACACGCCTGTTAACTTCCGAACCTGAATCCCTGTCGGCAAACTCGCTCTAGGCGCGCTTCACATTCTTCTTGACAGCGGTTGCTATGGTTCTCAACTCATCAGGCGTAAGACTGGGATGCACGGGCAAAGAGAGAACCTTCCGTGCCGCGTCCTCCGTATTCCGAAGTATCGTGTGAGGCACATAGTCTTTGAGCGGTTCGCACGCGTGCAATCCGATTGGGTAGTAAACTCCGCAGCCAACCCCATCTTTCTCAAGCGCGTGCCGCAGGGCATCTCTGTTTTCACATCTTACTGTGTATTGATGGAACACATGCTTGGCGTCTGGGAGAACATAGGGAATCTCCACGGCGTCCCCGAGAAGTTCGTTCAGATTGGCGGCGTTTTGAATTCTTTTCGCGTTGAAGCTCTCCAGTTTCTTTAACTGCTCTATGCCGATAGCAGCCGTAATGTCCGTCATCCGATAGTTGAAACCGATAGTCTTGTAGTCATAACGCGCCACCTGACCTTGGTTTCTCAGTAGCCTGCATTTCTCTGCTAGTTGGTCGTCGTTCGTCGTGATCATACCCCCTTCGCCTGTGGTCATGTTCTTCGTTGCGTAGAAGCTGTAGCAACCGGCCAAACCTATGGCACCAACGTTATTCCCTTTGTATCGAGCGCCATGCGCTTGGCAGGCATCTTCGATTACTAGGAGGCGATTTGATTCGGCTATCTCCATTATCTCATCCATCGCAGCTGGTTGGCCGTACAAGTGGATCGGCTGAATCGCCTTAGTTTTCTTCGTAATTTGTTTCTTCACTGATTCGGGGTCTAGGTTGAAGGTTCGCGGATCGATATCCGCGAGCACCGGTCTTGCCCCGCAGAATGTGATCGTTGTTGCGGATGCTATGAAGGTGAACGCTGAGGTTATCACCTCATCACCCGGCCCGATTCCCGCGGCTAGCTGTGCAAGGTATAGGGCTGTTGTACCATTGCTCGTAGCTATCGCATGCTTGGTCCCAACATACTGGGCGAACCGTCGCTCAAACTCCTCAACCTTCTTTCCCTGCACCAACTGCCCGGACTTCATCACATCCCAAACCGCGCGCTGCTCCTCTTCCCCCAACAGGGGCTTGGAGATCTGTATCACTCCACCCACCTTACCGAGGTTTGATGTCTTTGATCTTCCTAGCGGGGTTGCCGATCACTAAGGTGTAGGGTGCAACATCTTTTGTCACAACCGACCCGGCGCCCACCATCGCGCCTTCGCCAATTGTTACGCCGCATATTATTGTGCAGTTGGCACCAATCGCTACGCCTTTCTTCACGAGCGTCTTAGTGATCTTCCACTCCGCCTTAGCTCTGGGATACTTGTCGTTTGTGAAGGTCACCGAGGGGCCGATGAATACTTCATCTTCAATTTCAACACCGGTAGGAATGAAGGCTCGACATTCAATCTTGCAGTTATTTCCTATCCTGACGTCAGTTCCGATTTCACAGAACGAGGATATGACGCAGTTCTCGCCGATCTGACAACCATATAGGTTCACGAAATGCCAAACCTTTGTTCCCTTTCCGATCCTCACACCCGGACCCACAACGGTGTTCTGCCCGAATGACACGCCCTCGTGTACGCCTTTCACCATTTTCGTCAGTCTACCTCAGTCCTAACTCGGTCTTCGTTCGTATGCGAAATTTAACGCGGTCCGGACATTTAACTTCACGAGCACAATTCTAGCTGACACATATGTATGGTAAGGCTAATCTCCCAGTCACTTTATGAATCTTGCAACTTGAAGGAGATCGTCCGCGTATGCTATATGGTGCTGGTAGGTATCAATATGAGTTAGTAGACGAGTGGGCGAAGCTGCCGGAAGGTTGGAGTTTCCGCGATGTCGCGGGGATTGCGATCGATAAGCAAGATAGAGTCTATGTCCTGAATCGCAGCGAACATCCAATCATTGTCCTTGACCGTGATGGGACCTCGATAGTTCTTGGGGTGAGGGATTTTTCAAGCGAGCTCACGGCAGCTGCGTTGGTCCAGATGAGTCTATCTATTGCACTGATGATGCAAGCCATGTCGTAGCCAAATTCACGCTCGACGGCCGGCTGCTTAAGACGCTGGGCAATAAAGGTCAATCTACAGATACGGGGTATACGCAAACCTTTGATTTCTGGGATAGCCTGAGGAGAATAACTCGTGGCGCTCCACCTTTCAATCGCCCAACCGGAGTTTCAATCTCGCCAAAGGGTGAAATCTACGTGTCCGATGGCTACGGCAATGCCAGAATTCACAAGTTCAACGCTGATGGCGAGCTACTGCTGTCGTGGGGAGAACCGGGCGGTGAGCCGGGTCAATTTCGACTCCCTCATTGCGTACAGGTTGATAAACGAAGCCGGGTGTGGGTAGCGGATAGAGAGAATCACCGTATCCAAATCTTCGATGCGGAAGGCAAGTTCCTCACGCAGTGGACTTGTTTTGTTCGTCCCACGGGCCTTTCCATAGATAAGGACGATACCGTATATGTCTCTGAGCTGTCCAACCGAGTGGGCATATTCACGATGGATGGTAAATTGCTGGCGTACTGGGGAAATACGGGTATAACCAAAGAAGAGGCTCTATTCCTCTCTCCTCACGCCATTGCCGTCGACTCCCACGGGTCCATCTACGTCGGAAGTGTCACCATGACAACGATGAAGATTGACCGTGGACCACGAACCATTCAGAAATTCGCCCGAATGTGATAATTCGAATTCATCCGCCGAATGTTAGGCCACCTTCCACGATGAGTAATACTACAAGGACGGCAGAGAGGTCACGGGAACGATCTGGCCATCGCTTCAGTGAATCGCCAATCTCAGTCGGTCTTCTCGAAATGCCTGCAATAGTAGGCAAGATCTAGGAGCCAATTTGGAGTTCGGATCTTGCGTGCAGAAGCCGTTCGATGAAGTGATCAATGTCTGCCTTTGTGTTGTAGAAGTGCGTTGAGACTCTAATGTGACCGCCATGCGTCTCTCTTCCAGTCACCTTGATCTTCTCCTCCATCAGCTTCGCAACAAGTCTTGTGGCGTCTTGTTGCATGAAACTAACTATCGGGGACTCGTTGCCCTCAGGAGTGTACATCTCGAACCCGAGTCCCTTCATGCGTCTCCAGAGGTAACCCGACAGTTCCAGGATTCTGCGCTCTATGTTCTCGGGACCTATTCCTGAGAGGTATTCGAGTGATCTCTCAAGTCCATACATTCCTTGGAAATGAAGTGTCCCGTACTCGAACTTCGCGGCAGTGTCCCGGTTTTCTGGGAGCTGCTCAGCGTGTTCTCCTTCCCATATTTGATTCTTCCAGCCCACACGGTCTGGTATGAGATCATCGATGCTGTCGCGGTTGACATACAGAGAGGCGAGTCCCGCGGGTCCCATCAAATACTTGTAAGGAGCGACTGACAGGAAATCCACTTTCTCCTCCTTCACGTTAGTCCGAAGAGCGCCTATTGCTTGGGTAGCGTCCACTACAAGCTTGGCTCCGTGCTCGTGAGCGATATCCGCTGTCCTTCTCAAGTTAAATCGAAATCCATTAGTGTAAGCCACTTGACTCACTTGGATCAGCTTGGTCCTATCGTCGACAGCCTTCTCCAGATCACCCAGCTCTATGCGACCGTCCCTCGCCTTAACAACTCTCATCTGAACTCCATGCTTCCTGAGGGTCATAGTGTCCATTGCATTATGTTCCCATTCTGGGAAGACCACGCTGTCACCCTTGCTCCAGCTCAAGCCGTTTATTACGATGTTGAGCCCACACCCAGTGCTAGTCGTGAAAGCAATCTCGTCCTTAGTGGCCCCGATGAAGGAGGCTACCATTTTCCTAACGGTCTCTGTTTTCTCAAGCCACTCCGAAAGCAACGTCTTGCCTCCCGTAACCTTGAACTGCATCCACCTATCGAGGAACTCTTCATACCCCTGCCTCACTTGGAGAGGGTAGAGTCCGACGAAGGCAGTATCCAGATAAGTCCATTCCTTCAAGGCCGGAAAATCACTTCTAATTCGCGAAATATCCATGCTTCAGCTCTTCCATAACGAGAACCTAGGTCTCTCCACAAGTAAGCCTTTGTACATCTGACTCATTTCAACAAGAATGGGAAACCGATTGGACCACGTACAAATCAAATGGTCGGAAAGAATTTCCATTAACGCCATGGGATATTTCGCCTTACTGAGGAAACCTTAATCACTCTCCGGTACCTGATCGGCCAGATCCTCGGCGTGTGGGTGAGAATGGGATGTGTGGAATCTCAGGCTGTGCATTGAAAACAGGGCGAGTTGGGCCAATCCTCTATGACTCTCTGAAACGGTTGGAGTATCGTGGGTATGATTCTGTTGGTGAGGCTGTGATCATTGACGGGAGACTGATTGTGAAGAAGGATCAAGGCAAGATCGATGAAGTGGAACGCCAGCTTCACATAAGCGACATGAATGGAACAGTTGGTTTAGGGCATACGCGCTGGGCGACTCATGGAGCGCCGTCAAAGGAAAACGCGCACCCTCACACCGATTGCCAAGAGTCCGTAGCCGTAATTCACAACGGCATAATCGAGAACTTCATGCAACTCCGCGAAGAACTGGAATCGAAAGGACATCACTTCAAATCTAGAACTGATACTGAGATAGTCGCGCATCTAGTCGAGGAGAACCTGAAATCCGGAAAAAAGTTTCCAGAAGCGGTTCGCCTAGCTGCAAAAAGGCTGATAGGAGCGTATGCTCTCGCGCTGATATCTTCAACGGACCCCGACAAGGTAGTATGCGTTAGGAAAGAAAGTCCCCTGGTTCTCGGAAGGGGAACGGACGGGAATTATTGCGCTTCAGACATCCCCGCATTTCTCTCACGAACCAACAAGGCGATCCTGATGGAGGATGACGAGATGGCAGTCTTAACCGCCGACAAAATCACGTTAGTGCAAGTCGAGAGTGGAGAAGAGATCCAACGAGAACCCTTCACGGTCGATTGGAATGTGGAGACCGCACTCAAGACAGGTTATCCGCATTTCATGCTGAAAGAAATTCACGAGCAACCCATGAGCGTCCGGGACGCGCTCCGAACGCAGCCAATTTACTTGGACTTGATGGCGTCAACTCTCAATCGAGCGAAGAAGGTCTTCCTCGTTGCTTGCGGCACCTCGTACCACGCCTGCCTAGCGGCATCGTACATGTTCTCGAATCTGGCGAAAGTTGCCGTAACTCCGGTCGTGGCCTCTGAATTCATAGATGGCTACGGAGCGCTCATAGACTCTGACACTGTTGTCCTCGTCGTGAGTCAGTCCGGGGAGACCGCTGATACTCTCACCGCTGTTAGAGGAGCCAAAGATAGAGGTGCGTCGATTCTCGGCATTAGTAACGTGATGGGATCCACGCTCACCAGACTCTCCGATGTCTATATCGGCCAGAACTCGGGACCAGAAATGGGCGTTGCCGCAACCAAGACTTTCACCGCACAAGTCGCCGTGCTAACCAAGCTCGTCTTGGCTCTAGCTCGCAAGCGCGAAGTACTACGAAAAACTGAGATCGACAACCTAGAAACCGGATTTAGAAGGCTACCTGAATGGATTTCTACAGTACTCTCAACTCAGGAAGAGCACGTGAAGAGAATTGTCCAGAAGTATCTTCACCGACCGAGCTTCTGCTTCCTTGGCAGAGGCATCAGCGTTGCGACGGCCCTTGAGGGTCGATTGAAGCTGCTAGAGTTGTCCTATCTTCCGGCAATCGCCTATTCAGCTGGCGAATCAAAACATGGTTTCATCTCAGTGATCGAGGAAGGTTACCCGGCCTTCTTCATCGCCCCTAAGGACGAGGCGTACTCGAAGATCATTGGAAACGTAATGGAGATGAAAGCCCGAGGAGCTCAAGTGATCAGCGTAATCCAAGACCAGGATGAAGAAGTCTCAAGGCTGTCGGATGAAATCATATCGATGCCGCAAGGAATTCCGGCCATGCTGACACCGATAGTCTTCGCGGTCCCGCTCCAACTGTTCGCTTACTACATGTCCGTTGCCAAAGGATATGATCCAGACTTCCCAAGGAACTTAGCCAAATCAGTAACAGTACACTAGAATTCATGGACGCTGCAGCCTCTAGCGCATGGCCATAATGGGGAATTGTTCAGGAGATGGATTGTCGGGTCACGAAAGCCTTGATCACTAGAAAATTGGTAGAAACTCTATAATAAGTAGATCACATTCAGTGCACGTTCGAAAATGACCGAGCCGTCAACACATAACACAACGGTATCATTGACCGGTGCCGGGGTCTTCGCAGCCCTCGCCGCTCTGCTAACCTTAGCCAAAGCAGAAGTTCCGTTCCCGCTCATACCCTATCTGAAAATCGACTTCGCCGAGATACCCATCGTAATCGCGTTCTTTCTCTTCGGTCCACTCTCAGCCACAATCACCGCCATAACCCAATGGCTCTTCCTTAACGTTCAAGGAGGAGATGCACCGCTCGGACCAGCAATCAAGTTAGTCGCTGTTCTCTCGACAATCCTTGGTCTCTGGATGGGTAACGAGTTCTACCGCCGCGTCAAAAGCGGCCGTATTAATCCGGGGGTCGCGTTATCGATGATGCTGACAGGTGGAGCTGTGCTCCGTATATTGGCTATGACGATTGTGAACTATGCTGTCCTACTTTACGTGGCTCCTGTGTTCTTCGGTACCGACTACTTGAGCTTCGCAAGGCTCACGCTGGAGAAATCGACGGGCTGGCACCTTGCCACTCAAACGGGCGTGCTGATATACACGCTTCTCTTCACTGCACTGTACAACTTGGTTAACCTGCTGGTCGCAGCCATCCCTGCTGGGCTAATCGTCTCTCCCGTAATGAGTTCCTTCAAACGCATGACTTCAATAGATGCATGGCTAACTCGAAACCTGCGGAATTAGAACCGCTCGCTCACAATCGAATTGCCATTCCGTGGTTTTTCGTGAACGCGAGATTCGACGGGAGTGAATTGAATTCAGTCTGCCCGTCGAATGCCATCACAGCGCTGGCTGAGAGCGCTCTGAACTTAAAGGATTCATCATCGGCTGAGTTTTCAATCCTTCTGCCATTAAAGATTCTTGGTAGGCCCAGCGAAACTGAGACTATTTGAGTTCCTGGAGTCGGTCTTCCTCGATCTTTCTCAGTATGGCAAGCCCTAACGGCGTGAGAGAGATGGAGTTCTTCCCGTCTCTATTGGCTGCTTGTAGGAACCCTTGTTTTTGAAGAGATTCAAGGTCGCTCGTCCAGTTGCCTTGTAGTGGTTCTGTTGAGAGAGCTGTCCGGAGTGTCTCTTCGTCGATGAGGTTCTCTCCGATGCCCATCAGTTTCCAAAGACCCAGCAGTATTCGCTCTTGTAGTTCGCTGATTTCATCTGGAGAAGGCATGGTTGACATGGATAGAGGCCTCCTTTATCCATATTCGTGTGATACTCCGGTGTTTGGGAAAGCGAACATTAATATACCATGGCAAGTTGAATATGGGGTTGACAATCCATGGCAGCAGACGAAGCCAGTGCATTCATCGAAGTACTATCAAAGAGTCCCCAACTCAAGGTTCTAACGATCCTCGCTGAACGACCACAGGAAGAGCTGACGAAGACCGAGATTGCACAGAGAGCCGGGATCGGACGCACCACCCTATACCGAGTCTGGAACGACCTCGAAAGAATGAAAGCGATAGCCCCCTCACGCCACGTGGGCGCAGTAACCCTCTACCGGATGAACCAACAAAGCCCCGTCGTGCAATCATTCCTCAGCATAACCAAGAGCCTAACCACCGTCACCGACGCAGTTGCAAAAATAGAACAGCTTCGCAGATTAGAAGAGTCCGCCAAGACCGAGTTCGGAACAAACATACCACCCGGACCTAGTGTTCTGATAAAGCTTCTCAAAGAGAACTGCGTCTCGCCTGAAACTGCAAAGGCGCGTGTGGGCCTTCAACTTACACAACCTGAGCTTGAGGGCCTGAAGGGTCTCGTAAACGCGGGCCTCATCTTTGACAACAGCGGCTCTCTATACCTCAGTCAACTCGGGGCACAGACCGCCCAGGGCGCAGCCAAGATCTGGAACCAAGAAAGTTCACAGTCCCTAGACCAAGCAGTGTCCACCGCGAGAGTGGCATTGAATCTCATCAACCAAGAGATCAGACGACTCAAAGGGCAAATGCCAAAGTAATCACTGCAGCGAGCGGGCTTCGCGGCTAGTGTTGTAACTCAACTTTTTCTTTCTCGTATCGGAGAAACTTTAAGTTGCGCGAGATCATCCTGTGAAGTATGCCGACAAATACGCGATTCCTTTTCGTGACAGGCGGCGTCATGTCAGGAATAGGTAAAGGAGTGACTGCCGCTTCGATCGCAAAGCTTCTTCAACTGAGAGGCTTCAAAGTTTCAGCGATGAAGATTGATCCGTATCTTAACGTTGACGCGGGAACGATGAACCCCGTCACACATGGAGAAGTGTTCGTCACAGACGACGGTGGCGAGATCGACATGGATTTAGGAACCTACGAACGCTTCCTGGACATCAACCTAACAAGAAGCCACAACACCACAACCGGCCAGATCTACACCTCAGTCATAAACAAGGAACGGCGCGGTGACTTCCTTGGGCAATGCGTGCAGATAATCCCACATATAACTGATGAGATAAAAGCAGTAGTCCGAGGAATAGCCACTAAGACCGCGCCTGATGTTCTGTTGATTGAGATTGGTGGGACAGTAGGTGACATCGAAAGCCTCCCCTATCTGGAGGCAGCCCGACAGATGCGACTCGAAGAGGGGCAGCGCAAGGTTCTCTTTGCACACGTCACCCTAGTTCCTGCACTGAGCGTGGTCGGCGAGCAGAAGACAAAACCAACCCAGCACAGCGTGCAAGAACTAAGGCGAATCGGTATCCAGCCCGACCTCATCGTTGCTAGAACATCCGGACCACTACTGCTAGGCCCGAAGAGGAAAATAGCATTATTCTGCAATGTTGAGGAACGAGCGGTCTTCGCGTCACCGGATCTACCAACGATCTACCAAACACCGATCGAACTCGACGGTCAAGGCATGGGTGAATTTCTAGCCGACAGATTTGGTTTGGATAAATATCCCGTGGACTGGAGCGGCTGGAAGCGAATTGTCGACGGGATCACAAGTCCGCGGGAAGTAGTTAAGATCGCGATGTGCGGGAAATACGCCGAGCTTGCCGATTCCTATGTAAGCGTCAATGAGGCGTTGAAGCATGCGGGAAGCGCTTGTGACGCGAAGGTGCAGATAGAATGGATAGAAACTGAAGTTTTTGAGAATGATCCCTCAAACTGTGCCAGCCTCTCTCGTTTTGATGGGGTGTTAGTGCCTGGCGGTTTTGGGTCTAGAGGCACTGAGGGCAAAATCGCAGCGCTCAGGTACGCTCGCGAAAACGACGTACCCACCTTAGGTATATGCTTCGGTTTCCAACTTGCAGTAGTGGAATTTGCCAGACATTTGGGAATGAAGGGTGCGAACAGCACTGAGATCGATCCTCACACACCCTATCCTGTAATTGACTTGATGCCCGAACAACGAGGTGTCGATTCGAAGGGGGCCACGATGCGGTTGGGCGCTCACGAGATCCGCATCACGCCGAACACTAAGGCGAATCTGCTATACGGTCGTGAGGTGATCTCTGAAAGGCATAGACATCGGTATGAAGTACACCCCGATTACATAGACCGAATAGGTAACAGCGGTGGAGTGTTCTCAGGTCGCAGCATCGACGGAACAAGAATGGAGATCTTCGAACTTCCGAACAGGTACTACTACGTGGGTACCCAATTCCACGGCGAATTCAAATCCAGGCCGGGAAAGCCTTCGCCACCATACTACGGATTGATCAAGGCAGCATTGGACCGAAAGCTCGGCAAACCGCTACCCGAGTTCGCCCCGCTAATCCGCGCAAGAGTCTAGAAGCGTCCGAGCCGGGGGAGCTCGACCTACGTTACCCTTTGTCGAGAAATCCCAGTGCACATTGGACTCGATCGTCTCCAATGTGCGGCCTTTCACCGTAGAACATCCGATAGCCTTCCCTTAGAACGTGGAAGCCATGATCTCGGAGCAGGCCTAAGACCACACGATTAGTGCACAACGATGAGATCTCAACTGGTCGACCGTTCGCCTCATTGAGCGCCTTACGAAGCATCTCTCTCAACTCACTTCTGCGAGGTTTCATTGCGCTCCATGGACCGAACTCGCACATATCTTCGTACTTTCTGACCATCATACAAGAATTGAACTCCGAGTCGTTCAATGGCACGATCCAGAAGCCAACCTTCTCTCCGGTCACGAATCTAATGAGCTTGGATCTATCTGCTCCAAACGCCCGTCTGTCTATGGTGAGCAATTGGTTGAGTCGAGGTGTTTGGTCAAAACTTCGCGTAGCGATCAGAAAGTTGGTTCGTTTCCCATTTCGCCTCAGTCTGACAAATGCCGTTTCCGTTACAAAACCGAGGCGCTCATAGAAAAGTCGGTTTTCTTCAAAGCAATAGAGAGCTACATGTCGAACACGTCTTCTCTTGAGATATCTGATAGTATGCTCAACTAATCTGCGTCCAATCGCTCTGCCTCGATAATTCCTGTCTACTACGACATTGCCAATCCATGCTAACTTCTTCCCGTAGCTGGTCGATGTTGTCAAGCCGAGTTTTCGTGTACCGTCAAATGCGATGAAACTTCCACTGAGATCCAGTCGGAGTACTCTCTTGAGGTCGTCCCGGGTTACTCCCCATCTCTCCTGGTCGCAGAGTTTGATGGCGAATGGTATGTCGCTATGGCGCATTGTTCTGATTTCAAGCATCTGAGGCTACCTAAGGGTAGACACGGTTGATCAATCGAGGAAAGGCTATGGCGTCTCTGATATGTTCCAGTCTGCATATCCACGCTAATGTCCGTTCAACACCCATGCCAAAGCCCGAATGAGGAACTGTTCCATAGCGGCGAAGGTCAATGTACCACTTGTAATCTTCCGCATTCAGTCCATCTTCCTTAATGCGGTCAAGCAGTTGCTTTAGATCGTGAATCCTCTGTCCTCCTCCGGTGATCTCCCCGTATCCCTCTGGTGCAAGCAGATCCGTGGAGAGTGTTACGTTCGGGTTCTTTGGGTCGGGCATGTGGTAGAATGCTTTGACGCTCTTTGGATAATGGCTCACAAAGAATGGTATGTCGAACTTCTCCGCTAGAATCTTCTCTTCTTCCCAACCCATGTCGGTCCCCCACTTGAAATCGGGTCTAGTTTTCTGGATTAGGCGAATAGCTTCATCGTAGGTGATCCTTGGGAAAGGAGGTTTCACGTTGCCAAGCTGGGATGGGTCGCGTCCGAGAAGCTTCAGTTCTTCTGGCATCTGTTCTCTGATGCTTTGGCACATGTGGGTTACGAGCTCTTCTTCAAGCCGCATGAGCCCTGCCAAATCTAACCAAGGTTCCTCAACCTCCAAATGCCAATACTCCGTTAGGTGTCGCCTCGTGCGAGATTTTTCGGCGCGAAACGAAGGCGCGAGAGTGAAGATTTTTCCGACACTGGAGATCATGGCTTCGGCGTAAAGCTGCCAGCTTTGAGTGAGGTACGCTTTCTGGTCGAAGTATTTGACCTCGAAGAGAGTGGAGCCGCCCTCAACCGCCGCGTTCACGAGTATCGGGACCTGAACCTCCAAGAAACCATGATCCGCCAACCATCGCCTTGCCTCATCGATGAGTCGAGCGCGAAGCCGCATCATTGCGAGTGGCTTCGGGCTTCGGATCCACAGATGTCTATTGTCGAGTAGGAATTCTGGGCCATGGTACTTCTTGGCGATCGGAAAGTCATCCTGGGCGGGAAAGAGGACGGTGATCTTCTCACCCGCTATCTCGTATCCTCTTGGAGCTCGCGGATCCTTTCTTACTACTCCCGAGACCTCTATGGTGCTTTCAATGGGCACGGTACTGAGGAGTTCAAACTCTTTGGCATCTATCCGATCCTTCTTCAGAGTGCACTGGATGATACCCGTCCCGTCTCGTAGTTCGATGAAGAGTATGCCTCCTCCAGTCCTAGTATGGTGCAACCAACCTCTCAACACGACTTGCGCATCACTGCATTTACCAGCGAAAATATCGGCTATAGTTGGGTTATCCAATCCTCAAAATCCTCACGAAGAATCATCGGTGCCCTAGCCCAGATGACATGCGAAATCGTTCTAGAGAACAATTCGGGTTTGGTTAAAGCGTTCACCCATGGATTGGGCACCTTTCCAAACCAATTCATGCGTTTCTATATAAGTCAATTCGACCGAGGAGACGGTTGCAGAAATCAATTGGAGGGTTCTGATAACTCTTAGGGGTTTCAACTGGTTTTCTTCTCCTTGATTACTTTCGGGGTTCGTTTTGCTTGCCGTATCAATCCTTCCCATTTGTTGCCCTCTAACTTCAAGTCTATTCCAGCTTTCTCGGCTGGTGTTTTTCCGTCTAGTGCTTGGTGTGGTCTTAGGTAATTGTAGTAGAGTCGATTGGCATCCATCATTCTTTGAGCGGTTTCATCTGTGTCTAGTCCTCGCATGACTTTGGTTCGCTCTCGAACAGTACCATGTAGTCTTTCCACGATGTTGTTGTTCGTACCTTCTGTAATGTTCTTCAATCGGACATGCGTTGTTCGCGGTTTGGTGTTGGTGTAGAACTCGCTTGTCACAGCCTGTCCATAGGCTGGTAGCTTGTCAGTTATGATGAAGTCGGGTTTCTGACCGTTGGCAACATCTTTTGCCTTCCGCAAGACTCTTCGCGCATCTTCAATGTATTTGTGCTTGGTTACTTCGGATGCGATTAGGAAGCGGGTTTCATGGTCGAGCAAGTTCCAAGCCCATGAATAGTTCTCTCCATCTATCGGTTCGGTGTCTTTCACGTTGATTGTCATTTCGTCTGCGTGCCACATGCCGCCCAGTTGCGGTGTGAAGTTGTCTAGGTAGCCTTTCATCAGTTCAAGGTATTTGCGAATCCACTTCAAAACGCATGGTTGAGTGACTTTGATTGCCTCAAACATCTTCAAGTGTTCAACGATTTTTCTCTGCGAAACACCTTTGAAGTAGAGGTCTAGGGCGATTGTGATCGCTTTCGGTGTGGCCTTGACTTTCTCAAAGCCTTCGTTGCGAATGAACTTGTGTCCACAACCTTTGCAGAGGTATCGTTGAGCATCTCCATGTAGATTATGTCTAACCCCTATCTTGACGGCGTCATAGGACCCGCAGTACGGGCACCCCTGAATCCTCTTGGTCTCAATAATCGGTTGGGCGGTGGTGACTACTCGGTGTCTGAGGTTGAGGGAGAAGTACACAGCCCAAATGTGCTTGCAGACTTTTTCTCTGTACTTGTGGTCGGGGCACTCGCAAGCCCATTCTTTGCCTTTCCTGACTACAAGGTATGAGCCGTCACCGTTCTGTGATCTAACCTTGTAGGTGCCAGCGTCTATTCTGCGGATTTGGTCGCCTTTGCTAAGTATCTCCAATCCTCTCAGCTCTCTTGGGGATTCTAGGGTTACTGCCATTATCTTCACAAACACCTATTGAGGTCAATAGGTGCATATAGCCAACAAACCTATAAAGGTGTCGATAGATGTCAATAGATGCCAGTGAGCTAATTGATGAAACGCTACACCCTAGCCATAACAGAAGAAATGGAGAAGCGTCTAGAACAGGAGAGAAAGAAACGTCTCTTAGATTCGATACCTGAAACCGCGAGGACGATATTGAGCGAGTACTTCTCAAAGTCATAGTTTGACTGATTAGCCTGTGGTCTTGGAACCCTTCTTCAGAATCATTCAAGACTGAGAACCTTCCTTATGAGAAGTTGACGGAGCGAATCCTTTCTTCGCTTGTTCGATTTGTTCTTTTGTGCCGATGATTCCTATTGCTATGAAGCGACATCTACGGAATATACAATTTTGTAATCCAATTGCGCCGAAAATCATTCTCCTATCTACTATTTCCACAAAAAGTGAATTTTGATCACCATCAAAACCACTATCAGCTATGGTCACTCCACCTAGAAGAGCAATCATTACAGGGCCACGAATCTCACAATCCTCAATCGTTCTGTTTGAGATAATGGGCTTGGCTCCAGGCGCAAGTAAATCCATTAAGTGAATTATCTGACCGCTAATGTAGCTGTCAGAAATGTATCGTGGCTTCTGAACGGGTTGAGCTAGGGGCAGAGTAGTTTTCATGGGTTCATGCGCATCGGCTGATTTCGCAAACCGATCAGGCCAAATTAGCAGTTGAAAAGCCAATGTTCCGAGACCGCCTAAGATAAGAAACAAGAGTTCTGTGACCGATTCAATCAAGTTCACAACCCCCGTCAAATGCAGAACTAGAAGAACAAGCAGTATGATGACCACTAGTGCGGCACCGAGAATCCGTGGCAATACCCAAAACTTCATAGTTAGATTCTGCCCAAGAACAGTACTTAACCATTATCCCGATAGTTATCACTGACAAGAATTAGTCTCCAAAACCCGCAGAGTTATCAGAACCCTCCGGATAATCCTTCAAATCACGGACGTATCGCAGGCACAGACGTATCAGATGCGATACACAGAGTTCGCGGCCTATCTTTTCACGCCGACAATGGCGACCCCACCGAATCCAACGGGTATCCCAGGCGCCGTCATCGACCTAATCATAATACTTGAAATCATGGTGATAGTAGTCGCGTGGGGCGCGCGAACCTCAGCGTCAAAGTAGACTACACGCAACCAATACGACTTCCCGGCGAAGCGAGATAAACACTAACTGAGCCGGAACAGAGGCTCCTCCTTGCGTATGACTAACTCGGATTGTAGCTCAAGTCATCGATTTCTTCGAAACGCCGTCAAATCGGTGTGAATGCACGGTGAATCCTGCGTACGAGTGCCCTATCGTGGGCAATATTACGGAGGGTCTGATCCGCGATTCCTGCTTGAACCAAACGGTCGATTGGAAGAAGCGACACCAGAATACCCGCGCAGAGTTCCATCTCCTCCTCGCTGAGTGATACCTTAGTCCTTCTCAGAACGGCTGCAATCGTAGCCATCAGAAATGCATCGCGGACCGTAACCTCCCTTAACCCGTTCTTCTTTCTTCCGGTCGCTTTCGCGAACAACTCCAGAAGGCTGGAGCCGATACTTTGGCCGAACTCGTCCAACAAAATGAAACCACGGACTGTGGCCAAAGTTTCAGGATCCTTGACGGTGCTTCTAATGATCATTCCGTTGTCGAGCATCCACGAAAGCGCGCCTTCCGGTGTCTGGAAAAGGTTTGCATGACTACGTGTCATTTCTGACGACTCGGAGAATTTGATTACGCGAGGACTATCTCCATTCGCCTGTTGATTCGTCCCTTATTTTCCGTTTTGGTTACCTTGATGCCGCCAATTTCCTTCGTGTTAGCAACATGAGTACCGCCGTCCGCTTGGACATCTAGTCCTTGGATATCGACGACGCGCACTTCGGGGATATTTGCTGGTAGTAGGTTTATCTTGGTTCGTATGAGGTCCGGATGTTTCATTGCTTCGTCGCGTGGAAGGAATCTGATTGTAATTGGGAGACTGTTATGGATGGCTTTGTTGCATTCTTTTTCGATCTCTTGCACCCGTTCTGGGGTTAGGTCTTGCAGATCGAAGTCCATCCTCGCTCTTTCTGGGTAGATTTGCCCTCCGGTCACAAGTCCCCCGTACATATGATAGACTAATCCGCAGAGAACGTGAAGTGCCGAATGGTAGCGCATGAACGTGTATCGTCTGTTCCAATCGATCACTCCATGTATGGTAGCATCTTGAGGAGACATCGGTCCTTTGAGCTTGTGTGTGACAGAGCCAGTCTTCTTGGATACGTCTACTACTTGCGCTTCTCCTCCGGGCCATCGAATTATGCCAGTGTCGTTTGGTTGTCCGCCTCCCGTTGGGTAGAATGCGGTTTGATTCAATATGATTAGGTCTGTTTCTGCTTTGGTTACTCGCGCGTCGAATTCTTTCAGGTAGTGATCTTTCAAGTATAGGAGATCTGTCAAGGTTCTCTTCTTCCGAGGTACTGTCGTGCAGGCTTTTAATTCTCGCTTATTCAGCTGAAGTCGGTTTGGGCAACTGAATTAGTAAGGCTCGGGCCACATCGAATGATTCTTCTTTCGTCTTGTCCGCCAGTCTGTCCGCCAGCTGTGATACGTGTTGAAGATCTTGTGACACCTCGTATAATGGTTCAATGTGGCTCTCAAAATCCTTGAAGATCAGGCCGTCTCCGCAGATGCCTTTCAGCATTTCCTCCATTATGGTCTTCGAGCGCTTCGTCACAATGTACTCAGCCGTGTTAATCTCTTCTAACAATGTCGACAATCCTTTGTCGTCCAAGGAGAACTGCTGAGCAGACCCCTCAGAAACTCGCAATGCACTCTTAGCCAGTTTGGGGCGATAATCTGGCTGACCCATGAATCGTTGAATCATTCTCTCCGTTTCGAGAATTGGGACTCTGTTGATCAGGCGCACCCGCGGAAGTGAGAGCAGTGTTTCTATTGGTCTCGGCATTTCTAAGAGAATAGCGAATGGACTACTTTTATAACGATTGCTCTCGCCCGCACCATCTTCGTTGGATTCCATTTGTTTGTTCCAAATTCCTAATACCATGAGCCGCCACGGCAGCGGTTGAATCCAAGAAAGAAGAAGGGGGATCTACTAAGACGGTAGTTGAGGAAATAGTTACGATATGCTTTGATCCCCCCGCGCGGGCTTACCAGTCAGATCTTCTGTTTAGCCACTCCTTTGTCTCCATATGAATCTGCTTCCAACTTCTAACGTATTCCTTGACCTTGTCGGCGAGTTGAACTGTCTGGTCGTATCCCTGATTCTTTATGAACTCCTGAATTTCGTTCTCCGACTTTCTACGTGGCTTCCAATCCTCCGCGTTAGCGATCCTGAGGAGGAGGTGTGTGTAGTTTGCTGAGGCGAGGCGCAATTGCTCCAATTCCACCTTGTCAACTGTATCGAATTTGCTGTGTCCAAAGCCACGACCGGTGCTGGTTCTTATCGCCTCTGGATCACCGCCGCTGCCACATGGGACACTCTTCAGGAAGAAAGGCCAGTGGTCACTGTAGGGGCCCACTCTCTGGAAAGTTGGCAGTTCAGCTTTCATCTCTGCGGCTGCTTTGGTGAGAAAGGGTTCGAGTTCTGGAAAGTCGTGGAGGATCACTCCTTTCTTGCCCTTGTTTCCACCCGAGTCCAAGTTCAACATGAACCGGACGTCATTCATCTCGCCTTTGTGCATGGCGACGTAGTTGTAGCTTCCATAGAGGCCTATCTCTTCTGCACCGAAGCAGATGCATCTGACACGCCTCTTGAGCTTGTCTTTCACCGCTTGGAGATTCCTAGCTATCTCCATCACCACCACGGTGCCGGAAGCAGGGTCCTCGGCGCCTTGGCTTATGTCGTGGCCGTCGTAGTGGCTCCCAACCACCACGCACTCTCCACCTTTAGTTGTGCCTTCGATGTCGGCGATGACATTGTAAGTGGTTACATCCATGTTCCTATCTGTCGTCTCGATCCTCAATCTGACATCGCCTTCTCTCTCCAGGGTTCGCACTAGGAACATTCCATCTTCGTACGAGACGCTTATCGAGGGTATGATCGCGCTAATGCTTCCTGTTTGCGGACCATATGCTGGGTATTGATTCATGAATATCCAGCCTTTCGCTCCTGCGAGGACGCTGCGTAGAAACTTCTCGCTGCGATGAAGCTGCCTATTCATGCCGATTGGACTGGCGCTTGAAACCATCACGATGTTGCCACCTATTTCATTCCTCCTTTTCTCGTATGACTCGATGGCGCCATCTCCCAGCCACACCAGCTTTCCTTCGACTTCGCCGGCGATGCTGTGGGGAAGGCTGATGCAGTCTATCTCGCGGTTAATCGGGTTGACGATGGTTAACTTGGCAGCGCCGCGTTTCCAGCCTGGAATAGTGTATGATTCGTAGCGCGCGTTTTCAATTCCGTAACTCTTCAGCTTCTCAACCATGAATTTCACAGAGCCCAAATCGCCGGGTGTCCCTGCGAATCTGCTTCCATAGACGTCGCATAGAATCTTCAAGTTATCCAGTGGTTCAGACGAAGTGTAGATCCCGGAGACGATTCTCTTATCCACATCAGCATACGGATTTTCCAAGACAAACACCGAATTAGATAAGATCAGTGCACTGAACATTGCGCGAGACTGATATTATTACTGGCTCGTTCACTTTTTCCGGAACGAATAGTCAAGTTTCGGAGGCTTGGTTTGATGCCAACCTTCAATTGACTACTTCGTATCCTCAACGAAATCGCGCACGGTGTGCTGATTCGTCGAGTATTAGAAACCAGGGAACGGAGGTCGGAGAGCGCTTATGGATTTATGTGATTCATTCCATGAAGTCTTCTGCCTTTTGGGGTTCTGGTGGGAGGCCTTTGCGCTTCCGGATGTCCGTGATGACTTGATTCACTAGGGACTGTGGAACTGGAGCCCAATGGGAGAACTCCAATCCCCAGAACGCTCGTCCTTGAGAGGCGCCGCGCATGACCTCTGAAAGGTCGAACGTTTCAGAGGTCGGAAGTTCTCCGACAACATAGACCAAGTGTCCGCGTTGATCAACTGAGACTATCTTACCTCGCTTCTGAGAGATTACGCTCGTGGCAGCTCCGAGGAGTTCTGGTGGCACTTTGACTGTTATCCTTTGCACGGGTTCCATCAGAGTTGGGTCTGCGTTTAGGAATGCGACAAAGAAGGCTCTTCGGCTCATCGGCATTATCTGTGCTGGTCCACGGTGGACGGGGTCTTCGTGAAGTGAAATGTCGGTAACCTTTGCCTTGATACCGCGAATCTGTTCGTAGGCTAGTGGTCCTTCTTTCAGGCCCCACCTGTAACCGGCAATGACCATCTCCTTCACTTCTTGAAGGAATTGGGCGCCTTTTGTCACTTCAACGAGCATGCTTCCTCCTTCATCCACGCTCCAGACGCCACGCGCTTCGTCTGGTGGCCATCCTTCATCTCTGAGTATCTTGGCCATATCATGGCGGTCTTGGTATTCGCCGATCTTTCCTTCCTTGATCATCGTCACAATCTTATCGGGGAGGGGCTCGACTGTCAGGTAGATCTTGTTGTGCTTGTTCGGTGACTTGCCTTCCACAGGTCCAGCAGTGCCTCGAATACTCTCACGGTAAATCACGATCGGTTTGGATGTTACGATTTCGAGGCCGGTCTTAGTTATCAGGGTCGTAGCAATCTCCAAATGCAGAGTGCCCATTCCAGCGATCAGGTATTCACCAGTCTCCTCGTTGATCTTTGTCACAAGGTTAGGGTCTTCTATGCTAAGTTTTCTGAGGAGGTCTACAAGCTTGGGAAGGTCCCGACTGAATTTCGGCTCAACAGCCATCGTAACAACAGGTTCAGTAACGTAGTGAACCGCTTCGAAAGGTGAGATGTCTTTTATCGTGGATAGAGTTTCGCCAGCTCTTGCTGCGTCGAGCCCAAGAAGTGCGGGGATGTTTCCTGCACTTATGGTTCCGACGATTTCACGATATGGTCCCATATAGATGCAGACTTGTTGAACTCTCTGGTCTACACGCGCACCAAGAAGGTGGAAGGTCGATCCTTCGGTTATGGTTCCTGAAAATAGTCTCCCGCTTGCCACCACCCCCGCTTGCGGGTCAACAACAATGTTGGTGATTGCCATGACCACAGGGCCATTATCATCACAGCTCATCATTGCTTGACCCACTTCGCTGTTGACGTCACCTTTCCAGATCTTGGGAATACGGTACTTCTGTGCCACGTGTGGTGGGGGCATGGATTCGACGGACATGTTCAGTATGGCTTCGTGAAGTGGAGCCCGCTTGGTGAGCTCAGTTACAGTGTCCTTCGTGTAAGCGTCAACAACGTCAGAGAACTTCACGCCGTTCTCTTTCGCAATTTCAGCATTGAAACCCCATCGGTCTTTAGCCGAACCCATAGCAACCGTGTTAGCGGCAAAGCTCACTCGCCACTTCTCTCGATATTCAGGCTCAGCGTACAAGTCTACCAACCGGTTGAATTCTGTAATGATGCGCCCAATGCGTTCCTGAATTTGCTCAGAATTGAGTCTAAGCTCTTTGATCAAGCGGTCAATCTTGTTGATGTAAAGGACAGGTCGAACTCGATCCTCAAGCGCCTGCCTTGTAACCGTTTCAGTCTGAACCATGATCTCCTCAACAGAGTCCACGACCACAACAGCTCCATCGGTGGCTCTGAGTGACCGCGTCACTCTGCCAGAGAAATCCACGTGACCCGGTGTGTCAATCAAATTGATGACGTAAGGCGTTCCGGTTCTTTCATGAAGCAGGCTCACGTTAGCTGCTTTAATGGTCATTTGGCGTTTCTGTTCTTCCTCCATATAGTCCAGTGCTAACGCTGTGCCCGCCATGTTGGGTGACAGAAGACCAGCGGCTGCAAGGAGGGAATCGCTCATCGTCGTTTTGCCGTGATCGACGTGGGCGATTATACCCATATCTTCCGGACGCAGTATCTAGGCTACGTCATTCGGATTTGATCCTTGTTCGCAATGATCTTCTGTATCTCGACTGTTGACTTGTAACGGGGCATCTATTCTCAACTCTGCTCCGAAATCGCGAAGGCAACAGGGCTTGATGTGATTTATAGGTTGCTCTTGGTTTCAGTCGAACTCTGAACTCACATCTTGCCGAGCTTTCGACAGCTCAAAAGGTCAGAGGAGGTCAGATTCAACCAACTATCACAGGGTGGGCAAGTATTTCCAAGATTATTAACCCGTCTCATCGATACACTTCTCGCACGTTGCGCTGGGGTATCGCGCATGGGTTTCAACCTCTCTCCGATTGTGGTTAAGCGACAGTTGACTTTAGATGATTTGAGAGGTCGAAGCCTTGCTGTGGACGCCAACAACATGCTCTATCAGTTCTTGGCTCTGATCCGCATGCGTGATGGGCGACCTTTCACTGATTCCAAAGGATACACCACATCCCATCTGGTTGGCCTTCTACTGCGAACAACCCGCCTAATGGCCGATTACAATATTCGACCTATCTTCGTCTTCGATGGGAAACCTCCAGAACTGAAAATGCGAACACTGAACGAAAGGCGCGGTTACAGGGAGAAGGCGCGAAGGGAATGGGAGAGTGCGGTAAGTCGAGGCGACTACTTCACCGCTTGGTCTAAGGCCGTAGCAATGAACTCTCTGACTGCGGCCATGAAGGATGACGCCAAGAAAGTGTTGACGTTGCTTGGCGTGCCCCATGTTCAGGCGCCACAGGAAGGTGAGGCACAAGCGGCATTCATGGCGATTCGGAGTGATGTTTGGGCTGCGAATAGTCGAGATTACGACTCAGTGCTGTTCGGCGCACCTCGTTTAGTTCGCTACATGACTATTTCCGGCCAGGAGTTTTTGCCCAGCAAAGGTACTTCCCGCCCCCTTATCCCTGAACTGATTGATCTGCGGGAGCTTCTGCTCTCACTCCAGATCACGCGAGAGCAACTTGTAGATTTGGCTATTCTGGTTGGAACCGACTTCAACAGTGGGGTCAAAGGAGTGGGACCTAAGACAGCGTTGCGACTAATCAGAACGCACGGCCGTCTTGAGGAATTGCCGGAGAACTGTTGTAATCATCTTCCAACAAACATTGACGAGTTGCGACAGATATTCCTGAAACCCCTGGCCACTGAGAGATACGATCTGCAATTCAGCGGGTTAAATGAGGAGGGCCTTCGCCACTTCCTTTGTGAGGAACGCAGCTTCTCGGAAGAGAGAGTTGATCTGGCCGTTCGAAGGATGAAGGAATTCTACGCTCAAGAACGCTCGAGCCTGAAGCCTTGGCTGAGCAAGCACTAAGGAGACTTTGAATTGGCGGAACAAACAAGCTTCACGAAGTTCGTTGAGTTATGCAGAGCTCTTGAATCAACCACCAAGCGTACTGAAAAAGTAGCGTATCTAGTAGATTTCCTAAGATCTCTTTCGCCCGAGGAAATAGTCCCAACAGTCTCCTTCATAACCGGGCGACCTTTTCCGGAATCGGATGAACGCGTTCTTGATGTGGGAGGGCAGACTTTATGGAAACTCGATCGGACTAGCGGACAGGCCACGCTGATCCCGAAACCAGCTACGATTCTTGAGGTTTACGATACGTTCGACAAAATTGCCACGGCATCCGGTCCGGGTTCCCGGCAACGAAAGGAGATTCTGGTTGACGCCTTGCTGAGTCGTCTTCCCGTAGCTGATGCAGAATTTCTGATGCGAATCATCTATGGTGAGATGCGAATCGGAGCTGTGGACGGAGTTGTCTTAGACGCGGTCGCCAGTGCCACCTCTATCAATCCAGATCTTGTGCGCCGAGCATACATGCTGCTTGGCGACCTCACCCAAGTTGCGAGGGTAGCACTCACAGCAGGCGTAGAAGCGATCAAGAACGTCCAGGTTACCCTCTTCATCCCAATCAAACCAATGCTAGCTGAGATGGCGCAGGACCTGCAGGAAGTTTTCAAGGAGCATAAGGGTTTCACGGCCTTTGAATTCAAATACGATGGTGCACGAATTCAAATACACCGTAAGGGCGATCAAGTCAGAATCTTCAGCAGGAGACTGACCGACGTTACAGACAGCCTGCCTGACGTGGTTCAAGTCAGCAAAGATCGAATCAAGAGCACTGAATACCTTATCGAAGGAGAAGTTGTGGCAATCGGTGAAGATCAAAAGCCACTTCCGTTTCAGGACCTGATGCGCCGTTTCAGGCGGGTACACGACATCGGCGTAATGGAAAAGGAGATTCCGCTAAGATTGCACGTCTTCGATATCGTCTACTTGGATGGAAGGATGCTTATCGATGCGCCCTACGAGGAACGGTGGAACACTCTGCAGAGCCTCGTTGACCACGGTCTCATGGCAACAAGGGTCGTGACTGGAGACCCACATGAAGCGAAGGAATTCATGGATGCCGCAATTCAATCGGGCCATGAGGGGTTAATGGCGAAGGACCTGAAAAGCACCTACACGCCCGGAGTGCGCGGAAAGAGATGGTTCAAGATCAAACCTGCGGAGACACTCGATTTGGTGATCGTAGCTGCAGATTGGGGATCTGGAAGGAGGCGGGGCTGGTTAAGCAACTACCACTTGGCAGTCAGAGATCCGACCACAGGCGAGTACCTAGTTGTGGGAAAGACTTTCAAGGGCCTGACCGATCAGGAATTCACCCAAATCACAAAGAGACTATTGGAACTGAAGGCCCGAGAAACGAGCTACACGGTATACGTGAAACCATCAATCGTGGTTGAAGTTACTCACAACGAAATACAACGAAGTCCGCACTACAAATTTGGATTCGCACTCCGTTTCGCGCGGATAACCAGAATCCGCGATGACAAACGACCTGAGGACGCAGACACTTCGGAGAGGCTGCAGCAACTTTACGAAAACCAGTTTAGGTACAAGGCGTCAATCGACTCGTAGTGTGGTGACTATTGTGAAGGTGGCATCGCTCTTCAGTGGAGGGAAAGATAGTGCATTTGCCCTGTGGTGGGCACAGATGCAAGGCTGGGACATTGAATCCTTGGTCACCGTGTTTCCGCAGTCGAAAGATTCTTGGATGTTCCACTACCCCGCCGTACGATGGACCAAACTGCAGGCCGAGGCGATCGGGATCCGCCACAGGGTTATTGAGACGAAGGGTGAGAAAGAAGCCGAGCTCAGAGACTTGGGCGATGGACTCGCGAGTTTGAAGAAATCCTCAGACATCGAGGGCATCGTTTCCGGAGCGATTGCCAGCGAGTATCAGAAGACGAGACTTGACAACCTTTGCGAAAAGCTCGGCTTGAAGAGTTTTGCGCCGCTTTGGCACAAGAATCAGGAGCAGATCTTGAGGGAGCAGATTGAATCGGGTTTCGAGATAATCATGACCGCCTGCAACGCATTGGGTCTGGACGAGACTTGGCTTGGAAAGAGGTTGGGGCTTGCGGAACTGGGAGAACTTGTCAAGTTAAAGCAGCGTTATGGTTTGAACGTGGCGTTTGAGGGTGGAGAAGCGGAAACGTTTGTACTGCGAGCACCACAGTTCAAAGGTCGTCTTTCAATCAGCAGGGCCACGCCTCATTGGAAGCAGCAGTCGGGTTACCTAGAACTCGAAGAAGTAAGCATCGTACTGTGAGGAAGAAAGAGGGCGAAGAGAAGTCCGAAGGAATTCCTGAGGCTCTAAGTTGGGTCTGTCAGGCTTCTCTAGTGTCCCCCGTTAGGGTGAGCGCGTTCTCTTGCGCCTTCTTGTAGATCTCGTTCTGCTCTACCGTTTGAAATTCTCTATTCTTCATTATGATTTTTCCGTCAACTATCGTCGTATCGACATTAGCTCCTTTGGCTGAGTAAACAAGGTCTGAGATGACCGTCGCTGCACCATGAATCGGGACCAAGTTGGGTGCCCTTGTGTCAACCACTATTAGGTCGGCCTGCTTTCCTACCTCTATGCTTCCAACTCTATCGTCTATACCCAGAGCTCGGGCAGCCTCAATCGTGGCAAGGTCCAAGATTTGCTGAGCAGGGAGGACTGCAGCATCCCACCTGTGGGCTTTGTGAAGTAGCGCACAGATCTTCATGCTTTCGAACATGTCGAGAGAATTGTTGCTGGCGGCACCGTCAGTTCCAATCGAGACTGCGAGGCCGTTTTCCAACATTTCAGGGACGGGAGCCACGCCACCAGACGCCAGTTTCATGTTCGAGATGGGGCAATGAGACACCTTCACGTCTCTCTTGGCCAGAAGAGACACTTCACTTTTAGTCAGCCATACACAATGCGCGGCGAGGAGGTTGGGACAGAGAAAACCGAGCTTGTCCAAGTACTCCATCTCTCTCATCCCATGCTCCTTCTGTACCTGCGCTTGTTCGGATCTTGTCTCGGCCAAATGGGTGTGAAGGATCGCGTTCTCTTTGGTTGCGATCTCTTTCGCCCACATAAGTAGCTCAGGAGAGCATGAATATGGCGCGTGAGGTCCTATGGCGAGATTCACTCGAGGATGGTTCATCTCCCTCAAGAAGTTGATGAAACGTTTCGTGTCCTCCTTGCTCTTCTGCTCCAATGCCGAGCCCTCAGCGCCGAAAACTCCGTAAGATAGATAGGCTCTGAGGCCAGTCGCCACTACTGCCTTCGCGGTCTCTTCCATAAAGAGGTACATGTCAACAAACGTGGTTGTCCCCGTGGCAATCATTTCGAGGCATCCGAGAAGGGCTCCATAGTGACACATTTCGGGGGTTAGCTTGAGTTCCAACGGCCAGATCTTGGAGTGCAGCCAGTCCTCGAGTTTCATGTCATCCGCATAGCCCCGAAACATCGTCATGGCCAGATGGGTATGCGTGTTGATCAAACCAGGAAGAGCGATTTTTTGTCCGCAATCAATGGTCTGATCAACCTTCCCTGTCGCACGGGCCCCTATCTCAGTTATGATTCCGTCCTCAATACGGACCGAAGTGTTCCTTAACACGGCTCGTGTCGAATTCTGAGTAACTAGCCAACCGACGTTTTCTAGTAGGGCCGACAAGCGTCGTTTCTCCAAATCCGCGTGTCAGCTTAGGAAGATGGTCGGTAGCGCTATCTCAGGTCCCCGCTCCATAGCCTCGGATGTAACGAACCTGCTCTGGAGTTAGCTCGTCTATCTCCATGCCCATCGTCTGCAACTTTATTCTAGCTACTTCTTGGTCCAGTTCCTTTGGGACATCATACACGCCAGCCTTCAGATTCTTTCCTTCCTTCACGAGGTGGATTAGAGAAAGGAACTGGTTGGCGAAGCTCATGTCCATTACCTCGGACGGATGGCCCTCAGCGGCTCCTAGGTTTACGAGTCTTCCCTCGGCTAAGAGATAGAGTCTCCTTCCATCTGCCAACGTGTACTCGGTATTGTTCGGTCTCATCTCTCTCTTACTTTTTGCGAGTCGCTCGAGTTCAGCTACAGAAACCTCAACGTCAAAGTGCCCGGTATTGCAGAGGATAGCGCCGTTTTTCATTAGAGTCATGTGTCTGCCGGTTATCACGTCTTTACAGCCTGTAGCGGTGATAAAGATGTCCCCATTCTTCGCGGCGTTTGTCATCGACATGACTCGGAAACCTTCCATGGCTGCTTTGAGTGCATTTACAGGGGCAACTTCGGTTACAATGACGTTTGCTCCCAGACCTCTGGCTCGCATGGCTATTCCTCTCCCGCAGTGGCCATAGCCGCCAACGACGAAATTCTTGCCCGCGACCAAGACGTTCGTCGCTCTTATGATTCCGTCGATGGAAGATTGGCCTGTCCCATAGACGTTATCAAAGTCCCACTTCGTCTCTGCGTCGTTTACGCTGATAATCGGATACTTCAGTCTCCCCTCTTCTGCTAGGGCTCTGATCCTGTGAACTCCCGTTGTGGTCTCCTCTGTTCCTCCAACAACTTCTTTTGCTTGCTCTGGATGAGCCTCGTGCAATGTGAAAACAAGATCGGCGCCATCGTCGAGAGTGAGGTTTGGCTTCGTCTCGATGACTTTCTCGATGCACCAGTAGTAATCCTCCTTGGAAAGCCCTCTCCAACCAAAGATGTCGATTTCCTCTTGCGCTAAAGCGGCAGCTACGTCATCTTGCGTTGAGAGTGGGTTACAGCCTGACCAAGTCGTCTCGGCTCCGGCAGCTTTCAGGGTCCTGACGAGGACCGCGGTCTCTGTTGTTATGTGCAGACAGCCGCCGACCCTCATGCCGCTCAACGGTTTTGATTCTGAGTATTCTTTTCTTAGCTTCACGAGAACGGGCATGCGTGATTCTGCCCATTCAATCCTGAGCTTGCCCTGTTTGGCTAGGCCAGTATCTTTGACCTTGAACGGCATCTCTCTTCGCCGCCTGATAGCTATCCTAACTGACTTAACGGTTATGGTGAATTGCAGGGAAATGTTTCGGTGTGAATGCTTTGCACCAGCAGCGGCAAATCTACTATCCGTATCAGTCAGATGTTGGATCCTTGAAGGAACTGGTCTCAGTTCTTCGGTTTCTGAGTTTCATCTCATGCATTGCCTGCTTCAGCGACTCGTTTCTCGGCTTCGACGTATCCACGATTATGTGTTCTTCCCTCGCGAAGTCGTCGATTTTTTCGAAGCTGGCTTTCTGATCTGAGAAGATCGCCCACCTTCCGTCTGATATTTCTCCTCTCTTATTCATCCTCACCGTGAGTCTTCTCTTGATCTCTTTCTCGGGACAAACCAGCTCTATACATGTGAACTCCGCATTCATTGCTCTGGCAAGGGCGTAAACGTTTGCTCTTTCAGATTTCTTTCGGTAGCACGCGTCCGCCACGACGGACTTGCCTTCTTTCAAGAGCTCTTCCGCGATTTCGTTCATTCTCGCGTATGTCTTCTCGCTGAAGTCACTCGAATAGATCCCCTTCCCCCATGCCACGTATTCATGATGGTTGGTCGGCATTCCTGCGAGTTCCTTCCTCACCGCATCCGATGATATCAGTGCCCAACCGTTCATTTTCGCCAGCTTTCTCGCGATCGTGGTTTTACCTGTGCCCATGAGCCCGCACGTGATAATTAGCTTAGGTCGGTCCCTTGGAACCTGATCACGCATACTTGTTTTCCTCATGCACATACGATTCCGCGAGGGTGAAGTATTTCCGCGCGGTGCGGAGCGTCTCCTCCTGGGTGGCGGGATCTGGGGAGTCTAGGTGGAAGCTTGTCACCTTGCCCCTCACGTATGCGCGGTACACCTTGTAGAAGTTCAGCAAATCGAGCACCCCTTCGTCTCCGGAGAACTCGACATAGGAATTCATAAGCGCCTCCGACAAATCCCTTCGGCGGTTGAAGTCGAGGTCCATCGCAAGGAATGCGATGTCTGCAGCTGTGTCTGAATACCTAAAGCGGTCGTTGAACTCAATGCAGTCGAATATTGTAATTGGCTCTGTTATGCATATGTGCTCCAGATGCAGATCCCCGTGGCAATCCTTTATCTTGCTTTCAGCGACTCTCTTGTTGAACAATTGAGTTCTCTGCTTTAGATAATCCTCCGTGAAGTTTCTTATCGTATCGAACTGGGATTTCGATATGGATTTTCCGACGTATTTCTCGGTCTGCGCGAAGTTCTCGTCTGTATTCGTCCTTACCATATCTATGCTCCCAAACCTGTCAATCTCCTTTGAGCCTGCAGCCTCAGAGTGGAATAGTGCAATCTTCCTTGCCACATTTTCCACCATTTCGCGGCTCACGCGGTCTTCCTTCAGTAGTCTTATCATAAGGCGCTCCATCGGGAGTTTCCGCATTTTCACGGCGTATTCAATTGTCCGACCTTTTCCATCTATAGCGACGGTGTCGTTGTCTTGGGTTACAGGTAGAACTCCTAGGTAGACATTTGGCGAGAGGCGTTTGTTGAGCTCTACCTCTTTCTCGCAGTAACGCTTTCTTTTCTCGAGGGTGGAGAAGTCAAGGAATCCGAAGTTCACGGGCTTCTTTATCTTGTAAACATAATTGTCTGTGAGGAAAACGAGAGAGATATGTGTCTGCACGAGTTCAACTTTATCGGTGGGTTCAGGATATGCACGCTTGTTCATGAGCGCGATATCCAGCCGCATTTCCGGACTTTCTTTCAAAATCCTGCCTTTCCTCATCGGTCTTTAGTGCTCTAGCGCACAACCAAGCCGATTAGGAATCCCGTGCCGAGTAGTGCGATCGTTGAAAGAATCATGATAACGTTCAATCCGAGGGCTGGTATGAGATCGGAAGTACGATCGTAATTCTTCAACGTCAATTTTGCGGCCCGGTAGGAAATTGGAACTGTAAGAAACGAGATGAGCGTTGGGATCGGAGCCGCGCCAAGAGTAACGGCCAGAAGGATTGAGAGGTATGTGGCTGCCAAGCAGATTCCGTAAATCTTCGCCGCCTTCCTCTTTCCGAGCAATGTGACCAAATGTCTCCTTCCAGCTTCTCTGTCAACTTCAGCGTCTGGGAACTCATTCAGGAATAGAAGCATCGCCACTAAGATCGTTACAGGGACGAATATTGCGAGTCCCGTACCGTCGATTAAACCCGCTTGCGTAACGTACACGCCCAACCCCATCAAACCGAATCCGGACCCAGCAACGATCTCGCTTAGGCCGTGAATCCTAGAGAGAACAGGTGTGTATAGGACAATCATCAGCCCTCCGTACAGCACTAGGGGAAGCAGAACGTTGAACAATCGAGAGAGGAAGTATATGCCGATCAAGAATGCCGCAACCAGGCAGGTGGTGGCCACGGCTAGAGCGTTGGTCGATTTCATCTCGCCTTTGACTAGTACCTCGACACCGCCGCTGAAAGGTGTCTTAACCGTTCTCGCATCGATCCTAGATCTGTAGTCAAAGTAATTGTTGAAAGCATTCACTGACGCATGCGTCAACAACGCACCCACCAACACCAGTAGCGCGTCGAAGCCATTGAATGCACCATGCGCATAGAATGACCCGGCCAAGCCAGCAACCACAATGACGACCGTGAGTGGCAGGAAATTGACCCGAGTTATCGAAACAATATTACCCATTCGATGCCCACTATCCCATTGCGGCGAAACTATAGAGAACAAGCACCATCCCAATCGTTTTAACATGCGCGCCCCCATCTCGCAACTGGTAGTCAGAAGCTGTCAGGAGAGGCTTGACTCCTATGAGCAAAATCAAAGATCCATCCTTGGCGCCTCAAGGCGCGTTGAAGATAGACTGGGCACGGGCACATATGCCCGTCCTATCGCGAATCAGAGAACGTTTCGAAAAAGAGCAACTGTTTCGCGGTCTATCAATAGGCATGTGCATACACTTAGAGATGAAGACAGCAGTGCTCGGCCAGACATTTCAAGCTGGAGGCGCATCTGTCGCCATAACTGGAAGCAATCCACTCTCAACTCAGGATGATGTTGCGGCCGCTCTTGCCGAGTCAGGCGCAAGCGTGTATGCGTGGAAAGGGGTGACTCCGGAAGAGCACCATGCCAACTTGATCCGCGTCCTCGGGCATAAGCCTGATATCTTAATCGATGATGGCGCTGAGCTTTCCGTCACTGTACACACCGAGAGGAAGGAACTGATTGGTCACGTTATGGGTGCATGTGAAGAAACCACGACTGGCGTCCACCGTTACAGAGCCATGGAGAACGATGGAACGCTAAAGTATCCGGTGATAGCGGTGAATGATGCATTCACAAAGTTTCTTTTTGACAGCCAACACGGCACAGGGCAGTCAGCGCTGGAGGGCGTAATGAGAGCAACAAACATGCTCATTGCCGGTAAGACGATTGTGGTGGCTGGTTTCGGTTGGGTGGGACGCGGTATCGCACTCAGGGCAAAAGGACTGGGCGCAAATGTTGTTGTCACCGAAGTAGATCCGGTTAGAGCCTTAGAAGCGGCTATGGAGGGATATCGTGTCATGACAATGCGAGACGCAGCGAAGAGCGGAGACATATTCATCACTGCGACAGGATGCAAGAACATCATAACCGCGGAACATTTCTTGGAGATGAAGGACGGAGCGCTCTTAGCTAATGCGGGGCATTTCGATGTTGAGATAGACGCCAAAGCCCTCCGCGAGAACGCAATCGCTAAGCGAATTGCCCGACAGAACATTGAGGAATTCACAATGAAGAACAAGAGCCGGCTGTACCTTCTTGCCGAAGGACGTTTGGTGAATCTTGCGGCCGCAGACGGTCACCCTGCAGAGGTCATGGACATGAGCTTCGCCAATCAAGCGCTCGCCGCAGAACACTTGCTTAGAAACAAAGGGAAATTGGAGGCAAAAGTCTACCGGATGCCACTAGAGATAGACAAGGAGATTGCCCATCTATGGCTTGCGGGGCACGGCATGACGATTGACACACTCACTGACGAGCAAGCCCGATACCTCCATTCTTGGCAGTGATCAGATCAGAAGAGCTTTGTCTCTCTAGGCATGTTCCTGCGGTATTCAGCGTCAAGCAATTCCTGGATTCGCTTCGCTCGGGCCGCGCCTATCCCACCTTTGACAGCGAGTTCGCTGCGTGACGCGCGAAAGACGTTGCGGACGGTCCCGAATGACTGAAGCAATTTCTCAGCTAATCTTGGCCCAATTGTTGGAAGGCCACCTAAGACCAAGAGTTGCCAGTCTCTAGCCGTCGCTAATCTGGGCTTCTTTACCAGCAACGGTCTGACCGCCTTCGCCCTCCCATGCAACCTGTTCGCAAGCACATACAACAAGTCCGCCGTCTGCTCCTGGTCATATGTGAACATGATCCTGAAATTGAAGTCGACACTAAGTGCGAGTAACGTCCCCCAATATACTCGCGGATTCTTCAGGTCGCCAAGAACCTCTTGGCTGTCACCTTCAACGATTAACATGAAGTCCTTGTAGGATTGCGATATTCTGTTAGCCTGTTCAAACAGTCGGCCGCCATAAAGAGAGCCAATGAAATCACGAACCGTCTTCCTCTCCACTGCATGTCGTGCGATTACATAGTCACCGACATCAAGTGTTCGCATCTGCACGAAGACTCCCTTCTTCTCGAGAAGAATAGGGATTCCTGAAGCGGCCTCGCGAGTATCAGCAACGATTCGCAGAGTTGTCATTTCCAATCAGGCCTGGGGAAAGGATATGCTTTCACGGATTAGAAAAGGCGCGGGAGCTCTATTGGCGGGAATTCGAACGGGATGACCAAGGTGGGCAGCGGTACGTAGAAGTAGACATATGCGGCCAAGGCTAGGCCAATGAATGTTCCAATGATCACTGCTATGTCGGATGCTTTCATCCTGAGTGTGGTGATCGATGTGCGGTTCTCTGTGGCTCCGAAGGCTCGTGACTCCAGAGCCTCTGCTAACTCGACGCTTCTTCTAATTGCCGAGATTATGAGCGGAATGAGAATCGGGATATAGTTCTTAATCCGTTTCATCAAGTTCCCTTTGTCCAATTCAAGTCCTCGCGAGCGTTGCGCGTCGACAACGGTCTGAGCGTCTATCGCCATAGTCGGAACTAGCCTAACGGCAGTAGTGAATGTAAACGAGATCGAGTAAGGAACGTGCACTTGCTCTAGGGCTAGCCCAAGATCATCCGCTGATGTGGTCATGAAGAAGAATGAGAACGCGGACATGATCGCGAAGAAGCGCATCGTGAAGGCAAGTGATGAAACGATTGTTGTTCCGAATATGACGTTCATCACAAAGATGAAGACACCCAAGAACAGTCCGCCTCGCATCGAACGTAGCCAGCGGCCAACAGTTTTGGCTAGCAGTACGCCGGGTATCTGAGCGATGAAGATTATCACTAGCGCGTATATGTTCGTAAACATCAGAGAGCATGCGAAGAAACCCAGAGTCAGTATGAATTTCGATCGTGGATCGAGTCTATGAATTGGGCTGTCCATTCTCGTGAATTTGAAGCCTTCAACGAACCTTAGCGACAATGGGTTCTCACCGTTCCGGTGGGGGTCGCGTTGTGACGGCTCTGCGTAGCTTGTCCTTCAGAAACTCTCTCGCCGAATAAGCGTCAATGATTCCGGGCGGGGCATGCAAACTGTTGAGATTGTTCATGAGGCTCGCGATTTGCGGCATCACCAAGGACGACTGTTCAACGAGGCGGCGATTAGTTAAAATGTCAACCGCCGAGCCGTCAGCTATGACCTTCCCCTGCGATAGCAGGATGACTCTGGGTTTGCATTCGGCCACGAATTCGACGTCATGAGTCACTATTACCACAGTCTTCTCTTGAGATTTCAGTTGCATGATGAAATGTCGCAAACGGTCTTTCTGCAAGTAATCTTGGCCGATCGTGGGTTCATCCATAATGACGTGTTTGGGATCCCAAACGAGAATTGCGGCTAAGGCCACACGTTTTCGTTCCCCTCCGCTTAGGACGAATGGTGACGAAGTGGCGTATCGTTCCAAGTCCAGAGCTGTAAGCAAGTTTGTCACTCTTCGCTGTATTACGTCTTCGCTGAAGCCGAAATTGCGAAGTGAGAACGCCAGCTCTCCCTGAACCGTTTCTGCAAAAAGTTGGTGATCAGGGTTTTGAAAGATAAGCCCGACATCCCGAGAAAGTTGAGCGACGGACTTTTGATGCGTTTCTACGCCGTCAATCAGTACGCGTCCCCGAACTGGTTTCAATAGGCCGTTGAACATTTTGACGAGCGTGGTCTTGCCCGCACCATTTTCGCCCATGATGGCGACAAATTCACCGTCATTGATGCGCAGATTCATGTCATGTAGAACTTCGGGGCCGCTTGGATAGTTGAAACTCACGTTTTCTACTGAGATCATTGGTTGAGCATCCTATTCAGCTCTTCGGCGGCTTGCTGAACTGTCGTTGGGTTCTTCTTGACTTGAAAACCGTCTCGGCGAAGCAAATGAAACAGCATTGTTACTCTTGGCAAACCAATTCCGATCAGCCGCGCCTCATCACCGTAAATCTCACCAGGGGGGCCGTCTAAGGCAACCTTACCCTTGTCCATCACAATTACGCGGTTTGCGTATTTCGACACTACGTCAAGTCTGTGCTCGACGAGCAGAGTTGTCAGATTGAGTTCCTGATTCAATTTGGCTATGACTGCAACAATTTCCTCTGCGGACTTGGGATCCAAGAACGATGTGGGCTCGTCGAGTACAATGATACCAGGTCTCATTGCCAGGACGCCAGCGATCGCGGCGCGCTGTTGCTGTCCTCCGGAAAGCTCGTAGGGGGCTTTGTTTCGCAGGTTCAGAATTCCCGTCACCTCCATTGCCCATTCCACTCTCTTGAGCGCTTCCTCTCGTGGAATGCCTAGGTTTTCGAGTCCGAAGGCGACGTCTCTTTCTACGGATAATGAGAATAATTGGTTCTCAGGGTTTTGAAAGACAAAGCCAACATGAGTCGCAAGTTCAGCAGTTGATTTTCCTCTTACGTCAATGCCATCAACCTTGAGTTCCCCTCGTAGGTCTCCTGCGTAGAAGTTTGGTATGAGTCCGTTCAAGCATCTGCAAAAGGTTGTTTTCCCGCACCCACTGGGGCCAGTGAGAATCACGAATTCGCCTTTCTCTATTGAGAGATCCACATTCTCCATCGAGGGTTTGTCAGCACCCGCGTACGTGAAAGAAAGATCCATTGCCACTATTGCAGGCACGGAACTTGGCACCTCGACGAGTATCTCATTTTTGCGTAATTACGCTTGGTTGAGATGAAACCTCCGCGTAACCCTCGATCTTCGTATTATCCTTTGGGGCTCGTGATAGAAATTCGCGAACAAGCGACAATGCTAGTTTCAATGCGTCGTTCGCGTTTCCTCTAACATTAGCTCCCGCCGCGGTGGGGTGTCCGCCACCCATTCCCCCCATCTTCACACCAATGGGGTTAGCCAAATCCGTTCCCAGATGTATTCCGGTTTCTGATGCGAAATCGTGAGTGGATCGAAAGCTCACCGTCAACTCTTCATTTCGCTTACCTGCCACTACAGCCAGATGCGCTCCAAGTGCCACGAGACCACGGGCTGCTGACGCATGATAAGAGCCCACTTCCGAAAGCGCTACGAGCCATTTTCCGACTCGTTCTAATCGGATGCGTTGAGCAGTCTTTACACGTGCTATGCGCTCGGATTCGTCCATCGTGGTGCGAGTGAGAGCGAGAGCGCTCTCGGGGTCAGCTCCGTTCCTAATTAGTGAGTACGCGGATTTGTAGGTTCGTTTTGTTCCAATTGACAGGTGCCCAGTTTCCGCCAGAATTCCAATCAGTAGTGCCTGGCTTACTCGGCGGTCGGGTCTGAATTTCATCTTCTCAAACATGTCCAGTATGATTTCACATGTTGAAGTGGATTTTTCGTCGCATAGTACTAGGGTTGCTGTTCTTTCGTTTTCTGAGTGGGGTGCGTGGTGATCGATCATGACCACGGGTTTGGCGGAATTCGCAACCGCCTCCTTGAGACTTCCGAGTTGCTGAAACGTGTTCGTGTCCACTGTTACCAACAGGTCAAATGCGGATAGGTTTGGTGATTCAGTTATCTCAAGTGGAACCGTCTTGAGGATCTGCTTCGAGAGCTTACTCACCCCATCCGGAGACGCAAAACTGACCTTGAGCTTCCGGTTAATCCTTCGGACGAGCATTTCGAGCGCATAAGCTGAACAGACAGCATCTGGGTCAGAGTTCTGATGCCCTATGATTAGGACTGTCTTCGCCTTGCGAAGGAGCTTAGCTAGGCTGGTGTATCCGAGCAAAGACTAAGCTCCCTGGCTTTTGCTTCGGCGGCTGAGAATGCAGCACTTGTGGCTTCGCTGACAAGATCTTGCAGGTCTTGATCTCCGCTAAGCAGTTCGATTGCCACATCAACGCTGAGCAAGAGCGGTTTGTCCCCTACCGCCTCAACCATTACGTCCAAATCGCTCACCCGTTTCAGAGGCACCTTTGATAAGAGGTGTTTCCGGGCAGCTTCTTCAGCAGCGGTACAGATCTGCTCAACTTCGTCTGCAGTGGGTGTCCTCTTGAGTTCAATGCTCATCGCGGCTGGTTCCCATACTCATGAGAAATCCTGTTTACCCGGAACTAGGGCGCCTTACTGAGCGGATGTCGGCTTTGGCCCTTGCAGTCTCTCCTGCAGTCTCTCCTGTACTTCTTTCACTCTTTCTCTGGTTCGCTCTTCTTGTTTTCCGAGGACGGTGACGCGTGTCGTGAGCAGCTCCTTTCTTTCATTAAGCTCCGTGATCAACGTCTGCCTATTCGACTTGACCAAAATGCTGCCCACACTCTTGTATACGGGTGTTTCGTCCGTTGACTTCTCCAACTCTGTAAGAGCCTTGTCGGTTTCATTCAACTCCAATTCCAATTGCTGCTTTTGAGTTACTACAGATTGCAGCGTCTGCTGAAGCTGCTGCAATCGAGCCAGTTGTTCTTGGATTTGCGGTGGTAGCTCAACTTCTTCGCCCAAAGCCTGCGCCTTCAAAACTCGCGTGAATCTGCGTAGCCTTAAGATGGCGGCTAATTAAGCATTTCAGGAATCAAAACGCAGTTATTCTCGCGGTTCGAAGTGAGATCCCCTCTCCCAGAGCGTTACGAATACAAACATCAATGCAGCGAAGACCGATACTAACGTAAACGCCCAATGGATGTTTGCTAATTGAGCTACAACGCCTGCAAGAATTGGTCCCACGGCTGAGCCGATACCGAAAACTGCTTCGTAGGATCCTGCGGCAGCTCCCAGCTTTTCATTCGGGAAATGACGTGAAATGAAGCTTATGGCTAGAGGGAAGATTGCCCCAAAACAACCACCAACCACTATCATGGTGGGCAAGAACGACCTGAAGTTCGCAAAAACTGCGATCGAAAGACCTCCCATGACAAGGACACCAGAAGCGGCGTGGAGGATTCTACTTTCGCCCAAACTCAACAAACGCTCAGATACTGAGAAAGCAAGAATCCTCGCTGATGTAAACGCAGTGAAGAGAAGCCCTATCAAAACGGGGTCAACGCCAACCGAGTTCGCATAGCCTGGGAAGATTGTCATGATGATGCCAGATACTATCCCATAGCATAATGTCATCATGTAGGCGGGCAGTAATCCTGCCATTATTGGAAGGGTGCTTGAGAAATCCGATGTAGTCCTAGTCGTCCTGTTTCTCTGGGTTGGAACAATCCATACGACGGTGAAGAGAAGCGAGAATGAGATGAGGAGTGCTGAACTCGCGAAGAGCCAGATGAAGCCATGGGTTTGGATTACCAGTCCACCGAGCATTGGTCCGATTAGAAAACCAGAACCCCAAGAAACACTGTATAGCCCCATCTCTTTGACACGCTTTTCCAACGGTGCCAGATCGATTACGAGCGCCTCTGATATCGGCCAGAAGAAGGCGAATGCGAACCCAGCGAACGCGCGTACAATCATAATATCCTGAACAGTATGTGAGAGCATCAAGGTGATGGTCGCGAGTACAACGGTCATGATTCCCAGTGAAAACAACCAAGCGCGGTTGACTTTGTCTGCGAGGTAACCTGCGATCATTGGGCTGACCGCATAAGTAATAGAATACGCTCCGCCGATTAGGCCCAGATCCAAGAAAGATGCGCCTAGGCTCTGGGCGAAAACGGGTATGAAGTAAGTGTACATTCCCGCGCCCAGCGACGTCACGAAGACGGAAACGTACAATCGCAATAGCTCTCGAGTCAGTTTGGAAGCACTTCGAATTCAGCCATTGTTCTCACATATAATGCCTAGAATTGAGTCTCATCTCGGGAATTTGTTACGACAAATTGAATTCGATTTTCGCACAAGGTCAACGGCATCGAGATCAAGACTTAAGTTTAGCTTGCCTGAATCTGCGAATGCTCTGTCGGTGATACAATGGCTGGGAAAACGCATCACTTGAGTCCGGAGGAAATTCACAACGTTTGGGATAACTCTCTGAAACCGGCGCTAGAGATCAACTCTGGAGAGGCAGTTGTTTTTGAACTAAAAGACGTGAGCGGAGGCACAATAACTCCATCCTCGAAAGCCGAGGATCTTCCGAAAAGGGATCCAAACAGGATGTATCCACTTGGCGGGCCGATATATGTCGCAGATGCGAAACCCGGTGACACCTTAGAAGTGAATATTCTGAATTTAGAGCCAGGAGATTGGGGTTGGACTGGATTTATGCCTGAACGTGGTCTACTGCCTGAGGACTTCCCGTATTGCTATCTTAAACATTGGGACTTATCAAACCATAAAACTGCACAGCTAAGGCCTGGCGTGATTGTGCCTCTCGATCCTTTTTGCGGAACAATGGGTCTGGCGCCTAAGGATAACGGGGCTCATAGTACTCGCCCTCCAGACCTCTTCGGGGGCAACATGGATATTCGACACTTGACCGCGGGTACCACGCTTCTACTGCCGGTTCAAGTCGATGGCGGCTTGTTCTCTTGCGGGGACTGCCATTCGGCACAGGGAGACGGCGAAGTCTGTCTAACAGGGATCGAATCTCCAATGAAGGTGACTCTGAGATTCAAAGTAAGAAAGGGGAAGTCGATTCCATCACCACAGTTTATCACGAGCGGCCCTCTTACTCGCAAGTATGACTTGAAAGGTTACTACGCAACAACGGGCATTTCCAAGGACTTGATGAGTTCGGCGAAGACAGCTGTTCGCAACATGATTGATTATCTAACGTTTAATAGAGGTCTCACGCGTGACGAGGCGTACGTACTATGCAGCGTCGTGGCAGATCTAAAGATAAGCGAACTCGTGGACATGCCGAACTTCCTTGTCTCTTGCTACATGCCGCTCTGCGTTTTCCGTTAGCGTGATTCAGAAGCCACAACACCCTCTCCTTCCTTCAGTCAGGAAAGGGTGGATTGTATTTCTGATGCTAAGTGGGAGGGTTACTTGTACTTCTTTAGGGCAGAGTTGTCTTCGTTGAAGACTTCGTCCAAGAAAGCGAGAGCTGCTTTCATGGTTGCCTCGTCGTTTAAGCCTTGAATCTTGAATTCTCCGGCCACTTCTACCTTAGTCTTGTCACCCATCGGAGTATATTTGTGAGTATGCCTCGTTCCAACCATGGGGCCTGAAAGAAATTCCATGTCGAAACCAGTCGGCGGATTGAATGTGAACTTCGCTGTTTCCTTGAGCTTTGACTTACCATTGGCACTAGTTGCCTCCATCTCTACGACCATGTGTTTCTCCGATTGTTCAAGAACCTTCGAGATCTTAACCGATCTGTGTTCATGGGTATCGTCTTGCAGGAAACGCCATATCTTTTCCAGTGGTGCGTCGAATACGCCTTCATCCTTCAAGTAGACCATAAGAATCACATTACATACGTCATAATTCGCTAATAATCGTGCTGGGATCTCGCGAACATCTTCAAGATTCCTCGGTATCAAAGACAGTACATGCCACGTTAACTCAGTCATTAGCCCAGTTTACTCTGGGATAGTTCGGCATTCGCAGAGTTCATGTGTACATGTTATTGCACTCCACTTTGATGGAAGAACTAAAAGAGTCGCGCTCACAGAGATATCCAGCGGGACTGCTAGAGATGGCTATTAAAGAGAGTATTGTGAAAGCCTGTTGTTTGATTAGAGTTCGATCAGAGCAGCATTACCAAGTGGCTGCAGAGATAGCGTCCTTCAGTGGAGTGAAGTCGGCGTTTGCAGTAATGGGTGGTGCCGATGTTGTCGCGAGAATTGAGGTGAGGGATATGAGGGCGCTCGCTGCTCTCGGAACTCGGATAGGAAATCTCCCGGATGTTGCGACTACAGAGACTTTCGTCACCGCGGAAGTGTAAGAGATGATCAGAGCAGTAGCGCTGTTCAGGAGCGGAGGCAGAGTGCCAAAGGCCGTTGACTTAGCCACACAACTCAGAACTCTGGACTCCGTGAAGGATGCATACGCTGTCTTCGGCAGATACGATGTCATCGCTTTTCTCGAATGCAATGACGTGAACGAACTCTTCAAGTCAGTATCAGAGGCGACAAGGATGGAGGGAATCATGAGTTCAGACACACTAATGGAAATTCTTCCCAGCCAGGAATCACATGAGTACGGGAGAGGCCCCTTCTCAAGCTGATTTCCAGTGTGATATCTGCGCAAAAGAATCGTTCAAGACTTTCATGCTGTTCTGGTGCACCTTTTCGCTTTAATCTAAGCAGCGGAATGATCTCTTGATTGTAAGGCTAGGGGATGCATATGCCCGAGTTCACCAAGAAGAGTATAGAGGTTGACGATGATACAGGGGCCGTAAGTGGCCTGCTAACGTATGCAAATGCGAAGGTTCCGGTGCCCAACAAGTTTGCAACAACCGCAGAGTTGAACGCAACCAAAGTTGTTGGTCTGAAGCAAGAATTTCCAACTGAGTTCATTGTCGCTGGCAAATTGATTTTCCCGGAGACGTTGAAACGGATTTTGCGTGAGGAGGAGTTTCTAAAGGAGTTCGCCAGACGCCTTGCCCGCGAGACCTCAGCCCACGAAGAAGCGCTTAGTCTTCTATTCTTGATCTTAAAGGGTGAGGCTGCTGTTATTGAATCCAGTGATCTGCGGACGATACTTGACCTGCAGTATTTCGCAGACATGGACGTGATCACAGTTCAGCAGAGCCCCGACGTGTCTCCAAAGGACTTCTTGACGCTTTACAGGTTTACCGAGCGATGGATGGAAAATCGTGGTTTGGACAAACCGGTAATGCCGGTCCTAGCGCCCGCAACGAGCAGAGAGGAGTTCGAGAAGACCTTGAACCCCGTCCTGAAGCATGGATCAAAGCTAATCGGGTTTGACATGAAAGGTGGCTTCTACTATCAAGCTCTCCGTTCTCTTGAGGACGCCAAGAGAAAAGATCCCGAGCTCTGGGTTCACGTTTTCCAAGTTCCTCCAAAAATTCGATTCGCAAGGAGTCTGCTTCCATGCTCCGAAGGCATGATGCTTCCGCTATTCGGAGTTGACAGTTACAACCGCTGGGTGGTTCCACCGCCACCAGTACCACTCACCAAGGACAAAATCAACATGTTCGACTCAACTAACTGGGGCGTCTTCAAACGGAAGGAATGGGACAAACAATACGGTGGTAAATTGAATTGCACTTGTCCCATGTGCAACAAGCATAGGTTACCAACGTTCTTCCTTGGCGAGGTGCTAACGGTCCTTGGAAGGAGTAAGATTCATGATCACTACGCACAACGCGAACAGCTTTTGGAGCTGTCGAAGCGTGTGAAAAGAGGAAATGTAAGGAACTTCGTGTCCCAGAAACGATATCCCCGAGACTTCCTTCAGCAAGTAACCAAATCGCAAGAAGAGACTGACTAAATCTTCGCCTCAGCCATCTTTGTCATCAACTGTCTAAGGTCAACCTCTGAATTCGTTCGCCAACCAAGCGACATTATGCCCGCATCGTCCTCGTCCAGATAGCCCGTTCTGAGGAAGATGTCCACTAATGTGATCGCTTTCCATCTTCCAAACTTGTGTGCAAGAAGTCTCTCCACGTCTTCCCTTGGTGCTTTGCCCTGCTTGGAGACCAAGTAAGCGATCGAGGCGCTGAGCGCAGATAGGTTATCTACACGCCACCCAATCATCTTCGCCTCCTTCACACCGAGGGTCCCCTTCAGAGTGACAAAGTATCTCGCCTCATCGACGGATAATGGAGTTGTTTCTCGTGCCGCTTCGTCAGAGCGTGGTTCCGACACCTTCTTGATCTCGAGGTCCAATTCTGAAAGGAGTTCGTTCAGCTGAGCGAGTACCTGCTCGTAATTCTTGCCCACCTTCTCCTTGAGCTCCCATTCTCTCGCGCCCGGCATTTTCCCGCGTCGAAACATTAGCAGGTGTATGGCGCGTTTGAGTTTGTCTGAGTAGAAGCTCTTACCTTGACTCTCCGTGTTCTCCATGATCCTTAACGCTCCTAGGGATCGGGATCGGGAAGCTGATGGCCCCTGGCGAGGTTTTCTCTAACGGTTTATCGATCGGTGTTAACCACAAACGTTCTGCCTCGGAATGAAGTTTCGCATAACCATAGGTCACTAAGAAGCTGACAAAGTACGCTCTCTGAACAGTCCCGCCATACGACTCTCCTTGCACAAAACGCCAGTAGTCGATAGGTTGATGCCCCACGTCATATAGCTTGCGTAGCTCTTCCCATAAACCGAGGAGTTGCTTGCCGAACTCTTCTCCACGAATCCCCAGCCCAGTCAGCATGTCTGAACCAGCCTTCCCAGGGTCTCGACCTCGTTGATACTCTCTCCGTTTCCAGCGTTCCTCGATCGGCAGGAGAGTATTCCAGTAGTCGAGTGAGTTGGCGATGGCTTCGTTCGTAAGTTGCTCTAATTCAGCAAGTGGATGCCAGCTCTGAAGAAAGATCTCAGCCAGTCTCTTCTCACTCATGCGCTCAATTTTCCTTGCAATGAACTCTGGTTCGGCATAAAGCGCACTCGACTGGAATTTTAGCTGGGTATTCTGGAGTCTGACTACTTCTGATAATCTGTTGATCGTGTGAGCGTCTAGGCAATGGTCTTCGAATCGTTCCCAATGCTGGAAGTACTTGCGGAGGGTCTCGACCCCAAGATCGACGTCGAGAAAGAAGGGATTGAACTTCCTGTCAGATATCGCATCGCAGGTTTCAATGATCTCCTGTAGTTCCTTCCTCCCCGTTGAGAGCGTCACTCGCTCCTGCTTCCTCTTCTCTTCTGAGCTCATTTCAGTTCACTCACAACGGATGAGCCTTCAACGTTCTGGACAACAATTACGTGACTATTGTCAGTAACATTAACTTGGCCGGGCGTGATAGCAAGATACTGGCCTTCGGCCATCCCCTTTGAGCTTGACACGATAAGCTGCGTAACAAGTTCACGGTTCTTAGGGTCCATGTGCACATCGAACTCATCGATGGCTCTGAACGGGGACGTTATGTGCTGCTGAAGCGCCAAGAGAAACGCCATCATGGCAATGCTCCGCTCTCCTCCGCTCTGTGTGAACGCATCTAGCGGAGTGGGCTTATTACCCTTGAATCCCACGAGGATTTCAAGACCACATTTCTCAATATCTCTGGATGATATGAGGCGAATCGAACCCGTAGCCGCAACCGTGGCCATTGTCTCGTTGTAGCGGCCCGTTATCTCCTCTAGGAACGTGGCGAGTACTTCGCGCCATCTAGCGAGACGTTTGTCAAGTTCGGTCAACACTTCTTGCCGGCTGTGGCTGACTTGATCCGCCTTCTGCCGTAATTCCTCGTAGACCTTCGCGTACGAGGAGTACATCCGCTCAACATCTTCAGAGATCGCTGCTAGCGGTCTTATTTGCTCTTCGACGGATCCGATTTCAAACATGATTTCGAGTATCTTTCTCGGTGTTTCAATTGGAGCCCCTTCCTTCTCAGCCGAGGAGATCATGGGATCTAGTTCCTCTTTCGCAAGTCGAACTTGAGCCTGCAGGTCGGCATTTTCTTCTGCTATAAGTTTCCTCTTGAAGCCTGAAACTTCGAACTCCACGTTCGTGTCAATCAATCTGGAAAGCGCGTCTTCTAGTCGGCCGCTCGCATCCGCGATCTTATCCGTAAGAGCTGTCATCCTCTCTTTCGCTCTGTTGAGTTTTCGTTGAGATTCCTCAGCAGTCTCTGTCCATGAGAGCTTGAACTTGTCAAGTACCTCTAGCTCAATTCTTGGCACGTTCGCTACTTCGCCTGCATTGGTCTGGAAGTTGTTTAGGAGATTTGTTGCCCATGAAAGATTTACTTCGTGGGTTGTTGTCTCTTTGACGAGTTCGACGCGTTGATTCTCAAGGTCGGCTCGGCCTAGGTTCAGTCCATCGAATTTCGCTTGGCGCTTCTTCTTTGATTCGGCCAACTCTTGGATCTTGTTTTCGATTGATTGCAGAGCTCTGGCCTTGGATTCGATTCTTGTTTCGAGTCGGTTAAGTGCTTCCTTGCGTTTCTGTATCTTGCTCCATGTGAGTTCTCGTCGTAGCGATTCGAGCTTGATTTCCAATTGCCTTTTCTGCAAGTATTTCTCGTACTCGCGTTTCCAATAGTCATGCGTCTCCTTCGTAGACTCCAGAACCTGAGCCAGTGATTGCTCTTCGCTCACTACGCTTTCCAATCGTTTCCTTGCATCTTGGACCTCCTCCCTGTAAGATTGGAATCCGACCGCCTCCTCGAGCATCTTGAGTTTGTCTTGTGGGCTGACGGCAGCGAATCTGCCTACCATGAATTGATGCATTATCACGAGGATGTTGTCCGGGTTCAGGCCCAGGCTTCTGAAGACTTCTGTGACCGCCGATTTGGGTGCAGGTTTGTTTTGCAGCAAATAGTAGTACGTGCCGCTGCGTTTAAGCACCCGCGTCAAAGTCACCTGATCAGAATGGAAATGTGGAAATGGTTTCTTAGTTCCGGTATTGTCAAGGATCAGGGTGATTCGTGCTTCTTCGTTTCCCCATTTTATGAGATCGCTCAGGCGTTTGGATCGCTCGGTATAGGCCTGACCTAGGATCACAGAGATTGCGAGTAAGATTGATGACTTGCCGGCTCCGTTAGGTCCACAGATGAGGTTCAGCCCAGGTTCTAACGGAACGTACGCATTCTCGTATGACATGAAATTTGTGAGCACTACGCCTTTTATCATCGGACCCGAGCTACCATTCGAAATCTAAGGATGCTTTTGGCTGCGTAAAAAACGTTCAGGGGTGAAAGAAGCGTTGTCAATCTATTTTCTCCTTAAGGTATATTCTGTCTGACTAGTGAACTGAAACCAGACATGACTCTATGATTTCGTTTCCGAGTCTTCTTCCGAAGTGAATGTCGGTCGTTATGTAAAGTTTTGTTGAAAGAATTGTGGAGACAATTGCAAGATTCTTGCACGATATCTAAGTTTATATACGATTCAGGACTCGTGAGTGTCTGACGGCGGGAGTGACGAAGACAGTTTGCGGAGGCTCGGCAAAATTCTCCATTTCTCAAAGAGCCGGAGCCTCATAGTGAAATGCGATCAAGCTGGCTTCGTAAAGATCGGAACCATCGCTTGTGACAGTAAACTGAAGGAGATTGGAAAAGTCCAAGACCTATTTGGACCAGTGTCAGCGCCATACATTGCGATTAGACCAAACGCTGTCTCGCCCGCCAAGTACGTTGGCCGAATCGTATACTCTCTCGATTAGGTAGAGGATAAAGTGCCCGAAGAATCAGAAGCTGAAATAGGGGAAACGCTTCAGTCCGCAACTAAGATACGCGTATGTCCGGAATGCGGCGGACCAAAGCTCATGCGCGATTACGAGGCAGCTGAGATCGTTTGCATGGCTTGTGGATGCGTTATCGATGAAAAGCTAGCGGATACGAGACCTGAATGGCGTGCGTTTGACGACGAGCAAAAAGCGAAACGTACGCGCGTTGGGGCACCATTAACCTACACGATCCACGACAAGGGTCTCTCAACTGTTATCGATTGGCGTGATAAACGCGCGCTTGGTAAACGCGCAACCGCCACTCAAAGAATGGATCTTTACAAGCTTCGTAAGTGGCAAAGCCGCGTGCGTGTGTCTGATGCCACAGAAAGAAATCTCGCCGTTGCCTTGGCGGAACTCAGCAAACTTTCTTCATCGCTCAATCTACCCAAGAACATCCTCGAAACGGCTTCGGTAATTTATCGTCGCGCCATAAAGAAGCGTTTGATTCGCGGGCGGTCTATTCATAACGTGACTGCAGCAGCCATCTACATGAGCTGCAGACAGTGTGGTGTTCCTCGAACGCTTGATGAGATCGCGGTCTCATCGAGTCTAAACAAGAAGGATATTGGCAGGAGCTATCGCTTCATGGTTCGTGAACTGGAAGCCTTCGTGCCACCGTCTACGAGCAGGAACTACGCTGCCCGCTTTAGCAACAAACTCGTCATCTCTGGAAAAGCTGAGGCAATAGCAATAAGGATCCTGGAAATCGCCAAGGAGATGAAACTGACCAGTGGACGGGGACCTACAGGTATTGCCGCAGCCGCAACCTACATTGCCACAGTCCTCACTAACGAGAGGAAGACTCAGCGTGAAATCGCGGAGATCGCAAACGTGACCGAGGTCACGATAAGGAATAGGTACAAGGAATTGCTTGAACGCCTATTCATACAAGTAGAGCTTTAGTGTAACTTGGCCGGGGACTCAGGCTTTCGATTGATCTGTGATCTCTCGCAGAGACTGAACAGGTAGGGCTTCTCATCAATCTGCCAAGTCTTCGAGTAGTAAGGCGCAGTGAGTTCAGCTTTATCTGTCGATATAACTAGTTTCTTGGCTCGCACTTCCCGAGAAATGTATCCTCGTTTTGTAAGGAGCAGCTTTGCCGCTTCTCGTGATGGTGCCGTGATGTATGCGTGGACGTAGGAATCGACCTTCAGGTCCATCTCCTTTCTCATCTGCTGCATTCGTCTTACTGCATCGCGCGCCAATCCTTCAGCCATATCTTTCTGGGTAAGCTTCAGGTCTACGTAGACGGTGCCGGCCGCGAACTCTGCCTTAGCAAAGCGTTGGGCGTTCAGTTTACTCTCGTATTTTGCAGCAGAACGTTTCGTCGCGCCCATCAGGATGCGCGTGTTCGCCTGATCGAGCATGAGTTGGGAAAAAGTCTTCAGTGCTTGCTGAGTTGTCTTGGAGTCCGAGGCTACCACAATCCGAGGGACGGGTTGTCTCTGCTTCAAATTCTTCTCGTTGCGGGCGACGGCGACCGCGGAGACGATGGCTTGAGTTTCTTTCATCTGAGCTTCCAGCTCGTCATCGATCCAGTCGTCATCATACCTCGGCCAGTCCAAGAGGTGTATGGTTTGCGGGTTTCCAGGTTCAGCATTCCTGAACATGTGTTGATAGATAGATTCGGCGAAGAACGGTGTGATTGGGCTTATCATGGTCAAAGCAGATTTCAGCGCGAGGTATAGTGTTGCGTAAGCGGCTAGTTTGTCGTGTGTCTGCTTCTCTGTCCATGTTCTGCGTCTAATGAAGCGCACGTAAGTATGACTCAAATCCTCAAGTAGAAATTCCTTGAGTTTCCGAACTGCCTCATGCACTCTGTACTCGTCCATGGTCTTTGTGACTTCTTTGATGATTCGGTGTGTTCGGCTTAGTAGCCATCGATCTTCGGTGCGAAGAGACTTGGATAGCTTCGTAGGGACCCACTTTCCGGGTTCAAACTTATCGAGGTTCATGTAGGTGCTGGCGAAAACATAGGTGTTCCAGAATGTGCTTAGGTCCCCGCTGTACTGCTTGACTGCATCCCAAGAGAACTTGAGGTCCTCCCAGAGCGTGTTATGTAAGACATAGTAGCGGAAGATGTCTCGGCTGAATTTCTCGACGACTTCTTGCGCTGTAACAAAGTTGCCTAATGACTTGTGCATCTCTCGGCCAGCATCGTCGAGAACGAAACCGTGCATAAGGACTGTCTTGTACGGAGAGCCGTCCATTGCAATGAGACCCGCTTTGAGGAGTGAGAAGAACCAACCTGAGATCTGGTCGCGGCCCTCAACTATGAAGTCGGCCGGCCACCATGTGTTCGTGACTTGCGGGTTCTTAGGGTGGCTGAGGCAAGCGTACGAAGCTGCTCCTGAATCGTACCATCCCACCATTACGTCGGGGATGCGGTTCATCTCGCCACCGCATTTGCAGTGCAGCTTGACTTTGTCCACCCAAGGAATGTGAAGGTTCGGTATCTCTGCTGCTGTGACTGCGTTCGCGAGGAGTTCCTCTTTCGAGCCTATTACCCGGTTTTCTCCACAGGAGCTGCAGATCCAAACCGGCAGTGGGGTACCCCAGAATCTCTGCCTTGAGACTACCCAGTCCTTGAGGCCCTGCAACCAATTCTTGAATTGATTTGTACCTGCCCAACTCGGGATCCATAGAGTCGCGTCGACTTCTTTGATCAATTGATCCTTGAGGTGGGCTATTCGAACCACCCACTGGTCGGTGGCTCGAATGACCAGCGGAGTCCTGCAACGCCAGCAAACTGGACTTCTATGTTCTATCTCTCCAGCGAAGAGCAAATTCCCAAGTGATCTGAGATCATCTATGATCTCGTTGTTGGTGTCTCTTATCGGCTTGCCAGCATACTTACCTGCACCAACCACGAATCTGCCTTGATCATCTACCAGCATCAGCACGGGAAGTCCGGTGAGTATCCCGACTTCATAGTCTTCTTCACCGTGACCTGGAGCTGTATGCACGCAGCCCGTGCCTTCTTCAAGTGTCACGTAATCCTTGCTGAGAACCACGCGATGAGCATTCTTCACTTCACTCTGTGCGGGAACCAAGTTACCCAAGGGTGAACGGTATCTTAACCCCTCAAGCTTCGTCCCCGGAAATGTTTCAAGGAGTTCCAGATGTACGCCAGTTTCCTTCTCGACTTCTAGGATCCTTGCTTCAGCGAGTATGAATGTTCCCTGCTCGGATCGGACTTTTGCGTATTGGAAGTCTGGGTTCACCATGATGCCGACGTTCGAAGGAAGCGTCCAGGGGGTGGTGGTCCATATAAGGACGAATTCGTTTTCAGTGCCTTCAACCGGGAATTTCACGTATATTGATGGGTCGCGTAGCATCTTGTACTCCAGCACGACTTCGTAATCGGAGAGTACTGTTTCGCATCGTGGGCACCAGTGGACAACTCGTTGGCCGTGCTCGAAAAGGCCGTTCGACCATGCACGTTTTAGGCTCCACCAGTCGCTTTCGATGTAGTCATCGTTATGGGTCATGTACGGCTTATTCCAGTCCATCCATATTCCGAGTTCCTGGAAGGTTTGAGTCATGGATTTGGAATTGGATTCAGCGAATTCCTTGCACTCAGAAACAAATCGTTCGAGGCCGAGGGTTTCTATGTCTTTCTTGGTCTTGACACCGAACTTCTGTTCTATTGCCAGTTCTATCGGGAGGCCATGACAGTCATACCCGGGTTGATCCCTAACGTTGAATCCGCGTGCTCGCTTATACCTAATCACGGTGTCTTTAACGACTTTGTTCCAGCACGTGCCGATGTGAGGAGTATCCGAGCTAGGGAAGGGCGGGCCATCCAAGAAGTAGAATTTGGGGCCGTTTGACCGCGCTACCTTTACGATCTCATAGGTGCCTTCCTTCTTCCATAATGCCTTGACCTCGTTCTCCACGACCTTCGGGTTGAATTGTTTTGGTAGTTCGCCTACCTGATTGCTCAAAGCATGCTCCTCCATGAGATTGACATCTCACTATAGCCAACTGATTCTATGTGATCAGTCTTAGAATGGTGCAGGATCGGCGATAGAAGACAGGCTGTAAGAATCGTGTTAATTGACGATTTCTCGGTCACCTTTCAACCGAAGCACCATTTCCGAATTGAGCTTGCGCTTACCTTATTTTAAGTTAACGAACGATTACGAGAGATTTTTCTTGGTCGCATGTTGCAGTGCAGATCAGAATGGTCTTGTACTGCCTAGGAATAGAATCGACAGCGCACACCTTCGGAGTGAGCGTCGCCACGGATAAAGGCGAGATTCTCTCTGACGTTCGTGACGTTTACACTTCAGCCCCAGGAACGGGGATCCATCCTAGGGAGGCTGCTGAGCATCATAGCGAAGTTGCCGCACGTGTGGTCTCTCAGTCTCTCACTCAAGCGGGAATTCGAGCCACGAAGCTTGCGGGTGTTGCAGTTGCCTTAGGCCCCGGGTTAGGCCCATGTCTGAGGGTGGGTGCAACGGTCGCTCGGGCTCTGTCCTCCTACCTCCAAATCCCACTGATCCCCGTGAACCATGCAATTGGCCACATTGAGATTGGGACCCTGACTGCAGGTGCGTCTGATCCGTTAGTGGTTCTGGTGTCTGGAGGTCACACGGCGATCGCTGCATTTTCTGGTGGACATTGGCGGATCTTCGGCGAGACGGAGGACATCACTCTTGGAAACCTGTACGACATGTTCGCTAGGGAAATTGATCTCCCATCGCCCGCTGGTCCTGAGATCGAGAAGCTAGCCCAGAAGTCTTCTGGATTCATCTCGCTGCCTTACGTGGTTAAAGGCAATGATGTATCCTACTCTGGATTGCTGACGGCGTCGTTGGCGGAGCTTCGTTCTGGGAGAAGGCTTGAGGACGTGTGCTATTCGATGCAGGAGGTGTCGTGCTCGATGCTCGCCGAGGCCGTTGAGAGAAGCCTCGCTTACACTGGAAAGAAGGAACTTCTACTGACTGGGGGTGTCGCCGCGAATAAGACTCTCCAGAGCAAATTGAGTGAAGTGGCTAAACTTCATGACGCGGCCTACTACGTGGTGGCTGGCCGATACTCCGGTGACAACGGTGCTCAGATCGCGTGGACTGGTATGCTCGCACTTAGGGCTGGTGTGGTCGCTGAGATAGACCAGGCGCGTGTTAGACCGAAATGGAGGCTTGAAGACGTCGACATCCCTTGGAGGGACGAGGGTGCAGCCTAAACTGATCTACAAAGGCGCCGAGGCGGAGATATATCTGGAAGAATGGTTCGGAAAACCCGCGATCCGAAAGCATCGCATCAGTAAGGCGTATCGAATCCCGGAACTTGACGAAGCGATTCGCCGTATGAGAACCAGCCATGAGGCGAACATGATGCATGAAGTTCGAAAACTCGGTGTTCCCGTTCCAACGATTCAACACATCGATCTCGAATCCTCAACACTTATCATGGATTACGTGAATGGCCCCACTCTCAAGGAGGAGCTCTACAGGCTTTCGATGCACGGAAGACGGGAACGATGCGCTTCGCTTGGCGTGCTCCTCGCCAGAATGCATGAAGGCGGAATAGTGCACGGCGACATGACCATCTCCAACGTTCTGAGCGAGGGCGGCAAACTGTTCATGATCGACTTCGGCCTGGGAGACTTCTCCAAGGAAACGGAGGACAAAGGCGTTGACCTGCTCCTTCTCAACCGAGCGATGAAGAGCACTCACTACGCCTTCCATACGGTTCTATTCAATGCATTCATGAAAGGGTACGTCTCGATCGCAGGGGAAAAACAAGGAAAAGAGATGTTGCATAAGATGCGCGAGATTGAAAAACGAGGAAGGTACTTTGAGAGAGGCTAATCGAACCGTATACTTCGCCACCTCAAACAAAGGCAAGTATGTTGAAGCGGCCATGCTGGCTGCAAATTTCGGAGTTAGGCTGAAGCACCTGAATGTTGAGAAACTGGAGATTCAAGCCGATAGACTCACGGATGTTGCGTCATTCGCTGCATCCCATCTGGCACGTACCCGACATCGTGGGGTGGTCTCCGAGGACGCGGGTTTCTTCGTGGACGCACTCAATGGATTTCCCGGTCCATACTCAGCCTACGTTTTTCGGCAGATCGGGACGGCGGGAGTACTGAAGCTGATGCAAGGCATAACCAAACGGGCAGCCCAGTTTGAGGCGGCAGTGGCCTACTGTATTCCTGGAAAACGCGCCAAGTGCTTCACAGGGATTGTCCGTGGCAGAGTCAGCCAGCGGCCAAGAGGAAAACATGGCTTTGGATTTGATCCAATTTTCACACCCTACGTCAGTGACGGAAGGACATTTGCGGAAATGACGATTGAAGAGAAGAACTCCTTCTCGCACCGAGCGCAAGCTTTCGCCAAATTCTGCAAGTGGTTTAACTCGGCCCAGTAATCCCTGCACAGCTGAAATGCCGGCCTCTTGAACTCATTCAATAGGACGCCGGCCGACAATTTGCTACTGTACTGATCGTCTGCCTCTCAGACAAGTTAAATAACCGAGTTGGAGGATAAACGACGGAAGTTACGAGCGCTCATCGGATTGAGTTAAAGAATGGCGAGGCTGTACACGAGCAAGCGAGGAAGGTCCGGGTCAACCCGACCTATTAGCAAGAAGGCTCCATCATGGTGCAAGTACACACCCGAAGAGGTTGAAGCCTTAGTCCTCAAATTATCTAAAGAAGGAAATGCTGCCAGTACCATAGGAGTAGTATTACGAGATCGGTACGGCGTTCCTCTTGCGAAATCGATTACCGGCAAGACGATACACGAGATACTCAAGGGGGGCCAACAGGAAGCCAACCTTCCCGAAGACCTAAGTACACTGGTCAAAACAGCTGATGGTTTGCGAAGACACCTGGAGAAGAATCGGAAGGACTATGTTAACAAACGATCCCTGGCGATGGTAGAGTCGAAGATACATAGGTTGGTCAAATACTACCGAGCCCGAGGGCAGCTTCGACCGGATTGGCAGTACAAGCATGTTGTGGCGTCAGTGGCATAGTGAATGGCCGCAGACCCAAACTATGATGCCTTCCTCGATCGAGCGAAACAAGTGGCCAGTGCAATCAAGGAGCACATTCAGAACGACTCCTCCATAATGGCAGTCTCCCACCACGACGCTGACGGCTTATCCGCCGCCGGAATAATGGGCGCTGTACTATCACGAGCGAAAACAAGGTTCACAATAAGGATCGTCGAAGAAATTCGGGAAGATATCGTGGCCGAGATCTCAACGACAAAGCCAGACTTAGCTATTTTGACGGACCTCGGTAGCGGATACCTCGACCTCTTGGGAACTCAACTTGAGGCAAAAGCTATCGTGGTCCTAGATCATCATCCACCAACTGGCACAGCTTCGAACAAAATATTGCAACTGAATCCACATGAGTTTGGCATCGATGGAGCCAGATTGGTGAGCGCTGCTGGGGTAAGCTACTTCGTAGCCAAACAGGTCACGGATCGGAACGCGGACCTAAGCGCGCTGGCTGTTGTGGGTGCGTTGGGTGACATGCAGGACAAGAACGAGAAACGATCACTCATGGGGTTGAACGAGCTACTAGTCGAAGATGGTGTCTCAGCGGGCAACCTGAAGGTTGACTCTGACCTTGTTCTCTATGGTCGTGAGACCAGGCCCATACATAGGGCATTAGCATACACGACAACACCTTATCTGCCAGATTTGAGTGGTCGGGAGGATAATTGCCTTGCACTTCTCTCCAGTGCTGAAATACAGATCAAGACCGGTGATAGATTCCGAACGCTGGCGGACCTCACACAGGAGGAGAAGCAGAAGCTCGTCAACGCGATAATCTCGCATTTGAGTTCGATCGGTTTCCAGTCAAGCGTCGTCTTGGATATGGTTGGGACGGTTTACACACTCGTTAACGAGCCGGCTGGCAGTCCGACGAGAGATGGAAGAGAGTACGCGTCTTTGCTGAATGCGTGTGGGCGAACTGGCAACCCGTCGATTGGAATCAGCGTCGGTTTGGGGGATAGGAGGATAGCCTTGGAGGAAGCTAACGAGGTTGTCAGCAGCTATCGTAAGACCCTTGCCAACTATATGGATTGGTTGACGAAAACTCCAGACGCGGTTCAGAAATTGAAGTCGATATGGGTAATTCGCGGAGAGAATACGATCCAAGAGAGCATGACGGGCGCATTCTCGTCCATTCTCTCATCCGCAGGAAGCCTATCCCTAGATCACGCGATCATAGTCTTGACCCGTGCCAAAGATAACGGCATAAAACTGTCAGCGCGTGCACCCCCGAAACTATTGAAACTTGGCGTAAACCTGGGAGCTGCTCTCAACGCGACCACTAAGAAGTACTCCGGATTTGGAGGCGGCCACAACGTGGCAGCGGGCGCTCACATCAAAGTTGAAGATCCTATGCCCTTCCTGAGGGAACTTGATGAAGCCATCTTCGGGCAGATGCAAGGAACCCTTGGAAACTGAAATCGCAATCCAATGCCGCTCCCACCATTTCGCGAAGAGCATAATGCAAGCATTAGCCCCTGACAACAAAATGAACGCTGATGGAATGAAGATCACCGCGACCGCTCATGGAAAAGTTCTGAGGGTTGTAGTCAAGAATTGCGAGCGAATTGAGACGCTACAGGCCACGGTTCAAGATATCTTTCGATGCATACGCGCAGCCGAGTCATCAATTGAGAAGATCACATAACCTGAGATCGGAGCCAGTTGGAATTCGTTCTGAACGATTTAAATACCGCAGAAATGGTAGGTTGCTGAATTCCGGAGAACTGGTGTAGATTACTTGTCTAAAGCGACGAAAAAAGTAAGGGACAAATGGCGATCAAAGGAATGGTATGATGTCTACTCTCCATCATACTTCGGAGAGATGGTGGTCGCAAGCGTCCCATGCGAAGATCCCTCAGCCATAATCGGACGCGTCGTGGAGACGACCCTGTACGACATAACGAACGACTTCGCCCACCAGTCCATCAAACTTTACTTTCTGGTCGCCAAGTCCACCGATCACCGAGCCGATACGGTTCTGAAGTCTCATGAGTATGCAACTGATTATCTGCGAAGCTTGGTTCGTCGCGGGAGCACTCGGATGGATGGAATCTTCAACGTGACCACTAAAGATCAGTATTCGACTCGCATTTCGATTGTTGCTTTCACTCGAGATCGCATTAAGGCGTCCCAGGAGCACGGGATTCGTCAGGTAATGAAGCAGGTCGTTGATGAGAAGGCTTCCACACTGAACTATGATCAGTTGGCCCATGAAGCCGTCTTGGGAAAGTTGGGCTCGGATGTCTACAACCTAGCGAAGAAGATAGCGCCCCTACGTCACGTGGGAGTTCGCAAATCGAGACTGCTCTCCATTCCAGCCGGCGTCATAGCCACAAAAGCCACGATCACAGAGCAAGCGAAGGCCGCGTCGTAAGTGCTTAGCTTAACGTGACGTTCTCTTATACATGCGCCTGATCTCTTCGTGTATCTCATCTAGATCGTGCTGAAGTTCGTTCAGCTTGAACGTCGTATCATGTTCATGACCTTCTTGGGATTGGTGAGTGCTACTCAATCTCTGGACTTCCTTGGTGATCTTACGTACTCGCTCCTGCAAATCCGCTACGCCTTCCAAGCTGTGAAGCACAGCGGCCAACCCTCCGGTAACCGCACCAGCTGCAACGCCTACAAGGAATGAAACGACGTCAAAGGGCATAACTGGTCCTCCGCACTCATTCCCCTTCAATGTGCGCTCTAATGTAATATAGAATTCGTGAATAATCATGATCAGGTTTAGCTAATAGAAGAAACTGAGATCGTCGCACCACTAGGCCCTGATCCACACAACGACTATTCGAAGTACGCTGAATTGAACGCCAGAAGCCTCGGATGCTCTAATTTAAAACGCTAGGCAACGTTTAGCAGTGCTTGGAAGGAGAACGGGAAGAGGCATAGTGGCAAGGTTGAAGGCTGTTGTTCTTGCGGCAGGGGAAGGTTCACGCATATGGCCCCTGGCCGAAAGTCGTCCTAAGCATTTGTTGCCAGTAGGTGGCAAAGCGATTCTTTCGCATATCCTACAGGCTCTGTCTGAGAATGGAGTGAAAGATGTCCTTCTGGTGGTCGGATTCAAGAACGATCTTATCCGATCTTCGTTAGGTGATGGAAGCCATCTCGGTGTTCGCGTTGAGTATCTTGATCAGAAGCGTTGGACGGGAACCGCCTCCGCTTTGAGGGTCGCATATGACGCCATAGGCAAAGAACGCTTTCTTGCGTTGTACGGCGATTTGCTGGTGAACTCGTCCACGATTCAAACTGTGCTTGAGAAGGCGGAAGATACCGCGCGGGTCATGGGCGTTGTACGCATTCCAGCTCCCTCGGAATATGGAGTAGTGAAGCTGGAAGCAGACCGGATCGCAAGGATTGTGGAAAAGCCGGAGCGTGGTCTGGCTGAGGGATGGATTAACACCGGGATTTATGTTCTCGATGAAGAAGTCTTCCAAGCGATTGACAAGACGGGCGTGTCGAAGCGAAGAGAGTATGAACTCACCTCCTCGCTTCAACGAATAATAGATGAGGGCAAGGAGCTGAAGGCCGCTATCATTGCTCGCGAGGATTGGATGGACATCGGCCGACCTTGGGATTTACTTGATGCAAACGAACGGGCGCTCGCCACACTTCAACACAGGGTGAGGGGCGCGGTAGAACAAGGCTGCGTCCTGAGAGGTCCCATTTGGTTGGAGGAGAACGCTTCAATCAAATCCGGCTCGTACATCGAAGGCCCCGCCTATATCGGAGCCGGGAGTAGGATTGGACCGAATGCACGAATCCGACCCTCCACTTCAATAGGAGAAAACGTGGTGGTTGGGACCTCTTGCGAAGTTAAAAACAGCATCATCATGAACGGAACCATGGTCCCGCACCTGTCGTATGTGGGCGATAGCATAATCTGTGAAGGCTGCAATCTGGGAGCGGGAACCACCACAGCAAACATCAGATTCGACAAAGAACCCATCCAAATGCGGATCAAAGGGCGGATCCAGAACTCGGGTCGAAAGAAGATTGGAGCAATCATAGGCGACCAAGTTCAGACCGGGATCAATGTGAGCATAATGCCCGGAGTACGCATTGGCTCCAACTCTTGGGTCGGCCCTGGTACCATTGTAGCGAACGACATCCCATCAGGATTCAGCGTTTTCCTGCGCCAATCAAACATAGTGAGGCGCAGGAACCGAGCTCCGGCACGAAAATAAGTTGATAAGAACGACTCAGACGTGCAGATATTACTGTGTGTTCAAGTGAACGAAGCGAATTCGTCATAAATCATTGCTTGCACTAAATTCCTTGACCTGACGCCAGAGCAAAATGGATTAGACAGCTCAATAGAACGGTTCTGAGAAAACAATAAATTGCCTGCCTAGAGCCCACCGGAGGCCAGTTGGATGTGGATCACGATGGAACCAAAGAAGATTGCAGTATTCGGTGTAGCTGTTATTGTGGCGTTGCTTCACGCCCCTTACGTCAGAGCCATATTTTTCTCGACTACTGTTGGCGGATACTTCCTCGTTGCAACAATACTTTTCGCGATAGGTGCGTTTGCTACACTGACTTCAGGGAGGTTGCTTAAGCTGGCGTTCTCAGGCCTTCTTGCCCTTTCAATCATTGATTGCGCTCTAATCTACGCAACTAGGACTTTCCCAACCCCGTTCTTCGGAGGGCGAGTCCTTGGGTGGTCATCGGGTTGGATGCCGCCCGGCACTGTGCAGGTGTTCACTGCCCAAGTGGTACTTATAGTCGTCACAGCCTATGCGTTGATTTTTAAGATCGGTCGAAGCCCTGCCTAGAACTGACGCCTGATCATAGCTGTGGGTCTGGCACGTTTGCCTGACGAAGACAGGATAGCGTCGTTGGTATCGTTACAGGCGGAATCGGTGGACTCATTGCGTCAGGGGTAGTGTTGCGAATTAAGCACATGTATTCGAGCGGGAGTTTTTCGAACCCTCTGAAACATCTGAATTCCTCTGGCAATCTACAATGTTACGGTTGATAACTTGAGTTGGGTTACCCCGCGTCTTTCCATTATGTTCCTAGCCAATGCCTGAATCCGCTCTATTCTGCCTTTGACGGAAATGAGTTCTAGGCATCGAGATTCGTCAAGATGAACGTGAGTAGTCGAATTAACCACGCTACGAAATTGATGCTGAATATCCGTCAACGCTTCTTGAAGACCATGAGAGTCGTGATTGTACGTGAGCAGAATTGCTCCCGCCCCTGTTTTTCCACTTTCCTTCCTCCAAGCGTATTCCGTGATGAAGTTCCTCATCGCAATCTGCAATGCCTTCGATCTATCTTTGTAACCGAGCATTTTGAGTGAATCGTCGAACTGCTTCAGGAGTGCTGGTGGTGTTGAGAAGCTTATCCTCTCTACCCCTCGCATAATCCGCACATCCCCGACATATGGGAACGGTTAGGTACTCTTTAATATCATTATTACGATTGCGTAAAACGGTAATACCATGCAAGTGAGCAGTCGACTCACGGTTTTCGGCGCCCTACTTTTCGGGAAGGCGGGATCACCATGATAAGGAAGCCATCATCCAGCAAGCAGGATCTGCTGAAGGCTGGGATAGATTTTCATGGTCACCTGGGGCCTTACCTTGTGTTCGGCCTTCGGATGGGAACGATAGCTGTCCAGCAGCTGAAACCTAAGCACATTCACGAGTTGTCTGCGACAGTATGGACGAGGACATCCCCTCCGCAATCGTGCGTACTGGATAGCATTCAGATTTCGAGCAGTTGTACCTTAGGCAAGGGGAACATCAGAGTCAAAGAATCCCAACGTACCAAAGTAAGATTTCGAACAGGCAATCACATGTTGGTCATTGAACCCACTGAGAAAGCTCAAGCGTTGCTCTCCAGAGTCTCCCGTCGTTCACCTCAGCTCGAAGTTCAGAAAATTGCGCTTGCCCTTCATCGAACGCCTGATCGAGAGCTCTTCAGTATTTCCTGAGATTTCCGGAGACTCACTGAGCCCCTCTTCAACGGTTCGAAGAAACAATTCTTGGCAGATACTGGTTGTCTGAAACATCGATCTTCGTTCTCGTGACACTTCCGGTCATGGTATTCTTGGGAGTTAGGCATGCACTCGACGTTGATCACATTACCGCCATCGATAACTTAGTGAGATTACATAATGTTGTGAAGCGGGCAAGATGGGTAGGCTCATCTTTCAGTGTAGGCCACATGTTAGCGGTCTGCCTTGAGATGATTGGCCTGATCTACATAGTTAAAAGCCTCGAGGCTGCAGCGGCCCTGGAATTTTGGGGCGGAATAGTTGGCGCTTTGGCGCTCGCAACTATCGGCGGCATTAATCTCTACAGTATGCACCGTTACGGGAAGACCGGACCAGCAATACTCGCCAAGAGAATCGGTCATGCGACGGGCTTCGCTGGGCCAGTCTGCTCAGCGTTTTTGACAGGGCTGGTTTTCGGTTTGGGATTTGATACAGCTTCGCAAATCGCGGCTCTCACTGTTTCGGCTGTAGCCACTGCAACTCAAGGCTTACAAGTTGCAGTCACCTTGGCAGGATTTTTCGCGTTGGGCATGATTCCAACAGATACCTTGGACAGCTTGCTTTTGCGTGAAGTGTTTGCGAAGATTATGGGCACGGTTGGGTTCAAGATGATCTCGTATGGATTGAGCGTTGTTGCTCTCTCAATCGCTGCGGCCGAATCATACTCAGTGATCTCGGGTGTTGACTTTCTCCCCGCATGGACAGGCGCATTTCTAGCCGTGTTGATTTTAGCAGCCGGATTGACCTACGCGTACCGGAAACATGATTCAGAAGCTGTCTCAGCTCAGACTCGCTCCGAGTTGGACGGTATGATTCAAGATCGGAACTCTCAGGCTGCTCAATAGACTACGCGTGGCGCTTCGCACTCACAATCGAGACCACATCATTGTCCTTCAGGATATAGTCATCAGCAACGCGCATTTTCGATCTGACCTCTGTGGCATACAGGAAACCCGCTGCTAGATCCGAGTGAATCACTCCAGCAAACTCCTTTGCAGTGGTGCCGTATGGAACAAGGTACGCGTCTGGGAGCACTCGTCCTTTGTGATCAGTGAGTTTCTCAGGGTCCTCGACGGGGTAGACCGTGATCATCTGAAGCAACTTGAAGAAAGCGAGATTCAGCGCGTCTTGGACGCCACTGGAACCAAGCGGTAACAAGACTTTCTCTTTGATGTGGATTAGCGCATTGGATTGTTCTGTCGAGAGTTGTATGTTGCCTGGCTTGAAGTTGCTGTCCCCTGGGACATAGGATATCATTCCTTTCTCTGCCGCTCTTCGAAGAGCCAGCTCAGCTTCCGCACAGCAAGGTACTACCATGTATCCCATTGCCCGAAGCCTCTCAAGGTTCTTCTCGGCAGGTGAAACATCCATTTTGTTCGCCGCAATGAGTAGAGGTTTTGAGTTCTTGCGCAGGCCTGTAATCAACGATAGCAATTGCTCGTCGGTCCATATGCTCGGTTTCTCGAAATTCAGTCCGGTCTTGGACTTTGCGGAGAGAATGTGGTGCCTTCTGATTCCAAGTCCGCTAAGTTTCTCATCAAGGATGGCTACGAGATCTTCCTTGGCTCCTTCAACTCCCCGAACAGCTCGGGGCCATTCTTTCTTCACGATCTGTAGAAGCCACATGTCCAATTCATGTTCAAGAAAATGTACGTCTTCAGTCGGATCATGTGCGCCTGGGTCACAGGGCTTGCCCTCTGAGTCAGTTGAACCGGAGGCGTCTACAATGTGGATGAGGGCATCGGCTTGACGTATCTCATCGAGAAACTGGTTCCCGAGACCGCGTCCCTGCCACGCGCCGGGTACAAGCCCAGCGCAGTCAACAAGTTCGACTGGCACGAGTCTGATACGGTTGACGCATGTTGAGTTTCCTGGTGTATCGGTGACATTGAACTCTCGACATACGCAGGGTGTGCGTACATAGCCCATGCCCCGGTTTGGTTTGATGGTAGTGAAGGGGTAATTCGCGATGGGTACGTGGGCTAGAGTTGCCGCACTGAAAAATGTGCTCTTTCCTACGTTCGGCTTACCTACAACGCCAACGATACGTGGCAGAGGACTAGCTCCCTAAAGGAAGACCAGTTATCCTAATTCCTGCATCTTTGACTTTGTATCGAATATTAATTCCGATAAGCAGCGCCGTAATCTGCTCCACTATACGCGAATTCTCTAGGCGTCCGCCGTCAATTGGCCTCACTCCGGGGATCTTTGTTGCGAGATCCATGACCACTTTCCTTGTCTCTTGAGAATCGCTGCAGACAATAACATCTGAGTCAACCTTTCTGCTTATGTCCTGAAGCGACTCTGCGACCACGTTATGGAATGCTGAAGCGACTTTTGTGTGCGGTGGCAACAATCGCACAGCCTGCTGTGCTGCAGATCCCTCCCAAACTCCAAGCGCGGTGGTTGCGCCACCCCCCACTGCAGTCGAGAGGGGTACCACGACATCCACGAAGATGCCGTCTGGTTTGATGCTGTCAGCAACAGATTTGATCATGTCCACGTGGGCTGCGAAGGGAACCGACATGACCACGACATCGGCTGCTGCGGCTGCCTTCTGGTTCTCCATTCCCGTAACAGATGCGTTTGATCCGAGAATTTCACGCGCCTTCTTGGCGGCGTCATCAGCCTTTTCCTGTTTCCTTGAACCGATGATTACCTTCTCTCCAGCCTTGGCCCATCGTAACACTAAACCGAATCCTTGATCTCCAGTTCCACCAATAACCGCAATTGCATGATCACTCATAATCGTTCACTGCACCCAGTTAAGTCAGAAACTCTTGGATGAAGCCGCTTCTCATAAGGTATTTTGCCTGTTCTCGCGCTCGCGGGAGAAAGATCTTCCTAAGCGATACGTCAATTGATGTCACAACTCAGTTACCATCATTACGCGTGCAAGCCACTTAAATAGCACCGTTGCTTCATTGCCAGAAGTCGAAAAGAAATCGTCAGCTGTCTTAAGCTTCAACAGAAATGGTTAGGATTGAAATCCCAATGGGCATGCACAAGTACCAAATCCAAACATGGAACAACCGGGAGAAAAGCGATCTCCAACGCCACTTCCGGAGCGTTACGATCAAATGGAGAAGAGAACCATCAGTCCACCGCGTCGATGCTCCAACTAGACTTGAGCGCGCACGTTCATTGGGCTACAAGGCAAAACAGGGCTACGTGGTCGTGCGAGTACGAATCCGAAAGGGAGGCGCACGCAAGATACGCCCTAGAGCCGGAAGAAGACAACGAGCACTGGGTGTCACGAAATTCACCCGATCAATGAGCCTGAAGCAGATCGCAGAAACGAAGGCGAGCAAGAAATACCCGAACCTCTGCGTCCTGAACAGCTACTATGTGTGGGAAGACGGCACCAACCATTGGTTTGAGACGATAATGCGGGATCCTAGCAACCCTGTCTCCGCAGAAAACTAGGCCGCCCGGTCCGTTGTAACGTTTCTCCTAGACGCATAGTGCAAATGTGATTAATCAGATGCTAGTATGAACCGCAGAGACTCCGATGCCAAAGCCCATAGTTGTGATAAAGCTGGGCGGTTCTGCTCTGACTGATAAGGGCAGAATCTACACGCCACGCATCCCGATGATACACCGAGCCGCGTCTCAGATCGCACTAATCGGGAAGAAGCTGTCAATTGTGCTGGTTCATGGTGCAGGTAGTTTTGGTCACATCCCCGTCAAGAAATACCATCTTGAGAAAGGCTTGAAAACTCATAGCCAACTCAAGGGACTAGCCATAACGAAATCGAAACTGCTTGAATGGGAGGAATTACTCGGCAGGATTCTTCTCAAACATGAGATACCATTGATACCCTTTGTTGCCTCAGATTTCCTTGTGGCAAGCAAGGGCAGAATAGCTTCCGCCGAGCTTCATCCAATACGAGAATGTCTCCGCATAGGTTGTGTCCCGTCTGCAGGCGGAGACATAGTCATGGACGTTAAGGAGGGTTTCTCCATCGTGTCTGGGGATCAACTCGCGGTGTACTTGGCTATAAAGTTCAAAGCCTCACGCCTAATCTTCGGAGTTGACGTGGACGGATTATTCGACACCAACCCCAAACTCAGTGAGACGGCTCGATTGCTAGAGAAAATGACTTGTAATGAGGCGTCGCGTCTCGTGAGTGGAGCCACTGCGCATACAGAGATCGATGTTACAGGTGGGATGGCGGGAAAGATCAGGGAGGCGGTAGTCGCTGCTCGGCACGGTATTCCGGTTCACTTTGTCAATCTTACCAAAGATCAGCGATTGGTGAAGGCTGCTCTAGGTCGACCCGTAATCGGTTCTAGGATTCTATCTGATTGAATCCTCAAAGTAATGGCAGCGTGCCCGTTATCTTGTCCACTAGTTCAGCGGGGGCCGGTCCTATGCCCACACATGTTGCCGTATCAGGGTCCACTTGAGTTAGGCCCTTGTCGTGAATGATGACCGAGGCTAACCCTAGCTGTTCCGCTTTTCTCTGGATATCCTCCAAGTCTCCTTCGGAATTCACTTTAACGACGACTTTGCACTGGCCTTCGTTGAGCCAGCGGTTCCACCAATCAGGATGTCTCTTCCGAGTCTCTTCGCTTGCCGTGATTGCGGCGTGACCAACTTGAACGGCGATCTTGCCTTTGCCCATCTCGAGATCCCGTCTGACTGCTACAACCAGTTTGTACCTGAACTCGCTCGTAAGCTTGGCCTCGGCATTTATCTTACACATCTCTCCCACTGATAAGTGCGAGTGCAGGCCAGCGCGGTGGATTGCTTTGCAAAGGGAGCGCGTCGTGGAATCAGTTGAAGTCAGCACTATCGCGCATGCAACAGACGATCTCGTGAAGGTCGAAACGGCACTCCGTTCGGTACTCCCAGACGAACTCAAACAACGAGAGATCTTTACTCGAAGATATCTGGAAGGTCACTATGGCAATCCAATAGTGACATTTGATGCTAGACTCACGCGTCCAGCAGAAGTGGCTCAGTTCGTAAACCACTTTATTAGAAGAATATCGAAAAACGAGAGGTTGCTTATTGAAAGGGATCTGGAGTTACACTCCGATGCTGAAGGCAACTTGTTCGTTCGAGTCGATAAGCAGCGGGCGCTTCTAGGTTCGGTTCAGTTGGGTGGCGATGATCCCATAAGAGTCAAGATGAAATTCACTCGTCTGAAGGGGGATCCGCGAGAGCTGATGAAGATGGTCTTGGAGCTGGAATAGTCTGACCCGATTTGTGGACTTGCACGTGTTACCGCGAGTTGAAGATGAGAAATCAAGCCGAAGGCTAGCAGAGGTCCTAACGCTCGCCGGGTATACTGACGTAGGATTGACTATCCCTACAGGCCTGATGAGAGACCGAGTTAAGCAACTCTCTCGCATTTTTCGTGAACAGGGAGTTGAACCTGCAACACGAATCGACCTCAACTCAGCAAATCGAGCGGAACTGCTTCGTTTCTTGAGGCGCTTCAGGAGCAGTTACGATGTTGTTTCGGTTAAATGCGCGAATTCGAATGTGGCAACGGTGGCATGTAGAGATCGGCGAGTTGACGTTATCTTTTTTGACCCAATCAATCCTAGAGTGCGGTTCAACCATTCGCTCGCCAATGTACTCCGCGGAGCCTTCGAACTCAATCTCTCTTCAATACTCATGAGCAAAAACAATGATCTGGTACTCTCGAGAATGGCGAAGGAAGCGAGCATAGCGCGACAACACGGAACGAATATGGTCCTATCGAGCGGTTGTGCCTCTCCTTCGATGGTGAGAAGCCCATCGCAAGTTGCATCAGTCGCATTGATGCTAGGGTTATCAGCTGACCAGTCGCGTCTGGGGTTAACTGAGGTCCCGTTCTCTCTCATCGAACGCAACATGTTCCGGCGGTCAAATGAGTACGTGGAAGAAGGTGTGAGGGTAGTAATGCCGCGGGCAGGCTAGATGGCACATGGTCAGACGATATATGCTAGTTAAAGTCCTATCTGACAGCCAAATTTCCTCTGAGCAATTCAACGACGTAATGACGCACTCGGTAAAGAAGTTCTTCGGCGAAATTGGGTACGTGAAAGTGAACCCTAGGCTCATTCAGTTCGATGCAGCGAGGTCGGAAGCTATCGTTGCCTGTGAACGTGATCGGGTCGCAGAGCTGCAAACCGCGCTAGCCTTAACAGGAGATATCTCTGGATTATCCATTGCGCCGGTCACATTGCGCGTCTCTGGCACAATCAAGAGTCTACGGCAAAGAGCAGGTCAACATCCATGAATGATCTTGGTTGTGAATTAGAAAATCTACCACCTTGTTTCGACTTCTCCGAAGAATGATGGGGAAGCTTCAATTCTTGAGATGGAACCGATTGAAGGCAAGCGTGTTTTGAGTCATCATTTATTGGTGACCACGCGAATCTTTGGCTGACAAAAGATGCTGGAGCCTATACAGGTCTGGCGGTGCAGATATTGCAGTCGCGTCTATGAGTCGCGAGACGATTGCATCGAGCATATGAAGAAAGGGCATGTGAAGTGTCCTTACTGCGGCCAATTCGCTTGGCTAGATGAAACGACAACTGGCATGCGTTGCAAACAGTGTGGAGCAAGACAAGTTACAGAGAATGGCATAACGGCCTGGCATCCGCCCTAGCTGCCGATAGCTATGCCTCGGCAAAATACCTCGTCTACATCAGTTTCCTTCTTCATGAGCAGAGATAACGCGCACTTGAGCATTTGATGTCACAGAGTGGATATATCCAAGTTCCGAATTCATCCTACATCGGTCCCTAATGATCAAAATTAGCGAGCTGTTCCAAGCAGCTGAGAAGTGTCAAGACGAACTTGTTGCGTTCCATAGAGACCTCGTGAAAATACCCACCATCAACACCGGGATAATGTCCACCGGAAGCGAAACCGAGGCATGCAAGTTCATCCAGCGAAAACTCGCAGCAGAAGGAATTGAGGCTGAGATACTCGAGTCGGCTCCGGGTCGAGGCAACCTCATAGCCAAAATCGGAGAAAGACCTGCCCCATGCCTTATGTTAATGTCACACACCGATGTCGTGCCAGTTGAGGATGAGAAAGCGTGGAAGTATCCCCCATTCTCGGGAGAACAAGCAGAGGGACTAATCTGGGGAAGGGGAAGCAGCGACTGCAAGGCAGAAACCTCAACACAAGTCATGACGATGATCATTCTGAAGCGGCTAGGCGTGAAGCCGAAAGGCACTCTAATCGTCGCAGCAACAGCAGATGAGGAAGCAGGCGGCAAATATGGATTCGGCTATCTAACCAGAGAACATGCTGATAAAATCAAAGCCGACTTCGCCCTCAATGAAGGCGGAGGAAACGTAATCAAAACAAAGAACGGAATCGCCTATGCATTCTCCGTAGGCGAAAAAGGAAGACTGGAGGCCAAGTTTACTTTAAAGGGCAAGAGCTGTCACGCCGCAACCCCGTGGCTAGGCGATAATACCCTCTACAAAACGCAACAACTCATCAAACGCATCCAAGACTACAAACCCGACATAATTTTGACAAGCCCGATCTTCAAACATCTCGATACACTCTATGGAATTAAGGGGCATCCACGCAAGCAGAACATCGAACGAATCATTAACACTGTGACGAAGCATAGTGAAAGCCAAGGCGTGGCTCTCAGGGCCGCGTCTAGGATGACCATAACGCCCACAATGAATGACGCAGGGATAAAGTCAAACAGTGTTCCTGAGAGAAGCGTTCTAACGTGCGATATCAGGACAGTCCCCGGCCAAGATGAGGATTATGTGCATAAGCAGATTCGCAAGATCTTGAGGGGAATGCGGGGCGTTGAATACGGCTTGGACTACACAGCCTTGTCTAATTCGTCACCATTCGACACCGAATTCGCCAAGAAGGTTATGACTGCTACAAGACAGGGAACCGGGATCCAAGATCTCAAGTTCATTCCCACTTACACGAACGGTTTCACGGATTCCAGATTTGTGCGTCCGCTGGGCTCGATTGTTTACGGGTTTTCACCGAGCGATCCGCACGCCAAGGAGAGAGTGAGCGGAGTTCACGGCAAAGATGAAGCCGTAGAAATTGAAACCCTGAACGTCATGATGAGAACCTATCTGGCTCTCTGCGCCGATCTACTACTGTAAGATTAGTCATGATTGGACAGCCTGTGTGATGACAACTACGCCCTTGCTAGGCTCTCGTAGGTGATGTGGGCCCAGTGGATCCACTGTTCTTGATCTCCAGCTTGCCCCCTCTTTCTTGAAGTAGGATAAGAAGACGCTTTACAACTTTCTCCAATTCAGTCTTGCAGGCCTGCTCATTTGGTCCGCTAGCAAGAAGGACAACCTCCACTCCGTCCGTATGGGCCCGCGGGTCATGGGATGGCGCCTGTGCGTGAAATTTCAGGTACACCTCCGGAAACTCGTCTTGAACTTGCCGGAATATGGTGAAGCGTTCATTCCCGCAAAAGACTTTCACGTTAAGAGCGTTCATTCGACCTTTGGCCCACTGTCGAACTATTGGGAGAACTTCCGCTTCAAACATGGCCTTCATCTCTTCGGGGATTCCTGGCAATGAAACGATCACTGTCTCGCCGATCTGCACGCTCGTACCAGGTGAGAAGCCTACAGGATTTCTGAGTAGAGACGCTCCTTCAACGGTTCTGGCCATTCGTTTGCGTCGATCTGTGAGCTCGATTCGATACTCGTCGCATTTCGCTTTGACCATCGCGATAGCTTTCTCATCCAATATGATCTTTCTACCGAGAGCATTTGCAATTGCTTCTACGGTCAAGTCGTCCTCAGTTGGGCCAAGGCCACCCGTGACTACGATCAACTTTCGCTTCTCTCTGAGACCAGTAACTAGGGCGGACGCGATGTCGTCGACTTTGTCGCCAACAATCGTTATCCTCCTAACGATCCCGCCCCATTGAGTCAGCTGGTCCGCAACCCACGATGAATTGGTGTCCACTAGCTGGCCGTACGTAAGTTCGCTCCCAGTAGCTACAATATCCGCCTCGAAAACATTCAAACTCGATTTCTCTGGTTTCGATCGCTATTTCTAAAGGGCTATTTTCTCGATGAAATTCTCAAGGATTTTCTTGCCCGCAAGATTTTCTTGATTCCACCTTTCGGGATGAAACTGGACACCATACAATGGCTTCTCTTCATGTTTTATGGCCTCAATGTCCGTGTCTTCAGATCTCGCTATTCGAACGAACTTTGGCGGGAGTTGCTTCACTTTCTCATAGTGACTCTGCATCACTCTGATTCTTGCCGGCAAACCAGCCAGTAGAGTATCCTTGTCTTCCAGCTCAACCGTCCGATAACCTTGGATATGACGGCCCACCTTTGCCACGGAACCGCCATGTGCTATCGTGAGTGCTTGATGGCCACCACAGATTCCCAGAATCGGAATCTGGATTTTCGGTAGGCATTGGATTAGACTCTCGAATTGGTTACGATCGGCGGTTCGCGTGAACAATGCTTCCGTGCCGCTCAGTATCACGCCGCTATATGATGCGGTGAGCGGATCTAGGTTGGCGAGGGTTTGATAGTCCACGCTCGCCACTTCCGCACCTACCTCCTTGATTCTTGCTACAAGTTTCTTGAAATTCACCTTATGTTTCTGCTTCAGATATAGGTCGACGACCAGAATCTGTTTCAATTAACGCAGCTCCTGCACACTTGTCTAATGTCTCGTAATGCGCTCGCTTGCATGTGCGCAACAATTGACGAATGAACTGAAAAAGTGAACGCTATTTTCACAGGATTTTCAGCCAACCAGTGCTCACAATCGCATCCTAAGTCGTGCAGTTGGTTGTCGCATTTCCGGTCGGCTTTGGTGTCTCGATGAAGGCTTCCAGGTAAGGCTTCAGCTCGGTTTCATATTGTTTGGGCTTCGAGAAATCTCAATTCGCTTAGTCAGAAGGAGTATTGCGAGGGTCACCGCAACGGCAAAGAGTACTACGATCACAGCCAGAATGATGAACTGCGAGTCGCTTAGGCCGAGAGCAGAGTACATTGGAATGTTTCGATAGTTTGTATTCGTTACCTGATCGGTGAAAGCCGATTGGGTAGTCGACGTAACCTGGTAGAAAGATGTTGATAGCCGGTAGTAGGTTGAAGTTGAGTACACGTATTGTACATCAGGAATCCCGAACTTGCAAGCCATCGAGGCCGGGTCGCATCCGGGAAAGTTGCCGGGTTGATAGTAGTAACTAACTATGCTCGTTGTTGATGTTGCATATGGAGCGAAGGACGCTGTGAACATCAATAATACCGAGTAAGCATAGTAGCTGGTATTGGAGTAGATTCGTGTACTGAAGACGGGAACATGAACCGATGGATTAACAAGCGAACCCAGCCCGGCAACCAAGCTTGCAACTACTACAACTATGAGTATACTGGTTACAAGTGTCCTTGAAAGCGGCAAACTAACTCATCCTCCACGTAGCGAGATCTGTAATTAAGGCAACCGGAGACTGGACTCCCAATTGCGGCTAGTAAAAGCATACCGCCACCATGCCCATTCTGCCCAAGGGAAACAGAACGCGTCGTGCACGGTCTGTTTGCCATCCAGTTACACACATTCGACTATATCACAACACATCTGAATCCATGCCACTTCACGAGACCAACCTCGTGGTCAATAAGTGGAAAGAAAATGGGCAAACGGATAGAGAAATCTGACAAGTCAAACGACGAACCCCGACAGGTCTGCGTATCGTCCGAATTCCCGCGTGCGGTCGTCGAAGGCCTAACATCTCATTGGGACAGATCAGATCGAGTAACTTTGCCTCGTCATTGTCAATTCAAATGACTGAAGGTCATTGACCGTGCATTCGCCTCTGCATCTAAACAGTTTATCAGACGTTTACAAATGGGCCAGAAAGCCTCGGTCGACGAGAACATGCGTATGAAGTCTGTAGAAAGGCCGATGCTGGCTACTCTGCTTTTCCTGATGTTTCTGTCTCCATTGTCGTCGACGACGGGTGCCGCGATGAATCGTCCAATGTCGGTCTACCAGCTTCCGACTACTTCCTCAGTTCCGTTCCCTGCTACAGGTGAGGTACCACGAATTGTTCCTGTTTCCGGTGTAATACGAGTTCTAGTGATCGCTGTCGCTTTCTCAGATGTTAACTATACGTTGAGCGTTGCTCAACTAAGGAAGACTTGGTTTGTAACTGTACCCGCATATTATCATGAGATATCGTATGGCAAATTGATGATTCAAGGCGACGTTTACGGTTGGTACAGGCTTCCGTATCCAGAGTCGCATTATGGAAGAGACTGTCATGATATTGACGATTCCGATTGTAGTGGATCAAACCATTCATGGCAAATTGCAGATGACGCTGTATCTCTAGCGAAGAAGGATGTGGATTTTGGCAACTACGAATATTTCGTCTTCCTCCATTCAGGAAGAGGACAAGAAACCAGTCACATGAAAGATGACGTATGGTCAGTGACCTACGTTGATGGAGTCTCGATCAGAACAAATTCGAAAACCCTGACCAGGTTTAACGTTGTCCCGGAACTCGAAGAGCCCCCTTATGTGCCTAACGGGGACTGGGTTCTTGAGTTTGCTCACAACCTCGGGATGCCAGATCTGTACAACTCCACTAGGGGTCCCGATAATGCTCGAACAATTCTCGGTCCGTGGGAGCTGATGGATAAGGGATCATGGAACGGTGACCCGCCAGGCTCGCTTCCAGCTCACATGACCGCTTGGCCCAAAATTCAGCTTGGGTTCATCAGCGGGTCTATGCTTGCAACAGTTAACCCTGGGGTAGCCTCCACGTTCACCGTAGACCCCTCCGAGATTGCTTCAAGCAACGTGCATGCCATCAAGATACCGCTGACGAACGCTCCTAATCCCAGCCAATACTATCTAGTTGAAGTGAGAACTCAAACAGGCTTCGACTCTGCCCTTCCTGAAAGTGGAGTCCTGGTCACCTACGTCGACGAGACCCTTACTGTAGGTACAGTACGTATTGTGAATGGTGATCCAAGCGTCTCTGACTTGGAGAATGCTGTCTGGCATGTGAGTCAAACCTTCACGGATAGCCAACACCATCTTACGGTAAAAGTGACTGGCAAAATCGGGAACTCATACCAAGTCACTGTTACCAACAAAGCTCAGCAGAGTGTGCCGTCCCCTGCCATGCCCCTGCACGTGAATTCGCCGTGTAGCATAGCAGACCCTGAACTCGACGTAGCTTCAAGACAAGGCGGGGCGATAATTAGCGATCCAAGAAGGCAAAGGGAGTTCCGAGCTGTATATGGTGAGTCGCCATGAAACCTGCATTGACCTCCAGGACGTACATCGCCTTGGCAGTTGGTGTGACTACCGGGCAATTCTGTGGGGTACAGGGAGGAAGGTTTGGTTCAGTGAAAACAACTTGACGAGTTGAATTGAACCATATTATGTCCAACGGGAATCTCATATCAGTCATCCAAAATTCCCAGTAGTCTTCAAGACCAAAGAGGAAAAGCATCCCATGGTCACTGGGTAAAGAGGGCCGACCCGAAAGTCCCTTCTGCTGTGCTGTTGCTGTCTCAGCAAGTTCGACGGTAAGAATGACTCCTGCTATCCTGATGTGTGCCGTGGATGTAAGACTGAATCCAGCAGTTGTAGCAGTTGTGATGGACACAGTCATGCTACTGGGCTGTAAGTTACTTTGCTGAGCCGCCGTCCAACCTAGAGAAAATATCGATGCCGCACCGAGAATGAGGAATGTGGCCGCGAGGATGAAAATTCTGAGATTCACATTCACCGCCAATCCCACATGATATTGGGTGTCAGAAGAGAACTGCTTGCTCTAGCTATTGTCATATAAACCCAATCGTGCAATTGCAAGTGGTAGCGTCCGTCACGTACTCGTTTGCTCTCCGCTCATTCTCTGACTAGAGGTTTGCAGATGATCTCCTTTACTTTCATTGCGAAGAAGTTGTTGGCGTGAACGGGGGAAATGACGAGCGCTGTATCTGCCCCTGAACCTGAGCCTGCTATCGCAACTACGTCCTTATCGATTTGGATCAGCCCCGCATCAGCAGCCATGATGACTATTTCTGTGCAAACTTTTGTGCCGTTACCGAAGATTCGTAGTGCGTCCGCAATTATCTCCTGAGGTTCAATTGTATTCCATTTGAACCTAATCGCTCGTTCCACGCCGGATAGGCCGTGAATGCCCGTGAATATCTTTCCTCCCATACTCCTGATCTTGTCTTCATTAGGTTTCAGCAGTTGGGACTCTCCAGGTTTCTCAAAACCCGCATGGTGCGTTACGACTACGACGTTGAAATCCCTGAAAACCTCGCACGCCTTGAACCCAGTATCTCCACTGGTTGAGGCGACAACGATGTCAATCAGGCCCAGATCTTTGGCTCGTTTATGCGCTGCCTTTATGGTTTCATCGGTATTCTGCTTTCCAGGCGTATCAAAATACAGGATTTCTTCGCGCTTCACTGTCGATTCCTTCGCCAGACCGAATTCGGATTCAAGTAATAGGAGTAGCGATGGACTGTCTATCAGGATTACGCGACACTGCATTTGTTGCGGATATTTGACTCTGTGTGATACCATGTGCTTCAGCTCAGGTCCATGCTTGGCATGGGTTTCCATGTTGCGTGCGATTGATTTACGAGCCTAGAAAACTAGGTTTCTCTATAACAAATCATAATTCGCAGGGGTACCATCTCTTTTGCATGTGACCTTGTCTTGCGTCAGATTCGCACGAAGTATGAAGGCGTATGTAGACACTGCCGACGCAGAGTCGGTATTGGCGAGACAGTTTATTGGGAGCAGGGAAAGGGAATCTGGCACCTTAACTGTGACTCAAAGCCTTCCGCGATAACCGTGCCTACTTCCAAGTTCGGCATGAGTCGAAGAAATCAAGTTACTGTAGTCCTAATTGTGATAATCGCTATCTCCGCGCTGATCGCAGTCGGACCCTATCTTGGGCGATGGATCACCCCGCCGAGTCAGAAACCATCGCAGCTTGCGTTTTCCAGTCAGCAATCTAGTGCCAGCCCGACAAGTGTTAGGCTGTCATCATCGTCGGCGTCAACGACTGGCCAGAAACCGAAGTGGATTAGCTCAGATTCAAACGTAGTTTCATGGTCGCAAGCCGGAAGCTATATTGGTCAATCAAAGACCGTCGAGGGCACAGTAGTACGTTCCTTTACTTCCAAAGGCACCATATTCCTAGACTTCCACGACCCTTATCAGGGCTACTTTTTCGGAGTGATTTTCTCAAGTGACACTGCGAACTTCCATTTCAATCCAGCCTCATTCTACCTGAACAAGGAAGTCAGAATCACTGGAACAATTCAGCTCTATCAGGGTGCCCCAGAAATTATCGTGCACTCACCGTCACAGATTGAAGTGGCTTACGTGGGATTCAACTATCCCTAGAGCCCCTCCGAACCAGTATCAAGGCAACAAGCGCTATTGCCATCACAACCAACGCGATTGTAGTGGTTATGGTTGGAGTTGAAAGCTTCGTCGATTCCACAGTGGTCGAGCTGTAAGTTGAGACACTTGAGATCTGTGTGCTCGTCGATTGAGGTATGTTCACAGCTAGCGTTGTAGCATTATATCCACTTCTAGTTGCGCTCAGCCTGAAATTAGCCACCGCGGTTCCAGGTCCAAGAACAATTATGTATTCTCCAACAGGTGGAAAAACATTCGCCACAAATGCGTGGATAGTGGAATTGTTCAGAACCATCTTCACGTCCGCGTATGTTCTTACACCTAGCGCATCAGTTACATGAAATCTGACTACAGACGATTTGCTTGTCAAGTTGATGCTCTCAATCCCGATGGATAACTGGTTTACTGACGGCAATATCGGCGCCTCGATATGCGCGGACAGAATCGCTGTATACCAGACTCGCGCTACTGCAATGATAGCAGTGTTAGTCCTGTTCTCGATTATCCTAGTAAGCTCTGGGCTCCAGTCAAGACCTTCGTCGATGAGCGTTCTATTGATGATTGGCAGGAACGTGTGGCTTTGAATCGCAATACTCAACGCATAGGACGTAAGGTTTCCTATCGGACTAAGAGGGACTTCAGCAGAGTTCACGATTCTAAACTCGCTAACATGGGCCGCGAGTGATGCGTCTAGAACCGCGTGCAGACCAACACCATTTCTCGTATTCGGGTTGTAATTGATGGTGGTGTGGTAGGGTTGAGTGGCGTCGGCCAGATAATGTGCAACTCTGCCAGCATAGAGGAACATGCTGTTCCAATCTTTCTGTTGCATTGCGGATTGCATTTTCTCTGCGAACTCTCTGATCGATTGTGGGAGAGTTCCAGTCCAAGGGCTGTTTGAATTCCAGACTTCAAGGTCAACAAAATGCCGTGGTCCCTCGTTCGGGTCCGTGCCACGATAGTATGTGTCAGGATACGCAGTGGTTTCGTTGAGTAGCCACCCGTAGTAAGCAAAGAATTGTCGCCACGGAGCCGGCAGCAACTTCGAAGCAAACGCAGCAACGATCTGATGCCCTTCTACAGACCACGCCCAGCCAGGGCTTGGCATCGCCGCTATCTGCGTAATCGAAAGCAACACAATTAGTAGCGTTAGTATTCTGGACTTGATTCTCACGTCGGTCAAATCCAACGAGCTTCAAGCATAAAGATAACTGGCGATTTACCATTTGCGGCGGCCACCTCAACTTGCGAAATCCTCTAGCCGTGTCTTTCGACAACTAGGAACCACACGGAGTTCATCGTCAACTTTGTCGAAATCCAGTCGGCATAGCTAGTAGCGAGATGTGGGAGGATCTTTCAAGCCCGTGATTTCGTAGGGCAAGCAGTTTTGTGTGTGTGAGTCTAGTGGTGCGAGCATCAGAAATTGAACCTATTCGGTTTCTAGTTTTTTTGGTGGTGTGTGCGCACCAGCCTATACACACAGCAGACTAAATCATTATGGCATCCTTAATCTTTGAGGCAAGAGTCATCGCTTCAGCCCTATGGGCCTGCATGGCATGAGTTGTTGCTTGTTTGATGACTTCGCCTATGGTCTACGTTGGTTTTCTCTCCTTGCTGTCGAAGTATGTCTTGATCGAGGCCCTTCTACGCAGGTCACACTGGGTCCTGTAAGAAGATTGACACTTTCTACAGTTTTTCACAATATTAGTCCTTAGAATACACATTAGTTTCACCTCATTCAATTCAGCTAGTTCTTCGGGAGAAAAGTCAGACGTCAACGCGAATGGTTACGGTAGGACGTTCGCTTCAGCCCGTATACCTAACTTACCGTCGTAGAAGGAGAACGTCTCTATTAAGAATGGTTATTCTCGTTCTGCGAATTTGAACTCTGATTTTGCGTTAACGGCGTTCCTGTCTGTGCGCTTTTCTGAATTTCGCGCCACACTTCGAACATTTAAAGAACCCTATGAGCAGCGCTCGACCCTTCGACTTTGCTGACTTCATCTTCCAAGTTTTAGCGGGTTTACTGACCTCGGCACCACACTTTGGACATTTGGGCAAATCGAACACACATCACAGAACAAGACTAGGCGCACTAACGTATTAACACGTGGTTTTTTCTTCGATGACTTGCACTATAGAGAGACCGTCCACATTCGTATCGCATGGGACTCAGCTAAAACCTTCCGATTGCCTACTTTCGTCCAAAGGGTCTCAAAAGAAAGCATAGCGAGAAGAAAAACGCAGAGTGACTCCGTTAGGAATGGGGACGTATCATTTATGGTGGGTGGTGGTACCTATGGGCGCACCACTAACAACAAACAACAAAACCACAAACAGCAAACTGTCAGCCGTTCGTCCATCCGTTCGTCGTTGTTTCGTTTTTGGGGGGCGCTCTAATTGTGCGAACACTAGAAATTGAACCCATAGCTGATTAATTGGCGTGTGTACGCACCAATTGTGCCTTCAGGGATACTGGAGCACTCTTATACCGAGATTGCAGTAATCTAGAACGCCGTAGCAATGCCAGATGAGCCCATGATTCAAGACTCGGCGTACTATGCTTCAATACTTCCCAGCCACGACGAAGTAGAAGAATGCAAGAAGGTCCTAGACGGATTCATCGATTTGCATCTTCATCTTGCTCCCGATGTTGTGCAAAGAGCAAACAATGACATTCAATTCATAGAGACTGCGCGAAGAATCGGTTATAAGGCCATAATGCTGAAGGACCATTTCACGAGCACAACGGGCAGGGCGTTTCTCCTAAGACAACTTTACGAATCTCCTGTCGTCTTTGGCGGACTGGTCTTGTCAGCCTCAACGGGAGGCTTGAACGCCGATGCGGTTGAAGTGGCACTCGAGCAGGGAGCCAGGGAAATCTGGTTACCCACATTATACGCCCTCAACCATATCAAACACTTCGGCGGCCCCACTCTGCCTAGCTTTGTGCCGGTCCACCCAGTGAGGAGACCGGAGAAGCAGATTCAAGGTCTCTCGATCGTCGATGAAGACGATCAGCTCAAGCTTGAGGTGCATGAAATCCTAGGAATGGTCGCAGATAGCGACGCTATTCTTTCAACCGGCCACATAAGCCGAGAGGAGATATGTGCGCTCTTGGAGGCTGCGAAGAGGGCTGGGGTAAGGAAGGTCTTGGTCGCACACCCTGAGTTTGTGGCTACCAGCTGGTCCACTGAAGATCAGTTGAAGTTTGCAGAGATGGGTGCAATTCTTGAGCACTGTGCGAGCGGCGACTACGAACCGAAGCTGGTTGCTCTTAACATAAAGAAAGTCGGTGTCGACAGATGCATTCTCTCCAGTGACGCCGGGCAGGTTAGAAAGGGTCACCCCTCGCTAGTCATGAAACAATTCATCAGAGACTTGGAGGATCAAGGCTTGACGGAAAGTGAGATTTGGACGATGACACGTGATAACCCAGCTAAGTTACTCGATTTGAAATGAGAGACCTTTGTCTAACGCTCACATACCACTCTCAAGATCGTCAAGATTGTGCGGGTGAGCACAGAGGTGGGGGTTTGGTCTGTGTGCGCGAATCAGTTATACCGCCACTTCCAGGATCCTCCTGAAACTGAGCGATCTCGGTCCGACTGCAAGCCATACTATAGCCCATTTGGATTCTCATAGTGACAATGTGGTTAAGAATCTCGAAGCAATGACAAGTATGCTGAAGAAGCGAGAATGCGACCTTACTTGAATCGTCTTTAGTTGAACGAGTATGGATGAATTGCTAACCTTCATCGACGAAGCGTACGGAATCCGGCTTCTAAAGGATATGGTGCAGATTCCGTCAGTAGTTGGAGACGAAAGAGATCTTGCGGAATTTCTGGAGAAAGAGCTCAAGGCTCTTGGGTTTGAAACGAGGCTGCAGTGGGTGCAAGATCGGAGGCCGAACGTGATAGGCGTTCACCGTTTCAGCGAGGGAAGAATGTTCATGTTCAATGGCCACCTAGATACCGTCCCCGTCTGTGAGGACTGGGCGACAGACCCATTCAAACCGGTAGAGAAGGAAGGGAAGCTCTACGGGCTGGGATCATTCGACATGAAGGGAGGCATTGCCTCTATCCTAACCGCCCTCAAGGCCATCATGGATTCAGGCAGACAGCTCAAAGGGACGTTAGCCTTCAGCGGAGTCGTGGGAGAGGAGGGATACTCAGAAGGAGCGAGAGGTATTCTGAAGACGGAACTAGCCAAAGCCGACGCCGTTCTGATTGGAGAGCCTCACGACGATATCGACCTCGGCGTCACGGGCAAGGTTCTGTACGAATTGATCGTGAAAGGTAAGTCTGCTCACGCTTTCCATCCGCAGGAAGGAGTTAACGCCGTGGAAGAAGCGGCCAAGATCATCACAGCCCTAGACAAACTTGAGTTGAGAACTCATCCGAAGTTCGGTAAGGGAAATACATGCACGCTGAAAATCGAGGGAGGATATGAACGATACTCCGTCATGGTGCCAGACAGGTGCAGAATTGAGGTCAGCAGACTCACAGTCCCCGAAGAGTCCATTGACAGCACGATCGCGGATATGAAGCGTCTAGTCAACGGATTAGGGCTTAAGGCCGAGGTTGACGTAAGAATCAAGCCACCATACTACGAACCTTTCGAGATGAGCCCTGAGGAGCCCATAGTAAGAGCGTACGCGGAAGCCTTCAAAGAGATCAGGGGAGTGACCCCAAAGTTCGGATATCGCGCTAGCATTTCAGACGCGAATGTCTTCGTGGGCGAAGGCAGAATTCCAACTGTACAACACGGGCCAGCGGGGGAAACCAGCCACCAAGCTAACGAATTTGTCTACTTGAAGAATGTCAAGCCATCAGCTATGGTCGATGCCCTTACTGCAGTAAAATTCCTGAGCTAAAACCAAAAGCAGTTTCAACCTTTCTAGCAAAACAAACCAAAATGGCGGTTGGTAGTTCGGTGGTCTTGTTGTGTGTATAGTACCAATTGTGAGCACGTGCACGGATATCTGGTTTAGGATTTAGCGTTCGACTTTGAAACCGATCCTCACGACTGCTTGGAATTGACTTACTTTACCTTCCATGATTGTTCCTCTGAATTGGGTTGCTTCGAACCATTGCATTTGCTTCACTGTCTTCCCTGCTTCTTCAACGGCGTTCCGTACTGCTTTAGCAAAGCTCTCATTTGATTCACCAATAACCTCGATAATCTTCCAAACCAAACCGCTCACCTCCGGAAACCGAACAGTTGCATAATCGTCCAGACGTGCTATTTTTGTGTGTGCCTCTAATGGTGCGCGCCTACGAAATCACTATTACTTGCTTCGGTCACAGTAGTTAGTTTTCTTCTCATCGACTCGCTAAAATTATCCTTTGATGGAAAAGCCACTGCCGACTCAAGTGGTTCGTGAGGGCGTCACTTTTGTCTCAATCCTGTCAAATGGAAGTCTTCGCGATAAATCGATAAACCGACTCTTCACAAATTGGTGATGAGAGATAACGCAGAGCACGTAGGGCGGATAGAGCACCATTAGGGTTCCGATAAGGTCAATGAGAGCATCCATGGAATAAGTACGATGAAATATGGTAAACACTCCAATCGCTCCAGTGATTAACGGTATGGCTATCCCGACACTTCGGCCAAGCATGCGCAATTCATCTGTCCGCGGGTTATACACCTTAACTCCTAGATCGTCAAATGACCACACGAATGAGAGAAACAAGGAGATCAATGGATTGACCATCAGGAAAGCGAATACTGTTGACGTCAGAATGAAGCCAGCATAGGAAGTCCCAGTAGAGAACTGTAGAAAATCCAAGAATCTTTCCGCAAAGATCAGAGAGAGGGCCATGCCCTGCAAAGGTCTGAGAACCAGATCATTCGAAACAGTGAACTCATGCAGTGGAGCTGCTTTAGATTTCACAAACTGACCAAACCTCCCACTGCTCTTCATGAAAAACCCGGCTTGAGTTAGGACTCTTGGGAGAACTCCGATGGGTGTTATCAGCACGGGTGTGGTGAGCATAAACCTAGCCAGAATGCCTTCGGTCGAACGGGAAAGAAACAGGCCCTCAGGGTTTCCAGTCACCACGGATATGATAACGGTTATGCCGAAAACCGCGAAAGCTGGCAACATCGCAAGACGCATCTTCAAAGATCGTTCACCATCCGAACTTCAACATGATAGTCAGCGTTCGCCCTTCCAATCAAAAGGGGTGGGTTTTCTATGGTCGATGCATGTCTCACATCAATAATGTAAACCGTTTCCGTCTTTCCTGTTTGTGATACCAATAATGCGCCCACACACCATTCCTCCGACAAAGGCCGCTAATGCAAAGCGGGATCAATTGAAAGACACAGCAGTTCTCCCGCCAAAGAGAGTTTCTGATGCACATTTTCCTCCGATCGATACCAGTGATTACACTCCGTCTGGCGGGGACCATTCCGACTGCCTAACAATTTGCCGCGGGCTCAATTGCATAACTATTTGGGGCAGTTGTCGGACATAGAGAAAATACGCCACGGCCCCTGGTTCTGGCGACGGGTCGTTTGGAGCATGTTGAAAGGAAGGGCCATGGTATCGGGGGCTCATGCCACTCAACGCCGACAGACCCTGAGGTCTTCTCTTTGAATGAGAAAACAAGCGCCACAGTTCGCGGGATATTCGCACTACTCTTTTGGAGTTCAACAATCCCTCTCTCGCGAAGTCTCGCGGAGGAACTTGGAACGCTCACAGCGAGTTCCCACATTTTCTTGTTGGCAGGCCTCCTTTCCTGTTCTTATCTGATAATATCGCGTAGGCTCCATGCAATCGTTCGAACCCCTCCAGCCTACCTCTTTGGCTGCGGCACCTTGTTCGTCGTTTACATGGCCAGCGTCTATCTGGCCGTAGGAACTGCAACGAATCGTCTGCAGGTGCTTGAGGTAGGCCTCGTGAACTACCTCTGGCCGGGCTTGACCCTTGTCCTTGCCGTTCCCGTTCTCGGAAGAAAAACTCGCGTCACATTGATCCCCGGCTGTCTTCTCGGGTTCAGTGGAGTGCTCCTTGCCTCTGCGCCGTCCGGAGAATCATGGGAGGGACTGGCGGGTAGTTTCGGGGGCAACTGGTTCCCATACGTGCTTGCCTTCGTTGCGGCAGTATGCTGGGCGCTGTACTCGAACCTGACCCGTCGTTGGGCACGAGAGGCTGAGAGCGGAGCGGTGCCGCTGTTCCTTCTCGCAAGCGGATTTGTCCTCGCCGCGCTGCGGCTCCTTGTAGTGGAAAGAACTCAATGGACAACTCAATCCGTAATGGAACTCGCGTACATGGCAGTATTCCCCACGATTATTGCTTATGCATTCTGGGACACCGTTATGAGGAGAGGAAACATGATTCTTGTAGCTTCGCTATCGTATCTTACTCCCCTCCTCTCGATAATCATTGGATCCGTATACCTTGGAGTTGGAACGGGATGGCATCTATGGGTCGGCTGCTTACTTGTGATCGTCGGATCCATCACATGCAAGATGTCCGTTGAAGAAACCTCTTAGAAAATTGGAGGATGGGCATGATCTATCGTCTAGACTTTGCCCCTTTCTATGCGCTACTGGGGACTTCACTTCTTTGCGGAGCCAACCTCTGTTTTCTCTTTCATGGCGTCTAGGAATTGGCCGAGTTTTATCAGAACATAGAAGATACCCACAGTAACCAAAAGCATCGACACAGGTGTGATAATTCCAAAGATGAATCCGCCCATGCCCGGGGTTCGTGTAGGATATCGGGGAGCAGTCTGCAGAACCGTCTCAAGAATACTCAATTGTATCACCTCGACTTCAACTACGTGGCGTAGTTGAAGTCACTAATTAGACGTTGCGGATGAATCGTCCTCACCAATTTGAGTCAAGCAGCCACGCGGCATGGTTCCGATTAACGTTATTCAACGTGATGAAGAGTTACTGATTAGCACGTAGATGCGCAGTACTCTACAATGTGGTCGACACGAAGAGTGTTCAAGATTACCCTAGAGCATACACGCACCGAACATGGCTATCATTGGCCCGCCCTGCGTTTAGCCCAGAAGCGCGCTGGCGACTAGCTGTGATCCCTCCAATTTCATGTTGGGAAGGTACAAGAGCAACACTTGTGCGTATGTGACTCTTGGATCATTGGCTAGCACATGCCAGTATACTCCATTCCCACGCCCATCTGAAACAAATTCTGAGTCAGCCGCGGTCGTTGCAAGCGGCACGAATGCCGCCGGTGCTCCTCTTGAAAGCCCTTCGATCAAGTAACTACCGTTTTGTTGAAGGCCTTGTGCGCTTAAGATCACCGCAAACTTCCCTTCCTGCAGAGGCGCTATAACCAGCCAAATATCATGCGCCGTTACCCCGCCAGCAGGAGTCAGCTGTATCGCGCCCGTCAGCACACTTGTCGAGCTGGAATAGCTAGTAACAGCTGTCATTGTTGGATACGAATAGCTAGTAACAGATGTCATTGTCTGATACGAATAGCTTGTGACGGTTGTAATTGTTTGATATGGGTATGGATAGCAATTGTACGGATAGCCAGGACAACCCGGAATGCACGGATTGCAAAACGGAACCTGCGAAACGGATGTTGTGGTTACAGTCACAGATGCGGTCGTTGCAAACGAGCGCGTAAATGTACGCGTAAATGTTCCGGAAGAGCGACTGACCGTAAACGTGCGAGCGTTTGTTGTTGCAGAGGAGCGGGTCACTGAAAGCGTATTAGTGAACGTAGTAGATGAGCGAGTTACTGAAAATGTCCGAGTGAACGTCGTAGGTGAAAAGGTAGCCGAAAATGTGCGCGTGAAGCTTGTGGGTGACGCAGTAAACGTTACAGTCGCGTTGGGTTGCAGATTTGCAGCATTCGTCGATTCACTTGCAACCGCCACCGTCGCGGCTAACAAGAGAACCACTCCCAATGCCGATCGTACGTTCGGTAATAGGAAAAGCAGGTACCGGTGGCTCATCTATCCCATTTCTATTAACCATATGTGATAGGGGTTATTAACTACATAGCGTAGTTACTCGGTTCAGATATAAAATATATATCAAGTTCGGATCGTTTTCAACCGTTCCGTCGCCCTCTTAACTACGCGCCCTAATTGGCATCCTTATGAGTGGAATGGATGATTCGTCCACAACACTTTTTATTCCGTACGTTATAATTGATTGAGTCGGGAAGCGCCTACTTTGGTTTATGAGCGTTTCAGGGGAGGCAGTGCGCTCTATTTGTGCGAGCTTTGTGGATTCGGATACGCCGACCAAGACACGGCTGAACGCTGTGAACAGCTCTGTTATTCGAAAGGATCGAACTGCCCAGTTCAAAGCAGAGCGATCTACAAACCGAAAATCAAAGTCTTGGAGTAAACATCGCATCGATTATTCTGGATAGAGATTCATGTTTTGATTCAATCTAGGGCGTGAATCCATGCCTTTAGCGGAGAGAATGACAGTATTAGTGAATTCAGACTCTGCTGAAATCAGGAGATCGTCCGGAAGTGTCAAAGTTCAGACTAAAACAATCTCTATTCGCTCTTTGCCCGCGCCCGGTTTCTTTCCTCTTCTCAAATTCACTTTCCCGATTTCCCTAGTGTTTCTTGGATGGGTTCCACCGCATGGCATAGGTCGAAATGGTTCTATCCTCCAGTACCTACGCTCCGGATCATTCTGATCGGAATAGCGCTGTATCTCGTATCCCCCTTGTATGATCTCGTTTACTCTTTCCTCTATCCGCCTCAACTTCTCAGGCTCCAGTTTCTCATTGATGGAATAATCTATTCTATCCTTCAGATCGTCTACTAGGCCGGGTGATGTGGGCTTGCAATCCGCTCCAAGTATTTCTTCGGTTACGTATTGAACTATGTGAGACGCTGAGTGGAGCCGCATAATCTTGTACCGACGATCCCAGTCAATTCTCCCGCGGACAGTCTGACCCACGGAAAATGGTGAGCTCTTCTCTAGAAGGTGAACAACCATGCCCTCCATTCTGCGCGTATCTACGACTCTGATTCCATCGATGTCGCCAGTATCGCCGACCTGCCCACCGCCCTGTGGATAGAAAGCGGTTTTGTCTAGGACCACGCGATCGTCATCCGACCTAACCACCCTACCTTCGAACGTTGTTACGTACGCGTCTTCCACGCAAAGCAGGTTCGTCATATCACCAAATCGCTCACTAAGCATCCTTTCAGTCAAACGTGTGCTTGACTCTCGTGTGCCGCTCTCAAAATAGGTTGTAAGCTGCGATTTCCTTCAATGGCTTCCTTGGCGTGGCGTCTGGCGTTTCATCCGGATAGCCGAAGCTGATCAGCGATACGATTCTCCAATCCTTCGGCACTTTCAGTAATTCCTTGACTACCAGCTCTTGAAAGTCTCCCACCCAGCATGAACCTATCCCCAGAGACCACGCTGCGATGACCATGTTCTGTAACGCTATTGCGGTATCGACCGCTGACCATTTGCGCGAGTGAGCCGTACCTTCGTACGCGCAACCCACCACCGCGAATGCAGAGTCCTTGACGAAGCCGTTCCATCTTCCGGTGGAGAGCTTCTCTTTGAGCTTTGGATCTGTCACTACGATAAAATGCCAAGGCTGCTCGTTGGTGGCTGAGGGAGCGTGCCTCCCAGCCTCAAGTATCCTCTCTAGGGTCTCTTGCGGAACCTTCTCAGCTTTGTACTTGCGGATACTCCTGCGACTCATTATCCGGTCAAGTGAAGACATACTCTTTCAGAGAGGGTATGAAAGGCGAACTAGTAAGGTGTTATCACGGATGTTCGATCGTGAAATGCGCGCAACGAGGAGAATGGCTTAGGTTATGTTACCAGATCGTAAATGGCTACTGACGAATAGGATGGACCCCGCAGTCCTGATTCATCACACCTATGGCGTGAGCATCTACCAGTCTACTCTCTTTCGATCGAGGAATACGCCTCCCGTTGGGCCGTCATCGGGTAGGGTGGCCAACCAGACCACTGTGTCGGCACCTTCTTCAACCGACCTTGAAGCATCGGGTCCACCCATATCCGTGCGGGTATGTCCAGGGCAGGCCGCATTAACGAGTATGTTCGTTCCTCGAAGTTCAGAAGCCAGCATCAGTGTCAACGCGTTCAAGCTCGTCTTAGATAGGCTGTAGGCAGGCCTCCCGTATCCGGAAGGTCTTGCGATGCCACCGGGGAAGGAACCCGCGCCGCTTGACACGTTGACGATTCTGCCGTAATGGTTCTTCTCCATTAGTGGAACGAAAGCCTTGCACAAGCGCCATGCGCCCAGCAAATTCGTCTCAAGCGTGCTTCGGAGCAAGTCTAGGTCAGTGACACTTGCCTTGTCGTGGTCAATCATGATCCCCGCGTTGTTCACGAGAATATCGAGCTTGCCGAACTCGGATTGAATTCTGCGCTCGAGTTGATCCACCTGACCTTGGTTGGTTACATCCAGTTGAGCTGGGGTGACCTTGATCTTCATCGAAGCAAATTTCTCGGCGGCTAATTCACCTCGCCTCAGATCTCTGGAACCTAGGATGATGTGATTTCCCTTCTCGCCAAGTTGCCTAGCCACCTCGAACCCTATGCCTCTGTTCGCGCCCGTCACAAGTGCAACTCGCATAATCAAACTCCTTCGCTCCTTAACTCGTCTTCTCGCAATAGAAAAGAGCTTGCGCTCGTACTGAACCAAGCGAACGGATCCGCTTCGTGCCTTGAGCTTACGCCTTTCCTATCGGATCTCGAAGAAGCCTTCCTTGTTTTTCCAGGAACCAATCTATCAGCTTACGAGCGATGCTGATCTTGCCAGGCAGGTGAGCGGGTAAATTGTCAGCCCTAAACCAACCCACATCCAAGTTTTCCTCATCACCCAGTGTGATCTGACCACCAGCATATTTGGCGGTGAACCCGATCATGAGCGAATGGGGAAAGGGCCACGGTTGGCTCCCGAAGTAACGGATCTCGTTGACAGCAATCCCGCTCTCCTCCCGCACCTCGCGAACCACAGCTTCTTCCAGTGTTTCACCCGGCTCGACGAAACCTGCTATTACACTGTAGATGGCTGTTGGAAAACGGCGCGCTCTGGCCAGCAGCATTTCCGGACCGCGTTCGACGAGAACAATGATCGCGGGGGCGAGACGAGGGAAATGGAGAAGCCCGCATTGCGGACACTCCTTGGCTCGTTCCGTCGGATGGGTTCTCGTTTTGACCCCACAGCGGCCACAGAACTGATGCGTCCTATCCCAATCGATAATCTGCACGGCTCGGCCAGCCACCGAGAAAAGGCCTTCATCCATCCGACCATAGAGCTGACGGAGACCCTCGAATGCCATCCCGGGTGGGAGGGTGATTCCTTCAGGCACCTCAACCGTATAGCAGTCTCGGCCATCGAGACGGCCAAGGTAATGCTGGCGCAGGACCGGCAATTCCAGCTCGGCAAAGTCCAAGAGACACGGGATCGCTGCCTCAGATGACTTTGGTTCTATGAGAAGCCTATCTTCTTGGAAGGCAAACCACCAGGCCGCTTCCAATTTCCCTCTTGGGGCCACAACCCTAGCGATGAATCCCTTGCTTTCCGTCATAGCGTTCAATTACCTGTAATTGGAGGTTCTTAGCAGCTAATCCTGATTTGGTTTAAAGTTCTCGCACGTGTAGCTTGGTAATTGCGAGTTCTGCTGAAGTACACCCTAGAACCAGAGAAAATTCCTTCACGCAAGGAGCATCTACATGACCACTTCTAACAGCAGTCAACCACGCAGCAGAGAACCCCACAGAATAATAACGGCGTTCCGGATATTCTCTTAGGAATACCTTCGGAAACGGATCTGCGAAACATGTTACCGAAGCTAGAAGAGATCGGTCGACGACGGAGGCTCCTCGACATGAGCCAGAAGGAATTGGCGAGGATCTCGGGCGTGAGCCAATCCATGATAGCGAAGATTGAGAGCGGACGAATCAGCCCCTCCTACCTGAAGACGAAAGCAATCTTCGACACTCTTGAAGGCCTTGAACGTCGTAACGAATTGAAGGCAAAGGACGTCAGCCACAGCAAAGTCATCAGCGTTCAGACTCATGATACTGTAGCCAAAGGAGTACGGGTTATGCGTGAGACCGGCTACTCTCAGCTTCCAGTATTCAACGAGGGTCAAGTGGTTGGAAGCCTCACAGAGAAAATCATTCTTGATAAAATCTTTGCAGCACCGAAGCCGGATGAGGTATCAAGGCAACCCGTGGAGAAGATCATGGAGGACGCGTTTCCGACAGTCGGTGAGGAGACCCCTCTCTCGATGGTGTCTGCTCTGTTACAGTACACGCCAGCTGTTTTGGTTTCCAAGAAGGGTCATGTGCAGGGCATAATAACGAAGGCGGATCTTTTGAAGGTGGTCGGTTCCTAAGAAGAGCTCGCCTTCCCGGCTGCCACGATCTTGACCACGTCTCGATCCTTCAGGCGGTAGTCGATTGGCAACCTTATCTTAGCGCGGGCATCGATGGCGTAGATCATCGTACGAGCCAGCTCCGAGTGGATCTGCGCTGCCAATTCGACCGCGGTTGAATCGTACGGTACAAGAAATACATCCGGAAGCACGTGACCGTTCTTGTCAGAATACTTCTCAGTATCCTCGACCGGGTAGACAGTGTTCATTCCAAGCAATTTGAAAACGCACGTGTTGAGAGCAAACTGCACGCCAGTTCGAATCCACTTTGAGAAGACACGTTGTTCAACATAGGTTAGCGCCTCCCGCTGTTCCGCAGTGAGTTTGGCTCTGTCCTTGACACGAAAGGCCTCTTCGCCTGGAACATATTCCACGTAACCCTTTTCCTCAGCTCGTCTCAACGCTAATTCCGCATCGCTGGAAGCGGGTATGACGAATGCCTGCCCAAATTCCTTAGCGAGTTTCTCGTAGTTCTTGTCTGCGGGAGAGAGGTCCATCTTGTTTGCGATAATTATAGTGGGCTTCGAGATTTCACGAATGCTCTTTGCAAAGTTCCAAATGTCGTCGCGGTTCCATCGACCCAGATCCTTGTCTGTAATATGGTTCTTCTCTAGTGCCTTTTCCACATGCTCTTCTGTGATTTTGAGTCCCGAGAGCTCTTTGGTTAAACGCTTGAGAGAGGTACCCTTGCTTGACTGCTTGTTCAGTTTCTTGAGAACTCGCTCCACAACCTTCGAGAACCAGCGTACGAGCTCTTCTTCGATGTCGTAGACGTCTACAACTGGGTTCCCCATTCCCGGTTTGGTTAGTCTTCCATCGGCGCCCACGCTTCCCGAGGCATCTACTATGTGGATGATTGCGTCTGCTTGGGAGGCGACGCTTAGAAACTGTGTGCCCAGCCCCTTCCCCGTCCACGAACCTTTGATTAGTCCGGGAAGGTCGACGAGCTGCACGGGTATGAACCTAGCTCCGTCGATGCATGTGGAGTTCTTTGGGTTGTCCTTCACGCCGAGTTCTTTGCAAACGCAGACCGTTCGCACATTTGCTTGCCCGATGTTTGGACGCTTTGTGGTGAAGGGGTAGGTTGAAACCTCGGCGCTGAGTAGAGTTGCTGCATTGAAGAACGTCGTCTTCCCGGCGTTCGTCTTCCCTATCAACCCAATCCGGATCAAGGGTTCCTGAATACAATTGCTGCTCAAGTGATATTACTAGTTGCTGGCGAGCAGGTGCATTTCAGCCAAAATACATATAGGAAAATGGAAGCGCTCACTGAGCTGGGGCCGCCCTGTCGGAACCGAGATGGGGCCGTAGACACAGTGACCATCCGGGAGTGACGGTCTCTAGCCAGGGATGACGACAGGGACAAAACCCCGCCAAGGGCTCCAGAAGACCAAACCTTAACGGGTTTGCGGACCTGATGGGATGACGAACTTCAGGAGCGAAGAAACCCGTAGACATGACGGTATGGCGGAAGTCGAGGGTTCAAAATGGTTCCCCCCAGAACCATGAGAGTCCCTTCGGCCCCACCAATAAACATCTGGTGTTCATCCAGCCAAGCACGGGAACTGTGGGGGGTTCAAATCCGGCTCCCCTTCACTTTACGATAAACCGAGTACACTCGTTTCCACTGGAGCAAATCCACGCCTCGCACCACATACGATGATGAACCCGCGGAGCTATGAAGAGGTCTGCAATTCAGCGACTTTCCGCTCGATTTCCTCTCCGATTTCTCTGACCTTCTCAACCGACTTCCCCTTAGGGTCTTCAATATTCCATTCCACAAGTTTCTTCTGCATTCTAGCGATCAGAGGTGCAGGACAGACCTCTTCCACAGAACATCCCATTGTTACAACGAGGTCGGCTTCATTCACCATTTCAATCGTAAGCATCTTTGGACGACTTGAGGAGAGGTCGATGCCTCTCTCCTTCATGACTTCCACGACCACCGGATTGACCATGGTTGCGGGAACGGTTCCAGCGCTCATAGCTGAGATCCCCCGCTGTTTCGCTAAGGCTTCGGCCATCTGACTTCGCCCCGCGTTCTCTACGCATACGAACAGTATCTTATCGGTGTGCTTCATGCACCCTTTACCTCAAGGCTCTTCTCTTTAGAGGATTTTCCGTATCTGTCCGCAATGATCTCTGCAATTATGCTCACCGCTATTTCAGCGGGAGTTCTAGCGCCTATGTCGAGCCCTATTGGCGCCCTCACCTTAGCGAGCAGTTCCTGTGAGATGCCCTGCTCTCTCAAATTAGCGAATGTTCTGGCAATCTTCTCCCTGCTACCAATCATGCCAATATATCCTGGAAGTCTGGCTTTGGAGAGGCATTCCCTTAGAACTGTTTCATCGTGCGCATGACCACGGGTGATTATGACAACGCAGTCTCCTTCAGAAAAATCCATGGATTTGGTCACATTAGCAAACTCGCCTACCTTCACTTCATCTGCTTGTGGAAACCGTTCCGTGTTGGCGAAATCCTGTCGATCGTCCACTACGACAATAGCAAGTTCGAGAGCCTTAGCGATTTGAACGAGAGGAACAGCGATATGGCCTCCTCCAAAGACGTACATCGTGGACGGACCATGAATCGGTTCTATGAATATCTTGACCTTGCCGCCGCAAAGTACTCCGATGCTGTCAGCGCTCTCATCATCAAGCGCTAACTCAAGCAGTCTAGTTTTCTTGTCAGATATACAACGTAGCGCTTCCTCGCGAACTTTCGCCTCGAGGACACCACCGCCAACTGTTCCCGAGATTTTGCCATCAGGATAGACTAGCATGCGGAACCCTGTTTTTCCGGGCGAACCTTTCTCTCCCCCAACAACTGTTGCAAGGGCGGCGGCTTTTCGTTCTCGTTTGACGGCGATGATCTCTTCAAAGATATCGGGCATATACCCATCTTCAATTAGGGTTCAGTCTCAATCTGGGGTTCGACTGTGACCGGTGGCTTGATTGAGTTGGCAATGAGACTATACTTTCGAGCCCATTCCAGCGCTTTTCCCACTCGCCCCTCAGAATCTGCCTTCACCTTAATCTTGGGTCTGAGAATGGTCTGAGTGAACATGGAAGTCCGATCTAGCAAGTCGACCACGTGACCTTCGGCTTCGCATTCGTAGGAGACAAGCTTGATTTTCAAGCGTTCAGTGGCCCAGATGAACATCATGTGAAAACACGTGTTCAAAGCAGAAACGTAGGCATCTTCAGGCGTCATAACTCCATAACGACCCTGAAGAGCTGGAGGTGCAGAGAAGCCCATCTTTGCGCCGTTACCACAGGCCAGCTCCCCGTCGTGACTTCCAGTCCAAACCACTTTGGTTCTGTATACCGGCAACCATCTACACCCAATGCCTTAGAACTTCGTCGACCTCTTCCGCAATCTTCTCAGCAACTTTTTCTGCAACCGCGAGCGTTTCATTATTCAGTTTTCGACGGGAACTCAACTTCGGGCAATGCAAGTTCTTCAATACATCAGTGACGACGATCGATGATGCAGGCTTTCCACTGTACCGTTCCGTCGCTACCTTTGCGCACATCTTGTCGCATCCGTCAACCGTTATTGTTGGGTAGTCTCGTGCGAACTCTCTCTCCTCTCTGCCTCCCGCGAGAAACAATGGAAGGCAAATTGTCACAGTCTCATTTGGCCTCAGTTTGCCTAGCGCTTGGCGCGTGGCTACTCGTGAGATCGTTCCTTCAACGCAATCTTCGCCGCTGCATGATATTATGCCAACTTTCTTTTCCTGCACTTCGCCCATTACTGATCCTCCAACAAGCCATCCACCTTTTCCGCGATTTTTTCAGCAAGCTTCAACGCCATTTGCTGGCCATCAGGATCAAGGAACGTTATGCTTCGCGGTTTCAGATGCCTGTTTTCCTTGTAGGTGTCAACCACACGGAGGCTACCTGTGAGGTTACCGCCTGCGAGTTTGACGTTCTTTTCAGCGCATTGAAGCGGGCACCCATCAACCGTGATGCATTTGTTGTCGCGCACAAGCCGTTTAGAGTCTTCGTCGCCACTGACAAGTAATGCGAGACATAGGGTCTGAGTATTGTCCTTCCGTAGATTTTCGGTAACCTCGAAGGTTGCGTCTCGACTGATGCTGCCAAATGCCTTACCAATTCCGCTGCACGGTATGATAATCACTTTCTTCTGATTTGTTGTGTCCATTTTCATTTGGACTCCAGTTTTCCATGTTCGCTTTGCAGCTTTTCGAGCATCAGTTTGAAGTAGTCGTCGGCACTCAAAAGTGATATACGATCATCTTCGAGGTTGCTTGGTGTGAGGGTAACTAGCCAGCCTTCTCCGTAAGGGTCGGAGTTGACCAGTTCAGGGTTTCCCGTGAGCTTGCTGTTTGCTTCTTCAAGTGTTCCTGACAATGGGGAGGGCAGAGGTACTGTTGTTTTTGCGCTCTCTATGGTTCCGAGGTCTTTGCCCTTCTCGACCGCTGAACCGGGTTTTGCGACTTCAATAAATGCTACGTCTCCCGATGTTTTCTGAAGGTAATCGCTTACTCCAACTCTGGCTTTACCGTTCTCCACGCTAACCCAGAGGTCATCCTTTGTGTAGTAGAACCCTTGCCGTACCCGCAGCTCGAACTTGTCGTAGGTGGTTCGCAAATATTCGTTCAAATTAACCCAAGCTCCTGCTGGACTCGCTAGTCGATGCCCCTGCTTTCTGCACCTGCTCTACTTCGATAGAAGTGGCTTGCATGTGATTTCTTCTTCGCAGAGCAATCCAGACTATCGTGAGCATGACGGGTATCTCAATCAACGGACCTACTACTGTAGAAACTGCGATCATTGGCATTGACGCGAAAGCCGTCAGCGCAATCGCGATGGCGAGTTCGAAATTCCTGCCTGTGCAATGGAATCCCATAGTGCATGCGTCTTCGTAATTGTAGCCCATTCGCTTCGTTGTGAAGTATACTATGTTGTAAAGCAGAAAGAAGAATAATGTAACTGGTATTGCCATTTGCCAGATCAGGTTAGGGTTGTCAATTATCACTCCCCCTCTAAGCGAGAACATCACGATCATGGTGAAGAGAAGTGCCAATAGCTGCATTGCGTTATAGTACGGAATCAGCTTGTTATTCAGCCACTTCTCAGATTTGCGTTTGATGACCTCTCTTCGGGTTATGACTCCGAAGAGCAAAGGTAAGCCAAGGTAGAGGAGGACGCTTTGTCCTATTTGCAAAATATCGATCGATATGTACGTTCCAACAAGCAGTGCAATGTATAGTGGTGTTGTGAAGATTTGGATGATGGAGTTCCAAGCCATCAAAATTATTCCAAGTGGACCATTGCCCTTGGCCAGATCAGTCCAAACCAGGACCATGGCGATGCAGGGTGCGACCCCGAGCAGGATTAGGCCAGTCCATAAGTAACGTGCGGTCTCAGGTGTGATCAAACCAAAGTAGGGGAGAATTTGTTCAAAGAATACGAATCCTAGGAGATAGAGCAGGAACGGGTTTATGGCGTAATTGAAGAAGGCAATTACGGCGACCTGTTTCTTACTCTTTATTGCATCCTTCAATTCCGTCATTTCAATCTTAGTCATTGCAGGATAGATCATTAGAAATAGTCCGATCGGGATGCCGATCTCCAGATGCTTGCTCACTTCGGGCAGATACTTACCTAATGAGAGACCGATCAGAATACACAGCCCGATCCAAACCGCGAGGAGCTTATCAATCCAGCTAAGTCGGCCTCTCTCCTCGCTCATTTTCAGGAGCTCCCGATTATCAGGTGGCTTTTCTCTAGGAGTGACCTAACCTTCGGATTAGCGATTCGATAGAAGACCCATTTTCCGTCACGACGACCCGCAATCAGATCCGATCTTTCTAGGATGCCGAGGTGATGCGATGTCGTAGGTTGTGTTAGGTCCAACGCAGTCGTGATTTCGCACGCACAGAGTTCCTCCTGCACCAATAATTCTAAGATCATTAACCGGGTTCTGTCAGCGAGGCCGAAGAACATTTGCTTCGTTCGTGCTATTCTCGATTCATCGATCTCTCTTGTCCAGCTCTTCAACTGTGATATTCGTTTCGAGGACCGGCACATACCCCTGAAACCTGAACTTACTAACCTTTTGAGCCTAACATGGTGGACCGTTTCACTCATGCGCTATCGAAGGCGAAAGTTCAGTTTAACGTTCTTAAATCTATTGATTCATTGTCGTTCTTGGTTAGTACCTAAAAAATGGCCTCTGGAAACCCTGAGACTTCTATCCAGAAGCGAGAGCCGCTTGGAATCGCTGTCCATGTCACATGGTCTCCTTGACCAGTGCAGAACCCTTCAGAAGCAGAGCCTTCGCATTTGGGTCAGCTAACCGATAGAAGATCCACTTTCCGTCACGCCGTGAGGCAACCAAGCCAGCCCTCTCAAGTATGCCGAGGTGATGAGAGGTGGTGGGCTCAGTCAAATCGAGCGCTACCGTTATTTCACATGAGCAAAGCTCCTCATCAGCCAACAGTTCCAGAATCATCAGACGAGTCTTATCTGCGAGGCCAAAGAAGGCCTGTTCGAGTCGCTTGATCCTTAGATTGTCGATTTCGTTCGCCTTTTTCTTCAACTGTGAGAGACGCTCACTAGGGCGACACATCCCACGCAGACCAGAATCAACTAACCGTTTTAGTCTATTCTGCGTTAATGCAACGCTCAACGGTTATCCAACATGCCTGCCAGATTAATACATTTAAATCTGTTGTGTGATTATTTACAAGGGAAAAATCTCTATATATAGCTAACCTTAATCTAAACAAGACAACGGATTTAAGAGTATACATCTGAACACTCGCATCGGAGTTGCGGATCTACGAGACATGTGCTCTTTGTTTGCGGCGAAAACTCGGGTAGAAGCCAAATGGCTGAAGCATTCGCGCGGGCATACGGAGTGATGGCTTCCAGCGCAGGAACGATGCCAGCGGCGACGCTAAACGCTTCAGTCGTTGAGGCGATGAAAGAAAGAGGCATGAGCCTTGCAGGGAAGCCGAAGATGTTAACCGAGGAAATGATCAAGGAGGCTGATCTCATCGTCACGCTGGGTTGCTCTGTGGAGGAAGTCTTCCCCGAACCATTGATCTCCCTGATGGAGAAGAAGGTTGTCGATTGGAAAATAGACGATCCTAAAGGGAAATCAATTGACGATGTGAGGAATATCAGAGCACAAATAGAGGAAAAAGTTCTCTCGCTGTCCAAGAAGAACAACTAGAATTGTTGTCCGTGAACGAACACCTAAGCGCCCTACAGCGTGCATCAGCCATATTCTTACTTTCTGCGTTTGTCATGGCTGCCGGCTTAACGTTTACCGATTTCTGGAACGCTATGCTAATCGCTGTAGAAGCTGCGCCATTAATTTGTGTTGGAGTTTTGTTGTTTTTCGAAGCGTTCGCAGATACTTAGGACTTGTACGCCGATGCCGAGACGCAAGATTCTAACTCGCGTAAAGGCAAGGGCTGCTCCAAGCGTTGAATAGAAAAAAACAGAAGGCGCTTATTAAGGCAGGAAGCGGCGTGCGGATTCACGAACACCCGCAGCCATACGTCCCTGCCGTTGGTTCCGATTCTAAGTCTTCCGTTTGCAGATGAGTATATGCGAGCTTGTCAGTCTTTGACGCCGCGCCTGCCCTCACCGATTTCGCTATTTCGATGGCTTCTGCGATCTCCTCAATCCTAGTTCCCGCATTCTTGGCCATTCCCACGTGATACTCCACGCAGGATTGACAGTTCGCGACTGCAGAGGCGCCGACTGCCACAAGTTCCTTTACAGCTGGATCCAATTTCACCTTTTGCGAAAGTACAGATTCCACATCCAAATTCATTTGACATCGCGTGGCGTCATGGAAAGCTCAAATTTAAGGTCTGAAACTCGAATTCAACAGATATTGAATTCGCGCAATTCGTGCATGTATATCTAACCAATCCAACTCTCGTACTGAACAAGGAGTAATTGACTATGGCGGGTCATCACTGCTGCCCCAAAGATCTCGGAACAAAAGCGAGACTAGACGGACGCTTGAAGGAGAAGTTGCAAGCCATTCCCAGAGAAGAAACCTTGAGGGAATCATCTCGGATTCTCAATGCCCTAGGCCACGCAGTGCGCCTGAAAATCGCTTTACTGCTACTGGAAAGAGGTCACTGTGTTTGTGAGATCGTGCAACTGACTGGAAAAAGGCGAAACGTTGTCTCATATCACCTCAAAATGATGAGACGCAGCGAAATTGTGAACTCAGGCATCGAAGCAGGTTGGAAATATTATACTTTAACCGATAAGGCGTCTGAGATGATGCGAGGACTTGTGGACTTGTGCAACTTTCACCACTCTCAAGACACGCCTGCCGCGGGACGGTAAAGGTTGGGCGGCAGATGGCGACTGAGAAATCGGAGAGGGCAACTCTGGCGGACGTAAACGGCTCACGTTCACGGCAGCTACGTGCTATCAAGCTCTCAGTTCTATTGTACATTGCGATTTTCACCGTGAAACTTGGGGCCTTTTTTCTCACCAATGTTACCGCGTTGCTTGCTGAAGCCATGCATACTCTCAGCGACATATTACTATCAGGATTCTTACTGTTCGCCGCCGTCTACTCACAAA
>Ga0315282_10000104_pt1 | contig 161985 bp, 139 predicted proteins | sample YL17G07_20_MG_FD_203693 | JGI IMG/M metagenome (GOLD analysis project Ga0315282, IMG submission 203693) | Sediment microbial communities from Yellowstone Lake, YNP, Wyoming, USA - YL17G07_20 | ecosystem: Environmental > Aquatic > Freshwater > Lake > Sediment | place: USA: Wyoming | collected... | reverse complement strand
AAGCTTAAGCGGCGCTTCTTGGGCATCGACATCTCGCCGAGCTCGTGCAACGTGATGGGCGCGCGGCTGGAGGAGGTGTGCATGATGCGCCAGGCCCCGCCGAGCATGAGCGCGGAGGACGTGGCGGCGTCGTGGAATGCAGGTGACAGGTTACAGGGGACAGGTGACAGCAAGACGGGAGCAGGGGACAGGAAGCCAGGGGACAGGGGACAGGTGACAGGTGACAGCAAAGCAGAAGCCGGTCTTCCTGTAACCCGTAACCTGTCACCTGTAACCTCGTATTACCGCTTCAGCAATCTCCCCAGGACGGCGGAGCAACTGCGGGCGCTGCCCGGCTTCGAGTTCGAGAACTGGGCGGTGCTGCAGCTCGGCGAGGTGCTCACGCACCACGGCCACCGCATCTTCGCCCAGGCCAACCGCAGCAAGGTGGGCGACCTGGGTCTGGACGGGAAGATCTACCTCGTGAGCAACACCAGCCTGCCGCGGAAGGTGGACCACCCGCTGATGGAGAAGGCCGGGGCGGGCGAGAAGCAGCCGTACCTGCCGGTGCAGGTGAAGAACAAGGACAAGGCGGGGCGGCCGGACATCGACAGCTTCGCCCATGCGCTGTCGCGCGACGAGCGGACGGCGGGGTTCTTCATCGCCTGGGACTTCACCAGCGACGCCTACAAGGAAGTCGAGCGGCTGCACACCGCGACTGCGCCGCGGCACATCTTCCCGGTGCGCGTGCAGGCGCTGATCGCCGAGACCTTCGACCTGGAGCTGCTGGAGCTGATCGGGCGGTAGGGGCGGGACCCCGCGCCCGCCCGGCATCGGGTAGGGCGGACCGCCGTGTCCGCCGCCCGTTTTCCGTCAGCCGTGTAGGCGGTACGCCCGTGCGGCCGGTGTTGCATCCCAGCGCCGCCCCGACGGGGCGTCGGGGCTAAACCTTGACAGGAGGTCAGGCCTCCGTACCTGACGTTTGGCGCAGGCAGGCAGGGACGCCTGCGCTCCCAGGAAGGGCGACCTATCGGTCGCCCCTACGAAAGCCCGCGGCACCCTGCGATCTCACAACGGAGGCAATGAATCAGAGAGTGACTCGCCCAACTGAGCCTGGGTCTCAGGCTCATTTGCCCCGTCTTGCCGCATTCCCCTTGCCAGGCCGCGGCGGTTGGGTATAATACGCCATCATCCTGTAGGGTAAATCCAGACGAGGAGGTCGCCGGTGTCTAATGATCGCTGCGCTTATTCCGGGCAAGCTGTGCGCCGGCGCAATCTCCCGTCCTGCTTCTTCTATTAGCTGCGCCGCCCCAGAGTAACTCCGGAAGACGGCGGTCAGAGCCCCACCCCCAGAGCCATTCGCCATTGGCGTTACGGCGCCGGCGGAATCCACCGAGTCACTGGAGGCCAAGCCATGCAGCACCAAACCTACGAGACGCAAGACCAGTACAGCATCTCCGCGCGCTACTACGAGACGGAGCTGTGCGGGCGCATCGCGATCATGAACGAAGGGCAGTTCGTCGAGCGTGGCACGGCGGATGAGCTGAAGCGCATCGTCACCCAGCGGCTGGCGGACCGCGGGGATGCCCGCGAGCCCAGCAACCCGGTGACGATGGAGGACGTGTTCATCCAGCTCACGGGCAAGCAGTGGCTGAGCGCCGAGGAGGATACGGTGCAGGCGTAGCAGGCCTGGCCCGGTGAGCGAAGTGAGGCGGAGCATCATGCTGAGAGGAAAGGGAAAGCTCAAAGCGCGAGCGGTGCGCCCGGCGAATCCAGGCTGGGCGAGGTTCTGCACTGCATATCACGGACGTGGGCCGCACGGGGACTTGAGCAAGTACCGGCGGCGCCGCAAGCACCAACGGAGGTGGCAAGACGATGAGTGAAGAGCAAGAGAGGCGCGAAGGCGCCGCAGCGGAAGCGGCGGAGCAGAAGCGCGAGGTGGGGTTCGCCGAGGGCGAGCACGTTGTGCTGCGACCTGTGCTGGAAGCGGACCTGCCCGAGCTGGCCAAGCTGCTGGCGGCCAACCCCTGCGACAGCAAGCCGCAGCCCTGGTCGCTGCAGCGCCTGAAGAAGCGCTTCGAGGACAAGGACGACCCCGGCTTGTGGGGCAAGGATGAGCGCTACTTCGCCGTGGTGCGCAAGACGGGCGGCATTGTCGGGTTCCTCCGGGAAGCCTGCGAATGGAAGGACGGCATGTACTGGAACCGGCTGTACATCGGCGAGGAGCACGGTGACCGCGACGCGTTAGGCCGCGACACCGTGGCCAGCTACTTGGCGTACAAGCGCAAGTGGCACGCGCCGCGGCGGATCAGCTTTGACGTGCTGCGCGTGGAGCCCGGGATTGGCGAGTGGCTGTCGCAGGCGGGGTTCGCCTGCGAAGTCACCTTCGAGCTAAGCATGCTCTATCGCGGCCAGCCCGAGGCGCTGTGCGTCTGGGCATGGCTGAGCGACGAGGTCAGGAGCAACCTGGCGGACGACGGCCCGGTGGCGGGCGAGGAGGTGTAGCGATGCACACGATTTGGACTGGCGAACGGGTGAGGCTAAGACCATACGCGGACGAGAAGGAATGGTGCGACATGCAGGAGGAGCTGCATCGCGAGCCCAACGACTTCTGGGGCGCGTGGTGGCATCCGCGCGCCATGCTGAAGAAGGACTTCGAGGAGACCGGCATGCTCGACGCCAGCAAACGCAGCGTGTTCGCCATCGAGCGGCTGGACACGGGCGTGGCCGTGGGCTTCGAGGAGTGCGGGCCCGGCAGCGGGGCAACGTCCATTGGCGGATGGGTCGGCACGTTCATCAAGCGCGAGCACTGGCACAGCGGCTATGGCATCGAGGCCAAGCTACTGGCAATGTGCTTCCTGTTCGAGAACTACCCGTACGTTCGCGTTGACGCCGGAACTCTTGCCAACCACAAGCGTGCGGCGCACGGGCTGCACCTGTGCGGCATGCGCTATGAGGGCCGGATCAAGGGCGCGCACTATGCGGACGGCAAGTACCACGACATCGTGTGCTACTGCATCTTCCGCGAGGAGTGGGAGAAGCTGCCAATCCGGCAGATCGTCAAGCGCGGCTAAGGGCCCAGCCGCTTTGCAGAAGTTGCAGCCGAAAGAGGCCGCTTGCGGACCGCCCAGGAATGCGGAAGATGTAGATGGGCCCGGGTCGGGAGGCGCGCAATGAATGCGCCGACCGGACACGGGAGGTGATGCAATGACGACGACAACAGCGAAGACGATGACCGTCACGGCGGCGAACGGGCGCGTGGCGAAGATCTGGGTGCGCCACCCCGAGCTCGTCGAGGAGCAGGCGCTCAAGCAGGTGCAGTCCATGCTTGAGACGCCGGGGCTGTTCGAGCACATCGCGGTGATGCCCGACGTCCACTGGGGCATGGGCGCGACGGTGGGCGCGGTGATGGCGCTCAACGACGCGGTCATCCCTAACTGCGTGGGCGTGGACATCGGCTGCGGCATGGCGGCCTATCCGCTGGGGCTGTCGTTCGCCGGCGAGACGGCCACGCGCAAGTTCTGGCAGGGCTGGCTTAAGCGCGTGATGGACGTTATCCCGGTGGGGTTCACCTGCCACGGCGCTCTGCCGGCGAAGCTCGATGAGCTGAAGCGGGTGTCGCTGGCCGAGCGCGGCGCTCAGGCGCGAAGCGACAGCCTGCGCTGCGGCAGGCTGATCGCCCCGGCGAGCAAGTTCAAGAGCCTAGGCGAGATGGTGCTGCGGCAGACAGGCACGCTCGGCGGCGGCAACCACTTCCTCGAGATCCAGCGCGACGAAGCGGGGATGCTGTGGCTGATGGTGCACAGCGGCAGCCGCAACGTCGGGCTCAAGATCGCCAACCACTACGCCGGGCTGGCAAAGAGGATCAATGCGCGGCTCGGCCAGAGCGCGCCGATCGACCTGCACTGGCTGCCGTTGAGCACCGCCGAGGGCCAGGGCTACCTGAGCGATATGCAGTGGGCGGTGGACTACGCGCTGCTCAACCGCAAGCAGATGCTGCGCGCGGCGCTCGGCGTGCTCTCCCTGCCCTTCGACGAGGCGCGGATGATCAACATCCCGCACAACTACGCCGCCGTGGAGGAGCACTTCGGGCGGATGGTCGTCGTGCACCGCAAGGGCGCGACCAGCGCGCGCGTGGACGAGCTGGGCATCGTCCCCGGCAGCATGGGCGCGGCGAGCTACATCGTCAGCGGCCTCGGCAACCCCGACGCCTACAGCTCGTGCAGCCACGGCGCGGGGCGCAGCATGGGCCGCCGGCAGGCGAAGCGCACGCTCTCGGGCAGCGACTTCGCCCAGGCGGTGAGCCATACGTTCAGCAACCCGAACGAGAGCTACATCGACGAGGCGCCCCAGGCCTACAAGAACATCGACCTGGTGCTCAGCGCGCAGGACGAACTGGTGAGCGTGGTGCACCGCCTAGAGCCGGTAATCACGCTCAAGAGCGGCGAGGAGTCCGTGGACTAGCCCGCCCCTGTTGGAGGAGAACATGTCCGTACCGGCGAACACTTCGGGCGCGGGCGGGCGCTGCTGGAGGGCGCGCCGCTCTCGCAGCTCGGCGGCGTGATGGGCGCGCTGGTGCTGACGGGGCTGCTGTTCATCCCGCTGGGCTACTTCGTGTTCACCTGGGGCGAGCGCTACGCCAAGCGCACCGGCCTGCTGAAGCGCAGCGGGTAGCGGCAGGTCACACCGGTCGCACTGCTAACCCTGGAGCATGGGCGCGGGGCGGAGGAGCCCGCCCCGCGTCTGCGTTCTCATCCTGAGGCTAGTTGCAGCCGCTCAGGCCCGTCGGCCTACCGAGACTTCCGGTGGCCTACTCGGACTTCTCGGAGTCCTCCGTCTGCGCATCGTCAATCTTCACCTGGAGCTGCGTCTTGCCGTCCACGACCTGCTCGGTGACGGTCACGGTGTAGTGCTTGTCCGGCTCGTTCTGGGCCAGCCAGGCGTTGATCGCCTGCTCGATCTCCTCCTTGGTCGCGTCCTTGGGGAAGTTGAAGGAGTGCAGAGCGTCGCCGCCCATGCCCATCTGCAGCTTGATCCCATCGTCGCCGGGCAGGGCCAGGCCATGCTCGCTGAACCACGTGGCGTCGATCACCCTCGGCTCGGGCAGCCCCGGAATCTTGGCCAGCTCAGCCTTGAGCTCGTCCAGGAGCGACGCGTCCGGCAGGGCGACAAACGCGATGGCTCTGTTGCTGCGATGCTCAGATTGCGTCGGCTGCTCCGCCCGGTCTCCGGCCTCCGCGTCGTCGACATGCTCCTCAATCCGCACCTCACTCCGCGTCTCGGTCACCCCCACCTTGATCTCGCGCCCGCCGGTCTGCTGGGGGATGTTGTGCGCCTCTTGGAACGCACGCATGGTCGCGGTGAGCTGGTCGATGATCGGCTGCAACGAGGCGGGCTCCGCGTCACCGAAGTCGAACACCAGTATGTAGCCCTCGGTGGCGGCGTAGGCGGCCTGGGCCCCGCCGAGCACCGCCATCCCGCCCGGCGTGAGCACCGCGCGGGGCAGCAGCAGGCTCAGCGCGAGGAGCGCCAGCACCAGCGCCGCAGCGAGTGCCAGGCGCATTGCCGCGGGCTTGCCACTGAACAGACGATAAATGAGCTTCATTTCCTTCTCCTGTGTCGTCTCTACATTTGCATACACGCGGGCGAGGAGCGCCTCCCGCGAGGGAGGCTCCGCCACGTCCGCACCTGGGCGCCGAAGCGCCTCGGTCTCAGACAGCACGGCCTGCAGCTCAGGGCTGGATTGCAGCTGCCGGCTCTCCTCCTCGGTCAGCCGCACTGCATCCTGCGACCCTGCGAGGTACAGCTTGTGTTCCAGTTTCATGGCAACGACCCTTCCTTTGCCTGTGGGGTTGCATTGCGCGCGGTGAGCCCTGTCTCCAGGGCAGCACTGCGGCGCCTGAGCGCTTTGCGGGCACGGAACAACCGCTTGCGGACGACGCGGGGCGCGAGTCCCAGCGCCTGGCCCGTCTCATTCAGGTTCAAGCCATCCAGATAGAACAGGCTCAGAAGCTCTTGCTGGGCCCAGGGCAACTGGCTCAGCGCCGCCAACATCAACTCGCCGCGCGGATCCTCGCTCCCGCCAGAAACCGTGGCGGGCACGTTCTCCAGCACGCCGTCCGACCAGCCTGCCGGATGGCCATTCCGGCGGAAGCGGTCGAGATGCAATGTGCGCACGATGGAGAGCAGCCAGCCCTTGAAGCGCAGTGGGTCCCGGAGCTGCTCGAAGCGCTGGTACGCGCGCAGCAGCGCCTCCTGCAGCAAGTCCTCCGCGTCCGCCAGGTTGGCCCTGCCTCCCGCCGTGCACAGGCGGCAGGCATAGCACCAGGCGCTGCGGTAAGTCTCTTCGCAAAGCGCCGCCTCGAACTCGCGGCGGCGTTCAAACTCCGGCATCACACTTAGTATGACGTGTCCCGGCGGCGAAATGTCCCGCCCCGTCCCAGGAAACCGGTTCGCGATTCCGGCTCCTACAGGATGTACCCGGCCAGGTCCTTGTCCTTCACCAGGTCCGCCACGCGCGCGCTGACGTAGGCCGCGTCGATCACCAGCCGCCGTGCGGGCGGCGCGGCCTGTCCTACGGGCAGCCCCGGCTCACTCGCTCCAGCCTGCGCCCGCTCACCTCCGCCCCGCGCCGCTGAGCGTGATACAGTGTTAGGGGCGCTTCACGCCGCCGCCAGCCGCCTTGCGCCGCCGCTTGCAGTACGCCTTGAGCTTCCTCTTGTCTCCCGCCAGCTTCTCGTACTCGTCCTTGGGAATCCCGCATGAGCGCAGGAGCTGCGAAAAGATGCGCTCAGGGATGCTCGCAAGGTTGGTCGGGATGCTCAGGTTGTCCGGCAGGCCGCTGACCACAACTACGAAGTGGCTGCTCTCTTGGCGGGTCTCTTCTACTCGCTCGCCGAAGTAGGCGCAAAGGAAGTCGAAGAAGTCATTCGGCGTTGGCGGGTTCATGCCAAGCAGGGCGTGCCGCCGGGGACCCGGTAGCGAATCGTCTGGATGGTGGAGGAGCGCAGCTCGGCGGCCTTCGGCACCCGCTCCAGGCGGAAGGGCCGCGTCGCGGGAGGCACGAAGGTCACAAGCTCGGTCCCGTCACCGGCCGAGCACACGTCCCGCTCGAAGCCCAGCTCAGCCAGCCTTGCCTCCAGCGCGTCCCGGCGCCGCCAGCCCCTAAGCAGTATCTCCACCGCCTCGCCGAACACCGCGCGGGCCTCCTCGGGCGTAGCTCCGGCGCGGATGAGGTCCAGGTGCGGCGACTCCAGGTAGTAGAGCCCATCGCTGCTGTCGCGGTAGCCACGCACCAACAGCATGATCTGCGAGTAGCCCTGGGCAGCGCTCGCCGGCTTCCGCCGCTCCTGCATGCTGGCGGGCTCCTTCACGCCGTGTCTCCTAGTGCCCACGCCTGTATGCTAACAGACGGATGCCCTGCCCGCAATCTTCATCGCGGGTGCGATGCGGAGAACTCCTACAGGATGTACCCCGCGAGGTCCTTGTCCTTCACCAGGTCGGCCACGCGCGCGCTGACGTAGGCCGCGTCGATCACCAGCCGCCGTGCGGGCTGCGCAACCTGCTCACTTCCGGGCGGCACCGCTTGGTCCCCGCCGCGTAGCGCGGTCGCGTCGCTGTACGGCGCGGCGAAGCTGACGTCCTCCAGCACCTTCTCCAGCACGGTGTGCAGCCGCCGGGCGCCGATGTTCTCCGAGAGGCTGTTGGCCTCCGAGGCGTAGCGCGCCAGCGCCGCGATGCCGTCCTCGGTGAAGCAAAGCTCCACGCCCTCGGTGGCCAGCAGCGCGGTGTACTGGCGGATGAGCGAGTTGCGCGGCTCGCGCAGGATGCGCACGAAGTCCCCCTCGCCCAGGCTGGTGAGCTCGACGCGCAGCGGGAAGCGCCCCTGGAACTCCGGGATGAGGTCGCTCACCCGGCCGGTGTGAAACGCGCCGGCGGCGATGAACAGCACGTGGTGCGAGCGCACCGGGCCGTACTTGGTGAGGATCGTCGTGCCCTCGACGAGGGGCAGGATGTCGCGCTGCACGCCCTCGCGCGACACGTCCGGGCCGTGGCTACCCTGGCTCTCGCGGTGGGCGATCTTGTCGATCTCGTCGATGAACACGATGCCCGCCTGCTCGACGCGCTCGATCGCCTCGCGGATGACGGCGTCCATGTCGATGGCGCGCTCGGCCTCTTCGGCGAGCAGCAGGCGCTTGGCGTCGGCCACGGTGGTGCGCTTCTTGCGCGGCTGCTTGTCGGTCATCGAGTCGAAGATGTTCGCCAGGTCCATGCCCATCTCCTCCAGGCCCTGGCTGGTGAACACCTGCATCAGCTTCTTCCCGCCCTCCGAGGTCTCGATCGTCACCGGGGAGCTGTCCATGGCGTCGGTGCGCAGCTGGGCGCGCAGCTTCTCGCGCACGCGCTTCACCTGCTCGAAGCGCTCCTCGTCCTGGCGCGCGCGGGCGGCGTCCTCCTCGTCCTCCTCGGCCAGGCGGCGGCGTGACGGGCGCGCGGGCAGCGGCTGCATGTAGTTCACCAGGCGGTCGATGGCGCGGCCCAGCAGCGTCCCCTCCACGGCCTCCAGCCGCTCCTGGCGCACCATGCGCACCGCCACCTCCGCCAGCTCGCGGACGATGCTGTCCACGTCGCGGCCGACGTAGCCCACCTCGGTGAACTTCGTCGCCTCGACCTTGATGAACGGCGCGGCGATCAGCGCCGCCATGCGCCGGGCGATCTCCGTCTTGCCCACGCCGGTGGGGCCGATGAGGATCAGGTTCTTGGGCATGATCTCGTCGCGCAGCTCGCCCTGCACGCGCAGGCGGCGCAGGCGGTTGCGGATCGCGACGGCCACGGCGCGCTTCGCCGCGTCCTGGCCGACGATGTACTCATCGAGCCGCGCGACGATCTCGCGGGGAGTGAGGTCCTCGAAGCGCGTCGTCTCGCGCGGGGAAGGCTGGCCAGCGTCGTGCATGGGTGTGCTCATCGCGCGTAATGATAACGCGGCGCGGGGCGCCTGGCCGCCGGGAGCAAGCCCCGCTGGAAGGGATTCGCCAGCCGAGTGCGTTCGGGGCTGCCACCTTGCTGCATAATGTCCGCATGCGGCGGCGCAGAATAGCGATCATCGCGGTGCTAGTGGTTGTCATTGCCGGCGGCGCGTGGGTCGCAATCAGCAAGTCCGGCCTGATGCAGCCGAAGCACTGGCCGCAGCCCCTCCAACCCGTGCCGATCATCAGCACGCGCGGTCAATTCAAGGACGGCAAGCTGACGACCGGCCACAATGCATACGACTATTCGATTGAGGGCAAGTTGCCGGGCTGGGCGCACGGGACCAAGCCGCCGCAGGACCTGCTGATCGTCGTGCACGGCTTCAACAACACCGCCGAGAAGGCCAGGTACAAGTTCGACATCGCCCGCGAGTCGCTGACGCGCGCGGGCTTCAAGGGGGTAATCGCCGGCTTCAGCTGGGACGCCGATACCCAGAGCGACCCGCTGGCGATGACCGGCTACCACGAGGCGATGCACAACGCCACGGCGAACGGCCCGGCTCTGGCGCGCTTCGTCGTCGACTACAAGGCCGCCTGCCCGCAAACCCGCGTGCACGTCATCGGCTACTCGATGGGCGCGCGCGTGGCGCTGGAAGCGCTCTACGCCATGTCGGAAGATTCACACCTGCCAAGCGACGTTGTCCCGCTGTCCTCCGTCCATCTCGTCGGCGCGTCGCTGCAGAACGAGGACGTGGAGCTTGGGCAGCGCTACGGCGAAGCGATTCAAGCCCGCTGCGCGAGGCTGTTCAACTACTACAGCCGCGAGGACAACAAGCTCGGCTACTACTACCCGCTGAAGGAAGGCAACCGCGCGCTTGGGTTAACTGGCATTCTGCACATGGATCGATCACCCGCCAACTACTTCGAGGTCGATTCGCGGAAGGAGCTTCCCAAGCTCGACACCAAGGGCAATGTCGACATCGACGAGTACGGCGACAACCATTCGGGCTACCTCGGCACGCGCGATAAGCAGGGCAAGCTGCTCGACGACGGCGTGATGGACCTTGTGGCAAGGAACATCCTGACAATTCGCTAGCCCCAGCCCGCTGATATCATCAAGCGGCATAGAGGCGCGACCTAACTGCCGCCATAGGAGGAGCCATGTTCAAGCGCACAGGGTGGCTGCTGGGGGTGGCCGTTGCCTTCATCTGCGCGGCGTCTGCCGCTGCGCCACAGGCGGCGGCGTTCACCAGCATCGCCGCCGAGACATGGCCGCGCAACGTCGTGCTCATCGGCTGGGACGGAGCGCAGCGCGAGCACGTGCAGCAGTGCCTGAGCCGCGGCGAGCTGCCCAACCTGGCCGTGCTGGGAAAGTCAGGCGCGCTGGTGGACATCGACATCTCGGAGACGACGGACACCAAGGCGGGCTGGACGCAGATCCTCACCGGCTACAGCGCCAGCATCACGGGCGTGTACAACAACATGCACTACCAGCCCATCCCCCAGGGCTACACGATCTTCGAACGCCTCGAGCAGCACTTCGGCGCCCAAAACATCGCCACGCTCGCGGTGATCGGCAAGGACCAGAACGTGGGCAACGACCCGCCGCGGCGCATCAAGCTGAACACCGCGGGAGACGCTCCGGCGAACGGGCTGAAGAAGGGGCAGGCGGCGCGCAAGGCGTGGCGCAAGAAGATGGCGATGGGCAAGGTGGTGGAGGAACAGGGAGCGAAGTACCTGGTTATCCCCGGTTGCCCGTACTACATCACCCAGAACTCCATGGACCTTTTCCAGAACGGCCTGCACCAGAACGAAAAGGTGGGAGCACGCGCGCTGGAGGTGCTGGAGCACTACAAGGGCCAGCGCTTCTTCCTCTTCGTGCACTTCGCCGACGTGGACAGCCAGGGCCACAAGTTCGGCGAGAACAGCAACGAATACACCGCGGCGCTGATCAGCTGCGACGAGTGGCTGGGACGCATCGCGGCGAAGCTGCGCGAGCTGGGGCTCGACGCCGACACGGCGATCTACGTCACCGCCGACCACGGCTTCGACGAAGGGATGCGCCAGCACCACCACGCGCCCTACGTCTTCCTCGCCACGAACGACCGCGCCGTGATCCGCAGCGGCAACCGCACGGACATCGCGCCGACGATCATGCAGCGCCTGGGGCTGGACCTAGGCTCCTTCACCCCGCCGCTGAGCGGCAAGCCGCTGACCTAGGCCTTCCGGGGGAGGCTCAGCCTTCCCCGCCCGCGCTGCCGCGCCGACCGGGGGCAAGCCAGCTGCAGCAGGTGCCGCCATGCGCGAGGCAGGTCCACAGCGAGGAGACCGGGCAGCCCGCCACCGCCGCAGCAGTCTTGAATATCGCGACCCACAACACTACCGTCCAGCCCGCCGCCACGCTCGCCCCCGCGCTGACGGCCCACACAGCAATGCCGACGGCGCACGCTGCGACGCTGTGGCCGAAGCGCAGGCCGTGCTCATCCACCTGCTCGGCAGGCCCCGGCCTTAGGCGCCCGAGCGTCGCCGTGTACAGCGCGACGAGCGGCGCACGGCGGATGCCCAGGAGCGCGTTCAGCACCAACAGAACGAGGGCCGCGGCAAGAAGCCAGACGCTGTGCATGAAGTAGGCCGCCCACAGCAGTGCCGCCACAGCGATGCGGCAGCAGCGGAATCCCGCCCGGCTCACCTCCACCTGGTGCGTGGGAAGCGCGGGCAATGGCAGAGGGCCGAACATCCCCGTGCGCGCTGTGTACGCGCCGTACTCCGGGAACTGCGCGCGCAGCATGGCCTCCTCCACGCGCGCGCGGTAGTACATCGCCGGCGTGAACACGAGCACTGTAGCAAGCAGCGCGGCCCAGTTGGCAAACACCAGGCTGACGCCGCAGAACATCCAGATCAGCGACGCGTAGAGCGGATGCCGCGCAAGCGTGTAGACGCCGCCGGTGATGAGGGTTTGCGTCGAGTAGACCGCAGCCTGATCCGACCAGTTCCTCCCCAGCGCCGCCCTGCCGAGCAGGTTTACCACGCAGCCGAGGACGACGAGCAGCAGCCCCACCACAGTGAGCGCCGCCTTGAGCCATGGACTGCCCATGGCCAGCGCGCCGACGCGGTAGTGCACGAGCAGGTAGAAGGCGAGCAGGAACAGCAGCATCGAGCCGGTGGCGACCGGTCCCCTCCGCTGTGCGCGGACCTCGCGCCCCCGCGGCGCAGCAAGGAAGCTCACCAGCACACCGGCAAGCACCGCCGCCGTGCACACCGCCACCACTAACCCTGCGACATGCGCGAGAACCGCCTGTACCTCGACGCCCGTGGCCTGGATGGCCATGACTTCAAGTGTAGCCGCTGTTACGGTTTCTTATCGCGCTGGGGCAGGCCGACCACATCGTCGATCATTCCCTGCTCGAGCTCCTCGAAGTTCTCCATCTCGCTGGCGATCAGGTCAGCGTCCTGCAGGGTGTTGAGCAGGTTATCGATCTGCATGCCCGTGCCCTTCGGGTCGGAGAGCGTCACCGTCTGGTCAACGACGAGGCGCATCGTGTCCTCGATGGCCTTCATCTGCGCGACGAGGTACTCGCAGTTCGCCTGGGCCTTCTCGATCTTCTCCAGCCGCTTCTGGAGAATCTCGATGTTCTTCTGCTTGATCTCGCGCACGCGCTCGCCGGCAGTAGCCAGTTCTCCCTGCAGGCGCGTGATGTCCCCCTTGACAGCATCAGCGTTGACGCTCGCCTGGTAGTTGCGGTAGCGCGTCACGGCCACGGCGATCTTCAGGTAGCTGCCGAGCAGCGTCGCCACCTTGCGCTGGTTCTCCTTGAACATGTCCGAGTCGTAGCCGGCGGGCATCGGCGGCTCGGTGCGCATGCGCGCCGCCAGCGCCTCGAGCTCGCTGTAGCGCTGGCGCAGGTCGTCGTGGATGTACGGCCACAGCGCGTTGCGCAGCGCAGTCACCTCGAGGTGCTTGCGGTCTTCGAGTATGGCGTCAATCGCGCGGTGGAAGCGCACGTTCGTGGACAGGTAGTACAGGTAACCCAGCTCCAGCCCGGCGCCCATCAGCCACCAGCCCGGCTCGCGGAAGATCAGCCCCAGCCCGCCAAAGAGAATCAGCCCACCGTAGTTGTACCAGTTGTGGAAGGCGTACTTGACGTAGGTGCTCAGCGGGTACTTCGCTTCCATGGCTATGCTCCCGCCACCTCGGAATGGCCGCGCAGCAGGCCCTCCGGCGGCGCATCGCCGAAGGTCAGCTGCACGATGCGCTGCTCCAGCTCGCGATACTCGCCGCGGGCCAGCGCGCGGTGCGTGTACTCCGTGGCCGGCGGCGAGTCAAGCTCGGCCACGATGCGGCCCGGCGATGGGCTCATCACGGCGATCTTGTCCGCGAGGAATATCGCCTCCTGGATGTCGTGGGTGACGAAGACGATCGTCTGGTTCAGCTCGGGGTCGGCCCAGAGGCTGGCGACGAGATCCTGCATCTCGATGCGCGTCCGCGGGTCAAGCGCCCCGAAGGGCTCGTCCATCAGGATGATCCGAGGGCGGCAGGCCAGCGTACGCGCGATGGCCACGCGCTGGCGCATCCCGCCGCTGAGGCTCTTCGGGTACATGCGCTCCGTACCCTTCAGCCCGACGCGCTCGATGAGCCCGTAAGCCGCCTCGTCACCCTGCTTGCGCGGCACGCCCTGGAGATCCAGCCCGAAGCGGACGTTGTCCAGGACGGTGAGCCAGGGAAAGGAGCTGTAGCCCTGGAAGACCAGGCCGCGATCCCGCCCCGGCCCAGCTACGGGCTTGCCGTCCACCTTCACCTCACCGCGCGTGGGAAACAGCAGGCCAGCGATGATATTGAGGATCGTGCTCTTCCCGCAACCGGAGGGACCGACGATCACCCGGCACTGGCCGCGCCCCGGGATGTCGTCGATGCGCAGGTTGATATCCTCGAGCGCGGGTTTCGGCTCGCCGCCGGGAACGTGGAACTCCTTGTACACGCCCGTAAGCTCCACGATCGGCTGAAGCGCATCCTGGACGGTGGCGCTCATGCTTCCCTCCAGGCGAACAGCCGCCGCTGCGCCTGCCGGAACGCCTCGTTCGTGGCGATGCCCAGCAGCAGCACGACGAACACCAAGGCGTAGGCCCAGTCGATGTGCGCGCGCTTGTAGGCAATGGTGATCAGGTGGCCCAGCCCGTACTCCGCGTTGACGAGCTCGGCGAGGATGACGTAGGTCCAGCCGACGCCATAGATCACGCGGCAGGCCTCGATGATGCCCGGCCACGCCGCGGGAATCAGCACGCGGCGCACCGCCTGGCCCGGCCGGGCGCCCAGCGTATACGCGGTGTCGAGATAAACCTGCTCCACGCGCGCAACGCTCTCCACGACGATCGGCAGCAGGTAGACGACGCTGCCGATGAACAGGAACATGATCTTCATCAGATCGCCGATGCCGAAGAGCAGCATGAAGATGCCGGTGACCGCGGAGATCGGCAGATAGCGCAGCGGCGTGGATACCGGCTCCACCATCGCGCGGATCGGCGTGTAGGCGCCCATGATGATCCCCAGCGGGATGGCGACGAGCGCCGCGAGGAGGAACCCCGCGGTGACGCGATAGAAGCTGTAGGCGGCGCTGCGCACCAGCGCCTGGTCCGTGTGCAGGTACGCCAGAGCGCGCAGCACCGCCACCGGCGAAGGCAGGATCATCGCTGGGATGATCGGCCGCCAGCCCTGCTCGGCCTCAGCGGCCGCGGCACTGCTCCCAGGGTTGGCGACGTCCATTGCGGGTGGCTGTGGCCCGACGGGCAACGCAGTGCCGCCCGCGCGCGTTGCGTCCGCAGTGATTGCGCCCGCGGCCTCAGCCGCTGGCGCGGCCGGGGGCTGCGCCATGTCCGGCGGAAGTGGCGGCAGGACGGGCGCGGTGAGGGCGAACCAGAGGCCGAGCGCCACCGCGGCGGACACCCCGCTGATAAGCCGCCTTCTCGCCGGCGGAAGCTCGACCCGGATCTTCATCCGCCCGGCCCCGCCCTAACCTTCCTTGGGCAGCACTTCGAAGTCGGTGCGCCTGTTCTTGGCCCGCCCATCCTCGGTGTCGTTGCTGTCCACCGGCTTGTCGGGGCCATTGCCGACGACGATGAACTTCGCGCGCGGGAAGCCGTACTTGCCAACCAGGAAGTCCACCACGGACTGTGCCCGCTTCTGCGAGAGCTCGACGTTCATCTGCCGCGAGCCGGTGCTGTCAGTGTTGCCGCTGACCCGGATGTAGGTGGCGCCGAAGGTTTGGGCCAGCTCGGCGGCCTGCTCCAGGATCAGCTTCGCGTTCGGATCGAGCGCCGCGGACCCCGTGGCGAAGTACACGCTGACGCGCTTGGTGACGATCGGCGCCTGCTCCTTCACTCCCTTCGTCGGCTCCTTGAATTCGAACTCCTGGGTCGCAGGCTTCACGGCAACCAGGCCCAGGGACTTCGTCGCCGCGGCCAGGAACGCCGTGTCGCGGGAGATGTCGGGGCGCGCCGTCTGGTCGAGCAGCCCGACCTTCTTCCAGATGCGGTTTGCCGAGGTGAACAGGTCGTCATAGCCAACGAGAGGTGTCCCGCTAAGGCCGAAGAACTCGCGGTTGCCCGCCGCGTCTTGCAGCTTCACGTCGGCGAGCATCCCGTTAGCGTCGTCGAGCGTGATGCCTTCGAAGCTCTTCACGAGCACCTGCGCGGCGACGTCGGGGTCGTCCTCGGCTTGTTTCACCCCGTCAAACCAGCCCGAGATGAACTTCGCCAGCTCATCGGGGTGCTCACTGCAGAAGTCACCGCGAGCCACAAGCGTGCCGCCCAGCAGGCTTGTCGCCTCGCGCGTCGAGGCGAGGATGCGCGCCCCCGGCCGCGAGTCAGCCGCCATGTACACGTCGGGGCTCCACGCCACGCAGGCGTCCACCTTGCCGCTCTTGAACACCTGCGCCGCCTCAATCGCGCTCGCGGTGTACACCGGCTTGATGTCCTGGGCGTTCATCCCAGCCTGGGTGAGCACGTAGAGCAGGAGGAAGTGGCTGGGCGAGCCCTCGGCGACGGCCACCGACTTGCCCTTGAGCCCGGCGGCGCTGGAGATGCCTTTGGCCACGGCGATCGCATCCGCGCCCCGCGACCAGTCGGTCTGCATGATCGTCACCGGCTTCAGCGCTTCCATCGAGGGGTACTGCATGGCAAACATGTCCACGGTCGTCGCCATGATGTCGAGCCCGCCCTTGTCGCCGCCCGCGCGGAAGGCGTTGGCCATCTCGCCCAGGTCGTCGATCTGCGCGAACTCCACCTCGATGCCGTACTTCTTGAAGTACAGGCAGTCCTTGTTCGCTGGCTTGCCGCCGTTGGCGATCAGCCCGCCGGCGAACCCGCCGTAGAGCACGATGCCCACGCGCACGGGCCGGTCAAGCTTGCGCGCCTTGCCGGAGGGTGGAGGCATGCTCGGCGCCCCGCCTGCCGGCTGAGCGGCCTGCCCTGCGGGAGTCTTCTCCCCGCCCCCTTGGGCGAAGGTGAAGTCGGTCTGCTCCACCTTGCCCGCAGGCTTGCGCTCCGGGGCGATGACCTTCATCACCGGGTTGAGCCAGCCCAGGCGGTACGCCCCCGCCCCGATCAACACGAGCACGACGATTGCGAGGAAGACCTTCGCACCAGGCTTAAGCCTCATCTTTGCCACCTTCCTTTTTCGGGGGGGCGGCCCCAGCGGGCCAGCCCTCCTCGGACAACACAACCGGATTCTCTCCCGGCGAAACAAACGGCGCCACGATCCCGAACAGCCGCTGCTCCTCAGTATGCTTCACGCGCTCGAATTCCGTAAGCATTTGCCGCGCCTGCTCCAGGCACGCCTTGTTCTGGGCGCCCTCCGCCCGCTTGGCCTTGACGAACTCGTCGATCTCCTGCTCCAGGCGCGCGTTCTCCTCGCTCACCTTCTGCGACACCAGGTCCACGCGGTGCTGCAGGAACACATGGTAGTCGTCGATGGCCTTGTCGCGCCGCGCCGCCTCCTCGAGCACGCTGCGCAGGTCCTTGCCCATGCTCTTGAGCGCCATGCGCACCGAGCGCGCGCGGATCTCGACGGAGAGGCTGGCGATGTCCGGGTCGGCGAGCATCTCCTCCACCTTGTTGATGTCGAAGCCGTCCGCGTCCGGCTTGAGCTGCGCCCGCTCGTAGATCTGCGCCATGCTGAACGCCGCAGGCAGCGCAATGCCCGGCCCTCCGCCAGAAGCTGCCGCGGGTGCGGGGGCCGTTCCCGCCGCAGCTTGCCCCGCCGGCTCAGGCGTCTCAAAGCTCGTGCGGGCGCCGCCCTCGATGCTGCGGCGGATCTGCTCGATGGTCGAGGCTACATCGGCTTCCGGCGGCTTCTTTGAGGGTTCCTCAGGGAACTCAACCACAAGCCCCGCGAGCCTCCGCAAAAGACTCATCTTTTCACCCCGGTGCCAACCGCGCCCATTATACAGTGCCAGCACGCGCCCTCCTTGCCCCGGTAGGGCGGAACGCCGTGTCCCCCTGGTAGTGCCCGGAAGGCATGGCCTCCCCCATGCACCCCGTCCGTCATCGACAAGGGGGTGTCAGGCTAGACAATCATGTAGACGTAGTGCAGCGTGAGGTAGATCCCGGCTAGCACAAAGACCACTCCCGCGATGCGGCGCGACCACCACTCGATCGCGCGCAGCCTGTCGAACAACACGCCCACCCACTGCGCGCTGAGCGCGATGACCACGGCGAAGGCGAAGGCGGGCAGCGCGGTACCCGCGCCGAACACCGCCGGGACCAGCACGGCAGACTTGCTCTGCACCGCCAGCGCCAGCAGCCCGCCGAAGAACAACGCCGCTGAGACCGGGCAGAAGGCGAGTGCGAACACGATGCCCAGCAGCCCCGCACCCCACACCCCCATCCGCTCCGCGCGCCGCTGCCACGCCTCCCCCACGCCCGCACCCATCCAGCGCGTGCCGATCAGCTCCAGCACGAACATCCCCACCAGGATCAGCAGCGGCCCCAGCAGCTTGTTCATGTAGTGCTGCAGGCTCATCGAGACTGACGACGCGGCGAGCAAGCTCGCCGTCAGCAGCCACCCCAAGGCAACGTACACCGCCATCCGCCCCAGCGTGTAGAGCACCCCCGTGGCGACCACCAGCCCCGGCTTGCCGGCGCGCCGGCCGATGTAGGCCACGGCGGCGATGTTGGTCGCCAGCGGGCAGGGGCTGATCGACGTCTGGATGCCCAGCAGCAGCGCGGCCGCCACCGCCGCCGCCATTCCGCCCTGCGTCTCAGCGCCCACCAGCACTACGCTGCCCCCAGGAGCGCGGCCACCTCATTGACAACGTAGGACTCAAACGCCTTCTTGTCCCCCAGGTAGTCCCACACGGCATCGCAGATCTCCCATGCCACCGGCTTACCGCCCTGCAGTCTCACTAGAACAAGCGACTTCGTCGTCAACGAGTAGTCGCCGACGAAGTGGCGGTTCTGCGGCTCCTCGACATTCACCACCTGCCACTCCAGCTTGCCAGACTTAAGCTCGTCGGCAAACGCATTCTCGATTGCCTCCTTGGAGTAAGCCTCGATCTTGAGGCACGACGGGCAGCGCGCCGTGGCGTGGAAGTAGTACGCGATGACCTTCGTCTCGCCGGCACTGGCTCCCGCAGTAGCGCTAGGCTGCAACTCACCGGCAGTGGCGCCGGCTGGCGCAACGCCCGCCGCCTCTGCTGGCTTCTCCGCCTTGGCGCTCATGAACGCCCTGAACTCGTCCTCGAAGTACTGAATGAACTTGTCCTTGTCATAGGTCAGGTCCCACACCTTCTCCAGGTTCTTCCAGCGCAGCTCCTTGTTGCCCTTGACCTCGGAGACGATGAGCGACTGCGCCGTCAAGCCGTAGTCCTTATAGAAGTGTTCGTTGCCTTTCTCGTCGTAGTTGACAGTGCGCCAAGCCACCTTGCCGGCCTTGATCTCCTTGGCGAAGCGCGTCTCGATGCACTCCTGCGAGTAGGTCTCGATCTTCATGCACGTTGGACAGCGTACGTTGCCGTGGTAGTAGGTGGCGTAGTACACCGTGCTCTGAGTCTTGCCCTTGCCACCCTTCAGCGCATCCAGGCCCGAATCGCCCGGCGGTATGGCGCGGTCCGGCGCCTCGGCGGCGGTAGCCCCGGGAGCCCCGCGCAGTTCCTGCACGGCGGCATAGGCCAAGCTGCAGACGACGAACGCAAGCAGGATTGCTGTGATAGCGGACTTCGCGTGTGCGAGTCTCATGCGGTTTCTCCTTCGAGGATGTTCGGGTCGGCGCCAAGCAACTTGGCGGCGGTCTCTGCGACGAGTGAGATGCTCTGATCGTTCGGTGGTGACGCGCCCTTTCGCAAGCCGAGATCGGTAACCCTAAGATGCTTGAAGCCCTTAAAGCCAGCGAGTTCCAGCGTCAACTTGGCGCAATCAGCTCCACAGCCATCAATAGCGAGAATGCTCTCCGCCCCTGCGGTAGCCTCCATGATGGGCCGCACCCGTCCGCCAATACCGGCCAAGCAGTATATCTTGCCAACCCCACACTCTGTCAGGCGCTTGGCGGCGCGGAAGGTGATCTCAGCGGTATCCGATCCGCCGGCACAGGGGAAGATCAGCTTTGGTGCCGCTTCACAGGCGCACGTCTTCTCATTAGTCACTCGGAGCCTCCTCTTCCTGATTAGTAGCTCTCATTCCGCGTTCCCTGCCGTCACTATACCCCTCCATGTGGCCGATCCGCCCGGCCCCCCGGCTGCCAATCCGGGTGATGCTGAACCAACCACTCGCGGCTCACAGCGCCACCAAAGATGTTTCCAAGAGCACCGGGATTAATAACTACTGAGAGATAGACGTGGGCGAGCACGATCGGCAGCAACAATGCCGCTGCTAAGTCGTGTAAGCTGTAAAGCACAACAAGATTAGCATCGGGATTGGCTCTCACGAAGAACATGAGTACACCCGTAACGGATAGCGTCAGACCAAGCACTATGACCAGCCAGAAATACAGCTTCTGGCCAGCGTTGAACTTGCCCGCCGGCAAATGACTTGATCCTCCGAAGTAGCCACCGAGTGCCTTCAGCCAGAGGCTGTCCTTGCGCTTGAATAGCATGGAACGCGCCCAGTTAACACCGATGAGTAGCACTCCTGAGACGAACAGCCAGCCTAGCCATGCGTGAAATCCCGGAGCCCAGGATCCCAGTGGGTTCGATCTCCCTAAGAAGAAAAAGAATGCGGTGGCGCTAAGCCCGATAAACGCAGCCATTGTGACCAAATGAGATAAGCGCTCACTCAACGAGCAGCGTACAGCCGCTTCGGCGTCGGCAGATGACGCGACTGTTTGCAGACGTCGGATGCCGAAGATAGTCAGATGTAACAGGAGAAGCGAAAATGTTAGACCGATCAACCATATGGCAATAGGTCGTAGATAGGTCTCGCGCCATGCCCCCAGCCGTGCCTGGAAGCGGCTGAGCCCAAGCAGTTCGTACTGGGGTTGCATCACCGGTTTCGCATCAGGCCCGAATGGATACTTGACAACCGAAGCGAAAAGAAAGCCTGCTTTCTCGTGGTGGCAGTCTGTGCAACCGTTGGTGCCTAGTGCAGCACCGGCCGGATAGACACCATGACTATACTTGTGAGTGTTGGCGTAAGGCGAAGCCTCCCAACTCTCCTTCCCCACGGTGGTAAACGTCGTGCCAGATGTGTAGATGCGGTCATCCATCACCCACACGACCCGTGTACCGTCCATTGGATAGTCACTGTCCTGCAGCGCCGCGGTGACGGATGCGATGAGAGCGTCGATTTCAGCCGGCTGGTTCACTTCGGGTACACCGTCGCCGTTATCGTCCTTGATCTTAGCCAGCTCCGGGTACTGCAAGGGGTCTTGCCTGTGTCCTGCCCACATCTTGTAGATGTGAGATATCTTAGGTTGCATCAGTCCTAGCTTGCCATCTACCTGGAGCGCAGGCCACGTATTATGCACGCGGTTGACCGGGTAAATCATGCCCTTATAGCGAGTGTACACGGGTCGGAACCTGTCAGTCGGTTTGTCGCTATAACCCATCATCTCCAGTTCGCCATAGTGGTTCCAGTACAACATATCAGGGCCGTAGAATGTCCACAGATGCTTGCCCTTGGAGAGAATCTTCGTACCTGGATTGAAGACGTCGCTGGCTTGCACCTGAGCGGCTTTGACTGTGCGCTCCGGTATGTGGCAGGTTTGGCAGGCGATTCGGCTTAGATGAAGCGGCGGTAGCCCAGTGTGCGTGGCGACCGGCGCACCCAAGCGTCCCGTAGAGTGACAACCCGCGCATGTCACGAGGGTGTTATCCAAGTCATCACGCACATGACCACCTGGATCATCACCTTTGGCGATCTGGTGTTCGTCCTTCCCGCTGATACGCGAGTCGTCAGCAGAGCTGCCCGCCGGATGGCAGTCTACGCATTTCAGGCCAGCTTGCAGATGAACGTCGCCTCGCTCATGGAAATCGGCGCCGCGCTTCTTCCAGCCGGGTTTCGCGTGACAGAACAGGCAGGCCTCGTTGCGGGGCTCGCGCACGATGTGGGGTGAAACGGTACCATCGCTGTTGAACTTCCTTGCATCGTAAGCGATTTGTACTGGTTGGCCCGCCTTAATTGAGCCCATGACCGTCGCCCAGCCCGCGCCTGCTGAAGGAGCCCAGCGCAGGTTAAGGGCCTCAATCTGCTGGTTCCTGAGTTCCATGTTGTACTCGGGCATATGGCAGATCAGGCAGTCAGCCTCCATTACACCCGTCTCGCTCCATCTCGCTTCGAAGTAGTCACCATCGTAGCCGTTCACACCACCTGAGGTCAGGCTACTGGCCGGGTCGGACATCCAGCGGTCATAACGTTTCCCCTCGCGGTCGAATTCTGCCGGGCCGCCACCGGGATGGCACACACCACAGCCTTCGGTCAGGAACGTGAATGATGTCATGTCAATTGTGCTTGGGCTGTCGTTCTGTTTAGCAGCCAGGTAGCGATAGAGTGGTGCCGGCGAACACCATGGACCTCCATAGTTGCCAGGACTGCTTATCCATTGGCAACGCTCGGCTAGTCTGGCTGTCGGCAACTCCCCGCTGCCTTGGGCAAAATGGAAACCTTGGGTGATCTTCTCGTAGTCGTGGCATTTCCCACACGTCTGCTTTGGCGAATAAGGCTGGTCTGCGTTGACCCCGTTTAGAACATCAATTACATGGCCTTCCTCATCCAGCAGCTGAAACGGGGGACACACATCGTCCTGAAACTGCGCCGCACCAAGTTTAGAGCCTACCGGCGACCCCTCTTCTGCGAACGAGTTGATCACCGCAACGGCGCTTAGAGTGACCGACATGCAACAAGCCAAGATCAGCACAGGTTTGTTCATGATACAGCTCCTTCATAGTCGACCCGTCTCGTTAGGCAATCGCATGACGAGGGCCTCAACTGATTAGCTGTTTGATTCCCCATCATCAGTTCAGCATCTCTTTCAGCTCATTTACGCTGGGCACCTTGCCGCTGAACAGCACGCGCCCGTCGACCACGAGCGCGGGCGTGACCACCACGCCAAAGGCGGTGATGCGGTTGATGTCCGTCACCTTCTCCAGGTAGTAGTCCGCACCCAACTCCTTGGCCGCCTGCTCTGCGTTTTCCGCCAACTGCTTGCACCGGGCGCATCCCGGCCCTAACACCTGCAAGAGCATCACGTTCCTCCTATGTAACGAGCGCGCCAAAGGCGAGGCCCGTCAGCGTCGCCATGACGACGACGAGCGAGATATACACGACCGTCTTTCTCCATCCGAGGATGGAGTTAATCACCAGCATGCTCGGCAGGCTGAGCGCCGGGCCGGCCAAAAGCAGCGCCAGCGCCGGGCCCTGGCCCATCCCGCTGCCGAGCAGACCCTGCACGATAGGCACCTCGGTCAGCGTGGCGAAGTACATCAGCGCTCCGACGACCGCCGCGAACAGGTTGGCCCACAGCGAGTTGCCGCCGACAAGCGCGCCGATCCAGGCGCTGGGCACCAGGCCCTCCTGCCCCGGCCGCCCCAGGGCGAACCCGGACAGCAGCACGCCCGCGAACAGCAGCGGGGCGATCAGCTTGGCGAACCCCCAGCTCTCGCCGAGCCACTCGCTGAGCGCGCCCGGCGTGCTGCTCGCAACCACCGCCAGACCGATCACCCCCACGGCGAACGCGATCATCGGGCTGCCCGGCACGGCCCAGGCCAGCGCGACAACGGCTCCGGCGACGAGCGCCAGCTTCCACCACGGCGCGCCGAACCACCGCCAGAGCATGAACGCCAGCGCCAATGCGGCAAGCGCCGTGAGCGGCCACTTAACCGCGAACACCCACTGCCAGAACGCTGCCGCCCGCCCGGGGTTGGCCCAGTTGGCGAAGATCAGCACCGCCACCATCGCGCCGAAGTAGAGAGTGTTCTGCCACAACCTGAGCCTGGGCTGCTCCGAGGGCAAGCCGGCAAAGGTCTCCGCGCGGGCGCCTTCTTCGCGGCGGAAGATGAGGTGCATGAGCAACCCGATGATGATGCTGAACGCCACCGCTCCGACGGCGCGGGCAAGGCCGATCTGCCAGCCGAGGATGCGCGCGGTGAGGATGATCGCCAGGACGTTGATCGCCGGCCCGCTGTAGAGAAACGCTGTCGCCGGCCCCAGCCCCGCGCCCATGCGGTAGATCCCCGCGAACAGCGGCAGCACCGTGCAGGAGCACACTGCAAGCACCGTGCCCGAGACAGACGCGACCCCGTAGGCCAGCACGCGATTCGCCCCCGCCCCGAGATAGCGCATCACCGAGGCCTTGCTGACAAACACGCCGATCGCCCCAGCGATGAGGAACGCCGGCAGCAGGCACAGCACGACGTGCTCGCGCGTGTACCACTTTGCGAGCGCAAGCGCCTCAAACACCGCGTGGTCGAACCGCGGCACGCCCAGCGGCAAGAAGTAGAGCGCAATGAAGGCCGCGGTCAGCCATGCCAGCGCCTTCCACTCGTTTCGCCAGGTCATCCCGTTCCTCCCATCCGGTTGCCTACTCCGCCTTTCTCGCCACTACCGTAATGCTGGCGGCGCATCCTACCAGCTCTGCCGCTGCTCCACAGGTGAACGGGTCGCCTGACGCCTGGGCCACCTGATACTTGGCGTCCTTGAGCACCTCCACGCCCGAGAACCCCGCCGCGGCTATCGCCCGCAGGTACTGCCCGCGCGGCAGCGCCCCGCTCAGGCACGCCGCGTAATACTCCTCCGACTGACGCACCGCCTCAGGCAGCGGCGCGTCAAGAACGATGTCGCTCACCACCAGCCGTCCGCCCGGCTTGAGCACGCGGAACGCCTCGCGGAACACCTGCGCCTTGTCCGGGCTCAGGTTGATCACGCAGTTGCTCAGCACCACGTCCACAGAGGCGTCCTCCACGGGCAGCGCCTCGATCAGCCCCTCGCGGAACTCAATGTTAGCGAGCCCCGCGCGCTGCGCCAGCTTCAAGGCGTTGGCCCGCGCCAGGGCGACCATGTCGGGCGTCATGTCCACGCCGATCACGCGCCCGCCGGGACCCACCGCCCGCGCGGCGAGAAACACGTCTCGTCCAGCGCCGCTGCCGAGATCGAGCACCGCCTCGCCGGGCTTAAGCGCCGCCAGCTCCACCGGGTTGCCGCAACTCAAGCCAAGATCCGCCTCCGGCAGCGGGTGGTCCGCCACGCTGAAGGCGTTCGCCTGCGGAGGGCAACACGACTGCGCCGGTTGGCAGCATGAGGACTTCCGCCGCGCCACGTCGCCGTAGGCCTTCTTCACCAGCTCGTGCGTCTTTTCCTGTTCGCTCATCTTCAGTTCACTCCTGCCACGTCGTCGTTGCTAGTCTCTGGCCCCCGCCCAGGATGCCTGCGTGGCACCCTCTGCCGCGAAGTAGCGACGCTGGAACGCCAGCGCCACGTTGACCAGCGCGATCAGCACCGGCACTTCGATCAGCGGCCCGATCACCGCCGCAAACGCCTCTCCCGAGCCCACCCCGAACACCGCCACGGCGACGGCGATGGCCAGCTCGAAGTTGTTGCTGGCCGCCGTGAAGCTCAGCGTCGCTGTCTTGCGATAGTCCGCGCCCGCCGCCCGGCCCAGCCAGAACGAGACGAGGAACATCACCACGAAGTAGATCAGCAGCGGTACGGCGATGCGCACTACGTCGAGCGGGATGGTCACGATCAGCTCGCCCTTGAGGCTGAACATGACGAGGATCGTGAACAGCAGCGCGGCGAGCGTCAGCGGGCTGACGCGCGGCACGAACTCGCGCTCGTACCACTGGCGGCCGGCGACCTTGATCAGCGCGAAGCGCGAGATGATCCCCGCCAGGAACGGGATGCCCAGGTAGACGAACACGCTCCATGCGATCTGCCCCATCGTCACGTGCACCGCGCTCCCGCTCACGCCGAACAACGGCGGCAGCACGGTAATGAACACGTAGGCGTAGACGCTGTAGAACAGCACCTGGAAGATGCTGTTGAGCGCCACCAGCCCGGCGGCGTACTCCGTGTCGCCGCGCGCCAGCTCGTTCCACACGATGACCATCGCGATGCAGCGCGCCAGGCCGATGAGGATCAGCCCCACCATGTAGTGTGGGTAGTTGTGCAGCAGCAGCATCGCCAGCGCGAACATCAGGATTGGCCCGATGACCCAGTTCTGCACCAGCGAGAGCAGAAGCACGCGCCAGTTGCGGAACACCTCCCCCAGCTCCTCGTACTTCACCTTCGCCAGCGGCGGGTACATCATCAGGATCAGCCCGATGGCGATCGGGATGTTCGTCGTGCCCACCTGGAAGCGGTTGATCACCTGCTCCACACCGTGTACGAAATAGCCCAAGCCGACCCCGACCGCCATGGCGAGGAAGATCCACAGCGTGAGGTAGCGGTCCAGGAAGCTCAGGCCAGTGCGCCGCGGTGAGCACGCCATGGAAGCCGCCCCTGCTTCACTCGACATTACTCATCACCTCCGCCCGCATCGGCTGCTAATTGAACGTGTTGTTTTCTATCGAGAGTCATCAGGAACTTCCTTTGGGCAACCCTAGATCCCCCGGAGTGCCCTGCCAATCAGCCGCTTAGTCTCGTCCTTATCTGGAAATGAGATCGCGTCCACAGAGCAGAATCCAGCGCACTTGTCGCATAGGACGACGCAGTTGTCCGGTTCGGCGACCTCAACCTTGCCGGTCTCCTCGTTCAGGATAAAGACACCATTGGGGCATGTCTCCAGGCACTCGCCGCAGCCAATGCACTTCTCAGCATCGACCTCGGGACGCCACGGGATCTTGTCGCGAGGAATCCCTAAATACGGTCTGCCCATGATCATATCTCCCTTACTGCTCACGAGCAGAGCCCGGTTGTTCCAGTGCAGCCTTGATCTTTTCGAATACCGCAGCAGTATCCTCCTGGGCCATGCCAACGGGGATCCAGTGTACGGAATCCATCGGTACGCCAGCTTTGTTGAATCCTTCACGCAGTAGCTTCTCCTGTCGTTTCTCGGCACAGGCCGGCGTTATGAACGCGATGTCGTCCGACAGTATGCGTCCCATCAGGCGCTCGCCGTCCGCCTCGCAGAGTCTCGGGTGTAGGGCGATGAACTCGATCTGGTCGCCAAGCTCTATCCTGACTCGCTCCGCTAGCGCCCAGAAGTCGATCTTCGCCATGCTGGGACATGCGCCGCTGCACGAGCACACCAAGACCGCCCGCTTGCGCTCTCTGCTGTCACTAGTCATCGTCTTGACTCCTATGTTGGCTTCTCGGAGATTCAATAGCGGCGCCTCCATGTACATCCAGCGCCTCCGGCAGGCGCACCACAAATGCCCGAATCTCGTCGCGCACCCGCCGGTAGTGCATTAGCGCCTCTTCCTCCGTCGCCGCGTCGCGCGCCAGCTCCCCCGGGTCATCGAACCCGGCGTGCACCATGCGCACGCTGCCCGGGAACCGCGGGCAGGCCTGGCGCGCCTTGTCGCACACACTGACGACATAGTCCAGCGGCTGGCCGATGAACACCCGCACGTCCTTGCTGCGCTGAGCGCTGACGTCCACGCCGGCCTCAGCCATCACGCGCACGGCTCGAGGGTCTAGCCCGCGGGGCATCGTGCCCGCCGAGCAAGGATCGATCACGTCGCTCTTCAGCGCCCGCGCCCAGCCCTCGGCCATCTGGCTGCGGCAGGAGTTGCCGGTGCAGAGGAAGAGCACCCGCAGCTTCCCTCCACCACTCACAGACCCTGGCATACTTCCTCCAGCGGTCGCTTGAGAATCTGTTTCAGCCGCCGCGCGTCCTGCTTTAGCAAGGCTTGGCGCGGCAGCGCCTGCCTCAGCCACTCAAGCGCCTGCGCCGCCTCCGCCCCCTCGCCCTCCCCGGCGAGGCGGTAGTACACCCAGCGCCCGTCCTTGCGGCTCTCCACCAGCCTCGCATGCCGCAGCACCGCGATGTGCTGGGACACCGTAGAGGCGGCGATGTCGAGCAGGGCCACGATCTGGCAGACGCACAGCTCACGCCCGATCAGCGCATGCAGGATGCGCAGGCGGTTCTCATCGCCCAGCGCCTTGGTTATCTCAACAAGCTCGCGCATCAACACGAGTATACCTCGTTACTTGGCGAATTGTCGAGATGACGAAGTATATTCCGTCGCCGGCCTTCGAGCCACGCGTGCCCGGCATCCGCCCGCCCTCGCGGCAGTCTTAGGCCCGCCGCAGGCGCAGGCTGTTGGTCACCACGCTCACGCTGGAGAGCGCCATCGCCGCCGCGGCGAGCACCGGGCTGAGCTGCCAGCCGGTGAGGGGGTAGAGCGCGCCCGCGGCAACGGGGATGCCGACCACGTTGTAGACGAACGCCAGGAACAGGTTCTGGCGGATGATGCGCATCGTGCGGCGGGCCAGCAGCAGTGCCCGCGGGACGTCGCGCAGGTCGCTGCGCACGAGCGTGATCCCCGCCGCCTCGATCGCCACGTCGGTGCCCGAGCCCATGGCGATCCCCAGGTCCGCCTGGGCGAGCGCCGGCGCGTCGTTGATGCCGTCGCCGGCCATCGCTACGCGGCAGCCCGACTCGTGCAGCCGCCGGACGTGCATGGCCTTGTCCCCGGGGAGCACTTCGGCGATCGTCTCATCGATCCCCACAGCGTGGGCGATGGCCTCCGCGGCACGGCGGTTATCGCCGGTAAGCATGATCACGCGCAGGCCCAAGCGGTGGAGCTGAGCCACCGCCTCACTGCTCGTGTCCTTCACGCGGTCGGCGACGGTGAGCGCCCCGAGGAGCCTGCCATCCGCCGCCACCCACAGCTCGCTCCCGCCATCGTGCGCCGGGGCCTGCTCATCCAGCAGCCCTGGCATCGCTACGCCCTCGGCGATGAGCCACTGCGCGCTGCCTACGAGCACCGCCGCGCCGGACACATCGGCGCTGACTCCTCTCCCGGGATGCGCCTGGAAGTTCGCAGGTGCGGCGAGCTCCAGCCCCCGAGCATGCGCAGCGTCCACCACCGCGCGGGCGATGGGGTGCTCGCTGAGCTGCTCGGCGCTGGCGGCGACGCGCAGCAGCTCGTCCGCTGACACGCCTTCAGCCGGGCTCACCGCCACAAGATGCGGCTTGCCCTCGGTGATCGTCCCAGTCTTGTCCAGGATCACCGTGTCGATGCGCACGGCGGCTTCCAGAGCTTCTCCGCCGCGAATGAGGATGCCCTTCTCCGCGCCGCGCCCGGTGGCGGCGATGATCGCCGTGGGTGTGGCCAGCCCCAGCGCGCACGGGCAGGCGATGACGAGCACCGCCACGGCGCTGATCAGCGCCTGGGCCAGGCGCACCTCGGGCGGCGTACTGAGAAACCAGACCAGGAAGGTGAGCACCGCGATGGCGATGACTGTGGGGACGAAGTAAGCGCTGATGGTGTCGGCCAGGCGCTGCACCGGCGCCTTGCTCGCCTGGGCTTCCTCCACCAAGCGGATGATGCCGGCCAGCAGCGTGGCGCTGCCCACGTTCGTCGCCTCCAGGCGCAGGCTGCCGCTGGCGTTGAGCGTCGCGCCGTACACCTTGTCGCCCGCCTGCTTGTCCACCGGGATGCTCTCACCGGTGAGCATCGATTCGTCCACCGCGCTCGCGCCCTCCAGCACAGTGCCGTCCACGGGGATCTTCTCCCCGGGGCGGACGATGACGGTGTCGCCGGGAACTACGCTATCTACGGGCACGTCGACTTCCGAGCCGTCTCTGACGATGCGGGCAGTCTTCGTACCGAGCTGCATCAGGCGCCGGATCGCCGCGCTGGCCCGGCCCTTGGCGCGCTGCTCCAGGTAGCGCCCGGTAAGGATGAGCACGACGACGAGCGCGGACACCTCGTAGAACACCGCGGGCTCGCGCCCGACGGTGGTGAACACCGCCGGGAAGAACGTTGCGGCAGCGCTGTAGACGAACGCGGCGAGCGTGCCGACGGAGATGAGCGTGTTCATGTCCGCCGTGCGGTGGCGCAGCATGACCCATGCGCCACTGTGAAACTGCCAGCCCGCCCAGAACAGCACCGGCACAGTGAGGATCAGCTGAGCGAGGTGACTGCCTGGGAACTGCAGGGCCGCCGCCAACCCCGCCGGCAGCAGGTGCGCCATGCCCAGCACCCCTACCGGCACGCCGAGCACTATGGCCACAAGCAGCCTCAGGCGGAGCCGCGCCGCTGCGGCCTGTTCGCGCGCCTCAAGGTCGCTAGCCGCACCCGCAGCTGCGGGGTCCCGCGTGCCGTAGCCGATCATCTCGATGCGCTGGCGCAGCACTGGCACGCCGACCGCGGCGGCGTCGTATAGCACGTGCGCGGTGTTCGTCGCCAGGTTGACGCTGGCCCGCTGCACGCCAGGCGTGTTAGCTAGCACGGTCTCGATGTTGCGCACGCAGGACGCGCAGCTCATCCCTTCCACGGGGATGGTCACTGAGGCGCTCACCTGTTCATCCGACGCGCGCTGCACACTCCACTCTAGCACCTACTACCGCGTGTAGTAGGCGAACCGTGCATTCGGCGCGTCGGCCTGCATCCGCGCGGCAGGCAGGCCTGGACACCAAGCGGGACCAGGCTAAGTGGCGACGCCCTTGTACAGCTGGGCCCCCACGAGGACGAGTAAGGTGGTGAACCCGACGAGCACGGCGAAATCGAGGAGGAGGTGGGGCTGGACGCTCGGCGCGGCGAGCATCATCCCGCGCAGCGCGTCGACCTCGTAGGTGAGCGGGTTGACCTGCGCCACGCCTCTCAGCCACGGCGGCATCAGGTTGATCGGATAGATGGCGTTGCTGGCGAAGAACAGCGGCATGGTCATCATCTGCCCGATGCCCATGAACCGCTCGCGCGTCTTCACCAGGCAGGCGATGCACAGCGAGAACGTCGAGAAGCACGCCGCGCCGAGGATGCAGACGGTCATCACGCCCAGCAGCGCCAGCGGGTTCCAGTTGAGGTGCACGTGGGCAAGAAGGGCGAGGAGGTAGACGATCACCGCCTGCGTCAGCGCCCGCACCCCCGCCGACAGCGCCTTGCCCAGCACCAGCGCCTCCCGCGGCGTCGGGCTGACGAGGAACTTGTGGATCAGGCCGAGGTCGCGCTCCCAGATGATCGTGATGCCGTAGAAGATGGCGATGAACAGCACGCTCTGGGCGAGGATGCCGGGGGCGATGAACTCCTGGTAGTTGCCGGTGCCGTGATAGCGGAAGCGGCCGAAGACCTGGCCGAAGACGAGCAGCCACAACGCGGGCTGGATGGCGCGGGAGAAGAGCTCAGTGGGGTCATGGCTGAGCTTGCGCACTTCCAGCTCGGCGAGGATGAAGGTCTTGCGCAGGAATGATTCCGTGGCCGAGAGCGCTCTAACCAAGACGCCGGCTGGTGCGCCGGATGCGGCGTGTTTCACGGTAGGTTCCTCCAGAGGAGAGGCTGTCGCCTGCGTAGTAGATGAACACATCGTCGAGGCTCGCCTCGGGACGGCCGATGCCCGCCTTCAGCTCCCGGGGCGCACCCAGCGCAGCGATTACCCCGCGGTGCATGATCGCCACGCGCCCGCAAAGCGCATCCGCCTCCTCCATCACGTGCGTGGTGAGGAAGATCGTCGTCCCGTAGTCTTCACGAAGCCGCTGGACATGCTCCCACACGGCCCGGCGCGCGGCGGGGTCGAGCCCCACTGTCGGTTCATCGAGAAACAGCACGCGCGGGCGGTGGAGCAGCGACTGGGCGATCTCCAGGCGGCGGATCATCCCCCCGGAATAGGTGCGCACAAGATGGCCCGCCACGTCCGCCAGGCCCATGAACTCGAGGCTGGCGTTGACACGCTCGCGCACCTCGCGGCGCGGCAAGTCGTAGAGCTTGGCGAAGATCAGCAGGTTCTCGAAGCCGGTGAGGGACCCGTCGGTGGAGATCATCTGCGGCACGTAGCCGATGTTGCGCCGGACGTTGGCCGGCTGCCGTGCGATGTCGAAGCCGCAAACTTCCGCCCGGCCCGCGCTCGGCGGCAGCAGCGTGATGAGCATCTTGATGGTCGTGCTCTTGCCGGCGCCGTTGGGGCCGAGCAGGCCGAACACCTCGCCCTCGCTGACACTGATGCTGAGGTCGTTCACGGCAATCAGCTCACCGAAGCGCCGCGTCAGCCCGCTGGTCGTCACAATCGGCGGCCCGGAAGGCGTGCTTGGGTCTGCGCGGAGCATGGGCGTGCACGCCAAGGGATCGAATGCGTCGGATTTGCTCATCGGGGATGCAAGTGTAGTACCTGCGCCGTGGACGAATAGTGCGCTGGCGCACCACCCCAGCCAAAACGTAGGCGGGTGAGGCAGTTATGTCTCAGTCCGCATACGTACGTGCCCCAGCGCCTTGATCGCCCCTTAGGTTCTGCGCTAGAATGCAGCCAGGTTCCGCGCCGAGATATGTTCTCTTGCTCATGGGTAAGTTCTAGCGCCGGAGAGGAAGGTCATGGCCTGGTCAGGGCGATGGGTTGTGGTGATATCTCTCGTGCTCGTCGTGGCCGTGGTCGCGGTGTGGCGGGTCACTAGTGCTCAGCTTGAAGGGCTGGAAGGCATGGCGCCCCCCGACGACGTCACGGGCGTGGCCTGCTCCACTTGCCACGGCAAGTTCGCCGAGCAGTTCAAGTACACGCATTCGCCGGCGCTCAACGCGGAGTGCACGACCTGCCACCTGGAGAAGGGCGAGGGCAAGCACGGCGGCCTGACCAAGGAAGGACGCGATCTCTGCCTGCAGTGCCACACCGACCGCGCCGACCACTACGTCGCGGCGGAGTGCTGGTCCGCCGGCTGTCATGCCGACGTGCACGGCAGCGACAAGGACAGGTCGCTCATCCCCAGCCGCACCGAGAAGTACCCTGGCTTCGCTGAGGCCACCGCTGGCGCGGCGTTCATCGGCTCGGACAAGTGTCTCGCCTGTCACGGCGACAAGTGCGACTGGTGGAAGGCGTCAATGCACGCGCAGGACGACGGGGACGACCGCGTCGTGCCGGAGATGCGCGGCTGCGAGAGCTGCCATGGGCCGGGCGGCAACCACTTCGGGCGCTCCGCGGGAATCGGGGACTTCAACCAGGCTGGCGCGGAGGAGGCGGGCCAGGTCTGCCTGAAGTGCCACGCGCGCGAGATCTTCGCCTCGGACTTCATGCGCAGCACCCACGCGCAGGCCGGCGTAACGTGCGTTAGCTGCCACAACCCTCATGACACGCAGAACAAGCATGAGCTGTGCCTGCCGCCCAACCAGCTTTGCCTCGACTGCCACACCACGGTCCGCGCAGACTTCGCCCGCCTGAGCCATCACCCGGTGGACTTCGAGGACCCGCGCACCGGGATGCTGTGTGTGGAGTGCCATGACCCGCATGCAGGCAACGGGCGGACGATGCTCACTGCACCGCTGGACGAGTTCTGTGTGCAGTGCCACGTAGACAAGCAGGGACCGTTCATATACCCACATGCCGCAACAGAGTCCGGCCCGGGCCAGGGGTGCCTGACCTGCCACGACTTCCACGGCAGCAACGCGCCGAGCCTGCTCAAGCTGAGCGGCCGCGGCGTGTGCCTGCAATGCCATACCGACCGCGTGGAACACCAGGATGGCAACAACTGCTGGACCAGCGGCTGCCACACCGAGCACCATGGCAGCAATCAGAACTATTTCTTCTTCAAGTAGGCGAGGTAGCGTAGATGAGCTGGCACAGACGCGCTCTCTGGATGACAGGCATCATGACTGGCTGGGCCCTGGCCTGTGGCACAGCGGCCGCCTTCGGCGCCGACGACGGCGCGGGCGGCTGCTGCACCTGCGTGGAGCCCCCAGGCGCCAGCTACCTCGTCGTCGCAGCCACGGCGGAGGATGTGAGCGGCACGCCGCAAGCCGACGAGCTGCGCGGCGCCTATCCCGACGGGTGGTTCGTCAACGCTCGCCTGTTCGCGGCGGGCGGCCCCTGCAATAGCCAGCGCTTCGAGCTGCGCCTGCAGGACGTGTCAAGCGAAAACGGGCGCGGGTGGGGGCGCGTTGCCCTGTGGCCCTTCAGCCTCGAGTTTGACGGCTCGCTGCGCGACGACTACGCCTGGGACCTGCACGGCACCGACCCGGCACTGCTCAAGCAGAAGCAGACCTATGACAGCGTGCGGCTGCGCTGGCACAGGGGCGAGGCGCAGAACATGCAGCTTCGCTTTGAGGGACGCAAGATCAACCGCGAGAGCGGCAGCCTGCTGGCCGACCTCGAGTACCGCCGCCTCGGCTACCAGTACAACTTCAACGTTGCAGGCACGAGGATGCGCGGGCAGTACCGCCAGGTGAACACTGAGATCGATGCCCCGCGCACAGGCGTCAAGAACGGCAAGATCGACACTTCAACGGTCCGGCTCGAGGCGCCGCTTGGGGACAAGCTGACCGCCTACGGGACGGGGAGCGTGGCGCGCTTCTCCTTCGACAACCTGCCGGACAGCTCGATGGACACCACCGACTTCACCGCCGGCCTGCGCTACAGCCCCAACTGCGACTGGGAGTTCAGCGGCGACTACCGCCACAAGGACTACCCCTCGGACAACGCCGTCAGCACCCACGTTGACGGCTCCTGCCGCATGACGGCCACTGCCTCGTACACGCCGGGCTGCGGCAAGCGCATCGAGGCGGGGTACATCTGCCAGCGGTTCGACTACGTACAGCTGCACATGCAGGATCCAGCGGTGGGCGACCTATTCGACGGCACGGCCCAAGTGACGCCCGCTGACGTAGCAGGCGCGACTTCGAACTACTTCCCGCGCATTCACAACGCCTGGGCTGGGTTCCGCTGGCAATTCAGCGACCGCCTGTCAGCCGGCGGGCGTGTGAGCTACAACTTCGGCAGCCCGCCGCCCACCGACCTCGTGGCCGAGGCGAGCCCCTCCCTGTTCCCCGACAAGCGTGTCGACGCAAGCACCAACTGGGATTACCAGTTGAGCTGCAAGGACACCCTCGGTTTAGGCCTGAGCCAGCAGAAGTCCTCCTTGGGCGACCGCTCCAGCAACTTCAACCTGCACACCGTGTCCGGCACCTGGACGCGCAACCTGGGCGGCCCCGGCCTGGTGACCCTCGCACTCACAAACACCACGTCGAGCCTGGATGTTCCCACTCTGACCGACACCTACACCTCGGACGACACGACTTACATCGTGACTCTCCGCAACGAGCACCCCGTCGTCAACTACACCCTCGACTTTGCCTACACGGACTCCAGCGGAGCGAATCGCTACACGCAAACGGCCGTCGGCGCGGATCTCGGACCCCACCGCATCCCCAACCTCGGGCTGCGCGTGGACTGGTTCGACCGCAACTACAAGACCTTCAGCGCGTTCGACAGCCAGGCGCTGGAAGTGGCCGTCACCTACAAGGTGCGGTTCTAACGTACCGCCCCTTCAGGGGTACCGGACGATGCGTGCGCGGGAGGGTCTAGGGCGTCTGGGGCAGCGGCACTACCGGCGGGCCGGTGATCACCGGGTGGATTGTGCGCTCCTCGATGCCGTCCCCCAGCATCTTCCTCAGCGCGTCGAGGTCGCCCTTCCACTGCGAGGCGTACTCCGGGTTGAACTTGCGCCAGTTGATGTCACCGTGCAGCAGGATGCTCCGGCAAGGCTCGGTGAAACGATAGATCACCCGTTTGCCGTCCCGGCGGCAGCTGGCGCAGCCAAGCTTCCGCAGCCGCGCCAGCTTGTGCGAGACGTGCGGCTGGGAGAGCTGAAGCGCCTCGCTGATCTCGTTCACGCTGAGCGCATAGCGCGTGAGCAGCAGGCCGATGCGGTAGGTAACCTCGTCGCCGATGGCCGAATAGTATGTCGTCACTAACATATGATCGACCTTGTATGGACGCCCAGAATATCACGCCCTGCGCCAGTGTCAACCCCCGAGGCGTATGCTCCCCGCTACCGCGGGCAGGTGCCTGGGCATCGGGCCTGGAGGGCCGCCTGGCGGAAAGCTGCCGCGCAATAGGACATACGTGCCGCCGGGCGCACGGCTGCAGGCCAGGACCGCTGCAGCCCGGGGGGAAGCCAAACAGCACCACGGAATGGCATCAATTGAGACCGATTCTCATCTTCAGCAGAATGTTCAAATCCTCGCTATCCGGCGTTAGAATATCATATCTTCGCATATGTCGATATTCAAGACTTTGTTACATTGAAGAGAATGGGATGCTTTGGGAGCGCCACCTGCGACGAGTGGTCGCGGCGGCGTCCATGGCTTCCGTGGCTGTAAGATCAAGCATGCCCTTCCGCCCTTCGGCGCGGATTGCGGCGCAGGCGGAATAGACAGCTGGACACCGAAGTGGTTAGCAGTCATGAGGTCGTGCGTGGGCTGACGGCGGCACTGCTCGCCGGGCTAGCCGTGGCTGCTATGGGATGCGGGCGGCACGGGCAGGAGGCCGTTGGTCCGCGGCCTCCAATCGTGTCGCGCCGTGTCTCGGCCAAGCAGTTGGAGCCGTTCACGCGCGATGAGCTGGCGCAGATCCAGGGTAACGTCATGCACGACCGGCACTTCGCGGGCGGGGCCGCCTGCGGCGATTGCCACTTGACCGACGAGACGCTGCCCATAGACCAGGCGCAGAAGGCGTGCGTCAACTGCCACAAACAGCGCACGGTGGCCAAGCCTGTGTGGCAAGAGCACTGCCTAGCCTGCCACCCGTTCACCTTGGCTGGCCAGCGCGAGGCGGAGAACCCGCAGGCGATGATGCGCACCCTCTGCCGCCAGTGCCACAAGGAGGAGGATCCGGAGGGCGGCCACTTGTACGCGTTCTGCAGGGGCCAGCGCGACCCGATGATCCGCTGCGACCGCTGCCACCGGCCCCACGATTCCGCCGCCCCGGCCGCGGTGGAGGTGTGCGTGGAGTGCCACAGCCAGTTCAAGCAGGTCCAGCATCCGCAGGGGAGCAATGCCAGCTGCTCGACGTGCCACCGCCCGCACGCGCCCAGGCCGGCGGGCAGCACGATCTGCGTCGCCTGCCACGGCCAGGCCGAGAACGTGCTGGTGCACAACGTCCCGCAGCACCCGAAGGACTGCCTCGTCTGCCACAACGCCCACTTCACGACGATCACCATCCGCAACGTGTGCTCGGACTGCCATAAGGGCATCGTCTACAACGGCTCGCCAAACCAGCCGGCCAAGCACCGCGACTGCCGGAACTGCCACAGCCTGGCGAACTTCCACTTCCGGGGGACATCGGTTTGCGCCAGCTGCCATCGCCTCAACGCGTCCGCGCTGCGCGACCCCCGGACTCCCGACAAACACAAGAACTGCATCACGTGCCATCCGCCGCACCGCTGGAAGGCGTCGTTCAGCAACAACTGCAGCCGCTGCCACAAGCTCGACAGCGTGCTGGAGCACCGCCTGCCCTTCCATCCGCAGGACTGCGCGAAGTGCCACGATCCGCACCGGGTGGCGGGCATGACGCGCTCCGGCGACTGCGCGCAGTGCCACTCCTCCGTGCCGTCCTTCGGCACGAGTCCGCCGGAGATGCACCTCGACTGCGAGAACTGCCACCCCAACGTGGCCCAGAAGAAGTTCGACTTCCCGGGCCCGGACAGCACGTGCCAGGTGTGCCACGCCCAGGCGTTGAGCGAGGGCAACGTGGAGTGGAGCAAGGTGCCCAGCGGGCACCTGGACTGCACGGCGTGCCATGCGGTGCACAGCTGGAAGCTGGTTCCCGCAGGGGATAGCTGCGCGGTCTGCCACGGCGACGTGGCCGCCCGGGCGCCCAACGAGATGCACGCTGACTGCTTCAACTGCCACGGCAAGGACCACCTGGTGAAGTTCGCCGGCGTGGATTCGACATGCAAAGTGTGCCACAGCGACCTGCCCGGGGAGCACAGCCAAGTGGCGCATCAGGACTGCCTGAACTGCCACAGCCAGCACTCCTTCAAGGCCGACACCTCGGCGTGCACCATCTGCCACGGCGACAAGGCCGAGGGGCACCACCCGGAGAAGCAGTGCATCGAGTGCCACACGTTCCGCGCCAAGCCGGAGGCTCCGAAGAGCAATGGCTGACGCAGGGAGTGCAGCTGGGCTCGGCACTGGAGGTAGCGCGCCAGCTGAGCACCGCCGGCCCCGCACCGCCAGCCCCGGCGGATGGCACGTGCTGCGCAGGCACATCGTCGTCGCCAGCTGGTACGGCCATGGGCTGTTCATCGTCTACGGCATGTTCGCCGGATTCTACTACGGCGGGTTCGGCGGCGTGCAGTTCTTCAGCGATATGTTCCTTCTGGACTACCTTGGCAAGCTGCCCACGCTGCTCGGTGCCGTCTGCGGGGTGTTCATCGGCCTGGTGTGCGTGTGGGCGATCTGCGTCGTCGCGGCGGGCGCCGTAGGCGTGCTGGTCTACTGGGTGCGCTACCGTTCGCTGCCGCTTCCACCTCAATGAGAATGCGTCTCGTTCAATCGGTGCTGCTGGCGAGCATGCTCGCCGCCGTCGTGCAGCCCCTGCCGGCCGCCGACATGTCCCCATCCAGCGAATCCCCCAGCACCTTCAACCGCCAGCGCTTCGTGCGCCACCTCTCGGGTATGGAAACGTGCCTGCTCTGCCACGGCAGCTTCAACCTGATCGTCAAGCGCCCTAATGACCCCCGCCATTCCCTGTGGATCGACAGCAAGCTCTTCCTCAAGTCGGTGCACGCACAGTTGGGCTGCACCGCCTGCCACACGAACATCGACTCCTTCGGCCACCGCCTCGCCGGCGCGCCAGTGGGCGCCCAGAGCTGCGAGCCCTGCCACCTCAAGCGCGGCGGCCCGAAGATGCGCAGCGAGACGCAGCCGGGGGGGGCGGAGCAAGAGCAGGAGAAGCGCCTCACCGAGATGTTCGTGATGCGGGGCTACGACCTGACATTAACCACTGCGATGCGCGCCTGCGTCAAGTGCCACGAGCAGGAGTTCAACCTGTACAGCGAGTCGGTGCACGGGCAGGCGGTGCTGCACCGGCAGAACAGCGATGCGCCGTTCTGCATGGACTGCCACGGCATTCACTACATCCTCCCGCATACCGACCCGGAGTCGCTGACCAACCCGCTCAACGTACCCTCCACCTGCCTGCGCTGCCACGACCAGGCAGACATCAAGGCCCGCGCCGGGCTGAACCAGGACATCAAGACGTCCTTCCAGCAGAGCTTCCACGGCAAGCGCAGCGCGCTGGGCCGGATCTCCGTCGCCGTGTGCAACAGCTGCCATGGAACGCATGACATCTACGCCGTGAACGACCCGCGCAGCCGCGTGAACCAGGCCCGCATCGCCAAGACCTGCGGGCGATGCCACGAAGGGGCCCAGCTCAACTTCGCCTCGGCCTTCACCCACCGCAGCGTCAGCCCCCGTGAGCAGCTGGGGCTGTACATCCTGAAGCAGGTGTACAAGTGGGTGATCTTCCTGCTCATCGCGCAATTCGCGCTGTTCGCCGCGCTTGATGTCTTTCGCCACTTCCAGCGGCGCAGTCGAGGGAGCAAGGCGCATGCCTGAGCACCAGCTCCCCGCGCCCGCCCCTGCGCCCGCCGCTGCTTCACCGCAGGCGATACGAAGCTATGAGCGGTTCAACACGCACCAGCGCGTGCAGCACGCCATCCTCGCCTTCTCGTTCACCTTCCTGGTGATCACCGGCTGGCCGATGCGCTTCCCTGAGCTGGCGGTGTCCAAGATCGGCTGCGCCATCGTCGGCGGCGTGGAAGTGGTGGGGATCATCCACCGCGTGCTGGGCGTGATCCTGATCCTGACGGCCGTCTACCACCTGGGCTACCTGGCGGTGATGTTCATGCGCGGCCGGCGCTCGGTGGCGATGCTGCCCTCGATCACCGACGGCAAGGAGGCCTGGGGCGACGTGCTGTACTGGCTCGGCCTCCGGCGCGCGCGCCCGCGCTTCGGACGCTATAGCTGGATCGAGAAGGTTGAGTACTTCGCCGTGCTCTGGGGCACGGCGGTGATGATCCTCAGCGGCCTGGTGATCTGGGTGCCGACCTGGGCGACGAGGTACTTCCCCGGCTGGGTCGTGTCCGCATCGGTGATGGTGCACGGGTACGAGGCGCTGCTGGCCGGGCTGGCGATCTTCCTCTGGCACTTCTACTGGGTGCACCTGCATCCGGACGTCTATCCGATGAGCACGGTGTGGCTCACCGGCCGCCTCACGGAAGAGGAGATGAAGCACCACCACCCGCGGGAGCTCGAGCGCATCCAGACCAAGCCAGCACCGGAGAGCGAGGAGAAGAGCGCATGAGGCTCGGCGCACTGCCCATCATGGCCGCGGCCTGCGCGCTCGCGGCGGGCTGGGCGGCCCTGTCCACCGGCTGCGCCAAGTTCCGCCTGCCCAGTCAGCGCGAGATGGAGCGCGTGTTCGTCAGCGAAGCCACGACTCGGTTCGTGGAGCCCAAAGCGCCGCCCTCGGTTCGCGAAGTGGCGGTCAGCGAGATGGCGAGCTGGCGCGAGCTCTGCAACCAGTGCCACGTCGGGCCGCACTACAGCTCGCACACGATCCTCAACTGGGGCCACCGCGAGTCGTGCATCGCGGGCATGGCCTGCGTCGCCTGCCACCACGAGCAGCTGCACCGCACCGACGTGCGCGGCGACAAGGCGAAGTGCATGGAGTGCCACCTCACGCGCAACGTGCCCGTGAAGTGCGAGACCTGCCACGTCAAGGGCTGCGCCACCGAGCACGCCCGGCACACGCCGGAGTTCCTGGGACAGCACGGCAAGCACACCGACTGGGAGGGGCTGAAGTGCACGGTGTGCCACGGCAGCGAACGCTGGTGCCTGAGCTGCCACGGGTTGCCGATGCCCCACCCGGCGGACATCATCAAGAGCCACCCCAGCCTCGTCCAGGGCCAGCCCGAGGTCTGCGCGAATTGCCACGGCGCTCAGTCCTGCGTCCGTTGCCATCAGGCGCTGGGTGTGAAGCTGAAGTGAGCCTGAAGATGTTCCCGAGCGTTGCAGCTGCTTGCCGAGAGGATGAGAGTCCAGGCTACCTTGGCCCGGCCGTCACCGCTCGCCACCGCGGCAGTTCCTTGCGACGCTCGCGAACCGGCAGTAGTATCATGCTGACCCGGCGGCTCCTCGGAAGCCGCGGTCAGAATGCCCTGGGGAGACGCCGTGTGGCAGTTCTTTAAGCGTAACTGGAAGTCCTGCCTGCTCGTCGGCATATTTTGCTTCGCCGGCTGCAGCTGGGGTATGCTGGAGTACACGCACCAGCCGCGGTTCTGCCTCTCCTGCCACATCATGCAGCCGTACTACGACGCGTGGAAAAGCTCCAGCCACAACATGGTGAGCTGCGTGGAGTGCCACTACCCGCCGGGACTGCGCTACGAGGTGCAGGGCAAGCTGGACGCGCTGAACCAAGTCGTGGCCTACTGGACGGGGCAGTACAGCACGAAGTTCTACGCGGAGATCGAGGACGCCTCGTGCATGCGCAAGGGCTGCCATACTACGCGCCTGGTGGAAGGGCCGATCGAGTTCAAGCGCGGCATCAAGTTCGACCACGCCAGCCATTACGGCCGACCGGTGCGCGGGATACAACTCCGCTGCACGAGCTGCCACAGCCAGATCGTGCAGGGCAACCACATGGCCGTGACCGAGTTCACCTGCTTCCTCTGCCACTTCAAGGGGCGGTTCACCGCCACCTCGCCGCTGCCGCAGAAGTTCTGCCTGGAGTGCCACAACTACCCGCAGAGCTACATCAACGTCTCGGGGATCATGTACAACCACAAGGACTACGTGGAGCGCGGCGTGCTGTGCTGGCGCTGCCATTCCGATGTCGTGCGTGGAGTCGGCGAGGTGGAGGACCGGGCCTGCCTCCAGTGCCACAGCGACCCCGAGCAGATATCAAAGATCGGTGACGTGAAACAGATGCACCTCAACCACGTAACGCGGCACAAGGTCGAGTGCTTCGACTGCCACGCCAACGTCATCCACAGCCTCCCCGACACCCACCAGGTGCAGAGCCTCGCCTGCGCGGCGTGCCACACCGGGACCCACGTCGGACCACGCGACCTCTTCGCCGGCCAAGGCGGGCGCGGCGTGCCGGACAAGCCCTCGCCGATGTACATAGCTCAGGTGGACTGCACCGGCTGCCACATGGACGAGAAAACCAGCGTCTTCGGCCCCGTGGGCGGCTCCTCCATGAGCTCGTCGGTAAGGGCTTGCAGTGACTGCCACGGTGAACTGGGCAAGAAGGTCTACGGGTTCTGGATGCAATCGCTGGACTACCAGCTCGCCAAGACCGAACAGGCGCTGGCCGCAGCAGGACGGGTCGTGGGCGGCGCACATGGCTCCGAGCCCCAGAGCGACGCCCAGAAGCTACTCGCCGATGCGCAGTTCAACTACGACTTCGTTAAGTCGAGCAAGGGCGTGCACAACTTCGAGTACTCGCTGGCGCTGCTGGCAAAGGCCCGGGAGTATGCCGAGGCTGCACGCAAGGCGCCTAGGACTGCTGGCGGGCGCTAGAATGGTGATTATGAGAATCCTCGCTAGTATGAACTGCCAGCCGCTAGCGCCGTCCCTGGTAACAGCGGTCATGCAGATAGCCTTGAATGCCGGGCGGCCTGGCTAGGAGTTTGCTGGCAGGATTGACCCAAAAGGAGCAGTGCATGGGAAAAGCATGGAGTTGGCTGGGAGTCGGCTTGGCGGTCGCGGCGGTGGCCGTGGGCGTGGTGTTCGCTCAGGACAAGCCTGAGGCGAACAAGTACGTCGGGGACGACGCCAAGATCTGCAAGATGTGCCACAAGGCGCAGGTGGAGGCGTGGCAGACCTGGGCGATGGCGAAGGCCTGGGACAGCCTGAAGCCTGAGGAGCAGGCCAAGCCGGAGTGCTTCAAGTGCCACGTCACTGGATTCGGCCAGCCCGGCGGGTTCGTCAGCGAGAAGGACACGCCGACGCTGGTTAGCATCCAGTGCGAGGTGTGCCACGGCCCGGCCGGCAACCACATGAAGGTGCCGATCACCGACAAGGAGAAGCGGCGGGCGACGATGACGAAGCCCACGGCTGAGCTCTGCGCGAAGTGCCACACCAAGGAAGGCAACCCGCACTTCAAGGAGTTCAAGTACGACGACGCGGTACTGGTGATCGCCAACCACCTGCCGCCAGAGAGGCAAAAGGCCCTGCAAGAGGCCGCTGCGGCGAAGCAGAAACCCGCAGAGACTCCGCCGGCAGGCGAAGCGCCGAAGTCGAGCTAGCGGCACCGAGACACCTTGCAGTAGGCCGCGCCACGTGACGGATAAGCCGCCGCCGCGCGGAAGGCGGTACAGTATCCTGGCGTGAAGAAACGCGAGCCGACAGCTTCGGTCCGCAGCGCCGCTCCTAGCTGCGAAATTCGACGTACGTGGACATGGTGTCCCGGTAGTCTTACCTGGCTGTGTCTGGCAGCCTCGCTGTCCGCTCACGCCGCGCTCTTCGCTGTGCTGCCCGGCCCGGCGACCCCCACTGCGGGACCGCAAGAGATCCGGCTGGTGCTAAGCGCCGCCGCGCCTCCTCCGCCGCCCCGCCCGACGCTGCGTCCCGCACTACGCGAGATGCAGAATCCCTCGAGCCCACGGCCACGGCTGACCCCAGCTCAGCAGAGACGTACGGCGGGCGGCCCCAGCGTGATCCCGGCCAATAGCGCACTAGCTGCGCTGCGGGCCCCAGGAATCACCCCGACAGACACTCAGTCTGTGAGAGCGCCGGGCGGCAATGTCTTCGTGGCACCTCCCAAACCCGGCGGCGCGGCAGCAGCAGCGGGCGCATCGGAAAGCGGAGTGGGGGGCGGTGCGCATGACGGAGAGTCGGGAAATGGCAGCACAGTCTTTGGCAGCGGTGGGGACGGACCCGGGGTGCCCGCCCGTAAGCCAGCTCCCCCGCCGCGGTCGCTACTCCCAACGGTTGACACTCAAGCCATCCTGGCGGATTACGCGGAGCAAGTGAAGGCCGCTATCCTCAGCGCGAAGGCCTATCCTGCCGCCGCCGAGCGGCTGGGCCACGAAGGCGTAGCAAAGGTCAGCTTCACGCTGGATGCATCGGGCTCCCTAGCGGCGATCAGCCTGCGCTCGTCATCGGGATTCGCGGAGCTCGACGATGCAGCGCTTGATGCAGTGCGCCATGCGGCGCCGTTTGCGCCGCTGCCCGCGGAGCTGAACCGCGACAGCCTGTCGCTGTCGATCACGCTGCGGTTCCAGCTCGAGTAGCTAGCCGCAGCCGCTGACGCGCTGCCGGGCCTCGGTGAGCTTCACCTTGCCCTTGTACACGCGCCCCGCCACAACCGCCAACTCGGGACGGGCGTAGGGATAGCGGCTGCCCAAGGCCGCCGTGAACTCATAGGCGAGGCGGTCGTCACCGCCTACGCGCGGCTGTGCGTCCTTCACTCCGTCACGGAAGACGCGGAGCCACAGGTTCACGCCGCCAGCGACGACGTACACGTTGTGCACGCCTTGGGCGGTGAGCAGGCGCCAGGCCTCCTCCGCCCCCGCCTCGTCGTTGCTCATGACGAACTTCACCGCGTTCTCGGGGAGGTCCTGCGGAACGCCGCGCTTCATCTCGCTGAGCACTGCGCGGCGCGCGTCGAGCAGGTGGAACAGGTTGTAGTCAGTCTCACCGCGCACGTCGAGGACGACCACCGGCTGATTGCCCTCATGGATCAGGTTGAGCGCCTCCGCCGGATCAGCGTGCACTTCGCGCGTCTTCAGCTTCGCGGCAAGCTGCAGCGCCTGCAAGCGGGCGAGCTGCTGCGCCGACGGATGCCCGGCCAACACCAGCCCCGCTGCCGCCATAAGAAGCACAAGCGCCCCGGCGAGGTTGGCGGGTCACCGTGCCCACCAGCCGCGCCGTTACCGCCGTCCGCAGTTTCCCTGCCCATGGCCATAGCCCTGCCCATGGCCATAGCCCTGCCCATGCCCATAGTGCTCTTGTGCCATGTGATGCCTGTTCCAACCGCTATGAGCGTTACAACCACCTTGCTCGGTCAGTGGCAGCAACGCCTGTTGGGTGTATGCCGAGAGTGCTTCGGCTACAGTGGGAGCTGCGGTTGTCAGCACCAAGATGCCGTTCTCACGAAAGGCATTGAAAGGCTGCAAACCAACATGCTGGCATAACAGCACTTGCACGCCGTGCCCCTTGAGCAGGCCAACGCTAGCCTGACAGCCAGAATCTGGCGTCTTGTTCACAACCTGGACTTGCTGTGGTTCTCCGTGCTCCATCCGTGCGATTGTAAAGCACGTGCAGCGGCCAAAGTGCGGGGCGATCGCGGCCTCTAGGCCACCCGGTGCCACGCTGGGTACTGCTACAAGCAGCGTCTCAGCGGTTTGGTGTGTCAATTGTTCCATTGTCATCTCCATTTGATTTTTCTTGTTCAGCTCCCTGCTGGATCCCAGCCGGGCATGCTGCCCTGTAGTGTCCATAGCCGTGGCGTCCACGCCCACAGCGCAACTCAACCGGCCCGCCTTGGATAAGTAAAGCTTTCCCTTCCACCAGCACACTGGCTACCTTGCGCCGCCCGCGCTCGAGTATCCGGCCAAGGGTTGGCCGTGAGATGCCCATGTACTGCGCTGCCACCGCCTGGTCCAGCCCCAAGGCGTCACACAGCCGCAACGCTTCATACTCGTCGAGCGCCAGTTCGTACCACGCCAATTCGCGTGCAGGAATACCCGCAGGCTTGTACACCACGCAGGGGGGAGCCGTTTCGATGAACCTCGCTCTACACGGACGCAACGCGCACTACCATTATGAACATATGCTCATTATACCGCAGCTACGCCGGAATTGCAAGCACGAGAACGAACCCGAAGGCGAAGCCGATGGCGAGGTTGGTGAGGATCTCGCCCAGCATCCCGAACGCCGCTTGCGGGTCGAAGGGGGCGTACACGGCTCCTCCTAGCGCCACAGCGGGCGCGCGAAGTAGGCGATCGCGTACCCGCCGGCGAACACCGCGAACATGAACACCCAACTGCCCACGGCGAGCATCGCCCCGCCACTTAGCGCCTGGCCGGAGGTGCAGCCGCGGGCAAACCCTGCGCCGAAACCGACCAGCGCTCCGCCAAACACCGCGAACAGGTAGCGCGCCGACAGCGTGAGCCTGGGCCCACGCCGCGTCTCCAGCCTGAAGCGCCTCGCCAGCAGCCCGCTCACCATGCCGCCAATGGCTGTGCCCAGCGCCACCCACACCACCCAGTCGGCCAGCACGCCGCCGGACGCGGTGATGTGCGCGGCGTAGGCGTTGTTCGCCATGGACTGCGGCGCCAGCAGAGCCTGCACGGCGACGATCAGCCGCGCCAGGCCGCCGGATTCACCCACGCCGTGGCCAGTGAGCATGAACGCCAGGAACAGCACGACGCCCAGGGCGATGCCCGCGACGTATGGATCCGCGTAGCGCCCCTCGCGACGGGCGCCTCCGCTGGATGAGGCTTCCATTGCCGAGTCCTCCTTCGTCACGTCCGCTCCGCGAGGTGTTGTTCGGGGAGATCTTCAGCTCCCGTGAGCATCGCCATGAAGTACGAGGTGATGCGCGGGCCGGTGGTGACCAGGTAGAGGTGGGCCAGCAGGAACGCTGCGAATAGCCACGCGCCAGAGGTGTGCAGCAGGCCGATCAGCGCAGGCCCGCCAAGATGCTCCGCCAGTCCCGGCCAGATGTGCCGGCTCCACAGGACAGCGCCCGTCAGCGCCTGGAACGGCAGCAGCACGTTGAGGATCACCAGGTAGGTCAGGCGCTGGAGTGGATCGAGACGCGCCTCGGACGTCCGCGCAAGTGGATGCGGCTCGCCGCGGAAGATCCCGCCCAGGTAGTACCGCGCCTGCAGCCGCAAATGCCACAGCAAGCCATGCAGTTGCGGAACGAGCTGGCGCAGCTCGCCGGAGGTGAAGTAGTAGAACAGGCCGAGGAACGCGTTGATGAGGAACACCGCCGCCGCTGCGTTGTGCAGCCACACCATGCGCTGGAAGCTGAGCGGGCCATGCGCCACAGGCCAGTGGATCGCCGCGCCGGTGGCGAGCAGCGTGAGCACGCTCAGCGCCTGCAGCCAATGCCAGATGCGGACGTGAATCGTGTACAGCCGCAGCCGCGTCATGTCCGCACCCTCCCTGCCCCGCGGGCGCGCCGGCGGGCGGCGTAAAGCCGCAGCGAGCCGTGAACAAGAGCCGCGACGGCCACGGCGAGGATGAGCAGCAGGCCCATTCCGTCAACCATCGGCCAACGGCTGTGCCCAGGCACGTAGGCACCGAGCGCCGGCGCAGGCAGGCGGTACTCGCATCCCGCCCCCGTCGCAGGACGGATTGCCAGGCGCTGCGCGGGGGACTTTGCCCAGGGCACGTCCGGCGCGACGCCTCCCGGCAGGTACTGCGCCAGCAGGAACGGCGCGCTGAGACGCGATCTCGGCGCGTGGCAGGTACTGCAGTCGCGCAGGGAGTATGTGCCTGCCACGATGCCGTGATGCAAGGCGAACCGCTGCACTTCGCTGGCGATGCGCGGCTTGTCCACCCCTACGGCCGCGAGCGCCCGCCCCACCACCGCCGCCCGCTCCGGGGTGTCCAGGCGCAGCTCGTCCTCGCCCAGCGTGCCGTCGTGGTTCCTGTCGAGCGCGGCGACGATCTCCGGCCTGTAATGCGCGCCGGCGAACAACGCCTGCCGCAGATCCGCGGCAGAGACGCGCTGCCCAGTCGTGCCTGTCACCCAGTAGGACAACGTGAGCGCGGTGAACGGAGCCAGCACTTCCCGCTGCGAGTCCACGGCCACGGGCAGCAGCAGCGGCTCGCAGCCGGTGATCAGGCTGCGCGGGTCCCCAGCGGGCCCGTCCACGCCGCGGTAGCTGAGCAGCGGCTCACCCGCGGGCGTGAGCATGGTCCAGTCCACCTGCGTGAGCGTCGGCGTCAGCACGCAGGGGATGTGGCACGCCTCGCAGCTCAGCGCCGCCATGTGCTGCGCGCGCCGCGGGAGCCAGGCGTGCGCCTTGAGCGGGTCGTGGCAGTCGACGCAGCTGCGCATCGGGACGGTGGGCGGCGCCAGCTCCGACGTGCTGCTGCCGCCGCGAGCAAGGTTGTGGTCCGGGCGGTTGAGATAGCCGCCGTAGGTCGCCCGCCGCGCGTCGTATTGCAGCGACGGCTCATCGGCCGTCTTGCCAGCGTACGCCGGGTTGTTCACGGAGCAGTGGCAGTCCACGCAGGACATCAGGCGCGCCGCGTGCACATCCCAGGTGCGGTTCAGCTCCTCCTTGCCCTGCAGGTTGAGCGCGCTGTGCTTCACGCGCTGCGCGGAGAACACGCGGCCCATGGCCGGCGCCGGCCACCCCGCCAGGCCGGGCGGCAGGCTCACCGGCGCCTCGCCCTCCGCCACCACGCCGTGGCAGAACCCGCAGTTCGCCGCCGGCGGGTCGCTGACCCTCAGGCGCTCCCAGCCCACGCTGCCGTCCGCGTTGAACAGCTCCTTCGCGTACATGTACCCCTCACCTTCGCGCGAAACCAAGCCGGTGCCTACCAGGGTTGCCGTGGCAGCCCAGCTATACCGCCCCGCCTTCAGCTCGGCAAGCCGCTGACTGTTGTCCGCACCCGGCAAGTGGCAGAGGAAGCAGTCCAGCTCAAGGCCGAGGCTGGCCAGTGGCCCGCCCCCAGGGTCTAGGCCGCCGTACTCCGCCAACCACTCCTGCGCGCTCAGCCCCGTCATTCCGCCGGCGTCCAGAATCCCGCGGATCGCCGGCGCCCTGGCCGGGTCTGGCCACGCGCCGGGGAAGCTCCCATGCATGTCGTGCTGCGCGATGAACGTGACGTCGTGGCAACTGCCGCAGGTGCGCATCGGCGACACCGGGGCGCCGCTGGCAAGCACGCTCACGCCGTTCCCGTCGCGCAGGACGATCGCCGGGTGCATGACGTTGGGCTGCGGATGAGGCTGCCGCGCCACGGCAGCGCCTGATGCGCTCGTGTCAGTTGCAGCGGCCACAATGCCGCTCGCGATGGCCATAAGCACAGCGCATGGAATCGCGATACGTAGGATGCTAGCCAGCCTTGGCACTGCCGGTCCCTCCTTCAGTCAGCTGCTCCGAGGTGGCCGCTGCACCTCTCCCGCGCCCAGATTGAACGTCGAATCGCCCACCCATGCGTGCCGGGTCGCCGCCGTACCCCAGCGCCTCCCAGTTCATCCTTCCATGCTCGCCGTGGCAATCGGTGCACCCCAGTGCATCTTCCTTCGGTGCGACCATGTGCGTGATCGGCCAGTACATCACCGTGAGCGCGAAGCCGTATTCGCCGGAGTAAGGCAGCCCGCTGGCCTCGGCGCCCAGCCTCAGCGCCTCGTCCCAGTTGAAGTCGGTCCAGTAGCCGCCAGCCCCGACGAGCTTCGGCTTGAGCAAGTACCGGTAGCGCACGTCATAGGGCTGATCACCGCGCAGCGTCTTGAACGGGAAGATGCGGGCCTGCGGGTCGCTGATGCTCCCCTGCGGCCGGCTCAGCTGCGTTCGCCGGAGCGGGTCGATCTGGTCGCCTGGGACATAGCGGTCCACGCGCCCGTTGTACCAGTAGTAGAACGGCACAACGTCCTTCGCCCAGGTGAATGCGCCTTTCATCTTCATGTACACGTGCGGGTCGTCGATCGGCAGGTCCTGCCCCGCCGCCGACCAGTCCCAGGTCATCTTCGTCGCGCGCTCGACGGCGTACTGCGGGATGTGGCACGCCTGGCAGGACACGCTCGCCAGATGGTCGTTGAGGCGCTTGTCAGCGTGCGGCGCGGCGCTGTGGCACTTGGTGCACGCCACGCCGCGGCCTGGACTTCACCAAAGCGCTTCGTGAGTCCCTTTGCGACGATGGCGCTCATGGCCTGGATACCTCACCGCAGATCTCTACCATGGGGGGCTTCCTTTACCCGGATGAAACCACCAAAGGCCTGCAAAGTCAGCCACAAGCATGCCAGCAAGAGCAATCCCTCCTGCCACAACGAGATCCATGTTCGGACATCTCGCCCGCCCGGGTCCGTGGAAAAACAGCCGCAGTGCAGCCCGACGCCTCGGGAAAGCGCGATCGAGAGGCCACCCAGGAAGAGGACCGTGAGCCCAGTAGCCATGAGCGTTGCCGCCCTCAGCCACGCACCCAGAATTAGGCAGATGCCCAGCACCACCTCGAGCCACGCCAGCCATAGCGCCGCCCCGTTGACCACCGTTTTCGGCAGAATCTCGTAGTCCTGCATGATCTCTGCAAACTGGTCGGGATGAACGACCTTGTCCACGCTTGCATAAAGGAAAACAAGCCCAATCCCAATCCGGAGCGCGAGCAGCAAGACGCGGCTGGCGCGCAACCGTGCCCAGAGGCTGAGGACAGACACTCGCCAAGGCTCAGCTCCCATTGTCTTCCTCCGATGCTTCCAGCGGCAAATTCGCGGCTCTCCAGGCCTCGATTCCATTGCGTAGAATCATCACCTCGGTGTACCCTTCAGTGATAAGTCTCTTCCCAACACGCGCTGCCAACCCACAACCCGTCCCATAGCAGTACAGCAAGAGCGGCCGCTCCTTGGGGACGCTCGCGGCAAACTGGCGGTAGTGCTCGCTGAAGCCGTGGTAGGGCAGCGATATCGCCCGGTGAATATGCTCCTGGCGGAAGTCTTGTGCGTCGCGGGCGTCTACCACGAGCACTCTGGGATTCTGCACCAGGCGCAGCGCTGCTTGTGCGTCCACATGACGCAAGCGACTCTCTACCCAGTCCGGAATCCCTGGCGCACTCTTAGTTGTAAGCAGAGGCAACTGCATGGGGCTCACGGCGTTCGCGGCAATTGCCAATACCAGTGACCCCACTCCGATTGCTGCTATTCGCGGAAGTTCTCTCAGAATCGCGTTGACAATCACCTTACCACGCATCAGGTTCCTGCTCCGTCGCATCTGGATCCTCAGGAGACGCGCTCCTCCCTGGGTGCTCATCGTCAGCACGAGTCCTTGGTGCAGCCGTGGCATTCGTTGATCTGCTCGGGGGGCAATCCTCGGGTTTGCCCTTGTTCTTTGCTACGCAGGAATGGTCCTTCGTGGACCCGTGGCATTCCTTGATCTGGTCGGGGGAGCAATCCTTGGGTTCGCCCTTGAGTTGCTCCGGCTTCTGACAGCTATCGCCTCGCTCACACATGTGTGACCTCCTTTGTTTAATATGCCGTGCGGGCACTTGGCCAGACGGCACGAAAAGAGAGAGATATCCTCTACTCCTTCATCTCCAGCAAACTCCTCGCAGTTTGGCTCCACTGGGCCAGAGTTTCCTCGTTCACGCGGTAATGAACGAAATAGCCTTGCTTGTCCGCCGTAACGATGTCCGCGTCACGCAGGACGCGAAGGTGCTGCGAGACCGCCGCAGGCGTTATCTCCAAGGCGCGGGCCAGCGCATTGACGCAAAGCGACCGACTCTTCAACAGGTCGATCATCCGCACCCGTGTACCCACGGAGAGCACCTTGAAGATGCGGGCCTGTTTTTCTGAATCGGTGACGGCAGCTCCTTTGATTAAGTTACCACGCAGATACTATACACGTCAGGATAGCCGATGTCAATAGAAGACCAATAGGGTTTTCCCGTTCAACCCAGGAGCCGCATGCTGACGTGTTCCGCCGAGGGGATGCGCAGGACGATCGCCGGGTGCGTGACTTTGGGCTGGGAACGAGGCCGCGCCGTGATAGCAGCACCTGATGCGCCTGTATCACCCGCTAAGGCGCCGCCGCACGCCCCGCCCGCGCAGCGGCCAGAACCACGCCGCCAAGCCCGACCAACAGCACTCCCGCCGCAGCCAGCAGGGCAATCAGGTACGGGTGCCTGCGAATCATGCTCCCGTCCCTTCGCTTATCTGCATATGCGAGAGCACTGGCATATTATACCCATACCCCCAGGGGTATGCAATACCCTGGGCCTGAAATCGGTACGCGAGGGGGAATTACGGCTCGCGGCGGGCAGCTGAGCCGATAGCGACGCGGTTGGCCGGCGAGTAGGGAAGTTCGCTGACGAGCATGGCGGTGACGATCAACGCCCCGCCCACAACCTTGATGGGCAGGGGCTGCTCTCCGCCCAGCGTCCAGGCGAAGACGGCGGCGAACACCGGCTCCAGGGTGAAGATCAGAGAGGTGCGGGTCGCGTCCACGATGCGCTGGCCGACGAGCTGCAGGTGAAACGCGCTGAGCGTCGGGAACACCGCGAGGAAGACGATGATCGCCCAAGCGCGCGCGTCGGTCAGGGCAAGGGGCGCTTTGGCAGGGACTGCGGCGAAGAGCGCGGCCAAGCCGGTGACCAGCACCTGCTGGAAGTTGAGGGTGAGGGGGTCCGCGCCCCGCGCCATGCACCTGCCGGCGTAGACGACGTGGCCCGCATAGGTGATCGCGCACAGCAACGTCAGCCAGTCGCCGCGGTTGGCGCGGTGCACGCCGCCGGTGAGCAGCCACAGGCCCATGAGCGCGATTGCCACCGCGGCGAGATGGCGCGGCAGCGGGCGCTTGCGGTAGACCAGCAAGCCCACCAGCGGGACGAACACGATGAACAGGCCGGTGATGAAGCCGGAGTTGCTGGCGGTGGTGTACACCAGCCCGACGGTCTGCGCGATGTAGAGCACGGCGAGCATCACACCCAGCGCTAGCCCGTGGCGCAGCCCGCTCCAGAACGGGCGGCGAGCAACTGCGAGCCAAATAGCGAGCAGGGCGGCGGTGAGCAGGAAGCGCCAGGCGACGAGCGTGAGGGGACTCATGATCGCCGTCGCCGCCTTGACGACGACGAACGTGCTGCCCCAGATGGCCGCGCAGTAGACGAGCCCGAGCTGGGCGAGCAAGACGCTGGCGCGGGGTCGGCTCAATGCGGGGTGAAGCTTAGCGCCCAAGCGGGCGGCAGAGCAAGCTTGGGGAGGGGAAGCCTGAACAGGCGCCGGCCCCGGGAGCTCCCTGGCGGGATCACCCCGGGGCCGGCCGTTCAGCAAGGGCTGGGCAGCCTGGGGCTGACGGCTAAGCTGCTCGCCCTAGGCTGCCCGTCCTACTACCGCAGCAGCTGCAGCGCGATCTGCGGCAGCGCGTTGGCTTGCGCCAAGGCCGCCACACCCGCCTGCAACAGGATCTGGTTGCGGGTGGAGGCCATCGTCTCGACCGCCACGTCCACGTCGCGAATGCGGCTCTCGGAAGCGGTCAGGTTCTCCGAGGCCACGTCCAGGTTGCGGATCGTGCTTTCGAGGCGATTCTGGATGGCGCCCAAACGGGCGCGCTCAGTGCTCACCCGGTTGATCGCCAGGTCGACGACGCTGATCGCGTTCTGCGCCAGCGGGGTGTCGACGACGAGCAACCCCTGGACGCCGAGCGCCTCAGCGCTCATGTCGCCGATGAAGTTGCTGATCGTCTGGCCCTGGTTGGCGCCAATCTGCAGGGTGAAGTCACGCGGCGCGACGTGGATGAACAGTGTCTCCACGGTGCCGGTTAGCGAGATCACCGGCTGCTCGATCGCCAGCGGATAGGCGAAGTCGTTCACCGTGTTCGTCCCGCCGAAGGTATCGATTGGCGGTTGCGGATCGAGGTGTATGCCCAGGGTGTTGTCGAAGAAGATCTTCAGCCCCGGCAACAGCCCGTTGATCTCGTTCGTGTCCGCCGTCACAGCGCCAACGGTGCGATTCTGCTCGATGTTGAACGCGCTCACCGAGTAGATTGGAGCCACCGCCTTGCTCACCTCGACAAGAGACAGCGCCTTGAGCAATGACTCGTCACCGGCAAAGACAATCTGCGCGCCGGGGATCGGCGTGGCGATAGATATCGTTCCCTTGGCGTTGCCGATGGTGTTCACGTGCACCAAGTCGGGCATCTGCTGCGGGTTCAGAATGCCGGTCTGGGCGATCCCTGTGCCGTTGGGGTCCCACAGCGCAAGGCTGATCTTGCCCGCCATGTCCTCGAAGGTGTCGTTCTTGCTCAGGTTGATGGTCACCGAGCGGTCGGTGCCGCGCTGGTACATCGTGAGCTCGACGTTGTTGCGGCCGTTGAAGACGCCGAACTGCTGGAAGCGGTTGAGGCTGGCCAGCGTGTTCAGCTGGTCCGCCGTGAGGACGGACGTTGTGCTTAGGTTGAAAGTGGCGGTCTCGCCTAACTGCAGGATGCCGTCGAACGCGACGCGGACATTCTCCAAGGCGTTGCCGATGGCGCCCGCGCCGACCACGCCAATGCTCCAAGTCTGGCTGTTCTGGGCGTTGCTCAACCGCGTGCCGCGGGCGGTGGTCAGGGCGATCGTTTGGTCCGTGCCGCCGGCAACTAGGCTGGTGTACTTCTGGTTGTCGAACTGGAAGACAGCGTAGGTGCGCGAGGTGAGCGCCGAGACAAGGAAGGTACCGTTCGTGGCGGTGCCACCCACCTGCCAGGTCTTACCGTAGTCCTGGAGGCTGTTGCCACCGGTGTACTTGCCCCACGCGATAGTGTCGGACACGGCGCCCGCCGTCGAGATGATCGTGGTCCAGTCGAAGCGCACATCGAACCGGACGTTGATCGCCCCGGTGGCCAAGGTGCCGATGCTGTACCGCTGGCCGTTGTCGCCTGCGGCACGGGCAAGGCTCGCCGCCATCACTGTGCCGTTGTTGTAGAACGACACCATCGCGCTGCTGAAGAAGGCGTTGCTCAGACCCGCCGAGCTGAAGCTGATGTAGAAGTCGCCGCCATTGCCGTCGGTGTCGATGAACTTGGTGTCCAGCACAGTGACACCAAGCACCGAGAACGCAAGGGTGAGTTTGCCCGCAGCGAACGTAGCGGAGCTGATCAGCGGCACGGCAGCATTAAACAGGGCGGCCAGGCTGGTGAATGTCGTCCCGATCGAGAGCACCACGGAGAATGTTTGCACACCCGTCGCGGTGTTGATCGTGAGCATGATCTTGTCGCCGTTGGTCAGCTCCTCCGCCTCCAGGCTGCTGCCAATGGTGAGGGCGGCGCCGGCGAGCGACGCGGCGCTGATCCGCAGCCGACCGTCGGAAGTGCTGTTCACGGCGATCTCACCGTTGGCGTTGTTGGGCACCTCGACCTGGTACGCGCCCGTATTGCCGACACCGTCAACGCCCGCCGTGGTGATGGTCGCATCCGCCCGGTAGGTCTGCAGGTAGTTCACCTTGCCGACGGAGTCACTGCTGGCAGCGGTGGTGAAGACATCCGTCTTCTGCACCTGCAGCTGGCCCGTCGTCTTGGCCACCGCTCTGAGCACGAAGTCGCCGCCCTTGCCGACGTTTCCGACAACCGCGGCACGGATCTTCGTGTAGTCGTCGGTGGACACCAGAGCGCCCATCGTGCCGTCGAGCAGCGTCTTGGTGTTGAACTCGGTCGTCTTGCTGATGCGGTTGATCTCGTCCACCAGCTGGCTGACCTCCAACTGGATCGCCTGGCGGTCGCCGGCGGTGTACACGCCGTTGGCGGCCTGCACCGACAGCTCGCGCATACGCTGGAGGATGGAGTGGACCTCGTTCAGCGCACCTTCGGCGGTCTGGATCAAGCTGATCCCGTCGAGGGCGTTGGAGCTGGCGCGGTTGAGGCCCCGGATCTGCCCGCGCAGCTTTTCACTGATCGCCAGCCCTGCGGCGTCGTCGGCGGCGCGGTTGATGCGCAAGCCTGACGAGAGGCGCTCCAGGGACTTGGCGATTGCCATGCCGGTAATCTTCAGATTCCGGTTGGCGTTGAGGGCAATCGGGTTCTGATAAATCCTGAGTACTGACATCTACACATTCCTCCTTGAACGTGTTTCATACAACTGCGGCTAGGGAGCGAACTGCGGAGCGGAACCTCCGTGTCCTGCTTTCACCTCCTTGTCTGAATTGCTCCCGCTGAAAACCTACCATGGCGCTAAAGATTCGTCAACTCCAGCCGACAAAGAACCGGGTTAAATCTTGGTTAAACGCCTTGGCGCGGCTCAAGCGTGCGCGCTTCCTTCCGACGCGCGCGGGACAGCAGAGGCAGCGTGAGGGCAGACGGTGTCTGGGGATGAGCGACTTGGCGAACCGCCGGGAGAGTCCTAGGCGGTGCCGCCCTCGCGGCTCACCTTGGCGAGGAGGATAGGCACCTCGTCAATCCAGATGGCGACGATGGGCAGCAGCTCGTACTCGATCAGGTCGGCGAGCAACAGCGTGTCGTTGTTCAGTTGCGCCTGCTCCACGTCGAGGAGCTTCTGGCGGAGGTTCTCCACGCTGGCGAAGGTGCGCAGCTCGGAGCCTTCCTCCGCCGCGACCGCCGTCAGGTCGGACTCCAGTGAAAGATCGTCCGCGCCGCGCGTCGCGCCTGGATCGAGGCGGAAGCTCGGGTCGCCGCGGCCGAAGATCACGTCGCAGGCGGTGATCAGACTGACGAACCAGCTGATCACCTCCACGCACTTGCCGAACATCTCCAGCCCGTCGCGCACTTGCTCGGTGCGCAGCTCCGCGGCGACCACGGGCAGGTCCTCCGCCAGGCTGGGCAGGAGGTCGGTGGCGTCCGCCAGCCCCTCGCGGGCCAGGTCCACCGTGCGCGCGGAGTGAAACTCCGCCACGCCGATGTCCGCGAGCAGGAGGTCCCCTGAGGCGCGCTCCTCCTCCAGGTCGATTTCCCGCCCATCCAGGAGGATCCGCGTGAGCACTTGGCCGCTGGGAACCCGCTCATGCTCCACGTACCGCACCAGCTCGCCCAGGGTACGCAGTTCATCCGGCACAGGACAGGGCTTGAGGTTCAGGCTGGCGATCATCGCGTCCCAATCTTAGGCCATCCCCTGCGAAGGGTCAACGGCGCACCGCGGCGCCCGCCGCCGCCGCCCGCTCCAGGCTAGGCGACGGACATCAATCGCGGACTACGTTGCCGCTCTTCACGACACAGGCCACGCCGTCCGGCTTGCCGTCCGGATGCAACCCCACGTTGGACACCGGCTCCTCTGACACATAGGGGAAGCGTGAGATATGGTCACGGTAGTAGCCCTTATCCGCAGTGCTGCAGATGTCCAGCCCTTCGCTCTCCTTGGTCGTGTAGACGAACAGGTAGTAGCCGGTGCATTCCTTGGGTCGGTAGCTCGCCAGGCCTGTGCCCTCGCCCATGATAATATGACCGGCGGAGTCCGTGAGAAACACGGGCAGGTAGCCAAACCCGCGGCTGATGTAGGTAAACCCGCCCATAGTCTTCAGGGGCGGACTGACTAAGTTCTCGGACAAGGTGTGGGGGTACTGCCCGTCGTGACGCTTGGCCTGCTCGAGAGCGTCGATGATCGGCTGGATGTCGCTCATGTGCTCCTTGCCGTAGTAGTAGCCGTAACGCACGTAAACGTCGGAGGTCTCGGGGGGCTCCGCTCCGTCGGTGAACTGCAGAAGCACCGACGCCTCTACACCAGCATGGGAGGCGAGCCCGGCCATAAAGGTGCCCAGCGCGCCCCGCATCGGCGCATCAGCGGGGGCCTCCGTGCTCTTGGCGGCGTCAGCGCCCCCCAGAAACAGCGTGACCCCGACGGTCTGGGAGGTGGCGGGAACGGTGTTCTCGAACACGCGGTAGCGGTAGGCGTAGCAGTCCGTGCCCGCCCGCTTCCAGGCGGCGTTGCCGGCCTCAACCGCGGACCTCAGCGTGGAGTGGAAAGCATCGTCGATCGTGACAGGAGCCAGCACGCCGCTGTGAGTCTGAGGAGCGGCCTGGCCGGCAGGCGCTTGCTGACCAGCCGCGCCGCCTCCGCCCGCCGCGCTCCCGCCCTTCCTGCCCGCGAAGTAGGTCCAAGCGAAGTAGCCAGCCGCCGCGACGATGACCACCACAAGACCGGTGATCAGCCAGCGGCTCAGCGGGTTGGCGCCGGCACCCGTGTCGATCGGCCTGCCATAGTCCCGGGTGAACTGGGTAGTGGACATCCCCGGCTTGTAGTCGCAGTTGGTGCACTTGCCCTGGACGAAGGCCGTTACCCGGCCGCAGGCAGGGCACAGCCGCGTCTCCTGCTTCGAGGCTTGCTCGCCGAGGTCCCTGCCGCCGCCCGCGATCTTGGACTGCAGGCTCATCTGGTCGTCATCAAGGTGCTTCCGCGGTTCGTCACTCATCGCGCCCTCCGAACGTCCTGTGCATTCTAGCAAACGATCCGCTCGCTGCTACACTGAGTCCATGCAGCCAAGAGCGCTAGTGCACCGTGCCGAGTTGATCCTCCACGAAGGCGGCGGATGGGTGCTCATCGCTTTCGCGCTCATGCGCCTCGCCTCGGGGCTGGCGATCGAACACGTGCGCTGGCTGCTCGACTCGCAGGTGCTCGCCTGCTGCTTGCTGCTCGCACTGCTGCAGCTCTGCGGCACGGTTTTCGACCGGCGCACGGGCTATGTGGCGAGCGGCGTGCTCGGGACAGCCGCTTGGGCCGCCGCCCTGACGCTCATCCCGCGCTACGGCTGGCCGCGTTGGCATGCCGGGCCGTGGCTCATCGGCGGGGCGCTCGCCTTGCTTGTCCTGTGCGTGCTGTACCGGCTGGCCCGCCGGCGCAGGTGGCTGGCAATCCTCAGCGGGCACGGCTACGAGTGGATCCTGAGTTGGGCGGAGGAGCGCCCGCTCTACGCGCGCATCCTCGCCAGGCGCGTGCTGAAGAGCCTGGGCTACCGAGGAGAACGCTAGCAGGTCGGTCAGCCAGTCAAAGAAGTACGAGCCAGGACCACCGGGCGCACCTGAACGGTGGAGGACCCAGTGACTACGTGCAAGGACGCACCATCAGGACTCGTGCGGTAGGTTGCCGCTATTGAACTCCAGCAGTCTGCGCCAGTCGATTGCGCCCTGGCTATCACAGAAACGGCTCGTAAACTCCAGCACAAAGCGATTGTGGAGTTCCGCGCGATCCGTCTCGTACCTATCGTTCTGTTCCCTTGCACGGTTCCCCAATGGCTCCACTATCGATACGTAGAACTCCCGATCATCGGTCATGAAGTGCCAGAACGCTTGCCCGTGGAGCTTCAGGCACCATCCTGTCTCGACGGTCTTCGACTTCCCATAGCACATGCCCAGCACGGGCTGGACGCTACGCACGGCCTTGGTCTGCTTGAGCACCTTCGCGGCTTTCTCGAAACTCTCTCGCAACGCACGGTACTGAGAGCTGTTCCCCCAGTTGCGCCCCGATTTCACAGCTACGATGTATCGCGCTCCGTTTGACTCGTACTCCAGATCAATGCCCTTTGCCGCCGACTTCAGGCCCTGGCGGTACAGCTTGCACGTTTCGAGTGCGAGGTCTTCGAGCAGACCTCCGAACATCGTCTCTTCCGAGGATGAAACATACGCACCTATGAGGCAAGCTACGAGGTTTGACGCGACTAGCATATTCTTGGCGCGAAATAGGTAAGGGTTCTTCCGGATCAAGAGATCGTCCAAGTCGAGCCTGTGAAGCCGATCTAGGCGTTGATCGTGAAAGGCGCTAACGCGATCGACAAGGAAGGTTTCCAGTTCAGTGAGAATTGGACTCATTCGCCTTACCCAGCGCCAGCTTCACGGCTTGTCCCGGTCAACCTCTTGAGTGCCACATCGACATACTCCGGCACCACTTCAATCCCGATGTAGTGGCGGCCAAGCTGCTGAGCAGCCACAGCAGTCGTACCTGAACCGAGGAAAGGATCGAGTACGAGGTCACCGGGCGCAGTGAAAAGCTTGATGAACCATGATGGAAGGGCAAGCGGGAAGACCGCGCTGTGCGTCTTGTTGGCGCACTCCGTGGCGAAGTGCAGGACGTTCGTCGGGTAGACCCTCTCCCTGCCGAGCCAGTTTGCCACCTTCTTTCCGAAGCCGCTTTCGACTTTGCTGTTGTCCCTCACGCGGTCGGTCTCGCTGAGCTTCGCGAGGCGTGTCTCAGCCCATTCGCCGACGGGGACCATCACAGCTTCCTGGTACATCGAGAAGTCCCTACGCCTGTTGAATTGAAGGCATCGCTCCCAAGCATCCCTGAAGCGATTTGGCCACTTGCCGGGATAGCAGTTCCTCTTGTGCCAGATGAACTCCTCCGTCCACAGCCAGCCCTGCTTGCGCATTGTCAGGATGAGTTCCAACACGTAGGTGTGTCGCTCGCCCCGGACAGTCCTTTCCTTGATGTTCAAGATGAAAGTGCCAGTGGGCTTCAGCACCCGCAGGAGCTCGGACGTAACTGGGACCATCCATTCCACATAGTCATCGGGGTGTATCCCGCCATACGTCTTGCGCCGACTGTCCGCATAGGGAGGGGACGTTACCACCAAGTCCACGAGATTGCTGGGCAGGTCCTTCAGTACAGTGCGGCAATCGCCGGGGATGATGATGTCGTGCCACGGCTTCAAAGCCGGCACCAGCGGCATCTGCACAGCACGAACAGCCATCTTAGAGATTCTACCAGAATCGGGTCAGCCCTGCTCGATCAGCTCGCGCAGAGCCTGGCGGGTCTTCTCCGGGTTCGCCGCGCCATGCGTGATGCGCATCACCTGGCCGACGAGCACCTGCAGCGCGTTCATCTTGCCGCCCCGGATCTCCTCCACGATCTTCGCGTTGTCGGCGATGACCTTGCGGCACACCTCAGTCAGGTCGTCCACCGCCACCGCGTGCACGCCCCGTTCCTCGACGACGGCGGCGGGGCTCTTGCCCGTCTTGAACACCTCGGCGAAGAGCTCCTTCGCCTGGGCGTGGTTGATCTCGCCGCGCTTGAGCATCGCCAGCACCGCCGAGAGCGCATCGGGCTCGATGCGCAGCGGCGCCTCGCGCATCAGGCGCACAAGCTCGCCGGTGACCCAGTTGCCTACGATGCGCGGCTCATGGCCATCCTTGCAGCACATGCGGTAGAAGCGGTGCACCACCGTGTCGCCGGCGATCGTCGCGGCCATCTCGTGCGTGATGCCGTCCTTCTCGACCATCATCTGGCGCACTTCGAAGCCCGAGGCGCGCAGGCCATCGGAAGCCTCGTCGAGCATCGCCTTGGAGACGAACAGCGGCGGGATGTCCGGGTCGTCGAAGTAGCGGTAGTCGTCGGGCGTCTCCTTGATGCGCATCGGCACGGTGATCCCGCGGCCCTCGTCGTAGCGCAGCGTGGCCTGCTTCACCGCCTGGCCGCGGACATACAGCTCAACTTGCCGGGCCGCCTCGGCCTCCACCCCGCGCCGGAGCGTGGCGAAGCTGTTCAGGTTCTTGAGCTCGGTCTTGGTGCGGTAGGCGGTCTCGCCCGTAGGGCGCACGCTGACGTTCGGCTCGCAGCGGAAGTTGCCCGCCTCCATCGCCGCGTCGCTCACGTTCAGCCGCTGCAGCAGGCTGCGCAGCTCCTCGAGGTAGCTCACGCACTCCGCGGCGTCGTGGAAGTCCGGCTCACTGACGATCTCGATCAGCGGCACGCCGGAGCGGTTGTAGTCCAGCGCCGCAGTGCCGTCGGGTAGGTGGAACAGCTTAGCGGTGTCCTCCTCGAGGTGCACGCGGGTGATGCGCGCCGCCTTGTGCTTGCCGAGGTGCCAGTAGTGCAGCGCGCCGCCCACCGCCAGCGGCAGGTCGTACTGGCTGATCTGATAGCCCTTGGGGAGGTCGGGGTAGAAGTAATTCTTGCGGGCGAAGACGCTGCGCTCGTTGACCTCGCAGCTCAGCTTGGTGGCCAGCCTGAGCGCCTTGATCACCGTCTGGCGGTTGGGGCGGGGCAGCGTCCCCGGATGGCCCAGGCACACCGGGCAGACGTAGCGGTTGGCCTCGCCAAGCTCCGCCGTGTTCACCACCGGGCAGGAGCAGTACATTTTGGTCTCGGTGCGCACCTGGGCGTGCACCTCCAGCCCGACGACCACTTCCCAGTCTGCAACCGCCGCGACCGCCATGCCTGTATTGTAGCCGCCTCCCGCTGGGCCCGTGGGAGTCTCGCGTACCCACCTCTCAAGAGGTTTCGCCGCGCGGCGGCTCCCTCGCTAGGCCGCCCTACTGCCCGGCGCCTTGCGGCAAGGATGGCGGCATGCCTCCCTGCTGCTGACGCATGCGGTCCAGATACTCCTGGCGCTCCTTCTCGTGGATAGCCACCATGATCTTGTTCACTTCATCGAGCTTCGCCGCGTCGCCCAGCTTCTCATAGCCCTTGCGGATGTCCACCCAGGTGTCGCCGCTCTTCTGCTGCGCGTACTTCTGGGCCAGCACGAGCTCCTTCGCCGCCTCGTCGTTCTTCTTCAGCCAAGCGAGGTTGAGGCCGCGCATGGCATGACCCAGGCCGCTGTACTCATCGCGCTTGACGACCTCCGCCAGCGCCGTCTCGACTTCCTGGCGCGCCTTGTCGCGGTCGATCTCCTGCCGCGGCAGCTCCTGCGCATCGTCGAGCCAGTCCATGTAGACCTTGGCGATGAGGAAGTAAGACATGGGCCCCGCTTCAGAGCCGCGCTCGTTCAGCGCCTCGCGCAGAAGCCCGATGGCCAGCGCGTAGAGCGGGATGGGCTCGCTTTCCGGAGGCCGGGGCACCTCGATCTCGTGCGGCAGCTCACCCGGCTTCGCCCCCTCGCCGGGACTGGCTGTGCCTCCCTGCGCCGCAGCTGCGCCGGCCTCCGGCTTACCAGCGGCAGAGGCGCCGGACGCCGCACCACCGCTCGCGCCGGCATTGCCGCCCGCGCCAGCCTTCCCACCTGCGCCCGTGCTCGCACCCGCGCCGGCAGTACCCGCTGCGCCCCCGGCAGGCTTGGCTGGCTCCTTCGCCTCGGGCAGCTTGGTCTTGATCACGGTGAAGTTGTAGCCCGGGCCCACCGCCGCGGTCTTGGCGATCTTCACCAGCGCGTCGTAGGTGGTGCCAGCGGGCGGCTGCAGCGTAGGTTCGTAGAGCGCCTGGTACGCCAGGGGGTACATGTAGTTGATCTCCACTACGGCGTCCTTGGTCAGCTTGCGCAGCTCTTCGTTGACTGACTTGTCGTCAGTCGCGCGCAGGAGGATCTGGCGGAACTTGATCTGCTCGTAGGCCTTCTTCAGGTCTTCCTCGGTCGGCTTGTAGTCCTTGCCCTTCTCGGAGATCACCTGCTCGGTGAGCTTCGGCTTCGCCGCCTCGAAGTCCGGGCCCTGGGCCTCCTTCTTGTCGTAGATCTCGAACCGCTGGAAGCCGGCGGGGATCTCCAGCCAGGGCGTTATCTTGCCTACCGGCGTGGAGAAGACGGTGTCGGCGTTGGCCTCGTAGATCATCGGACGGCCGACCCAGGTGCCGATGTCGCCGCCCTTGGGGGCGGTGGGGTCGTCGCTGAACTCCATCGCGAGCTTGGCGAAGGTCTCGCCTTTGGCCAGGCGGTCGTCGATCTGCTTCTTCTTATCCTCCGCCTCCTTGCGCTTCTTCTCGTCGGCCAGCTCCTGCATGCGCTTCTGTACGTTCTGGATGAGAAGGCTGCGCTTCGTCTGCGCCAGCCACTCATCCTCGGTGAGGCCGCTGTGGTCCAGGAACTCGGAGAACGCCCGCGACTTCTCCCGCGCCGTGGTCAGCTTGCCCGCGATGTCAGCGATGACGTTGCCGGTCTTCGCCGTCGTCTTCGCCATGAACTGGGACGTCGCGTCGTCCTTGGCCTTGGCGATGTCGGCAGCGGACACGGTGACGTTCAGCTCCTCGCCCTTCTTGAGCATCACTTCCTCGTTGACCAGCTCGCCGGCGATCCTGCCGTAGAGCTCCAGGTAATGGGAGGGGTCGTCGAGCAGGCCATGCTGGTTCTCCGTCACGCGCGCGACTATCGCGTCGAAGTCCTTGTTGCTCACATCCCGGCCGTCCACGCGCATCGCTACGCCGGCCATCTCGCCACCCTGGACAAGCTGCGGCTCGCCCTTCGACTCGCTCTGGCGAGGGGCCAAATCGCGGTTCTGGCCGAAGATGAAGTGGCCTACGCCCAGGCCGGCAAACACTGAGATGGCCATCACGACCAAGAATATCTGCAGCCCCAGGCGGCCCTTCTTGCGGATCATCTCCATCAATCGCATAACCGACTCACCTCTGGTGCGGGAGCACCCCGCATGCGCTCTCCGCCCGACGGCGCCGCACTGTGGCGCTCCAGCCGGAGACAACCGCAGATTATACCAACGCAGCGCGGCAGGGCATAGGTGACCTTTACCCCGCCCCGTGGGGGCGACCGACAGGTCGCCCGAATGCCGCCTGGATGCTCGCGCTTCCAGGGCGCGTCGCGACGCGCCCCTACGCGGCTACGACACCTTCGCGTTCTCCGCCCAGCTCGCCTCGCAGAACTCGACGATCGCCTGGAAGACGCGCACGTAGTGGTGCTCGTTGCTGATGCCGTGCGTGTCGCTGGGGAACAGCTTGAGCTCCACATTGACCCCCAGCTCGTGGCTCTTCTCCAGGTACTGCGCGATGCTCTGGAACACCGTGTTGTCATCGCGCAGGCCGTGGATGATCAGCAGGTGGTCTTTCACGTCCTTGAGGTACGTCTCGGCGCTGCTGCGCTCGTACTCGTCGGGGTTGTCCGCGGGCAGGCCCAGGCGCTCCTGGGCGAACCACTGGAAGTAGTTCTCCCAGCGCGTCACCGGCGCCACGGCGCAGCCCACGGGGAACTCGCCGGGCTTCAGCCCCAGCGCCATCAGCGTCAGGTAGCCGCCGTAGCTCCAGCCCCAGAGCGCGGTGCGCTTCGGGTCGGCGCCGTAGTGCTCCATGAGGTAGTGCTTCACCGCGACGAGGTCGTCCACCTCGCCGTGCCCCAGGCGGCCCCAGACGTCCACGCGCCAGTCGCGCCCATAGCCGGAGCTGCCGCGGTAGTCCACCTCGGCGGCGATCCAGCCCAGCTGGCTGGCCGCCCAGGGATGGAACAGCTCGTAGAACCCGGGCGTGCGCACAACGGTCTGGGCGTATCCCGCACCGTGCGCCCAGAGCAGCAGCGGATAGCGCCCCTCCGGTTTGTGCCCCGGCGGCAGGTAGAGCTTCACCGGGACAGGGCCATGCTCGCCCGGCACGGTGATGAACCGCACGTCCCAGGAGTCGGCCCACTGCTGCCAGGTGGAATCGGCTTGGGCGCTGTCGGCCAGGCGGTCGCGGATGAGGAAGTCCGCCGCTGCCGGGGCAACTGGAATCCGCGCGGGGTAATCCCCTGCGGTGCCGCCGCCTCCCAGTCTGAGCAGCGCGACGTTGTCCATGTGGCGCTCGTCGCCCACCATATAGGCCAGCAGGGTCTCCGCGTCGTTCATGGCGGCGAACCGGCGCAGCATGGGCGCAGCACTGACCAGCGGCGCAGCCTGGCCGGTGGCCAGGTCAAGCAGGAACAGCGAACGATAGGACGGGTCGGGCAAGGCGCACTCAACGATGGCGCGCCGCGAGCGAGTGAGCGGATGCGTCGCCACGACCTCCTGCGCGGCTTCATAGACCGGCACCGGCACATAGGTGCCCCAGTCCTCAGCCTTGACCGCGGAACCGCCGGAAGGCTGCTGCTCACCCGTGCCACTCGCTGCGTCCGCGGCGGCGTCAGGGTGCTTCTCGCTGCTCGCCACACTTGCCGTGTCGCGGCGTTCCAGACGGTACACGGCGGCCTTGCCGCTTCGCTCGCTTTGCAGGACGAGGCCCCCCGCCCCGTCCCAGCTCACCGAGGTGCGGTCCCAGTTCAGCCACTTGTCGTCGCGCTCGCGGTAGACCAGCTCAACGTTGGGGTCCTTGTCGTCACTGGGCGGCGGCGAGATTAGGTACACCTTCAGCTCATGCGTGTCGCCGGTGATCACGCCGAGTAGCAGGCGCGCAGCTCCCACCTCCGGCGACCAGTCGATGGCCGACACCTGATAGTACGGCTCGTCGGGCAGCTTGACCTCCACCTGCCACGGCGGGTCTGTGCTCAGGTCGTAGAGCGCCAGGCTCACGGTCTCCGGCGTGTCCCCGGGGCGCACGTGGTATGTGTCAGTGGTGGTCGGGTCGGCGGGCAGCAGGTCGGGGATGCGGGTCTTGCGCGCGGCGGTGTAGTCGCGGGTCACCGCAGCCAGCCAGCGCAGGTCGGGCGTGATGGCATAGCCCTCGGTGTGCGGGCGGTCGGCGTTCCCGCCGGTCGTCACCTGCCGCAGGCACCCGGCGCCTTCCCCCGCGCCCTCCTTCGCGGCGGGAAACCACAAGAGCACGTCCGCGTCGCTCTGGAGCAGGAAGGCGTCTGCGCCCGCGCCGGTGCTGTCCCGCGGCGGCAGGCTGAGCGCGGAGAAGCCCTGCTCATGCTTCAGGCGCAACTGCGGCTCGGCTTGCGGCGCGTCGAGGTCGAGGGAGTACAGGGCGCCGTCGAAGATGTAGAACAGCTCGTGCCTGTCGCGGCGGAAGACGATCTCGCTCACGCCGCCGAAGTTGTCCCGCTGCTTCTTCAGGTCCTTCTCGAAGTCCTCGATGCGCTTGGCCTCGTCAAACTCCTTGGCCTTCTTCTCCCCCTCGTCTGCGGAACCGGCTGTGGCATCTCCACTCCCGGCATTCTCGGAAGTCGCGTCCTTCGCGTTCTCCTTGGCGTCCTTGCCCGCGTGCTGCTTCTCCCATTCAGCCCGGGCTTTGCGCAGGTCGCGGCTGAAGTCGCGCCTGAGCCGCGCCTCGCGGTCGGGCCACAGGTCGGTGCGCTGGCACCATACGCCGCTGCGGCCATCGAGCACCCAGAGGTCGCGGTGGCCTTCCGCCCCCTGGTCCCAGCCGCAGGCGAGGAACGCCCCGTCGTCGCTGAAGGCGACGCTGCGCATGCCCACGCCGAAGACCCAGGGCGGGCCGAACAGGCGCTCTAGGCTGAACGGCGCCTCCGCCCGGGCGAGGCCGACAAGGCCGAGCAGGAGCAGCAGTGGCGAGAGGCGGCGAAGCAGAACGTGCATGGCGACGATCTTAGCTGAGAGTCTCGCCAGCACAGGCCGCGCCGTGGCAGGTGAGGGCCATTCCCCCACCCCCACAGGTATACTATTTGGCAACCTTACTGGCAAAGCCAAGTTCAGGGGTGCACCGATGAGCGCTACCGCCCGCCCGCAAACAACTGTCGGAATGGCCCTGCCGTGGGTCAACATGATGCTCGATTACACCGACAAGATCGCCGCCGCGATCCCCGATGAGATGCTCGATTGGCGGCCTACCGATCCCAGCGGCAAGTGGTGCTTCAGCCTGGGGGAGATCGCCATGCACTGCGCCGATGGGCGGCGGATGTTCGCCCGCCAATTGTCAGGCGACGCGAGGGAGGACGACTATTGGTCGGAGGGACCAGGGGAGGAGGGCGTCTGGCAGTTTAAGCCCTACGGCTCGAAGCAGGCGATCCTCGATAGCTTGAAGAGTGCGCGCAGCGAGTTGCAGCCGTTCCTCGAACGTCCGGCGAGCTCGATCACCGAGATCACCGAGGGCACGCACAAGGCCTACGAGCAGTGGCTGAAGCAGCTTAAGGAGAAGAACAAAGACACTAGCGAGCTGGAGGCGCGCGGCCCGGCCAACATCGTGCGCGTGCTCATGGCAGCCACAGCGCACGAATCCGGCCATCGCGGCGCGCTGCAGACGCTCCTACGCCAGCACGGGATCAACCCCGCGGCGGAGTAGTCCGCCAGCCCACGCGCGGTGACCCGCCCTAGAGCTTCGGCGTAAGGTGTGCGCCCTCGCCCACGTAAGGGTTCAGCCGCTTCTCCTCGCCGATCGTCGTGCTTTGCCCGTGCCCGGGCCAGACGACCGTGTCGTCGGGAAGGGTGAACAGCTGCTCGCGGATCGAGCGCACCATCGCGTCGTAGTTCGCCCCCGGCACGTCCCAGCGGCCGATGCCGCGGTAGAACAGCGTGTCGCCAACGATGGCGTTGCCGGGGAAGATGAAGGCCACGTGCCCGGGGGTGTGGCCGGGCGTATGCCACACCTCGATGTCCGAGTCGCCTACCCGGATCACCTGGCCGTGGGTGAGTAGGATGGCCGGCGGCGGAGAGGCAACGGCTCCGGTGAATCCCCACTTCTCGGCGATCGGCACCATGTTCTCCAGCAGCGGCATGTCGTCAGGGTGCATGGCCAGAGTCGCGCCGGTGGCTTGGACGAACTTGGCGTTGCCCGCCACGTGGTCGAAGTGGGCATGCGTGATGAGCACGTAGTCCACCGCCAGGCCGCGGTGCTGGACGACGTCCAACGCTTCATCAGAGCCCAGCCCCGGGTCGACGACCGCGCAGCGCTGTGTCTTCTCGCAGGTAAGCAGATAGAGGTTGTTGCCAATCGGACCCAAGACGAAGCTTTCCACTTTCAACATGGCGCGGGATTATACCCCTGCCCCACAGAAGCCCGCCCTCGCTATGCTAGCATCCAGCGCTCTCGGCGGGCGGTAGCGCTCGCGACGGAGCAGAGATAGCGCATGGCAGCAGTCTTTGACATCATCGTGGTTGGAGGCGGCCATGCGGGCTGCGAGGCGGCGCACGCTGCGGCGCGGCTGGGCTTGCGCGTAGCGCTCATCACGATGGAACTAGACGCGATCGCGCGGATGAGCTGCAACCCGAGCGTCGGCGGCCCGGCCAAGGGCCATCTCACGCGCGAGATCGACGCCCTGGGTGGCCTGCAGGGCGTGGTCACTGACGCGACGTACGTCAATCTGCGGATGCTCAACACCGGCAAGGGCGCGAGCGTGCAGGCGCTGCGCGCGCAGAGCGACCGCAACGCCTACAGCTGGGAGATGCGCCGCCGCCTCGAAGCGACGCCGAACCTGGAACTGATCGAGGGAGAGGTGGCGGAGATACTGCTGGCCCGGGCCTCCGCGCCTGCGAACGAAGGCGGGCCGGGAGGCCCACCCCACCAGGAGGCTTGCACAGGCGTGCGCCTCACTGACGGCCGCGAGCTCAACGCGCCGCGGGTGGTGCTATGCCCCGGCACGTTCACCCGCGGCGTCTGCTTCCTCGGCAGCCGCACGCATCGCACCGGGCGCTGGGGCGAGGCCGCCGCGGACGCCCTGGGCGCTGCGCTGGCGGAGCTGGGCCTGCCGCTGAGGCGCCTGAAAACCGGCACCAGCCCGCGCATCCAGCGCGACAGCGTGGACTACACCGCGTGCACGCCCCAGCTCTCCGAGTGGCGCGAGGATGCATTCTGCAACTACGCGCCGTCCATGCTGCCCGCCTGGTTCCTGCCGTGCTGGCACACCGCGACGACGCACGCGACGCGGGCGGTGATCGAGGCACACAGGCACGAGAGCGCGATGTTCAGCGGGGCGATCACCGGCATCGGCCCGCGCTACTGCCCGAGCATCGAGGACAAGATGCACCGCTTCCCCGACGCCGAGCGGCACCCGGTGTTCATCGAGCCCGACGGCCTGGACACGGATATCCTCTATCTACAGGGGCTGTCCACGTCGCTGCCGCTGGAAGTGCAGTTCGCCTTCCTCGCCACCGTGCCAGGGCTGGAGCGGGCCAAGGTGAAGCGCCCGGGCTACGCCGTCGAGTACGACGCGCTCGATCCCCTCGACCTCGCGCCGACGCTGGAGTCAAAGCGCATCGCCGGGCTGTTCTGCGCCGGGCAGTTCAACGGGACGAGCGGGTATGAGGAGGCGGCGGCGCAAGGGCTGGTGGCGGGGGCCAACGCGGCGCTCTCGCTGCTCGGCCGTCAGCCGCTGCCGCTCAGTCGCGACAACAGCTACGTCGGCGTGCTGATCGACGATCTCACGACGCGCGGCGCGCCTGAGCCGTACCGCATGCTCACCGCCCGCGCCGAGCACCGCCTGCTGCTGCGCCACGACAACGCCGCGCTGCGCCTGGGGCCCATCGCCCGCGACTGCGGCCTGCTCACGCCGGAGCAGTCACGTGCACTGGACACGCTCAGGCAGCGGGTGTGGGCGTTGCAGGCGGGAGATCCCCAGCCCAGTTCCGTAGGGGCCGGCCGTGGCCGGCCCATGGGCCGCCGACCGGCGGCCCCTACGAATGGAGAGGCATTCGCCGATCGCCAGGCGCGGCGGCATATCGCCGTCGAGCGCCAGTACGCGGGATACCTCGCACGCGCACGGGCTGAAGTGGACCGGGTGACCGCGCACGAGCACATGCCCATCCCCTCCGGCTTCGACTTTGACGCCATTCACGGGCTGCTGAAATCGACGCGCGAACGACTGGGCCATGTGCGCCCGGCCACCCTCGGCCAGGCGGGGCGCGTGGCCGGGGTGACGCCTGCCGACCTGGCGGCGCTGCTCGTCGCGCTGCGCCGCGCCCAGTAGCTATGGGACGGGGTGGACGGCTTCAGCACCCTGGGCGGCGCCCTGCTTCTTCAACTCCGCCAGCAGCACCTCCACCGCCTTCGCCAGCTGCGCATCCTTGCCCGCGGCCAGCTCGTCGGGCGTGACGTCGACGTAGACGTCCGGCTTAGTGCCGCCTTTCTCCAGGTTGCGCCCGTTGATATCCCACCAGCCTTCCAGCGGCAGGCGGACCCACGTTCCGTCAACAAGCGTGAACCCGCCCGTGCCGATCACCGCTCCGGCGGTGTCGATGCCGATGATCGGCCCCAGGTTCAGCGCTCGCCAGCCGGCGGGGAAGATCTCCGAGTCGCTGCCGCAGCGCGCGTTGATCACCAGCGCCTTGGGCTTGAGGAACGCCCGCGCCGGCTGGAGCACCGGGACGGCGTCGCGCTTCCCGGCGAAGCCGAAGGGGTTCTTGTCGAGCAGGTTGAACAGATCCTCGTGGATGAACCCGCCCGGGTTGAACCGCACGTCGACGATCAGCGCGTCCTTGTCGAACACCTCGCTGTAGAACTCGCGCTGGAACTTGTCCAGCTCGCGGTGGCTCATGCTGCGGATGTGGACGTAGCCGATGCGCCCGCCGGAGAGCCCACTGACCATGTGCTCGTTGTCCAGCTCCCATTCGCGGTAGAGCAGCTCCTGGTAGTCGCCGTAGGGGATCGGCTTGAGCACGACCTTGCGATTCTCCCCACCGGCAGCGGGATCACGGGGGGCGAAGGTGAGCGTAGTCGGTACGCCCTGGCGGTCGTCGATCAGCGGCAGGTAGGCCAGACCCTTGCCCACCGCCTGGCCTTCAATCTGCAGCAGCACGTCCCCCACCTTCACGTCCACGCCCGGCTGGTCGGCAGGCCCGCGGTAGGTGATGTGCGCCACGCGCAGGCCCGGGCCAGCGAAGGCCGGGTCGAATTCGAGGCCGAGGTGGCAGGTCGTCTTGCCATTCGTGGTGAAGCTGTTCTCCGCCATGCCGATGCCTAGGTGGCTGGCGTTGAGCTCGCCGAGTACTTCGGAGAAGACGAGCCCGAACTCTTCGGGCGTGCCGATGCGGTCGATCAGCGGCGCGTACTTCGCGTACACGCCATGCCAGTCAGAGCCGTGCATCGCCGGGTCGTAGAACTGCTCCTTCAGCGTGCGCCAGCCCTCGCGGTACATTTGGCGCCAGCGCTCACGCATGTCCAGCGTGAACTCGCCCTTGAGGTCCACGGTTTCGATGCCCTGGTTCTTCCCCTTGCTGAACTTCATGTAGCGCACGGTTCCACCGTCACGGTAGAAGATCCGCTTGCCCTCGGCGGGGAACGTGGGCGACGCCCAGCCTCCGCCCTGGATGCGGTTGGCCTCGCCGCCCTCGGCCTTCACCGACCAGATCTGCATGCCCGTGCCGTCGGGATTGCACTCGTAGACCACCCACTTCCCGTCATCGCTGATCACGGCATTGCCCACACCGCGCTGGTTGGTCACCCGCCGGGCGCGCAGATGGATGTCCTTGAAGTCGATGTCAACCTTGACCGGCTTCTTGGCGCCGCTCTCCTTCTCCTTCTTGGCGGGCCCGCCGCCAGGCTCTCCCGACTTGTCCTCCTTGTCGTTGCCCTCTTGATCCGGCCCGGCTTCGTCGCCCTCACCGGCGCCGGTCGCCTCCTCTTCGCCCTTCCCTTCCTCCTTGCCCTTCGCCCCCGGTTCGTCCTCCGGGAACAGGAACTGCGTGTCGTACTTCTCCGCTTCGGGCACAAGGTCGACCACGTAGATTCCGCCATCATCGCGCGCGGAGCGGAAGATCAGGCGCTTGCCGTCCGCGCTCCACAACGGCGCGCCGTCCCACTCGGGATGGCGCGTGATGTTCACCGGCTTCTCCTTGCCCGCGCTGTCACGGATGTACACCTCGTTGGACCAGTCGTTCAGCTCGTCCATATAGGCCACCCAGCGCCCATCAGGGCTGACGCTGAACCCCAGGTGCTCAAAGCCGCCGCGGAAGCGCCCCTCGGCCACCGTGTTCGTCTCGCCGCTGCGCATATCGGTGCGCGTCAACTGCCGGTTGCCGCTGTAGTAGAACAGCACATCCGGGTCGGCGGGGTCGAACTGCGGCGATAGGTCGTCCACGTCGTTGTGCGTGATCTGCTTGGTGCTCATATCCGCCAGGTCGATCACGAACACCTCGTAGTCGCCGTCGGCGTCGCTGCTGTAGGCGAGGTGCCGGTTGTCGCTAGCGAAGGCGGGCATGCGCTCGCGGGCGCCGTCAGTGGCAGTGAGGCGCCAGCCGCGGGCGAGGTCCTGGTCGGGCTTCTTCTCCTCATCGTAGGACTTGGGGTCCTTGTTCGCCCAGAGATCTCCTTGATAGACAACAACGATGTACTTGCCGTTGGGCGAGACGGCGTACTCGTCGGCACCGTTGTTGAAGCTACGCTTGGACACCAGGTTGTCCTTGCTCTCCGTGGCGAGCGTGACGGCCAGGCGCTGGGGCGAGCCGCCGCCCGTGGGCACCGTGTACAGCGCCCCGTTCCATTCGTATGCGATCGCCTGCCCGCCCGGCGCGATTGACGGGAACTGCACGCCGTCGGTGTCGTAGTGCGTGAGCTGCCGGCGCTTGCCACCGTTTAGATCGAGCGCGTAGATGTTCGCCGTGCCGTCCTCATCGGTCATGTAGTAGCAGGTCCAGCCGTCGCTTCCCAGCATCGGCCACTCGTCCATGCCGTTGTACGACGTGACCTGCGCATGGTGCCCGTCGGGGTAGATGCGCCACAGGTCGTACTGCGCCGCGCCGTGGTATCCCTGGCGCCACCAGTTGCCCGTGCCGCGCGCGTAGAGCCAGCCGCCGTCAGGCAGCCTGGACCCGTCGTGGGCGTTGTAGTGGTCCAGGCGCGTGATCTGCTGGGGCGGCACTGAGCCGTCTGCAGGCACAACATACAGATCGCTTGACCACAGCCCGCGCTGGCTGCTGAAGACGATCGCCTTGCCGTCAGGCGTCCAGCCGCACAGCATGTCGCCGCCGCTGAAGCTGGTGATCTGCCGCGCCGCGCCCCCGCCGGCGGGCATCACCCACACCTCCTGCGCCCCGCTGCGGTCGGAGACGAACGCGATCTCGCTGCCGTCCGGCGAGTACCGCGGGTAGTAGTCCCACGCCAGGTGGTCGGTGAGGCGCCGGGCGCTCTGCGAGCCGTCAACGGGCGCAGACCAGATGTCTCCCCAGTACTCGAAGGCGACGGTCTTGCCGTCGGGTGAGAGCGCCGGATAGCGCGCGCCGATCAGCCCCTCCTCCCCGGCTGAGGCGGCAGTCAGCAGGCAGCAGACGGCGGTCAACGCGAGCAGGCAGGCACTGCGCAGCATCACATCCTCCGCGAGTGAGATGCGAGTTCAGGTGGGCGTAGATGGTAGCACCCGTGCGGTGCGACGGCTCAGGCGCTGAAGTAGTCGTAGCACACGAGGTGGATGAGGCGCGCCTTACCCGATTCATCGATCCTGAAGTACAGCTCCAGGGGCCCGCCTTCACCCACATACACGACCGCCGCGGCGACCTCCAACTCTCCTGGACTCAGCACGACGGCCTCGGGCGCATCCTGCGTCCAGACCTGGTAGCCCTCGTAGTAGCGGCGCAACCTGGCGCATGCTTCAGCCCCATTCAGCAGGTAGACCTGCGGTGGAGGAATTCGCCCCGCGGCATAGTCCTCCTCGCGCGGCGCTGGGGGAACGCCCCGCACAAAGTCTGGGAGATGCGCGAGCAGCCCAGCCGCACGATCCTTGGCGTACGGGCACAGCGCGGATAGCCGCTGCCCGCCGACCCAGGTAGGGCCTACCACAAGTGCAGCGCCCGGTTGGTGCCAGACGCGGCATCCTTCAGGACCGAGCCGATCCGCTGCTGCGGGCTGGTCGAGAGCCATCGCCGCAGCTACTGCCGCTGCGGCAAGCAGGGATGCGGTGCCCGTCGCTTCATCAACGGCTTTCTGCCCGCCTGCGGCACCCCCCGCCAGGCCTACTACGCACGCGGCAGCCAAGGCTAGTGGAAGTCGCATCATTGTGGGCTCCCAGGCCTCATCACGTCTTGGGCCCGGAAGGCTGCGCCTTGCCCTCGTCCTTGCCGCTGGGCTCGCCGCCCGCAGGCTGGTACTTGTTCCACAGCGCTTCGAGGTCGGCGAGCTTGCTCAGCTTCGCGTATACGCCGTCGAAGTCGGTCACCTTCGCATTCAGCGCGTCCACGTCCAGCACGTAGGCGCCGTCCTGCGTGCTCAGCACGTCGCGCCACAGCTCGGAGAGCGCCTGGTACTGCTTGATCGCGCCCTCCCCCGCACTGCCCTTCCCTTTCGCGTCGAACAGCACGAGCGCGGCGCTGCGCTTGAGCTGGAACATGCTCGCCAGCCGCACCGACTCGTCCAGGCGCAGCGCCAGGTAGCGCGCCGAGGCGTAGGCGATGCCGGACTGCAGCGCGCCAGCGAGCTGCGACTCGCAGAGATTGCGCTCGGCCACGGAGACCATCAGCAACCCGTCGGCGCAGAGCTTGAGCTTGTCCCAGTCGCGCTGCGTGAAGGCGCAGTCCGCTAGGCGGTCCCAGAGGTACGCCGCCTCGCGGTAGACGCGGTAATCGGCGGAGTCCTTGGGCGCGGTGCGGAACTGGTCGATGGCGGTCTCGAAGCCCTGCCGCGCAGTCTTGTAGTCGCCACGCTGGAACGCCTGCTCAGCCGCGCCGGCGTCCACCACCGATGCGGCGGCAGCCATCGGCGCCAGGCACGCCAGCGCCAACAGGACTACCATGAGCGTGATAGTTCGCATGCAGGCTCGCAGTATAGCAGCACAGGCCGGCATGCCGCTGCGGCGCAACACCTCCGTGCTGAGCCGCTATGCGTGTTCGAGGCAGGCCTGGAGGTCCCGGAGCAGGTCCTCAGGGTCTTCAATGCCCACGCTCAGCCGCACCCCACCGGGCTCGATTCCCACCCGCACCTGCTCCTCCGGTGGCAGCGCGCTGTGGGTCATCGACCGCGGGCTCTCGATGAGCGTCTTGATCTGCCCGAGGCTCACCGCCAGCGTCATGCAGTAGCTGTGGTCAGCGGCGTAGTCGCAGAACGCCTCGGCGCGCGCGCTGCTTCCCGGCTCCTCGCGCAACGTGAGATACACCATACTGCCCGGCATGAACCGCCCGTCGTAGCCGCGCATCTGCCGCCGCGCAACGGCGTGGTGCGGGTCGCTCTCCAGGCCGGGATAGCGCACCTTGGCCACCAGCGGCTGCTCGCGCAGGAAGTGCGCGATGCGCGTCGCGCTGTCCTGCATCTTCGCCATGCGCACGGGGAGCGTGGGCAACCCGTAGACGAGCGGCGGCCAGGCGGCCTTCGGCGAGAGCGCCGCGCCGAAGTCCTTGCGATAGAGCAGCAGCTTCGGGCGCAGGGGACAGGGCGCGACGACCATGCCCCCCATGTCCGTGCCGAACCCGCCGATGCCCTTCGTCAGCGAATGCACCACGATGTCGATGCCGTGTTCGAGAGGCCGCTGGCAGACGGGGGTGGCGAAAGTGTTGTCGCACACGCTGTAGATGCGCTCATCTGCACCGCGGCCAGCGTTCGCCGTGCGCACTACCTCAGCAACGCCGGCGAGGTCGATGATGTCCAGCGTGGGGTTGACCGGGCTCTCCAGGTAGACCGCGCGCGTGGAGGGGCGGATGGCGCGCTCGATGCTGCCCAGGTCGGTCATGTCCACGAAGCTGACGTCCACCCCCAGCCGCGGGTACCAGTTGCGCAGCAGGCTCGCCGTGCAGCCGTAGAGGCACTGATGCGCCACGGCGTGATCGCCGCTGCGCGCAATCACGCCCAGCGCGGCGCTGATCGCCGCCATGCCGGTGGTGAAGCTCACCGCGCACTCGCCGCCCTCCGCCTCGCACAGGCGGTCTTCGAGCATCTCGCTGGTGGGCTCGTGGAGGCGGTCGTAGATGAGGATTTCGTGCTCGCGCTCGGTCTGCGTGCCGAACTGCGTGAAGCCCTGGGCGCCGCGCCCGGCGCTGTCCAGGCGGTAGGTCGCGCTGGAGCTGATCGGCGGCACGACGTGGTGGCTGTAATCCCAGTGCGGGCTGATCGCGTCGCCGTGGATCAGCCGGCTGTGCATGTGGTAGGGCTTCTGCCCTGCCACGTCGCCCTCCCCAGCACCCTCGTCCTCGCCCGATTCCGGGCGGCGCATGCCATCGGGGTCCTTGTCGGCGGAGTCGGTCATGCTGGCACCTTCCCATACGCGCCAGTGCGAAGACGGGCGCGGCTACATCATAGCAAGCGGCGGCCCGCGGCGTGAGCGGCGGCAGGAGCGATCGCGCTCGCTCGGAAGCAGGGCAGACGCGCGGCAGGCGCTGGTACAATCTGCCCAGATGCGGTGGCTGAGACGACACCGGGGATGGCTGCTCGCGGGCGCGGCTCTTCTGGTTGTTGCGGCGGCGGGCACAGGAGTACTGCTGCTTCGAGCGGCGTCCAACAATGCGCCGAAGCTGCTCTGGAAGGCGACGCTCATCCCGGGAGGCGTGGGATCCGCGAGCGTCCCGCCGCCCAATCTCACGCTCTATGGCGATGATGCTCTGTTGGGATCGGGCATCGACTTCGATCCCGTCATCTATGGATTCGATGGCAAGGTCAGATGGAAGTTCGCCACGCCGCATCCCGGCCATGTCATGTACGCGGCCACCTCGACCGACGGCAGGATCTATGTCGGGACGAGCAAGAACCAAGTCTACGCCTTCAATCCGCAGGGCAGGCTGAGCTGGGTCTTCCCGGCGACCGGCACGAAGCTGTGGTGCTGCTGCCCGGCGGTCGGTCCGGACGGCACCGTGTACGTGACGGCTTCCGACGGCGTGCTCTACGCGGTCACTCCGGAAGGCAAGCAGAAGTGGCGCGTGGAGATTCAGGGCCTCAGCGGACGCCGCCCGCCCGTGGTCGCCGCCAACGGCACGGTCTATGCCTCGTCGCGGCACCAGGAGCTGATCGCAATCAGTCCTGACGGCAAGGAGAAGTGGCGGACCCCTCCGGATGCAATGGGGTTTGATCCGCTCTTTGTCGGAGATCTCCTGATCTGCAACTGCGGGTACTCCGGTCTAGTGAACGCATTCACCAAAGACGGCACACTTGCCTGGAAGTACGACGCACAAGCGGATCTCAACGGGGAGGATGTCGTCGGCCCCGAGGGCATGGTATACGTGCTGGCGGAAAGCAGACTGCTGCGCGGAAGCAACAAGGGGCAGCTCTGCCCGCCCAGTAAGCTACTCGCGATCGGCACGGACGGCAAGTTGCGCTGGAAGTACACCACTATTAGCGGCGATCCTTTCACACATCTAGGAGCGACATCAGACGGCAGAATCGTCCTGTTCGAGCCTACGCTGCCGCAAGGTGGCCTGCTCTCGCTGAGCTCGTTGATGCAGGATTTCACCTATCGCCTGGCCGGTCACTTCTTCGCTGGGCTGGTGGTGCTGAACGGACACGGAGCTGTCGAGCGCCGCTACGAAATACCAATCCTCTTCACGATGGCTGCGCCAATCACGCTGCCGGGGAACAAGATGCTGTTCCTCGGTGAGGACGGCGTGCTGTACTGCTATCAGCTCTAGCCGGCGCTAGGCCTGTTCCGCTTCCGCCGGGCCGTTCGCCTCCGCCTCGTCGTCCACGCCGCGATGATTCGCGCAGTCCGGGTTGGAGCAGTAGCGCCGCCAGACGTCGCTGCCGCGCAGCTTCTGCTCCGCCAGGAACCAGCCGCACTTGGCGCAGCGTTCGAGCAGCGGCTTGCCCCAGAGCACGAAGTCGCACTTAGGCGTGTCCATGCCGTCGTTGTGCTCGCACACCAGGATCGCCCGCCGGTTGGGCAGCACGCGCTTGCTGAGCGCGCCGCCGCACTTCGGGCACTCCGTCTGCAGCTCGCTGGTGTAGTCGCACTTCGGATAGGCGCTGCAGCCGACGAACTTCGTCCCCCAACGCGAGACCTTCACCGCCAGCTTCGCGCCGCACTTCGGGCAGGGGCGGTCGAGTTGCTGGCCCGCCTCGCTCACCGGGCGGTCGATCACGTTGCCCCGCTCGTCCACGTTCTTGATGTTGCTGCACGCTGGGTAAGCCGAGCAGGAGAGGAAGCGGCCGAACTTGCCGTGACGCAGCAGCATCGGCGCACCGCACTTCTCGCAGAGGATGTCCGTTTCGGCGGGCTTGGCCTTGAAGTAGCGCTTCTCGCCAGCGGCCCGCTCCAGCTGCTGGCGGAACGGCCCGTAGAACTCCTTAAGCAGCTCGCGCCAGTCCTGCCGTCCCTCCTCGACGCGGTCGAGCTTCTCCTCCATCTCGCGGGTGAAGCCGACGTCGACGATGTCCGGGAAGTAGTGCTTGAGCATCTCGGTGGTGACGAAGCCCCACTCCGTCGGCTCGAAGCGCTTCTGGCTGCGCACGACATAGCCGCGGTGGATGATCGTGTCGATGATCGGCACGTAGGTGCTGGGGCGGCCGATGCCGTTGTCCTCCAGCGCCTTGATCAGCGTGGCGTCGGAATAGCGCGAGGGAGGCTTGGTAAAGTGCTGCTCGGCTTGCACGTCCTCGAGGGCGAGCGGCGCGCCCTGGTCTACCTCCGGCAGCGGCTGCGTACTGTCGCCTGCCACGCGTTCTTCGCCATACACGGCGAGAAACCCGCGGAAGAGCGTCTCGGTGTGCGTGGCGCGGAAGTCGTAGGGCTCACTGAGCACGAGCAGCGTCGTCGTCTTGAACTGCGCCGGAAGCATCTGGCTCGCCATGAACCGCTCATACACCATCTTGTAGAGCTGATACTGGTCGCCCTTGAGATGCTGGCGCACGCTCCCCGGATCGCGGTCGATGCTTGTCGGCCGGATCGCTTCATGCGCCTCCTGGGCCCCCGCCCTGCTCGGATATGTGTTCGGGCTTGAGGGCAGGTAGTCACGTCCGAACCGACGCTCGATCTCCCCCCTCACTGCTTTGATGGCCTCGGGCGCAACGCGGGTGCTGTCCGTGCGCATGTAGGTGATCAGCCCCTCCGGCCCGCTGCCCAAGTCAACACCTTCGTAGAGCTGCTGCGCCGCGGTCATCGTGCGCTTGCCGGTCCAGCCCAGGCGCCGGGCGGCGTCCTGCTGCAGCGTGCTGGTGGTGAACGGCGGCTGCGGCTTGCGCATGTGCTGGCGGGTCGTTCTTTCCCCGGCAGTGAAGGTCTGGCGGCGGATGTCGGCCAGCAGCTCCTCGGCTTCCTCCTGGCTGGTGATCATGCGCAGGTTGTTGCCGCCGTCCTCCTCCTCGCGGCGCTGTTCGTCCCCCGGATACGTCACGCGCTGGTCGCCAATTCGCACCAGTGTGGCAAGGAACGACTGGTCCGCAGGGGTGGAGAACTGGCCGGTGATGGACCAGTACTCAACGGGCACGAAGGCGCGGATCCCCTCTTCGCGCTCGCAGATCAGCCGCACCGCCACGCTCTGCACGCGTCCGGCGCTTAAGCCGGGGCGGATCTTGCGCCACATCAGCGGGCTGATCTGGTAGCCCACCAGGCGGTCCAGCACGCGCCGCGCCTGCTGGGCGTTGACGCGGTCCAGGTTGATCTCGCGCGGGTGCTTGAGCGCCTCCTTGACCGCGCGGCTCGTGATCTCGTGGAACTCCACGCGCTTCACCGGGCACTTGATGATCTCGGCAACGTGCCAGGCGATCGCCTCACCTTCGCGATCCGGGTCGGGTGCGAGGTAGACCTCGGAGGCCTCCTTGACGGCATCCTTGAGCTGCTTGATCGTCTTCGCCTTCCCCTGGATCACCTGGTAGTCCGGGGCGAATTCATTGTCGATGTCAACGCCCAGGCTGCTCTTGGGCAGGTCGCGCACGTGGCCGATGGTGGACACGACCAGATACTCGCCGCCGAGGTAGCGGCTGATGGTCCGTGCCTTCGTCGGCGACTCAACGATCAGCGTCTTCTTGGCCATTCGTCATCCACAGGGAATCGTTCGGTTGCATACCCGGCTACAGGCGGACATAGTACCCGCCGCTTGCGGAGGAGATTAAACCCTTGATCTCCAGCAGCGTCAAGTGCGCGATGCAATCGCTCGTGGTTATACCCAGCTTGCGCACGACATCGTTGACATGCGTGCCTTCGTAGGACAGCGCTTCCAGCACGCGATGCTCCGTCTCGGACAAATCAAGCCCGGCGCCCAGGCTGGCCGCTATGTCGCTGCCCGCGGGGAACTCATAGGACCCCGCCGTCGCCGCCTCAATCGTCCGGGGAAGCTGGCCCTGGGCGATGCGTTCCTTCCGCAGCGCCGCGCGATTCGTGCCGAATTCGGCAAGGATGTCGTCGACGCTCTCCGTCAGCTTGGCCTGACCTGTCTTTATCAGGTTGTGGGTGCCGGCGCAGTAGGGGCTGCGCAGCGGCCCGGGCAGGGCGAACACCTCACGCCCCTGCTCGTTGGCCAGCCGCGCGGTGATCAGCGCGCCGCTGCCCATCCCGGCCTCGACCACCACCACGCCGCGGGCCAGCCCGCTGATGATGCGGTTGCGCTGCGGGAAGTGCTCGGCCAGCGGCTCCACTCCCAGGGGGTACTCGGTGATTACCAGGCCGCGCTCGACGATCCTCTCGTAGAGCTGGTGGTGCTGAGGCGGGTAGATCACGTCGATGCCGCAGCCGAGCACGGCGACCGTCGGCCCCGGCGCACTGAGCGCTCCCTCGTGCGCCATGCCGTCGATGCCCAGCGCCATGCCCGAGACGACGGGGATGCCCAGCTCGGCCAGCTCGCGGCCGAACTGCGCCGCCAGCTCACGCCCGCGCTCGCTGCACTTGCGGCTGCCGACGACTGCTATGCCGTGGTGGAGCATCTGCTGCACGTCGCCGCGGCAGAACAATCCTAGCGGCGCGTCGGGCAGCCGCGCAAGAAGCTCCGGGTACGCAGCGTCGCCCCAGCCAATGTAGTGGATGCCCTGCGCGGCGAGCTTGGCCAGATCCTCTGCGGGGTCGCATCCGCGGCGCGCCTCGATGAGACGATGCAGCCTCTCGCCCCGCAGCGGCGCCTGCCGGAGCTCAGTCTCATCCGCGTCCAGCAGCGCCTCGAGGCTGCCCAGATGCGTCACCAGCGCGTCGTGGTGCTGCGGCTCAAAGTTGCGCGCCACCGCGAGTAGATACAGCGCCTGCCTGCGTCGGTCCCCTTGGTCCACGGCGCCATGATAGCGCAAGGGCCTGAGAGCATGCCGCGGATGATCCGCTAGACTAACCATGTGATCAGCCCCGCCATGAACGCCCTCTACAGAGCGGACAACCTGGATGTCCTGCGGCAGTCGATCGCCGAGGCGAGCATCGACCTCGCCTACCTCGATCCGCCGTTCAACACCAATCAGCGTTTCGCGGCCCGCTTCAAGCACTCGCAGGGCGGCTGGGCCGACGGCCCGGTGGCGGCCTACGCCGACGCTTGGCGCTGGAACGACGAGGCCGCCGCGGCGTTCAAGGACATGCTCGCCCACGGGCCATGGGACGTGCGCCGGACGCTCAGCGCCTTCCGCGAGATGCTGGGAGAGGGCGACATGCTCGCCTACCTGGCGATGATCGCAGTGCGGCTCGTCGGGCTTAGGCGCGTGCTCAAGCCTGCGGGCAGCGTGTATCTGCACTGCGACCAGAGCGCGTCGCATCCGCTGAAGCTGCTCATGGACAGCGTGTTCGGTGCATCCAACTTCCAGAACGAGATCGTCTGGGCCTACCGCACGGGCGGCGCAAGCAAGCGCCGCTGGGCGCGCAAGCACGACGTGCTGCTGTTCTACTCGCGCACGCCGCGGTTCGCCTTCGACCCGCAGCGGGAGCGCGTGTACTACGAGAAACCGTTCTTCAGCAGCGCCAAGGACAATGCGGGGCGACACTACGCTGACGTGTACGTGCGCGACGTGTGGGACATCCCGGCGGTGATCAACGTCGCCGCCGAGCGCCTGGGCTACCCGACGCAGAAGCCCGAGGCGCTGCTCAGCCGCATCATCCAAGCCAGCAGCAGCGAGGGCGGCGTGGTGCTCGATCCGTTCTGCGGCTGCGGCACCACGCTCGCCATGGCCCAGCGCCTCGGCCGGCGCTGGATCGGCATCGACAGCTCCTACCTCGCCACGGCGCTCACCAAGCAACGCCTGCGCGAGGACTTCTGCCTGCTGCCGGGCCGCGACTACAGCCTCCACGGCGAGCCACGCACGGTGGCGCAAGCCCTGCGCCTGCAGGCTGCCGACCCGCGCCAGTTCCGCCACTTCGCGCTGGGGCTGCTCGGCGCGCGTCCCGTCGAGCCGCCGCCGGGAGCAGAGGCAGCCTTCGATGGCCGCGTGGCGTGGCGGGAGAAAAGTGAAAGCGGGAAGATGGAGCACGCGCTGGTTTCCATCGCTGACCCTAAGACGGCGCGCGCGAAGCTCAGGGAACTCAGGCGCGCACTTGCCCAGGAAGGCGCCTCGGCGGGCGTGCTGCTGCTAACCTCGCCGCTGCCTCCCGGCGCCAGCGCCTTGCCCGGCGTCAGCGCGGAGGCGGGGAGGAAGCAGCGTTTTCGCGTGAGGCTTGTCGCCCTGGCCGATCTGCTCAGGCGCTCCTGATCGCCGCTGGCAGCCCGGCAAGGGTACAATAATGGCGTCAACTCCCAAGGTGTCATGGAGCCGGCCATGCGTCGTTCACTCGCGTTTCTCGTCCTGCTCGCGCTCACCATCGCCGCCGCCAGCTGCGGTGGGAAGCAGGCCTTCGAGCCGCTCAAGTCCGGGCCCGCCGGGTCCCCGCCCACGTCCGCGCTGCCGCTGCTCTCGCAGCTCCCGAACGTGCAGCAGCCGCACCGCCAGGTCTCCGCGGCCACCTATGAGCTGCTCGCGGTTGCGCCCGTGATGGCGTCGGGCAACGGCAGCGCGACTTACACCGCCGGGCAGATCGCGCTTGACCCGTCGCTGAACGGCGGCCTCGCCTGGGCCATCTTCGCCCTCGACGGCTTCCCCGACACCACCACGGTCATCCCCACGCTCGTCGAGCCCGTGCACGACAACTCCTGCTGGCTCGGACTGAGCGACTACCAGAAACAGGCCTGGCAGCTCCTGGACTTCGTCAATCCCGGCGCCATGCCCATCACCGGCGGCGGGCGGCTGATCCGGCCCAGCCTCATCCTCAGCCCCGCCACCTTCGTTGCCCTCATCGCCTCGGACCAGGCGGTCACCGCGACCAGCCTCAAGCTGACGCTCAGCGCGGACCTGCCGGGCAGCCCCGTGCCGCACCTAAGCATCCTTTCGCAGGTCGTGGCGGGCATGCAGGCCGACTTCAACGCCGCGACGAGCGACCCCGGCAACGGCTTGATCACGAAGATCACCTACGACTTCGGCGACGGCACTACGCCCGACGAGGAGACCGACCCCGTGGCGGAGGTGCACCACACCTACAGCGCCGCCGGCCCGGTGCAGTTCACGCTGACGATCCTCAACGACCAGGGGCGCACCGGCACGGAGATCACGCCGCTGACGGTGGCCGACCCGATGCGGGAGATCCTGCTGGTGTGCAACAGCAGCATCCTGGAGAGCGTGGACCTGGCGGCGTACTACGCCTCGCCGCGCACCGGCCGCGCCGTGGACCCCGCCTACGTGCTCAGCCTGCCGCTGGGGGCGAGTGTCGGCGAGACAGTCGACCGCAGCACATACGACGGCACCATTCGGGACCCGATCAAGGCGTTCATCAATGCCAATCCCTCAACGGTCAAAGCTACGATCAAGTACATCCTGCTGTGCAAGGGGGTGCCGCATAGGATTCAGGGCGACGACTCCGCGGTGGACAGTGAGTTGTGCCTTCTCTACTCAGACCTCGGCGGGCCTGGCAACGGTGGATACCCTTACACCGACTTCCTCATCAACGACCCAAAGGGGTTCGTTGAGTACTTGCCCCCACCCAACACCCACAAGGGGACGGGTTTCTACTGCGCGGACGACAAGCAGTTCCAGCCTAACGCCTTCCAGGTGTGCTACGACCCCACCTGGAACCAGCCAGACAGTGGTGACGAGGTTCCATACGATCTCAACTACCTGGTCGGCAGGCTTGACGCTTATACGTATGGTGAAGCCAAGCTGATTGTCGATCGTGCCCTCGCCGCCGATACGACTGGTACAGGCTGGATCATCTTTGATAGCGGACCCGGGACGTATGGACAGGAAAGCGACACGATGGTCGACCCCGTGTGGGGATACTCCACGGACGTGAACTCAGGATATGAGTTGCTCCACAATGCGGGTTTCAATGTGTATCCCGATGTAACGACTGACCTCATAGTCCGGGGGTATGCCGGCCTGCCCGCCGGAGCAGCGGATGCCGTGCTCGGCTACTGCAGTTGGGGCGTGCACGGCGGGTTCGGGCAGCTCTACATCCTCAAGGACCTGCAGTTCACCTACCTCCCCGGCGCGTGCTTCTCGAGCTACGAGAGCTTCAATGCTACGACGTTCACCTGTTCCAATCCCGACGATCCGTCTGTGGGCCACCCAGGCCAGGGACTCATCGCCGACTTCTTTCACATGGGTGGGACGGTGGCGATCGGCAACGCCTGGGAGCCGTACACGATCGGCTGCGCGGACGAGCGCTGGGTGTTCGACCGCTACATCCACCACGGCGACCGCTGGATCGAGGCCGCGTACAAGGGCTTGCGCCTGATGTCGTGGATGGAGGTCGTCGTCGGCGACCCGCTCTGCCGCGTGAAGCCGTAGGGTAGGTAGGCGGCACTTCAGTGCCGCCGGGGAAGCGGCGGAGATGAATCCCCGCCTACCGACATCATGCGGCGGGGCTAAAGCCCCGCCTACCAGGATACGTCGCGGGGCGCGCCCGGCCTACAATAGCGCCATGGACGAATGGTCCGAGCTGGGAAGCCGCGTGGTTGAGCTCGCCGGGAAGCTGGTCGCCATCCCTTCCGTCGTTGACACTGACGGCGAGGCGGAGGCAGCGGACTTCCTCGCCGCCTACCTGCGCGAGGCGGCGGCGGACCTGCCCCACGTCAGCGTACACACCGTGGACGTGCCCAAGCCCACCGCCTGCCGCAGCGTATGGGCGCACGCGATGCCGCCCACCGAGACGCGCGCGGCGTTCATCCTCCTCGGCCACTTCGACACGGTGGGCCTGGAGCCCTACGCCGCGCTGCGCGATATCGCCTGCGACAGCGCCGCGCTGAAGGCGCACTACGCCTCTGCGGAGGCCAAGGGTGCTGCCTCGCCTGAGCTGGCGGCGGCCGCAGCTTCGCCGGACTGGGCCTTCGGGCGCGGGTGGCTGGACATGAAGGGCGGCGTGGCGGCGATCACCGAGGTGTTCCTGCGCGAGGCGCACTGCCGCGAGTTGCCCGCGCACCTGCTGCTGCTGCTCACCGCGGACGAGGAGTCCGCAAGCCGCGGGCTACGCGCCCTGCTGCCGGAGCTCGCCAAGCTGAAACGCGAGCTCGGTTTGCGGCTCAAGTACGTCGTGAACGCCGACTACACCGCGCCGCTGTCTCCCAATGACACCAGTCACTACCTCTACACGGGGACGGTCGGCAAGCTGCTGGTGGGCTTAAGCATCTTCGGCCGCCCGACGCACGTGGGCGAGCCCTTCGGCGGGCTGAACGCCGCGGCGCTGGCGGGCTTCCTCGCCGGCGAACTGGAGCACGACCGCAAGCTCCTGTGCGGCGCGGGCGGCGAATGGCTGCCGCCGCCGACGGTCCTGCACGTGGCGGACCGCCGCGAGCGCTACGACGTGATGACGCCGGAGCACGCCAGCCTGTACTTCAACGTCTTTCACGTCGGCGAGCCGCCAGCCAAGCTTTGGCGCGGCGTGGTGGAGGAGGTGCGGCGGCTGACGCGCCGCTTCGACCGTGCGCTGCGCCTGCGCTACAACCGCTTCAGCGCCCGCGCTAACCTGACGCCGCCGCGCTATGACAGCCGCGCCGAGGTCATCTCGTACTCGACGCTGCTGTCCCGCGCCGCCAAGCACGCCGGCACGCCGCCTGTCGAGCTTCAGGCAAGCATCGTGGCGGAGTTGCAGCGCGAGCCGATGGACGACCGCGAGTGCGCGCTTGCCGCCGTCCGCCGCCTGCACGAGATGCTGCCCCCGGGGCGGCCGATGGCCGTCGTCTCGCTGCTGCCGCCCTTCTACCCGGCGTGGGTGATGCCCAAGGCCAGCCCCGCCGCGGCTGCGCTGCAAGAGGTCTGCGCGGATGGCGGGCTGAAGCTGCGGCGCGTCTATCCGTACATCGCGGACATGAGCTACTTCGCGTTCAGGCGCCAGTCCGCTACGTTCGCCGCGGAGAGCCCGCTGTGGCTCAGCAAGGATGAGCTGGCGCTGCTGGCGGAGGTCGCGGCGCCGGTGCTCAACCTCGGGCCATGGGGAGTGGGCGCGCACAGCTACGAGGAGCGCGTCTACCTGCCCTACCTGCGCGACGCCCTGCCGCGGCTGCTGAGCAGCACCCTGCACCGCCTGTCGCGCATCGTCTAGGCGGGCGATTTCGTGAATGCGCCGCGCCTTCCCGCAGCCTATGCGGGCTGGTCGCCACCTTCGTGGGGCGGTTCGGGAGTGCCGCCGCCGGCCACTTCACGGGCCTGCTCGAAGCCGGCACGCACTGCATGCCCCAGGCGCTGCGCCGTCTCGCCGAGGTGCTCCTTGGCCTCGGAGATCTTCTCGCCCACGCGGCCACCGATATCGCTGGCACGGTGCCGGCCAGTCTCATAGGCCTGGCGCGCACGCTCGCGGCCCCGCTCGTAGGCCTCGCGGCTCAAGTCCTTCACCTTGTCGTAGTAGTCGCGCCCGGTCTCGGCGATATCCGCGCGCAGCTCGCGCCCCGCCTTGGGCGCCATGAGCAACCCAATCACCGTGCCGACGAGCGTGCCCAGGCCGAACCCGGCGATGAGCATTGCCAAGCCCCGTCCATCGTCGTTGCGCTCACTCATTTCACGCCTCCTCTACCAACTGGCTGTAATTATATCCTCACGCCCGCAGGCCCGTCGCTCACTGCGCCCACGGCTAAATCCGGCATGCAGCCTGAACGCCGCCTTCGCCACAGCGTCACCAAATATGGACCGGCGCGGCGGGGGAGAACACAATACCCGCCAGGGCGGTCAAACAACCTGGAAGCGCGGTATTCTATAGATGTGGTGAATGCCATGAGAACAACCCTGATTCTTCTGGCGATGCTCCTGCTCAGCACGCCCGCACTCGCCAAGTCCAACGTGAGCGTCAGAGTCGACGCCGGGCGCTCCAGTTGGAACAGCGACTGGAGCTGGCAGATGTACTGGGGCGACCCGGTGCTCTACGGCGACGTGGCGTACTGGAATGACGGCCTGGGCCTGTACAGGGGCGATAGGGCCAGCGGCCCTCCGTTCCGAGGCGACCGCAGCTTCGGCTCGCACCCCAACGACTGGCCCGGGTACCGCCTGTTCATCCCCCGCGGCCTGGAAGGGCCACCCCAGTACTATGGCGCGGCGCCGGGCGGCAACCCGCAGTACGGCATGCCCCGCCGCATCGCGCCCTACCGCCGCCGAGGGTACCCCGTGGTCATGCACTACTCCTACGGCAATCCGTACTACCCCTATGCCGCGCCGCTGTACACCGCGCCGTCCTACCCCGAGCTCGGCTACTACGGGCCGGAGTACGGCTACTTCGAGGCTGGCGCGCCAACCTCTCCCTGGGATTACTCACAGCCCAGCCAGCCGCCCGCGGTGAACAACTACGACAACCGCACCTACAACTACTACTACGGCCAGGCCCCGCAATCCCCCCCGCCTGCCGCTCCGCAGGCGCCAGGAGCGGCGCCTCCGCCCAACGGCCAGGCTGCGCCGCCTGCCGCGCCGACTGAGGCCCCAGCCATAGTGGACCGGACGTTCGGCGTTCGCTTCTTCGACCAGACGCGCCTGGAGACTCCGCAGGGAGCATTCCGCTTCAAGCTGGATGATGGCAAGCTCACCGCGGGCCCGGACGTGGGGCCGCAGGGACCCGTCGCTGAGGGCGTCGACAGCAATCTCGGCGTGCTCGCCGAGTACGAGCCCGGCGTGGGTGTCAGCCTCGTGTTCCGTCGCGGCGAGGCGCTTTGCGCAGCCTACCCGCTCGCCTCAGGCGAATGGTGGATCGAGCAGTTGCCCTACAGCATCGACTTCACCGAGGAAGTAACCCTGGGCCTGATCGGCGGCGGGGCCTGGGTGGTGTTCACCGGAAGCGACAGCGCGCGCTACGTAGTGAGCTTCAGCGGGCATAGCTGGCGCGAGGTCGGCAAGGGCACGCGGCCGTCGTCCTGATGCGCTGGGGTCAGTGCTGGTGAATCGCTGAGGCCAGTCCGACGACGATCACGCTGCCGATCACTGCCCACACCACGGGAAACGGGTGACCGCCCACGTTGATCTCCCAGAGCAGCGGCAAGTGGAAGTACCCGGCGATCAGCTTCCCCAGGAGCGCGCCGACGAACCCGGCAACGACCATCGTCAGCAGGCTCATCCGTCTCGCGCCCATCAGCGCTCCCCCGAGAAACCCGCATACTCCAGCAACCACCAGCAGCAGCAGGAAGTCCAACACGCCCATGACGGTATTGTACATTAGCCAGGTGGACGACCGGCGCTATGAGCGGCTTGCGCGCTACCGCGGGTTTAGCGCGACGCTCCCACGCTGGCGGGAGGCGTGCGCCGCGGTCGTGGGCCTGGGCGGCCTAGGCGGCGGACTGGTCGGCCACCTCGCCCGCCTCGGCGTCGCCAGGCTGGTCCTCATCGACCGCGACACGGTGTCCTCTGAGAACCTCGGCTACCAGCCGCTGTTCACCGCCGACGACGCGGCATCCGGTATCCCTAAGGCCGTCGCCGCCCAGCGCGTGGCCCTGCAGATCAACCCCGCAACGGCCGTCGCGGCGCACGCGGTAGAGCTCACCCGCCACAACATCGCGCAGCTGCTCGACGGCGTAAGCCTGCTCTTCGACGGCCTGGACAACTACTACACCCGCCTGCTGCTCAACGACTTCGCGCATCAGGCTCACGTCCCCTACTTCTATGCAGGTGTGGTGCGCGGACAGCTCTCCGCGCGCGCCGTCGTGCCGGGAATCACCGGCTGCCTGCGCTGTCTCGTCGACCGGCCTCCCCCGGCAGGCAGCGCGCCGACCTGCGCCGCCGAAGGCGTCTTCCCACCGCTGCTCGCCGTGGCCAACGCGCTGCAGCTCGACGCGGCAAACCGCTACCTTGCGGGCCAGTACACGCCGCAGGACGATGTGCTGTTCTCGTTGGACACTGAGGACTGGCGGCTGGTCAAGACAAGCCTGGGCGGATGGCGCAGCGCGTGCCCCGTCTGCGGGCAGGGCCGTTTCGAGTATCTCGACGGCACGCTGGATGCACTGGCGCGCGGAGCCTGCGCGGAGGGCCGGTTGGAGGCTGAGCTCGCCTCCGGCGGGCTTGACCTGGAGGCGGCCTGGCGGCTGCTCGACTCGGCTGGCGGGTTCACGCTACGGCGCAACAGCTACTGCCTGGTCGCGGAGACCTCCGGGATGCGTTACACTCTCTTCGCCAGCGGCCGGGTAGTCCTGGAAGGATCGTCCGACCCCGCTGACTTGAACCGGTTTATCATGACTTACCTCGGTAGCTGAGGATATAGATAATGCGCCTGAGCACCTTCGTCGCGTTCGTGATCGCCATCTGCGCGGGTGCCGCGCTCACCTCGTGCCCGCTGGGCCCGGAGCGCGAGAAGCGCATCCAAGGCGAGGTCCGCGTCCCAGGCTTGGAGGAGAGCCTCCAAGCGAAGGACATGGCGTTGAAAGCGGCGATTCTGATAAGCTGGAAGTCCGACCCCGAGCTCGCCCAGGAGCAGCTTGCGGTCGAGGACGTGCACGCCGGCAAGGTGCGCATCACCGGCATCGTCTCCCGCCCGGAACTGAAGGACCGCGCCGAGCGCATCGCCCGCAACCAGGAGGGCGTCGAGGACGTGGTGAGCACGATTACCGTGGACGAGAAGCTCAAGGAGAAGCGCATCAACCTGGACGAGATGTGAGTCACGGCCCCGCGGAGGGATGCTGGCCATCCTGCCGGATGCGGTGTCGAAGAAGTAGCGCCGAATCATGGAGCGCGCGGAGGGCAGAATGTGTGTCTTGCATAGAGGTGTCGTAGTTCTGGGCATCGTGCTGCTGTTGGCCCTGCTCGCTGGCTGCAACAGGACACCGGCGGGGAAGCCCCCAGCGCAGGGACAACCGGCAGCGCAGGGTCAGCCGGCAGCGAAGGGACAGCCGCCAGCGCCTCCAGCGAGCAAGGCTGTCTGGACCGGCAACGCCGTCGACTTCGACTTCACCACTTTCGGCGGCGAGCACAAGCGCCTCTCCGACTTCGCCGGGCAGCCACTCGTGCTCAACTTCTGGGCGGCGTGGTGCGGGCCGTGCAAAATGGAATTCCCGGAGTTCCAGGAGGTGTACAAGGCCCGCCGCGGGCAGTTCGCCCTGGTCAGCGTCGCCGTGGACTCAACCGAAGACCCGCGCCGCTACGTTGCCGAGCAGGCGTTCACCTGGACCTTCGCCCTCGATACGAACGGCCAGGACAAGTACGGCGTGAGCAATATCCCGGCGACGTTCTTCATCTCCCGCACGGGCGACATGGTGACGAGCTTCGTGGGAGCCATTGACAAGCCGACTTTCGAAGCTGCGCTGGCGAAGATCCTCTAGCGCGGCAGCACGACCCAGTCCAGGCGGCGGCTAAGGCCCGGCGGGCGGAGCCTTGGTCACCTTGAAGCCGCTCAGCACCGGTGCGCCATAGCCCTGGATCTCGTCGTCAATTGGCTTCATGTAGTACATCGACACCGTGTAGATGCTGTCGTCCTTGTAGGTGCTGAAGACCGAGTAGTAGACCTTCACCCCGCCCGTGTCGGATGAATCCTCGATCTGGATCAAGTTCCACTTCGCGCCGTCCACGTCCAGGGTGTCGTTCTCGGTAATGACTTTGTACTTCTTCTCGTCTCCCTTCCAGTTGCCCAGCAGCTCATCGCAGAACGTCTTGAACGCCTCGGCGTCGATTGCAGCCCCGAAGGTATCCACGCGCCCCTGAATCAGCGCGATTGGCTCGGCATAAGTGCCCTTCGCCTCGTCTAAGGTTCCCTCCCAGACGAAGGCCACCTGCTTCTCCTCGCCCCAGTCCTTGCTCGCAGGGTCCGTGATCGTGCCGCTGGCGGGCAGTGAAAGGCTGAACCCGAAGTCCTTCGCCGTGTACGTCCTGTAATCAGCGGCGGGCGCTGCAGCCTTGGCGGGCGGCGCGGCCTCCCCGCCGGCAGGCTTCTCCCCGCTCGCCTGGGCCAGAACCACCGTGGGCACTGCAAGAAGCATCAGTCCGATAAGCAAACGCGACATGGCGACCTCCAGCAAACTCGCACCGGCATGGACCACTGCCAGCCGGCGGCGCAAGTATAGCGTCTTGCGCGCGACAGGGCAAAGAAGAGCCATACGTCCGTGTGGCATTGCTCAAACCTGCGTGTTATAATCCCCCGCTGATGAGCAAAGACAGGGGCAATCCCGATCAACCTGCGCCCCGGTGCAGTTTCTGCAAGGAGGAGCAGAGCAGCGCGGTGCGGATGATCAAGGGACCGGGCGTGTACATCTGCGAGGAGTGCGTCAGCATCTGCAAGGAGCTTCTCGACGGCCCGCGCTTCCGCCAAGCCGTGCCGAGCATCCACGTTGAGCGCCTGCCGACGCCCAAGGAGATCGTCGACTTCCTCAACGACTACGTCATCCGCCAGGACCACGCCAAGAAGATCCTCGCCGTGGCGGTGTACAACCACTTCAAGCGCATCAACAGCCTGCTCAACCCGCTGGTGGAGATCGGCAAGAGCAACATCCTGATGATCGGGCCTACGGGGGCCGGCAAGACGTATCTCGCACAGAACGTGGCGCGCATCCTCGACGTGCCCTTCGCCATCGCCGACGCGACGGCGCTGACCGAGGCGGGGTACGTGGGCGAAGACGTGGAGAACATCCTGCTGCGGCTGTACCAGGTGGCGCAGGATCAGGCGGGGGCGAAGGCCAGCCACGAGGAGATCCTCGCCCGCACGGAGCGCGGGATCATCTACATCGACGAAATCGACAAGATCGCGCGCAAGAGCGAGAACCCCAGCATCACGCGCGACGTGTCCGGCGAGGGGGTGCAGCAGGCGCTGCTGAAGATCCTCGAGGGCACGACGGCGAACGTGCCGCCGCACGGCGGGCGCAAGCACCCCAACGACGACTTCCTGCAGGTCGATACGACGAACGTCCTGTTCGTCTGCGGCGGCAGCTTCTCCGGCCTCGAGGACATCATCGCCAAGCGCCTCGGCCAGCAGGTGATCGGCTTCCGCAGCCACGAACGTGAGCGCGAGGTGCCGCGGCAGGAGTTGCTGCGCTACGTTGAGCCGGAGGACCTGATCAAGTTCGGGCTGATCCCCGAGCTGGTAGGCAGGCTGCCGGTGGTCGCGCACCTGGGTGAGCTGGATGAGGAAGCGCTGGTCGAGATCCTCCACCGTCCGAAGAACGCGCTGATCAAGCAGTACCAGTACCTGCTGCAGGAGGACGGCGTGGCGCTGAAGTTCACGCCGGCGGCGCTGCTGGAGATCGCCACCATCGCCCGCGACCTCAAGACCGGCGCGCGGGCGCTGCGCACGATTGTGGAGAAGCTGCTCCTCGACCTGATGTACAGCGTGCCGAGCACCAAGCCGGGGGGGGAGGTGGTGATCGACGCGGCGGACGTGCGGGAGATGCTGGCGGGCAAGATCATCACGCTGCCCGCGCCGCCCCGCAGCCAGACGATTGAGCTGGCCAGCAGCGAGCGAGCTCCCCGCGCCCAGCCTGAGCCTAAGAAAGAAAGCACCGCGGGCTAGCTACCCCGCTTCGCCCCGTCGCTGGGTAGAATCACAGCGTGATTAGCCCTCGCTCCCTATCGCTCACAGCCGCGGCCGTACTCCTCTGCCTCGCCGCCAGCGCCTGCACCAGGCCCGCCAAGCCCGCTGCATCGCCATCCGCGGGAGCACAGAGCCAACCCCGAGCCGGGACTCAGCGCCAGCCCGGGGGCGGCGCCGCCAGCGACGTGGTGCCGCCCGTCGGGCCGCCCAAGCAGCTGATCATCATCTACACCGGTGAGACGCTGTCCATCCCGGAGGAGAACGAAAGCTACACCCCCGCTGAAGGCGGCCTGCCTGCCGTGGCCAGGACGATCGACGAGTACGAGGCGCAGATCGTGGACTACACGCGGATGCGCGTGCTGAACGAGGGCGGCGATCCGTCTCGCGTCAAGGCCGACTCCGCAAAGGGGATGCTGGGCGACAGCCCCTACGTGCTCCTCGACTACGGGCTGTGGGAGCGTCCGAACGATGAGCACGGCGACCTGTACGTCGGCTTGTACCTGCGCATGTTCGCGAACCTGCACTACGCGGCGGTCGGAGCGATGCTCTATGAGCGGTTGAGTCCGGAGCGCTGGGAGCAGTACCGCGCCGTCGCCCCGCTGGGGTTCGAGGTTCTGGCCAGCGCGGGCCAACCGCAGGGCAGCCCCCTGCCCACCGTGCCCATCGTCACGCGCGTGGTGCACGGCGACACGTGGGGCATCGTCGCAATTCCCCAGCCGCGGCTGAGTGAGGGCCCGCCGGAGCAGGTGAACGCCGCGGCGGCGAAGCGGATGATCGGCTTCCTCGACGGCGCGGCGGCGGAGCTCAAGCGCGCGCACTGCCGGTTCTCGATCCTGCTCGCCGCCGACGGGCCAGACGAGATGTACGCGAAGCTGCTCAAGGACAAGCGGTTCACCGTGGTCATCGGGGCCGCCAAGCGCTACGCCGTCGCGCAGGGCTACGGGGACATGCCGGCGAACGGCGCGGTCCTGCTGCCACCGGTGAACCCCGGCGGGCGCGAGATTGGCGTATGCCATCTGTACTACCCCACCGCCGGCGACAGGCCGTTCCAGTACTATTTCAGCAAGAAGAAGTGCGTGCACCCCGTCGTCCCGCCCATCCCCTATGGCAAGCAGGTCGAAGCAGCGATCGCGCAGCACAAGGCGCTCACGCAGGCGGCCAAGGCGCAGAGCCATGTCCAGAATCCTGCCACGCGCTAGAATCGCCCGCCGATGACGCAGCCCGAGATACCCGGCCCCACTCCCACTGAGCCCGATGCGGCCAACCGCGGCCCGGAGGCATCGGATGGCAGCCCGCAGGCGCAGGAGCTTGACAAGCGCGCGCGCCAGGCGCTGCTGACCGCGGTCCTGTTCTCGGCGGGCGAAGTCGTGAGCGCGGAGCGGCTGGCAGCCTTCCTGCGGCTGGCGGAGGATGCGCTGCGCGTGCTGGTGGAGGAGGCGGCGGGCATGCTCAGGCCGCTCGGCCTCGACATCCTCAGCGCCGCCGGGGGCTACCGCCTCGTCACCGCGGCGCAGTGGGACGAGGCGCTGCGGCAGTTCCACCAGGACGTGCGGCGGGCCAAGCTCACGCGCAGCGCCCTGGAAATCCTGGCGATCATCGCCTACGAGCAGCCGGTGTCGCGCGGGCGCGTGGACGAACTCAGGCAGGTGAACAGCGAGAGCACAATCCGCACGCTGCTGGAGCGGCGGCTGATCACGGTGGCGGGCCGCGCCGATGCGCCCGGCCGGCCGTTCCTCTATCGCACGACGGAGCTGTTCCTGGAGACCTTCGGGCTGGGCTCCCTCGACGATCTGCCACCCCGCCCAGCGGCGCTGCTCCCCGAGAAGTGGGGCGGCGGCGAGCGACTCGACCTGGAGGACTTGCCGGGCTTCGGCGAGGCGGAGTTCGATGAGGCGGCGGAGGAAGAACGGGCCTGAGTATGTGTCCGCGCCCCGACGCCGGGCGTGTTCGAGTAGGCTATGCCGAAGGGGGGACTCGAACCCCCATGTGGTTGCCCACGGCAGATTTTGAGTCTGCTGCGTCTGCCATTCCGCCACTTCGGCATGTGCGCGGCTCAAGCACTGGAGCGGGCCGCCTTGCCGCCCAGGCCTCGGCGTCCCCACGCCCAGGCCTGCCCCAGGCTTGCCAGGTTAGCATACCATCATTATCATCAGGGCTCAATCATCTACGAGCGAGGAGGCAGATGATGCGCACGTGTGTTTGGATCCTTGCCGGAGCACTTCTGCTCGCGGCTTCCCTAGCGGGCTGCAAGCCTGCGCCGAAGAAGGCGCCGCTGGCTCCGACCACCCCTCCGCCGGCGGCAGCGCCGACAGGAGCGATCAAGTTCGGCTTCAACCTTGAGGAGACGGGCGGCCAGGCCACCTTCGGCGCCTCCGCCCATCGCGGCGCTGAGCTGGCGGTGGACGAGCTGAACAAGGCCGGCGGTGTACTCGGGCAGCAGATCACGCCGGTGTGGGACGACAACGGCTCGATGGCCGGCCAGGCCACGACGGTGGCGTCAAAGCAGGTGAATCAGGACCGCGTGGCGGTGATCATCGGCGCGCTAACCAGCTCGAACACGATCGCCATCGCCAAGATCGCCGAGGAGTCGAAGGTTCCGATGGTCAGCCCCGCGGCCACCAACCCGGCCGTGACGCTCAACGAGGACGGGACGGTCCGGCAGTACGTCTTCCGAGCCTGCTTCACTGACGACTTCCAGGGCGAGCGCATCGCTAACTTCGCCGTCAACGGCCCAATCAAGGCCAAGAACGCGGTGATCTTCTTTGACGCCGAGAGCGACTACTCGAAGGGCATCTGGGAGACCGTGAAGCGCGTCGCCCCGGGGATGGGCCTGAATGTCGTCGCCGAGGACAGCTACCTCGCCACGAGCGAGACCGACTTCCGTACCAAGCTGAACAAGTTCAAGGGAAGGAAGTTCGACGTCCTGATCGTTCCCGGCTACTACAACCAGGTGGCGCTGATCGCCAACCAGGCGCGCGAGCTGGGGCTCAAGCAGCCGCTGCTGGGCGGCGACGGCTTCGACAGCCCCGATCTGTGGAAGGTCGCCGGCAAGAACATCGAGGGCAGCTACTTCACCAACCATTACTCGGCCGACGACCAGGACCCCGCGGTGCAGGACTTCATCCGCAAGTACAAGGAGCGCTTCGGCGGCCAGGTCCCCGACGCGATGGCCATCCTAAGCTACGACGCCACCCGCCTCGCCGCCGACGCCATCACCCGCGCGGGCAGCACCGAGCCTGGGGCTATTGCCAAGGCGTTGAGCGAGACTAAGGGCTTTCACGGCGCGTCGGGAAAGATCACAATCAACGAGCAGCACAACGCGATGAAGAAGCTGGTCGTGCTGAGGATCGACGAGGGCGGGAAGTTCACCCTGGTGTACACCTACGAGGCCGAGGCAACCGCCCCTGCCCCCGTGTCTCCGCCGGCGGAGACGCCACCACCCGGTGGTCCAACCGGCGGCACGGCACCGCCTGCGGGAGGCTAAGGCGCCACACGTCCTGCACTGGGACCCGCAGTCTACAGAATCGCGTGGTCGCCTAGAGCTAGCCTGCGTGGATAAGGATGCGCGGTGCGGGCAGGCTCGCCGCGGGCCTCAGCCTTGCCTGGGTTCCTGCCTCACAATGCGGTTCTGCTCGTCGAGCACGGCGATGCGCGGGGCATGCGTGGCCGCCTCCTCTGGCGTCATCTGGGCGAAGCTCATGACGATCAGCCGGTCACCGACTTGGCCGAGGTGAGCAGCGGCGCCGTTGAGAATGATCCGCCCCGGCTGCTTCTCGACGATCACGTACGTCTCGAAGCGCGCCCCGTCGCGCAGGTTGCTGACGAGCACGCGCTCGTAGGGCAGCAGCCCTGCGGCCTCGCACAGCTCGCGGCTCACGCCGAGGCTGCCCGGGTAATCCACGCTCGCCCCAGTAACACACGCCCGATGCAGCTTGGATTTGAGCAAAGAAATCAGCACGTCGGTTGGCCTCCCGGCAGCGCGATGTTATCGATCAGCCGCGCGTTGCCGAGGCGCGCCCCGGCCAGCACACGGTCGCCCCTCTGCGCCTGTTCCCGGGACTCCAGGGTCAGCGGATCCACCACGGCGAGGTACTCCACACTGAAGCGCGGCTCCTCGCTGCCCTTCTCCGGCAGCGGGCAGAGCACAGCCATACCCGCTTTGGCCAGGCACGCGGCGTCCGTCTCCCCGGACGCGAACTGGGCCGCGATGCGCTCCAGGGCCTGGTACAGCCGCGGCGCGGCACTGCGCTCCTCCGCCGTGAGATACGCGTTGCGGCTGGACATCGCCAGGCCGTCCGCCTCGCGCACCGTCGGGCACGGCACAATCGCCACCGGCATCTCCAGGTCACGCACCATCCGCTTTATCACTGCGAGCTGCTGATAGTCCTTCTCGCCGAAGTACGCCTTGTCCGGCCAGCACATGGCGAACAGCTTGGCCACGACGGTCGCCACACCGTCGAAATGCCCCGGACGGACAGCCCCGCACCACCCCTCAGACACGCCGGTCACGTGCACCGTAGTGCTATACCCCGCGGGGTATACCTCTTCCAGCGGCGGGGCGTAGACAAGCTGGGCGCCAGCCCGCCCGCACAACTCCACATCGGCGTCAAGCGTCCGCGGGTAGCGCGCGAAGTCCTCCCCCGGCCCGAACTGCCGCGGGTTCACGAAAATCGTCACAATCCCCAGCGCGCACTCCCCGCTCATGCGCTCGACGAGGCTCACATGCCCCGCGTGCAAGGCGCCCATCGTCGGCGTCAGCCCGAGCACGGGCCGCTTGCCGAACTCGCGATGGAAGCGCAGCAGCAGCTCGCGACGCTTGGCGAGCAACTGACCGCGGTTTGTAGCCACTTGTATCAGGCGCTCCTCCCATAGACCGGCGGGGCTTCCGCGGCGACCGGCTGCTCTCCGGCCTGGAATTTGCCGGCCCGCACGTCGTCCGTGTAGCCCTTCACCGCCCGCAGCGCATCCTCTAGCAGGTGCGCATAGCGCGTAACGAACGTCGGCGCGTCGCCGGGCAGCATGCCAAGGATGTCGTAGACCACGATGATCTGCCCGTCCGTCGCCGGGCCACAGCCGATGCCGATGGTGGGGACGCTGAGCTCCTTCGTCACTCGCGCGGCCACCTCCGGCACGACGCATTCCAGCACTACCGCCACCGCGCCCGCGCGCTCCAGCGCCTTGGCCTCCGCGATGATGCGCTGCGCCTGCTCCGGCGTCTTGCCCTGGACGCGATAGCCGCCCTCGGCGTGGATCATCTGCGGCAGCAGGCCCACGTGCCCGATGACCGGGACGCCCACCGCGGTGAGCGTGGCGATCGCCTCGAGGTTGTCCTGCGTCGCGCCTTCCAGCTTGACACCGCCGCAGCCGCTGGCCTTGAAGGCGCGCACGCACTTCCTTACCGTCCGCTCAGCCCCCAGCTTGAACGTGCCGAAGGGCATGTCCAGGACGACCAGGCCCGGCGGGAAGTGCGCGCAGACGATACGCGTGTGGTAGATCATCTGCCCGAGGGTGACGGGCACCGTGGTCGCAGCGCCCTGCACCACGTTGCCCAGGCTGTCCCCGACCAACACGAAGTCCACGCCCGCTTCACGCGCCAGGACGGCGGTGAAGTAGTCGTAGGCGGTAATCGACGCAATGCGTTCGCCCCGGCGCTTGCGCTGCCGCAGGCGGGCGACCAGCATCTCAGCCACGTAGCACCTCCGACTTCGAGCTGCCCGCGCAGTCTCGATTCGACTTGATGCGTGGGTATCGCATGAACGCAGCCCACTTAGAACATTCGCCGTCCTAGTCCAAGGGATCCAGGCGGCATGAGTATTATACCAACCGCAGCCTGGCGATGTTATACTTTTTGCCCAGCCATTTCTTGGAGAAGCGATGTTTGCTGCACGGCTAGAGCGGGTGCGAGGGCGGCTAGGCGCGGAGGGCCTCTCCGCGTTCCTCGTCACGTCGCTGTCCCACGACCAACTGCTACCCAACGTGTACTACGTGTCTGGGTTCACGGGCTCAACCGCGGCACTGCTTATCACCGCCCGGCGCCGCTTCATCATCACGGATTCCCGCTACCACGAGCAAGTGCGGCAGCAAGTCGACCCGGGATTCGAGCTCGTGGACAACACCGGCAAGAAGCTCCTGGAAGAGGTGCTGCCCGTTCTGGCGCGCGAGCATGGGCTTTCACGCATCGCCTTCGACGCGGCCAACGTGACGCACCAGGCGGCGGGCAAGCTCGCATCAAACGGCGTTGATTGGGTGCCGGTGAGCGGGTGGGTTGAGGAACTGCGCGCGGTGAAGGACGAGGTAGAGATCGGGCGCATCCGTGCTGCGGTGAAGCTAGGTGAGCAGGTGCTTACCGAGGTGCTGGGCCTGATCGGCCCGGACGCCACCGAGGCGGACGTGGCGGCCGAGATCGAGTACCGCGGACTCAAGCTCGGGGCCCAGGGAACGAGTTTCACCTCGATCGTCGCCACCGGCGCGAATGCGGCCAAGCCTCATGCCGGCTTCACGCGGCAGAAGCTCGTCAGTGGCGCGCCGCTGACCATCGACATGGGCGTGCGGCTCGACGGCTACTGCAGCGACATGACGCGCACGCTGTTCGTCCGCGACTGCCCGGCGAAGTGGGCGGGCATCTACTCCGTTGTTCGACAAGCCAAGGATCTCGCCCTGGCGGCGGTGAAGCCGGGCATGCTGGGGCGGGAGGTGGACGCGGTGGCGCGCGACTACATCGCCCAGGAGGGCTATGGCGAGTACTTCGGCCACGGCCTGGGCCATGGCGTGGGCATCGAGGTGCACGAAGGGCCAACACTCTCCCGCACATCTGAGACGCCCCTGGCCCACGGCAACGTGGTCAGCGACGAACCTGGCATTTACCTGCCGGGAGAGGGCGGAGTGCGCATCGAAGACCTGCTGCTGGTGACGGAGCAGGGTGCGGAGAACCTGAACACGCTCAGCACGTCGATCACCGTCGTGGGCTGAGAAGCCAGAGGAGGAGCAAGCAGTGTCGATCACGCCGAACGACTTCCGCAACGGGCTGGTCTTCCAGCGGGACAACGAGCTCATGCAGGTGATGGAGTTCCAGCACATCAAGCCCGGCAAGGGCCCGGCGTTCGTGCGGGTCAAGCTGAAGAACCTGCGCAGCGGGGCGATCTTCGAGGAGAAGCTCCGGCCCGAGGAGCGCCTGGAAGAGGTGCGGCTCGAAGCGCGTAAGATGAGCTTCCTGTACTTCGAGGGCGACAACCTGGTGGCGATGGACAACGACAGCTACGACCAGGTGCACCTGCCCAAGGAGATGCTCGGCAAGCAGCTGCAACTGCTCGCGGAGAACGAGGAACTGACGGTCGGGATGAACGGTGACGTCCCGATCTGGGTGGAGCTGCCCCTCGCGGTGGTGCGCGAGGTGACGTTTTGCGAGCCCGGCGTGCGTGGGGACACGGCGACCGGGGCGACCAAGCCCGCCACGGTGGAAGGCGGCGCGGTTGTGGCTGTACCCCTCTTCGTCAACCAGGGGGACAGGATTAAGATCGACACGCGGACCTTCGGCTACATCGAGCGGTCCAAGGACTAACCGCTTGCATTTGGGCCCTGCGCGTATGATAATAGGGCGCTTGGATCGTCCGAGCGAGGGTTGCGCATTCGGAAATGGGTAAAATAGTGCGAGTCGAGGATTGCTTTGGGGCATTTTCGATCGTGTCAGGAGGCTCAAAGATGAGAGTCACGTCCCCGCGCTTGCTGGCCGCGGCCCTGTGCGGCCTCGCGTTCGTGTTCACGGCATGCAGTGGTGGTGGCGATGGAACGACGCCGGGCACCACCGGCGAGGCATTCAGCCTGTTGATCACCGCCAACCCAGACACTGGCACGGCACCGCTGACCGTCACGTTCTTCGTCGTGCCGTCCGGCGGCCAGGCCCCCTACCGCTACAGCTGGGACTTCGACAACGACGGTGTGGAGGACTCCAACGCTCCCAGCGGGACACACACCTATCCGAGTCCCGGACAGGGTCTGGCGAAGGTCACGGTGACCGACGCCAGCAGCCAACGGGTGTCTGCCTCCAGGACGATCACCATCACGGGGAATACAGATGTCCGACCGGGGGCTGGCTTGGATATTCGCTTCAACGCCTCACCCCAGGTCGGCAACGTGCCGTTCGACGTGCACTTCACCGCTTACGTCGGCGGCGGCAAGGCGCCCTACAACTACGCCTGGGACTTCGAGGGCGACGGTGTCTACGACAGCTTCCTGCAGAACCCCCTATGGAAGTTTCAGAAGGTAGGCACGCCGATCGGCGGGGGCAATTACGTCGTCTATCCGGTGCTTAAGGTGACCGATGGGCGCGGAGTGGTGGGCACGAACCTCGACGACAACGACGGAAATGGCCTGCCCGACTTCCGCCTAGCGATCAACGCGCTGCCCCAAGGCGGCGGCATGGTGGTGGCAGCCATGGCAAACCCCCTCGCGGGCCAGGCGCCACTGCCGGTAGAGTTCACCGGCGCGGTCACCGGCGGGTCCGGTAACTACGAGTTCAAGTGGTTCTACGGGGATACCCAGTTCAGCGACTTCAGCGCAAGCTCTATCGCCACCCATACTTACCTGAACCCCGGGATCTACATGGCTTACGTGCGGGCGCACGACAAGTCGAGCGACCAAACCGTGGACAGCACCCCCATGGCGATCCAGGTGACCCTCGAGCAGGACTTCTCGCTCAGCATCACGGCTGACATCAACAGCGGCCAAGTGCCTTTCATCGTCAACTGCACTGCCAACCCCGTAAACGGGACGGAGCCGATCCAGTACCAGTGGGATGTTTTTAACGACGACCCCGTCGATCCCGGACCCAGCGTGTCGACTCCGCCAACGCTCGACGGCACTGCGGTGGTCACGCCGAACTTCAGCTTCCGCAAGAATCCGACGATTCACTTCGCCAACACAGCTAGCGCGCCGACCGGACAGAACTTCAACTACGTCCTCAGGTGCACGGCGCTCGACAATGCGGGCAACACGACGGTGAGCAACCTCATCCGCGTGACGGCCTCTCCGAATACGACGTATCCTTACTACAAGGCGCACCGGCCGGAGGTGGCTTGGGAAACGTACTTCCCGGTGTTCCGCAGTCCTACGCATACGGCCAACGCCCGCGTTGAGGCGTACGGCCCAGTGTCATGGCGTGCGCGGGCAAACGCCGCGGTGTGCACGCATCCCACGGGAATCGCTTACATCATCGGCGGCGAGTACCTGGACGAGAACGGCAACTTCGAGTCGCTTGTCGACAGGGGCGACTCCATGTACATGTACGTGCCTGAGGCGTCTGGCACTGGTACCGGCGAAACGAACATCGGCAAGTTCGACACTGGGACCCAAGGTGGCTCACTGGTCAGGCTGAACGACAACACTGCGCCGGCGTTCCCCTGGACGCCGCTGCAAGGTGGGCCGTGGGCCGGCTATCCGCCTTCGGGCTCGGCACTACCGGAACCGGCGGGAGAAGGTTTCGACACCACTGTGCCGCCGGTGATTGACCCGAACCAGCCGCCGGCCCAGGCACCGCCCACACCTACGTCGCGCTCAGCACCCTTCACCATCGTCGGAAGCGCCGCGGCGGTGTTCATGCACGAGCAGCCGGAATCGAACCCGGCGGGCGCCTACCCGCACCAACCGCCCGACCCCGCCCCCGATATCGACGAAGATGTGATCGGGTTCCCCCACCTCTACGCATATCCCGATTCCCCGCAGAGCGGGTGGAATCTCGACAACCCCGCTAGCGGCCACATGGAGGGGCTGGGCAGCCCGGTGATCTATGTGCTCGGCGGACGCACGGACGCGACCACGCCCACCGACTTGGTTCAGAAGTACCAGGTATACGGCTTCGGGTCAGAGGACCTCATCCCGTGGAGCAACAACTTTGCCTTCCAGACTACGGGCAACCAGGTGGACATCTGGAGCCCGTACTTCCTGAGGCCGGACACTGACCAGTTCCCGGGCTCCGGCTCGAACTTCGACCCGCAGATCCAAGACCGGCGGGTTGGGTCGCAAGAAAACGTTGAGCTGCCGCGGCTGCCAAAAGCCCTCTACGGCCTGATGGCGATCCGCATCGAGTCTGGAGTGGACGGCGCAAGCCCAGTGTTCCCCAACGGGCCGTTCCGCAGCATCTTCATCTTCGGCGGCATCGATGAGAACGGCTCGGTGCTGAACGAAATGCGCTGGTGGAATGTGAATCAGACTGTCGGACAAGGCAATAATCCAGGTGATCCCGGTCTGTTCAGCCTGGTCGTCCGCATGCCGTCAGCCCGCGCCTACGGCCAAGCGGTGTTCATTCCCTCCGGCGGAATGCGCATCGCGCTCGTCGGCGGCTTCGATCAGAACGGCGTTCCATTGGACACCGTCGACATCTTCAGCTTCGATAACGCCCTCAATCCCCAGGCCGGAAGCTGGCAGACGTTCGCGGGCACGCTGCCCGAGGCGCTGGAAGCGTGCGGGGCCGGTTACAACGATCGCTATGAGCCGGCAGAGGCATGGGTGCTGGCGTTTGCCGGGTGGACCGGCGAACGGTTCAGCTTCCATACGTACAACGCTCGCCTCGGCAGCCCGGGCAGCGTCGTGGTCTCCCAGGCCCCGCTGCCTATCCCGCGCAGCCATATCGGCTCGGGCCAGTCCGGTGCGGCTGTCGGATCGCTCCAGGCGAGCTTCAACCGGTACTACCTCTGCGGCGGTACCGATGAAAACGGTGCGGACTCGATCATTGAGGTGTTGAGCCTGCCGTAGGCTGATGTAAACAACTTGGAGGGTATCAGCGTGGAACGGGTAGTCAATTGGCTAGCGGTCTTCGGCGTGGCAGCGATGCTCTGTGGCTGCACCGGTGGCGGTGGAACTACGACGCCTACCGACCAACAGGGGCCGCCAGTGATCCAGTTTGTCTCCGCCCAACCAAGCAGCGGGTCCAGCCCCCTGAGGGTGACGTTCACCGTTAACATCACGGGCGGTGAGGCGCCGTTCGTCTACGCTTGGGACTATCAGAACGACGGCGCATTCGACCGTTATCTCAACGGCGAGTATCGCAAGACCGTGAGCGTGCAGACCGACTACTACCTCAAGGCTTCTGACGCCGGGGGAGCAAGCCAGTACATGTGCGTGCTCAAGGTCACTGACAACCAGAACCGCTCAGTGACCAGCGATCCCGTGGGCGTCTCGGTGCTTGGGACGCAGACGGTCATCATCGATCCGGATTCGACCAAGACGTACGCCTACAGCGACGAGCGGCTGCCCGACGGCAGCTACATGTTCCGCTCGGGCAAGCCGGTCTTTTTCCGCGTGGCGGTCAGCGGCGGTCAGACGCCCTACGGCTATCAGTGGGATTTCAACGGGGATGGCACGGTGGATTCCACCGTGCCCAACCCGCAGTACACGTTCACGTTGACAGAGCCCGGATCGAAGACGTACTTGGTTCACCTGACCGTTGCGGACAACAACGGAGAGAAGGTGCTCTACGACTACGTCATCGTCGTCTTTGGCCCGGATACTCCGCCGCCGCCGAACCAGCAGTTCGAGATCATTCTCTCCTCGAGCCCGGCAGCCTCCGCGGGAGTGATCCTACTCAAGTTCGACCCAACGGGTGGCGATCCCGAGCTTCCCACGGAGCCGCGCCTCGACTTGTCCGTGGTGGTGAGTCCCGAACCGGGGAAGGGCGGTGTCCCGCCCTACGAGTACTACTGGGACTTCGAGAACGACGGCGCGATCGACAGCCAGTTCCCGTCCCCGACCATACCCTTCTACGATCAGAACCGCAAGATCCTCGTCAACCCGTACACGATCCAGGAACGGCAGAAGACGTTCACCCTGCGCTGCATGGTCATCGACGGGAGCGGCCAGCGCCAGACCGTGTACCGCACGATACTCGTCAAGCGGATCGTCGGCAACCCTGGAGTCCTCGTCGTGACCCCGGCCTATGGCATTGCCAGCGGCGGCGTGTTTACAGCGGAGCCCCCGCTACCCTACGACAAGGTGGACGGGCCGGCCTCGCCTGTAGACGCGTTGTTCAAGTGTACGATCTCCGGGAGCACCGAGTCTTACGAGTGGCAGCTCGACCTCGACGGCAACGGCAGCCCCGATTTCCCGCTCATCGATGACGACCACGATACTCAGACGCCCCCGGTACCGGGCTGGGGAGCGGCCCCCGGCGGCGGCGGCACGACGGTATCGCAGCTTGTCACCTTCGTCGGATCAGGCACGCCCGGCCTCTACGACACCGACAACGACCCGCTTACGCCCCCGGTACCTGTCTACCCGTCGGTGTGGTACTACCCGGCGAAGATGAAGATCCGCTCCCTTGATCCGAACAAGGTCGAGGTGGACAGCACGGTGATCGACATGCCCTTGAGCCTGGTGATGCGCACCCCCATGCCCAGCGACGTGACGGAGGGGCTGAAGAAGCGCAGCGACCACTGCATGGCGAGCTACTGGAACGTCCAGGCCGGCGGCCCGAACGGCATCTACCTGGTCGACCGCGAGGCGGTGGTCACCGGCGGGGCCCAGGGCATTACCCCGATGCGTGAGGTGGACTTGATCGAACAGACCTTCGACGTGCCCCCAGAGCAGGGCAAGGGCGAGGTGCAGCTGACATTCACGGGCACGACGCACCAGTCGCTGAACATCGAGCGGCGCGGCGCGATGGCCTTCCCCTTCTTCCAGCGCGGCGTGGTACCCTCCGACCCAACCAACACCGGCTACTTCACAGTCGGCGGCTACAACCTGATCAACCAGATCCTGGCGTCGAGCGAGTTCATCGTCACGCCGGACGTCAAGGCCAACGGCGCTTGGACCCTCAGCGGCGAGATCCTCGTTCCCGACTACTGGCCGCTCCAGGACGGCATGGGCGCCATGGATTACATACTCAACGCCAATTACGACATCCAGGGCTACATCTTCTGCGGCGGCCTGCACCCGCCATCGGGCGAGGACGTGGACGCCGTCTCGGGAAAGCTGATCAGCTATGACCCAATCGGCGCTGTGCGTCCCCTTGGCCCGTTGTTCCTCGCGATGGGACCGAGCATGGTTACTGAGCGCTACGACGGCGCCGCCGTGTACACCAACGACCGCCTGTACGTGATCGGCGGGCGCGTGGCCAGCGGCCAGAGCGTGGCCACGGTGGAGGCGTTCAACTTCCTCAACAACCAGTGGGAGAACGTCCCGGCCCTCAATGACGCGCGCTCCGGGCTGAGCGCCGTGGTGATCAACGGCCTCATCTACGCGTACAGTGGCGCGTACTATCCGTCCGCCATGGGCGCACGCACGATCATCACCACCGCGGAGGTGTTCAACCCGCAAACCGGGGTCTGGAGCTACACCGTGCCGCCCTCGCTGCCCACGGACAACGGCGCCGCGGTCAGCCTGCCCACCCCCGGCGCGGTGTGGCAGGTCGCCCCCGACAACTTCGTCTACGTCAATGCCGCGTGGTACTACGGCGGCCTGGACGACATGGCGAAGGAGACCAACCAACTCGAGGAGTTCGAGTACTACGTGCTGGTGCCTCCTGCCCCGTAGTCATCAAGGCATTGCTAACCGAACGCAACGGCCCGCTCCCACCAAGGGGGCGGGCCTCTTCATTGCAAGGGGCAGGTCAGCCGACCTGCAGCCGCGCCACCGCCTAGGCGACGGGCGGCAGAAGCTGCTCGAGCTGCGCGAACTCGCTCGGACGGCTGGCGAGACGGTCAAGCGCCGACAGGTCCTCATAGCAGCGGTTGAAGTAACTGCACTTGAGGTCCACCTTGAGCTTCAACTGCCACAGCGCTGCCTCGGAGGGCACGTGGAGCACGGCCCGCGCCAGCTCCTCGGCACTGACGGCCATCTCGCCGCGCCGCGCCGCGCTCAGCGCGGAGTTGTACATCTCCTGAGCCGTGCGGCGCGCGTTGATCCTCCACCCCAGCTCGTCGCGCAAGACGCCCGCCTCCGGCTCCTCGCACAACGCCACCTGCTCCTCGGCCTCTTCCAGGCGGCCCTCTTGCAGCAGCACACGTGCGCGCAGCGCGGCCAGCGCCCCTTGCGGCAGCTCCGCCAGTTGCGGCAGGATGTCGAGGATCTCACGCGCCTCCATGAGCTGTCCCGCCGACACAAGCTGGGAAGCAAGCGCGAGGTGCTCCGTGGCGCGCCCCGCAAGCTCCACGAACGGACGGAGATCGCCGCCGCACGAGGGGCAGGTGCCGCCTTGTCCGTCGTCCTCCAGCACGGCACGGCACAGCGGGCAGGCGTTGAGCGCAGCCACCCCGCTACAGCCCCCAATCGCTCAAGATAAGGCTCGATTTGTCGACCAGCGATTCCAGCTCCTCTTCGTCTTCCGCCTTCAGCGCGGCCATCAGGTCCTCCCCCAGGCTGCGCACCTTGGCCAGCTCCACCTCGCCCATCTTCTTCCGGCCGTCGGCCACCTGCTTTTCGAGGGTCTTCATCCGCTCATAGACGCCTTGGCCCTCGAAGAGCACCTTGCTCTTCTCGCGCTGCGCGATCAGGGAGCCGCTGAGCTTCGACACGTCGCGCTCGGCAAGCGAGATATCGTCCTGCGTCAGGCGGGACTTGGATGCCCGGATGGTGATGCCCTTGGTCACGCCGGTGGACCGGTCGCGGGCGGTGACCTTCACGATGCCGTTCACGTCGTAGTCAAACTGCACTTCAACCAGGCTCTCCCCCTTGGCCGCGAGCGTAATCCCCTGGAGGATGAACTCGCCCAGACTGCTGTTGTCGTCTACACGCGAGCTCTCCCCTTGCAGCACATGGATCAGCGCCTCGGTTTGGCCGTCCATCGTCGTCTTGTAGATGCTCTTGCGGGAGCAGGGCACGCTGGTGTTGCGCGGGATGATCGGCGAGAAGCGACTGCCCTCGGTCTCGATGCCCAAGGTGAACGGCGCGACGTCCACTACGACCAATTCCTCCAGCTTGCCGCGCTTGATCCCCGCCTGGATCGCCGCACCGACGGCGACGCACTCCTCCGGGTTGATGTCGTGGTAGGGGTCCTTGAGTGTAACGTTCTTCACCAGCCGTTGCACCGCCGGCGTGCGCGTCATGCCGCCCACGAGGATCACTGCGTCCAGCTGCGAGGGATGCATATTGGCGTCGGACAAGGCGAGCTCCATCGGCTGCAGCGTCTGATCGATCAGGTCCTGCACGAGATCCTCGTACTTCGCCCGGGTCAACGTCTCGTTCAAGTGCAGGGGCTCGTCGCCGCCGGTGTAAAGGAACGGCAGGTTGACTGTCGTCTCCAGCAGGCTCGATAGGTCGATCTTCGCGTTCTCCGACGCTTCCTTCAGCCGCTGCATGATCGCGCGCTGCTGGCTTAAGTCGGAGATCGTCCGCAAATCGACCTTCTCCTTCACCTTGAACTGCTCGATCAGGTACTCGACGACGCGGTAGTCGAAGTCGTCGCCGCCCAGGTTATTGTTGCCGGTGGTGGCGAGCACCTTGAATGCGCCCTCGACGAGCCTGATCACCGACACGTCGAAGGTCCCGCCGCCCAGGTCGTAGACCATGATCGTCCGGCTCTCGCCCCTTTCGAACCCGTAAGCCAGGGAAGCGGCGGTGGGCTCGTTGATGATCCGCTCCACCTTGAACCCGGCGATCTCGCCGGCATCCTTCGTCGCCTGGCGTTGCGAGTCGGTGAAGTAGGCGGGGACGGTGACAATCGCCTCCTCGACCACCTCGTTGAGGTAGGTCTCGGCATCCAACTTGAGCTTCTTTAGGATGACCGCGCTGATCTCCTGCGGGGAGAATTCCTTGTCCCCGATGGTGATGCGGCGGTCCGTGCCCATCAGCCGCTTGATGCTGGTGATCGTGCGGTCCGGGTTGGCCACCGCCTGGTTCTTCGCCGGATCCCCGACGAGCAGCTCGCCCGTCTCGGTGAACCCGACGACGGACGGCGTGATGTACCGCCCGCGCTCATTGGGGATCAAAATCGGCTTGCCATCGACGATCGCGGCCACCAGCGAGTTTGTCGTCCCCAAGTCGATCCCGACAATCTGACCCATTGCCTGCTCCTTGACGCCTCTTCCTCGTTAGCTCTCTTACCAGCTATCCGTTCTTTACCACAACAACCTGCGCCGTGCGCAGCACTTGACCGCCCAGCTTGTAGCCGGGCTGCAGCACACGGCTCACCGACCCTTCCGGCAGCTCGCCGTTGGGTTCGGTGCCCATCGCCATCTGCAGGTACGGGTCGAACTCCCGGCCTACTTCCATCCGCTCCAAGCCATGGCGCCCCAGCGTCGAGCGCAGCAGCTCATAGACCGACCCGAGACCGCGCTTCAATCCCTCGCTAAGCGCCTCAGGCTGCTGCCCGGCGAGCTCGAACACTCGGTCGAGCGCGTCCAACACCGGCAGCATGTCCTTCATCAGGCGCTTCGCCAGGCCCTCCTCGGGAGGCCGGGAAAGTACCTCGCCCAGCGGCCTCAGTTTCAGCTCCAACCCACGCAGCTGGCCAGCCAGCTCATCCAGACCCACGAGCTCGATTGCCGGCAAGCGCAAGGTTTCCACACTGCGCCGCAGTCGCGAGAACTCGCCGCGCAGCTTGTTGAGATCGGCAATCAGCGCCGTCAAGTTGGTCCATACTTCGGCCGAAACCTCGCCGGTGCTGGATGCTTCCGCAGGCCGGAAGTACAGATTATAGTAGCGCTCAGAATCGAAGTCAATTTCCGCGATGATCCGGGCCAACTCTCCCTGCGCATTCCCCGCGTTCATAGGATCGTCCAGTCCGGGATCTTGAAGTTCATCGCCAGCAGTTCGTTGAGCGGCTCACTCAGCTCAGCCTCCCTCGCCTTGCTGGGCTTGAGCTGCTGGTAGTCCGCCGGCGGGATAGTGGCGGGCAGATCGATTTGCTCGAAGCTCACCCTACCCTCCCGCGGCAGCCGTGAGAGCCGCGCGCGCACCTGCTCCGGCACCACCGGGTTGAGCACAAACAGGTCGATCAGCTCCCGCCGTGCGAGGTTCTTGAACAGGTTCGTGTAGGACTCCTCAACGAGCATGAAGTCGTCGGCGTGACGCTCCGGGTTGAAGATCTTGATCAGCCGGAAGTACTCATGCTCGATCTGCGGCTGGCTGGCACGCTTATCCAGGCTGAGGATCCAGTAGAAGTGGTTGGCCCGCTGGTAGTAGTCGATCGCGTCCTCGGCACGGACCTTAGTTAAGTCGAACTCCGGGCGTCCCTTGGTAAGCGCAAGGGTGTTCATCGCCCGCTCCAGGAAGGAGACAAGCTTGGCGCGATAGCCGTACTCCCGCGGCTTCTCCCTGATCTGCAGCTGCCACAGCTGGCTTAAGTGGTGGAACTGCCTCGTCGCCTCCTCGTACTCGTCGAGCAGCAGGTGGCTGATCGCCAGGTTCTGCACAATGCCCGGGTGGTCGGGGTCGTACTTAAGTGCTTTCTTCCACTCCTCGCAGGCCAGCTTGTACTGCTCCTTGCGCGCCAGTTGGTAGCCGTTGAGGTCGAGGGTAGCCGCATACACGACGGGCAGATCGGGGCTCTTCTCATCAAGCTTGCGCAGCTCATCCCAGGTCTGCATCGCCTCCGGCGCATAGCCGGCCGCAAGGAAGGCCAGGCCGATCTCGGTGAACTGGCGGATCTTCGTTTCCGGGCTTGCCCCTGCCAAGCTGCACAGGGCCAGCAGCTCCTTCCAGTTGTGCACGGCGAGGTCGCGCTTGCCAAGCTGGCTATTGGCCAAACCTAGGTACCAGCGGTACTGCAGATTCTGCGGCTCCGCGCCGATCAGCGAGTCGAGCTCAGCCACGGCTCGCTGGTAGAGGCCGTCGTGCATGAGCAAAGCGATCAGCGGCAGCCCGCCGCCGATACTGCTGAAGTCGACGCGCTCCCAGGCCCGGCCGCCAGCGGCATCGGGATCGGCGAGGAAGCAGCTCACCAGGCGAGGGAAGTCCGCAGCTTCAAGGTTCTCGCGTTTCGCCAGGTCGAGAAACACGCGCCACGCCTGCTGGGCGCGGTGGTTGGCCATGTAGGCATAGGCCTGGGAACGTTCGAGGCGCGGATTGTCATCCGTCCAGGTGATGTCCCGGTAGTAGATCAGCGCCTTGGCGAAATCCTCCAGGCGGTGGTACGTGTACGCCAGGTAGGTCTTGGTCTCCACCCGCTTAGGCAGGATGCGGTGGCACACTTCGAGCACCCGCGCCGCGCGTTGCAGCTTGCCGTCGAAGAACGCCTGCTCGCCGTGCAGGCTGAGCACCTCCACGATCACCTGGCGCAGCAAGCGGTGGTTGCGGTTGACTTCCACCGCGCGCGTGAACAGCGGCAAGGACAAGTCGAGATTCTCGATGCGCAGGAACTCACGCGCGAGGAAGAACAGCGCCAGGCTGAAGAACAGCTGCTCGGCGCGTCCGTTGGGGTTATGCCGGTACACTTCCTCCAGGTGGTCCCGCGCCGCCTCCAGCCGCCTAAGCTTGAGCATCACGATCCCGCACTGCATCTTGAGCCAGCGCTCGAACAGGCTTAAACGCGGGTCCAGAGCCAGCGCCTTGTACTCGTCCAGGCTCTGCTCAAGCCTGCCCTCCAACTCATCGTTCATCGCCCCCCGCAGCCGAAGCACGTAGTCAGGGATGTCCTCGCCCGGCTGCAGGGTCTCAAGCAGCTGCCGCGCCTCGGCCGGCTCATCGAGGATCTGATAGGCCACGGCTTGCCAGTACGTCCGCCGCCGCGCAAACTCCGGGGCGTTGAGTGCGTTCAGATGTTGCAGCGCCGCTTCACCCCGCCCGTCCAGCAACTGGATCTTCGCCAGGCGGTAGCGGATCTCGTCCGTCGAGTTGAGCGCGAAGCTCGCCTGATAGGCCAGGGCGGCTTGAGGGAAGTTGTAGTGCTCGATGTAGAAGTCGCCGACCTCAATCAGCAGCGGGTCGGCGCGGTGAGCGACGACCAGCTCGGTGAACCGGCCGGGGTCCGCCTCGAAGCAGCGCACGGCGACGTGCAGCAAATTGAGCATGCCTCCATGCCTGAGCTCGTCGTCAAGCAGGGCGAAGGCGATTTCGGCGTCGGTGGAAAACTTCTTGAGCTCGAACAGCTTGCGGTAGACCCGCATCTCCAGGCTTTCGTGGGGCGGTGCGAGCCCCCGCTCCTTGATCAGCTCGGAGAGGAGGGTCACCAGCCGGGGATTGAGCTCCTTCGACTGCTCGGTGCGCTCGAACAGCGCGAAATAGGCCGCCTGGGCCTGCTCGCCGCGACGCCCCGTGGCGAGGAAGCAGTTGGTCAGCGCCTCGTCGTAGCGGGCGGCGAGCGGTCCGGCAAAGGGCCGGCCCATCACCGTCAGGTACTGCAGCGTATCTTCTGTGAAGTCGTTGGCGGCGACGTGGATCTCGGCGAGCACCGCCGCCAGCTCAACGCGCACCTCGTCGCGCGCATGGGGGAAGGCCAGGCGGTAGACATCCGCCGCACGTTCGTCGCGCCTGTCGGCGGCGTGGTACGCCCGGGCAAGGATGCTGAGCACGATGCTGTCGTTCGGGTGGTCGACCAGCGCTTCCTCGTAGATCTTCTGCGCCTGGTCGTCCACCCTGGTCAGGCCCGCGTACTGATGCGCGAGCACGCTGTAGATCTTGCGCTGGGGCCTGTCCGGCCACGTGCTGAGGTACGTTTCGTAAACGTGGATGGCGAACTCGTCCTCCCGTTCGTTGGCCAGGCAGTGCTCGGTGAGGATCAGGATGGCCCGCTTGCTGACGATCTTCAGCTCGAAGGCCTTCGTCATGATCTCAATCGACTCGGCGTCGAACTTGCTCGCCTCCGCCAAGCTGTCGCCAAGCAGGATCAGCATGTTGCGGTCGGAGTAGCCCTGGCGGTAGATCGCCAGGCAGACGGCGGCGCGGTCGATGTACGTCGCCCGGCTCGCCACCACCAGCTCAGACAGCCGCTGCAGCTCCTCCCGTTCCAGCTTCGTACGCGCCAGCGCACGCTCGATATACGGCATCGTGGACGGGGCCAGCTCGCCCTTGTCGATGTAGTACTCGGCAAGCAGCTTCAGCGCGCGATCGTTCTCCGTTGTCTCAACAGCATCGCGGTACACCGAGGCGGCGAACTCGTCGCGCTCGTTGTTGAGCACCAGGCTTTCCAGCAGCACCTCGCGCAGCCGCCGGTCGGCCTTGCGATGCGGGTAAGCGTTGCGGTAGATCGTCAGCGCCTCGCCGTCACGCCGCCCTTCGCGCAAGTAGTGATCCGCCAGGACGGACAGCCCGTCCTTCCACAGGGGGTATGCCCGGGCGGTCTCGCTGAGGAAGCTCATCTCCTCCGCGTCGAGCTGCTCGCCCTTGAGCGTGAATAGCTCCTTGGCCATTGCCAGCAGCAAGCGCTTGTTCTTTTCGCTGCCCTCGGCCACCTGCCGCACGAGGGCGAACAGCCGCGGATCGACGATCTTGCGCTCCACCATCTGGGAGACAACGGCTTCCAGCCCCGCCGGGTCGTCCGCAGCGATGGACTGCGCCAGTCCAAACGCCGCCTCGGTGTCTCCGGCAGCAAGCTGCGCCCTGCAGAGGCGCTCACGCAGCCGGCGCAGATCGGCCAGCCCTCCCGCGGCTCTGTCCTCCGGGCGCTCGTCCCAGAGCTTGTCGAGCTGCTCACCCGCCTCAGTGAGCTTGTTCGCGTCCAGCAGCCGCTCGACCTGCTTCACGCGAGCGGGGAGCTTGGCCTGCGGGCCAGCGAACAGCTTTCCGATGATCCCCATGTTGTTTTGCCCGAACTTCGATTATACAGCCCGCACCCCCGCTGTGCCGATTCCGCCTGGCGCCTACCGGCGGCGGCGCGGGGAGTCCGGCAGGGCCCCGGCCGGCGCCTGCCCCTGATCCTCGGCGCGTAGCTGGCTGAGCAGCTCACGCTGGCGCTTGCTCAGCCGCTTGGGCACCTCCAGCACAACGTGCACGTGGAGATTACCACGGCCGCCACCGCGGAGCTTAGGCATTCCCTGCCCCCGTAGCAGGAACTCCTGGTGGCTCTCCGTCCCCGCGGGGATGCGCAGGTCCGTCTGCCCCTCAAGGGTGGGCACGACGACCGTCGCACCCAGCACGAGGTCCGCGTAGTGCACGGGCAGCATCGTGTACAGCTCGCTGCCCTGGCGCTCAAAGCGCTCATCCGGCTCCACGCTGACGCTGACCAGCAAGTCACCGGCGGGGGCCCCACCCAGCCCGCTGTGGCCCTGGCCACCGAGTCGCAGCGCGTTGCCATGCTCGATGCCGGCGGGGATCGTCACCTCGATGCGCCGCGTTTGCTGGCGCAGCCCCTTGCCGCGGCAGCTGCGGCAGGGCTCGCCGATGCGCAACCCCTCTCCCCCGCAAGCCGGGCACGTCGACGTCGTGGTCATCCTGCCGAAGAACGTCTCGCGCACCTGGCCCACCACACCGCGCCCGCTGCAGGTCGGGCAGGCCATGGGCTGGCTGCCCGGCTCGGCGCGCGAGCCCCGGCACGCCTCGCACACCTCGCGGCGCTCGACGCTCAGCTCCACCGTCTTGTCGCCCAGGCAGTCCGCGAGCGTCAGATGCACCGCCTTGTGCAGGTCCTCCCCCGGCTGATAGCCCCGCCGTCGCGCCTCGGCGACATTGCCGAATCCGCCACTACCGAAGAAGAAGTCGAAGATGTCGCTGAAGCTGCCGAAGCGCTCGCCGAAGGGCCCGCCCATCCCCATCCCGGTCCGCCCGTCGGTCGTGCCGAAGGCGTCGTACTGCTGGCGCTTCTGCGGGTCGGAGAGCACCTCATAGGCCAGGTTGATCTCCTTGAAGTGCTCGGCGGCCTGCGGATCGGGGTTCACGTCGGGGTGGTATTCGCGCGCCAGCCGGCGGTAGGTGCGCTTGATCTCATCCTGGTGAGCGTCGCGCGGCAGGCCCAGCACGGCGTAGAGGTCGACCTTGTCCGCCATCATTCGCCCTGCTGATCCCCTTTATCCTCGCCGGAGGGCCCGAGGGCCATCGAAGTGAGCGTCTCCGCCACCGCCTCGCCGACCACCTTCACCCATGGCAGCGTCCGCTCGTAGAGCAGGCGCGTCGGCCCCAGCACGCCCAGCGTGCCGTCGGCGCCGCCCGGCACGGCGTAGCGGCTGAACACCAGGCTGCACTGCTGCAGCGCCGGGTCCAGGTTCTCACTGCCGATGATCGTCTCCACCTGGCGGTCGCCGAGCTGCCGCCGGAGCGTGGTGATGAACCGCTCCCGGTCCTGCAGGGCGTTCATCACGCCCGCCAGGTTCTCCACCCGGCTGAACTCCGGCTGCAGCACGAGCTGCAGCGCGTTGCCGAACACCACCCGCTCGTTGGCCCCCGCCAGCGACATGAAGAACTCCTCCACGGCCATGAGCAGGCTGCCCGGCACGCGCACCACTTCCTGGAAGATGCCGCGGATCTCGTCGTAGTCGATGCTGAGCATGCTCCGCCCGCGCAGGTAGTGGTTCAGCGCGTCAGTCAGCCGACCCAGCTCCAGCTCCTTCGCCGCCATCCCGGTGGGCGCCACGCGGCTGTGCATCTCGCCCGCGCCGGTGACCAGCACCAGCAGCACCTTGCCGGCGTCGAGCTCGACGAAGCTTAAGCTGCGCACGTCGAGCGCCGCCGGGATGGGCATGCTCACCCAGGCCACGTAGCCCGTCGCCTCCGTCAGCAGGCCCACCGTGCTCTCCAGCAGCGCCTCCGTCTCGCGGCTGAGCTGGGCGTAGACGCCCGCCACCCGCGCGCGCTGCGTCATCGTGTCGCTGAGGTGCTCGATCAGCTCCTCGACGAAGGTGCGGTAGGCCAGGTCGGTGGGGATGCGGCCGCCGGAGGTGTGCGGCTGGTGCAGGTAGCCCTGCTCTTCGAGGGCGGCCAGCTCGTTGCGCACCGTGGCGGGCGAGACGCGGATGTCGTCGGCCAGCGACTGCGAGCTCACGGGGTGCACATCGCGCACGTACTGGCGGATGACCATGCGCAGGATCTTCCGCTTGCGCGGGGTAAGCCTTTCGCCGGCTGCTCCGTGCGTCTCAACCACGGCAGTATTGTACCTAGAAACAAGCGCAGGTAGCCCGTCGGGCCGATTGTACTGCCCCCGCCGCAGCCCCTTGCATCGCCATGTGGTTAGAAGAGGCGCTCGGCACCCGTTTGGCTGCTGCCAGACCAACAGGCTACACGCACCTAGCGTCTCTCCGCTGCCGCTGAAACTAGGAGGTAGCCGTGGAGATGCCGCATGCGGGCATATCGGCCAGCTAGAACAAGGAAGCTGAATTCCAGAGTGCTGCTTCAAATCCGATGGGTGGTAAGATCGCACAAGCGACCGCGTGACAGACCTCAACAGAGGCCCACTGCGGTGCTGAGACAAGCTAACACGCATACTGGGAGCAGACTTAGTGACTCAGCGCGGCTTGATTGAGATCGATGACACTTCGGGCGACTCCTGGCTTTGCTGCCCTTGCGGTGATTCAGCAGGCTTGCACCATGGCAAGGTGCAGGTCTTCAACCGCACCGAGCAGGATGCAGGGGATGGCTTGCACGCAACGGTTGATAAGCAGCAGGTTACTCAGGACCAGAGCCTTGGTGGCAATCCTAGCCCACGCAGAAACGGCCTCCTAATAGAGTTCTGGTGCGAGGTATGCGACCATACATCTACTCTGGCCGTGTTTCAGCACAAGGGTACAACCGTGCTCAAGTGGGTCGCTCATGAGGAGCGCACTGAACCAATGGACGAAATTGAACCGTAGCACTCGTATTGCCACTACAAGTCACCCTCGTTAGCGACGATCCTAGAGTCTTCGGCCGGCTGCTGTACTGGTACGTGCAGCTCGGCCACGCCGCGGACCTCTCGGCCTGCCTGAGGGCTGACCACCTGGACACGGGCCAGTCCGGCTGGTAGCCCGCCTAACGCGGAGCGCCCTCGCTTACTGCGCGTCCCTGGCGGTCCCTGAGTGGGTCATTGTTTAGGCGGCTCCCATCCGACATCCGTTGGCACGGAAGGAAGTGCGCAAACAAGGATGAAACCTCCTCCAGAAGATCCCACGATGCCGATCCACCAGTCAGCCTCGTCCGCCATGTAGAAGAGATCTTTCTCGTCCTTGGTCACGAGCGCCCCGGGGAACATCTCGAAGATCTGCCGTCGCGCTGATCCGAAGAGCCCCAGATCATCGCTATCGTGGAACGGCTGATCCTCGACATAGGTGATCACGGCATCTATTCTTCCCTGGACGATTCTGGCTGCGGTTAGACAGCGAATGTACTCGCCCCCCAGGCGGCAGCGATCATGCACCTTCACCATGAATTGGTTGCCCTCTCGGTCACGCATTGGCTCGAATCCCGTGAGGCCCGAAGCCTCAAGCTGGGCCGCCTGCTGGCCAAGCGTCCCCCAGCGGCCACCAAGCCATTCCAAAATGGTGTCGGCCATCGTTCGGCGCGAGCTTTCGTCTTGCTGAAAGAATCTGTTATAAGCCATCACCCTCGCTGGAACCCAGGCCAGCAAAGCAGCCATCGCTGCGATAATGAGACTTGGTCTCATCCTATCCTCCTTCCGGCGCCTTCAACGGAGGACGCCGACGACCCCGCACATGGCGAGGAGAATGACAACGACGATTATAGCTAGGCCGCAGCAGGCGATGCTCTGAAGCTGCGCAAGCGGCTTATCAATGGCATGAAGCACGTCGAGGAACGATGGCCTCGCCGGTTGGGACCTGTCGGTTGGGGGCGGCCCTGCTAAGGAGTCAGGTGGGGGAGACCGCTTGCCAGTATCACTGCAGTAGGGGCACCGCCAAGCGTCGGAGGGGATCAAGGCGTCACAATGCGGGCAGATCTTCGGCATCTGTAGCCTTCCCTCCTTTCCGGAGCGGACTCGCCATCCGAAGTATACCGCGAAAGGTGTGGAGTCCGAGGACGCTACTCGTCGCTGGCAGTCTGGCCGTTGGGATCCTCCCCCAGGTCAGCCAGGATCGCCGTCAAGTGCTCCGCCAAGCTCGGAACACTAGCTTGTGCGGCGTGCCACACCACATCCAAGTTCAGACGGAAGTAAGCGTGCGCGATCACGTCGCGGAAGCGGGCGAATCCTCGCCAGTCGACATGGGGGTACTGCTCGCGCACGTCCTCGGGGACATGCTTGGCGGCCTCGCCAATGATCTCCAGGCTGCGAGTGATGGTGTCCTGTAGTGCCAGGTCGTCCTCGAACTGCGCCCGCGTCCGGCCTGTGATGCTGCGCGCTATCCAGCGCGCACGCCCCAGCATGTCTCGCAGATAGGACCTATACTCCCCCTGCATACACGACCTCGGACAGGATGCCCTCCCGCCACTCTGGGCGCAAGTCTTGCACCAGCACTGCGTCTACGGGCCTCCCGAACAAGTCGTCGAGGTAGAGCAGCAACGCAGTGTAGTCCTCGAACGTCAACCGGCTTAGCTCGACGAGGAAGTCCAGGTCGCTGTCCTTGCGGGCCTCGCCGCGAGCTACGCTGCCGAACACCCCGATGCGCTTGACGCCGAAGCCGCGCAGCACCTCCGCGTGTTTCTCAAGCTCCCTGAGCACATACTGCGCGGTCAGCTCCATGCGCTGATGATAACACGCAGGCTCTACGGCTCCGCCAGGAACGGGTAGCGGTAGTCCTTCGGCGGGTTGAGGTTCTCCTTCACCGTCCGCGGGCTGACCCAGCGCAGCAGGTTGACCATGCTCCCCGCCTTGTCGTTGGTGCCGCTCGCGCGCCCGCCGCCGAAGGGCTGCTGGCCCACCACCGCGCCCGTCGGCTTGTCGTTGACGTAGAAGTTGCCCGCACTGTGCCGCAGCGCGTCGTGCGCCTCGATCACCGCGCGCCGCTCCGTGGCGAACACCGCGCCGGTGAGCGCGTAGGGCGACGTGGCGTCGCACAGCTTGAGCGTCTCCGCCCAGCGCCGGTCCTCATAGACGTGCACGCTGAGCACCGGGCCGAAAATCTCCTCGCACATCGTCCTGTACTGCGGGTTCTCCGCCAGGATCACCGTCGGCTGGACATAGTAGCCCACCTGGTCGTCGAACGCGCCGCCAAAGTCCACCCGCGCGCCCGCCGCCCGCTTCGCCTGCTTGATGTAGGCCGTGATGCTCTCGTACGCCGGGCGGTCGATCACCGCGTTGATGAAGTTGCTGAAGTCCTGCACGCCGCCCATCTTCAGGCTGTCGAGCATGCCGTAGAGCCTGCTGCGCAGCTTGGGCCACAGCGATTTGGGGACGTACGCCCGGCTGGCGGCGCTGCACTTCTGCCCCTGGTACTCGAAGGCCCCGCGCGTAAGCCCGACCGCCAGCGCGTCCACGTCGGCGCTTGGATGCGCCACGACGAAGTCCTTGCCGCCCGTCTCGCCGACGATGCGCGGATAGCCGTGGTAGCGCGCGATGTTCCTGCCCACCGTCGTCCACATGCCTTGGAACACGGCCGTCGAGCCGGTGAAATGGATCCCCGCGAGCTCGGGGCTGGCGAGCACCGGGTCGCCCACGCTGCCGCCGCTGCCCGGCACGAAGTTGATCACGCCATGAGGCAGCCCCGCCTCGCGCAGCAGCTCTATGAGGTACCACGCGCTGTACACCGCGCTTGAGGCGGGCTTCCAGAGCACGGTGTTGCCCATCATGGCCGGCGCTGTCGGCAGGTTGCCGGCGATGCTGGTGAAGTTGAACGGCGTGACCGCGAAGACGAAGCCCTCCAGCGGCCGCTGCTCGACGTAGTTCCAGGTGCCGGTTGGGCTGTAGGGCGGCTGCTGCGCGTAGATCTGCTGCGCGTACCACGGGTTGAAGCGCCAGAAGTCGATCAGCTCGCAGGCACTGTCGATCTCCGCCTGGAAGGCGTTCTTGCTCTGGGCGAGCATCGTCGCGGCGTTGAGCGTTTCGCGCCAGGGCCCCGCCAGCAGTTCCGCCGCGCGCAGGAAGATCGCCGCCCGCTCGTGCCACGGCATGCGGCTCCACTCCGGCCACGCCTTGCGCGCCGCACTGACCGCGCGCTCGATCTCACCCGGCCCCGCCTTGTGGTAGCGCCCAAGTAAATGCGCGTGGTCGTGGGGGCAGCGGCAATCACCGAGGCTGCCCGTCTTCACGCGCTTGCCGCCGATGACGAGCGGGATCTCGATCTCGCGCCGCAGAAGCTCCTTGAGCCTGGCCTTCAGCGACGCCCGCTCGCTCGACCCGGGGGCGTAGGACTTGATCGGCTCGTTGACGGGCTTGGGTACGTTCGGGATGGAGTTGTGCATGGCAGTGGCTGATTCTAGCATCGCCTTATCACTGGTAGGCGGGGTTTCTACCCCGCCCCGCGAAACGCGGGACCGGCGGCACTGATGTGCCGCCTACCCATGCGCGGGCGGGCGCAGGGGCCCGCCCCTACACCGCGCCGCGCACGCGCGGCGCCTACGAGCATTGCTGCCCCGCCGTGGTAGTCTACTTTGATGCCCGCCTTCCTCCATGCTGCGCTCGGCGTCGTCGCGGACATGTGGCGCGTGCTCTCCGAGATGTCGCCGTACCTGCTGCTCGGCTTCTTCATCGCCGGCGTGCTGCACGTCGTCATGCCGGCGGCGTTCGTGCGCCGCCACCTCGGCGGGCGCGGCTGGGGCAAGGTGGCCAAGGCGGCGCTGCTCGGCGTGCCGCTGCCGCTGTGCTCCTGCAGCGTGATCCCCGTCACGGCGTCGCTGCGGCGGCAGGGGGCGGGGCGCGGCGCGGTGACGGCGTTCCTCATGTCCACGCCGCAGACGGGGGTGGACAGCATCCTCGTCACCTACAGCCTGCTCGGGCCGGTGCTGGCCATCTATCGTCCCATCGTGGCGTTTCTCAGCGGGATCGTGGGAGGGATGGCGGTCGAGGCCTTCGAGCGCACGCCGCAGGCCAGCCCCACCGCTGAGCTGGCGCAGCCCATCGATGTGTCGGCGAGCGCCTGCGCCTGCACGCCCGATCTAGAGGCTGATGCTTGCGTGGCGGACGGATGCGGCTGCGGCGAGGATGAAGCAGATTCAGACCGCATCAGCGCGGACGGCTCGGATACTGCCCCTGGCCGCCAAGCGCCGGCCGTCTGGCGCATGCTGCGCTACGGCTTCATCACGCTGCCGCAGGACATCGGCCGGCCGCTGCTCATCGGCATGCTCATCGCCGGGTTGATCACCGCGCTCATCCCGGAGCACTTCTTCGCCCCCTTCCTCGGCCGCGGCTTCCTGGCGATGCTCGTGATGATGGCGATCGGCGTGCCGATGTACGTCTGCGCCACCGCGTCGGTGCCAATCGCCGCCGCGATGATCACCGCGGGCGTCTCCCCCGGCGCGGCGCTGGCGTTCCTCGTCACCGGCCCGGTCACCAACGCCGCCGAGATCGCCACGCTGTGGCACGTCATGGGACGGCGCTGGGTGGCGGTATACCTGGCGTCGGTGGTCGTGTGCGCGCTCGGGGCGGGCCTGCTGCTCGACGCGCTGCTCGCCGCGACGGGCTGGCGCGTGCAGCCACTGGCGGTCTCGCCCGGGGTGGAGAAGATGAACCTGGCGGCGGCAGTGGTACTGCTCATCGTGCTGGCCTATGCGCTGTGGCCGCTGAGGCGCCGCGGCGGGACAGAGGAGGAGCGCGAGATGGAGAACGAGGCAACCGAGAGAATCGAGCTTACCGTCACCGGCATGACCTGCGGCGGCTGCGTGATGGCGGTGAAAAGCACGCTTCAGCGCCAGGCGGGCGTGGAGCACGTCGAGGTCGACCTGGCAGGCAAGCACGCAACGGTGTCCGGCAGCGGTCTGAACGCGGCAGCGCTGGTCGCCGCCGTCGAGCAGGCGGGGTACCACGCCGCGCCGGCCTAGCCGAGCAGCACTGTCAGCAGCGCGACGACGAGCAGCGCGGGCAGCAGGTTGGTGAGGCGCAGCTTGGCTACGTCGAGCAGGTTCAGCCCCAGCCCGAGGATCAGCACCCCCCCCACCGCCGTGAGCTGGTGCACCATCACGTCCGTGAACACCTGCCGCGCGCCCAGGCCAAGCAGCGTGATGGCGTACTGGAAGATGAACAGCGGCACCGCGGCGAAGGGCACGCCCAAGCCGTAGGTCGAGGCCAGCGCGATGGACATGAAGCCGTCGAGGGTGGACTTGGTGAACAGCAGGGCGTGATCGCCGCGCAACCCGTCGTCCAGCGCCCCGACGATGGTCATCGGCCCGACGCAGAAGATCAGAAACGCAGTGACCATGCCCTCGGTGAAGCGCTCCCCGGCGTTTCGCACCCGCGCCTTGAAGCGGTCCCCCAGCGCCTCCAGCCGCGCCTGTAGATCGAGCAGCTCGCCTGCCACACCCCCGATGAGCAGGCTGAAGATCAGCGCCAGCGCGTGAGTGACCCCCGGTTCGAGCTTGAGCGCCATTTGCACGCCGTAGAACACGGTGAACAGCCCGATGCCCTGGAAGACGATCTGGCGCACCTTGTCTGGCAGGGCGCGCCGCACCAGCAGCCCGGCGGCGCTGCCGAGAAGCACGGCCAGCACGTTCACGATGGTGCCCAGCGGCATGGCAACGCGGGGATCATAGCGCGGCGCGTGCCATGCTCCCCATAGTGGTAAACTTACGGCAGTCCTACTCCGGAGGAGCGCAATGGCTTTGCTGATCATCGTGCTGGTCGTAATCCTGATCCTGATCGTCTGGTTCATCGGGATCTACAACCGGCTGGTTGGCTTGCGCAACAACGTGGACGCCAGCTGGAAGCAGGTGGACGTGCAGTTGCAGAAGCGCTATGACTTGATCCCCAACCTCGTGGAGACGGTGAAGGGCTACGCCGCCCACGAGAAGACGGTGTTCGAGAACGTCACCGCGGCGCGCTCGCAGTGCATCAACGCCCAGGGCGCCAAGGCCCAGGGCGAGGCGGAGAACATGCTCACCGGCACGCTGAAGAGCCTCTTCGCCGTGGCCGAGGCCTACCCCGACCTCAAGGCCAACCAGAACTTCCTCATGCTCCAGCAGGAGCTGGCGAACATCGAGAACAAGATCGCCTACAGCCGCCAGCACTACAACGACGTGGTGCGGGCCTACAACACGCTGCAGCAGCAGTTCCCGAGCAACCTGGTGGCGGGCATGGCAAGCTGCAAGCCCTCCGACTACTTCGAGCTGGCCGAGCCCGAAGCCCGCGAAGTGCCCAAGGTGAGCTTCAGCTAGGCCCACGGCACAGGACCAGGGTCTTAGGTCACCGCGAATGGGACGTCGTGCAAGCTGAACGTCACGTCGTACATTCTCAGCTGGGTCTTAGGAACGACCGACAGCGCGTGCTGCAAGCGGTCGAGCGCCTTCCCTTCGAGGCCGCTATCCGTGATGATGCAGCCTTCGACTGAGTCCTGGGGAGACGCCAAGTGGTGTTTGACCCAGCCCATATACCGCAGCAACTGGCCCAAGGTCTCATCCTCGGTCTTCTGCCCGCGCTTGAGCTCCAGGATTAGCCAGCGTGGTTCACTGCGGTGCTTGCACAGCAAGTCCATCCGCCCTAAGGCACACGCATACTCGTATCCTGCCAGCTGTTCGCCAGGTTCGGCATAGATGGCCCACTGCTTGCCTAACTCAAGGCGGTCCCAGTTGTCCCGCATGAATCGTTGCAGGTGCGGCTCCAGGCCGAATGCTAAGCCCGCATCTTCCTGCGGCACCGGCGTACCCTCTTCAGCACTGGGCTTCAATAGCATCCACCACACCTCGTCCAGTGTCCAGAGGTCAATCTGCAATTCCCTGGCGAGCGCGACGAGCACAGCGTTTATCCTCTCGTACTTCTGTCCCATGGACTCGCCACGGACAAACTCGGGCCAGAGTCCCACCTCGACCAGCCCTGACTGGGAAACGTTGTTCCACACGCCACACTCCTCCGGGTTGAGGACGTGAAGCAGTGCGGTGAGGATCGCCTTGCCCGCCCCCCTCACCAACTCGCTTGCCCGATCTAGTCGCGCGCCGGGTTCCAGACTCCGGTCCTGTAGCACCCGAAGCGCCTGCTGGAGGTTTCCCATGTTCACTGTGATCATTGGCCCAGTGCGCGCGAGGGCCAACCAGTGCTGGTTGTTCTTGAACTCCAGGAATGAGAGGAACTGCTCAGGCGTAAGCACATCAAGGTGCTCGACGGAGAACAGAGGCTGGTATCGCTTCAGTACATCGTCCTTCGCGCTGGCTGTCTCAACGAACCCCTTGTCCGACTTGGATGCCTCCAGTGTGCGGCGCAACCTGCTAACCGCCTCGACTGGGATTGTTTCTCCTACCATCCGAATCACCTCCTGTTCAATTATGCTAGCCTACACCCACTCCCCGCCGGGGCGGCCCACCACCATGATGTAGCCCTTGCGCTGGTGCTGCACCAGCTCCGCGCTCAAGCCCGTGCCGCGCACCAGGCGCGTCAGCTCGTCCGCGGAGTAGATGTAGCGCTGGATTCCGGTGTGGTCCCCTCGCGACGGGTCGTAGGGGTCGGCCAGCACCGTCCGCGTCCCGTCCGCGGCGATGTGCAGCACCTCGGTGACGACGGTGAAGCTACCCTTGTCCCAGCGGTTCTCCTGCAGCACGTAGCCCTCGCCCACCTTCCACCACGTGCGCCCCGAGGACTGATCCTCGCGCCGCAGGCAGTCCACGATCATCATCCCGCCCGGCGTCAGCGCCGCGCGCATCTTGGCTGCCAGCGCCTGCTCGTCTTCCGTGGATAGCAGGCCAAGCGTGTCGAAGCAGCAAACGGTGCCATGGCCGCCGGGCAGGGGCGCCTTGTCGCGCAGATCGGCGACGAGGAACGTCGCCGGGAGCTGCTCCTTCGCCGCCTGTTCGCGGGCGAAGTGGATGAACGCCGCGCACTTGTCGATCCCCGAGACCTTGAAACCGCGCCGCGCCAGGGCCAGCTCGATCCCGCCCTCGCCACAGGCGCAGGACAGCAGCGGCCGCGAGCGGTCCATGTGCAGCGCCGCCTCCAGCCACTCGGCCCGCGCATCGGCCGCCTTGCGGTACAGCTCCCACTGGCCCTCAAACGAGTCGATGCGCAGCACCTGCGCCCAAAACGAATCCCACGTCTCCCGCCGCGTCTCCATTTCCCACCTCTTCCACGAGGTTCGATCCTACTCTACTGCAGGCGCAACCGTCCGCCGCCAAGCTTGAACAGCACCAGCCCCTGGATCGCGCCGCTCACCCCCGCCGCCACCAGGCCAGTCAGCGCCGTGCCCGTGCTGATGAACAGAGCGCACATAATAAGGGCGTAGGTCAGCGTCTGGAACACCCAGACGATGTTCAGCCTGAGCATCAGCTCCACGATCAGCGTCGCCGCCACCGCCCAGCCCCAGCCGAAGGTCAGCGCCACGCAGGGCAGGAACGCCCCGCGCAGAAACAGCTCGCGCCCTAGGGGCTGCAGCACGGCGAGGTTCACGATGCCCCAGCCGATGTAGCGATCCGACGGCGGCACGCGCAGCACGGCGTCCTCGCCAGCGACGAGCTCCCCGCGGCCGAACACTGCGAGGCCGATCTTGCGCCCCCACGCCGTGGCGTACCACAGCACCGGCCCGATTGGCAGGCCGAGCAGGGCGAGGACGCCGTAGTTGTGATGCGGCGGGCGGTTGGGCGCGGCACGGAAGATGTGCAGCAGCACCGCGGCGCAGGTGAAGTACAGCGCGTTCACTACGCCCGCCCAGAACGTTGCCTTGAGCACGTTGCGCGCGTCCGGCTCCTTGCCGCGCAAGTACAGCGCGCTGACCAAGTTGAGAATGAGTTGCAGTACGAGATATCCCGCGAGCGCGATCAGCAGCGGCACGAGCGGTATCCGATCCTCCGGCACAGCTTGAGTTTAGCAGCGGGAAGCACGGCCGCGGCAATGGCCGGGGTGGCAACCGGCACCCTGAAACCAGCTGCTCAGGCCACGAGGCCGTCCTCATTACGGGTAAAGAACGGCAGCCTTCAAGTCCTTGTTGATGTAATCGTAGTAGGCAATGACCGGATGGCCGCCGATGTCGACCATGCTGATTGCCTGGTGGGTATCCGACGAGGCAAACGTGTCGACGACCGAAACCGGCGGATTGACGAAGGTGCCCATCGCCTCACTGCGCATGTACACCACCCAGTTGTTAGTGTCGTAGGCTGCCACCGCCGGCTGGCCGTCGACGACCGCGGCATCCATCGCCGTGCCCACCGTCATGTTCACGAGATAAGGGGCTTGCCAGCTGTTGCCGTGGTCATCCGCCGAGTTGTAGAACTGCACCTCGTCGTAGGAGCCGTTGAAGCGCAGGCAGAAGATGCCGACCGTCCGGGTTGGAGCAGGCAGCATCAGGGCTCTTTCCAGCCGGCCAATCAACTCGCTCGTGTTGCCGGCGACCGTATGGACGGCGAATGCACTCGGCGTGAAGTCCGGCGACACCGCCCACCTCAGGCAGCCTTGCGTTTGGTCGTAGTACGCGACGCCGATCCCGTCACTCAAGGGCACGATCGAGGAATACAGGCCGGTATCCTCCACCGCTGGCGGCGCACCTTCGATCGAAACCGGAAGCGCGACCCACGCCGCGCCGTCGGCGTCGAAGCCTGACGAGACCAGCATCTCCTTGTCCCAGACGGAGATGTTGTTGTAGTTGTAGGAGATGCGCGGCATGCCGCCGGCGACAGCGAGGTCGCAGTACATCCCGCAGTTGTATCCGCCGTTGACGAATGTGTTGACCCAGGCCGAGCCGTTGTAGCGGTAGTACACGAGCGATTGCTGGCCGCCCACATTCCAGCAGGCTGCAACGGCGGGTTGGCCTGTCACCTCGCTGAGCGAGAGGCTGTCAACCGTTATGTTGGCCAGCTGCACAGGCGTGGACCAGGTACCAGTCTCGCCTATGCTGCTGCTCGTGGTGTATTCCAGGTAATCCCCTCCCCCCGTCCGGTGAGCGTAGACGATCGCCGGATGGCCTCCGATATCAGCGATGCTGAGCACCGCACCGCAGTCGTCCGCCGTACTGACCGTTGAGACGTGCCATGAGCCGGGCGCGTTGACCTGGATCGTCACCGTGCGGCTGCCGGAGGCGGTGCCGTTGCTGACGGTCAGTCTGACCGTTTGAGTGCCGAGGACTCTGAAAATCCAATCGCCGGTGGGACCGGCCCAGTCTGTCGTGCCGTCATCGTTCATGTCCCACAGCCAGGACGTGATTGTTCCTCCCCCCGGATCGTAACTGGCGCTTCCGTCGAAGAAGACGTCGTACGGCGCCGTGCCCGTCATTGAGCCGTTGCCGGCAGTCGTGCCGATCGCCGCCACGGGATTGCCACTCCCGCCTGCCACCATGTTGCTGGCGATGCCCTCAGCGTCTGCGGCGTCCACGCCGCGCACCCAGTAAGACTCCCCAGGCAGGGGCGTGATGACGGTGCCCTTGTAAAGCAGCCGGTCAGTAGTGGCATTCGTGCTCGGGTCGAACTGGTCCAGGAGTTTGCCTACCAGAAATGTGGCGCCCCCATTGCCGCCGTGAGGATCCGTCGGATAGTCCGCCGTGTTGGCGCTGCCGTACACCTTCCACCCGCCGTTGACGCTCTTCAGGAAGTTGGCGGCGATCGGCTGGATGTCTCCCAAGGTCACAAGGCCGTTGCCGTCGCCGTCTGCCACTCCCTTGGCAGTGTTGACATCCGCCGGGGCGACGCTTTGCTGATAGAACCTCGCGATGGGGGCAAGGTCGCTCAAGCCCACCTCCCCGTTCTGGTCGTAGTCACCCTGGTTGTAGAAATGCCAGCTCAGCTCGCCCGTCCCGGAGTTGAAAGTCAGGTCCGGGATGCTGCTGCTCGCCGAATCGGGCGGCGCGCTCACCGTGCGCGCCACCGAGGCAAAGGGCCGTAGGGCGAATCGCAGCACCGCAATCTCGCCGCTCCCAGTGAACCCCGCGAGCTTGTCGTAGTACGCCAAGACCTGGCCGCAGTAGACTCGGCCAGGACGGTCGAGGACGCTCAGACAAAGCAGCTCATCGCTCCCTGCCCCCTCGCGCAGCACGGAGTCGTCCTCGACGCTCAGCGGGGTGTAGCGCGCAGGGTCATACTCGACGGTGAACAACGCAGCTTTCAGGCCGCGCGCCCTCGACACGCTCACCCGCACCTCGGTCTCGCCGCCTTGCTGCGCCACGCTCATGGCGAATTCCCCTTGCATCAATGCGGTCACAACCGGGTCGGACGTCACCGCCAGGCTGAATCCCGAAGAGCTGTGCGGGGAAGGCGACAATGGTGAGCCGCTGCAGCCAGCGGCCAAGATCACGACCGCTAGGCCCAGCAGCCCGGCGAAGTACCACATTCTCGGAGCTCCCACGGCAATCCTCCGGATTAGGCTGCTGTGATCATACTCCCTGATCATCCTCGGGCGGGAAGCACCACCGCGGCGCCAACCCGGACGGCAGCCGTCATGGCAAACCCGCAGGCACTGGCCGCAAGGCCGTCCTCATTACGGGTAGCGAATGGCGAACTTCAAGTCCTTGTTTGTAGCGTCGTAGTAGGCGATCGCGGGATGTCCGTTGACCTCCTTCAGGCAGCAGTACTGGCCGCGAATCTCCCCGGCAGCGCTATCCACCACTCCGCCCGCCATGTAGTTGAAATCGTCGAAGCTCCAGCTGCGCTCATAGACAAGCTCCCCAGCCTCCGTAAGATAGGCGACCGCGGGCTGGCCGTCGATCGTGGCCAGCGACAGATCTCCCGCTGGTTTTGGGTCACCGATCCAAAATGATGTGACCCAGGTGGTGCCAATGGCGTCGACGCTGAAGGTTGCTACAACGTAAGGCACAGAGGAATCCACGGCATAGAACGCAATCACCGGCCGGCCGTCTACCAACGCGAGCGAGCTGTGCTGCCCACAATCGTTGGGACCCAAGACCAGTGTGTTTGTAGTGAAGCTCGTGGGCGTGGCATCGTTGGCAATCGCGAAATGGAGCCAGTGAGAACTGGGCTCGTAGTAGCTGATCAAGATCAGCCCACCTATGGCCGCCATCGAAGCATACTCCCCGATGTCCATTGGCGCCCCGCCGTCAACCGTCATTGCTGTGGCTGGCCAGGCCGCGCCGTTGGCGTCACTCGCAGTGATGAACATGAGCGAGCCGAGCCCTCCCGGATCGCGGTTGCAGTAGGCGATGCGCGGGAACCCGTTATAGACCATCAGCGAGCAGAAGTTGCCTGCGTCTGGTGCCGTCATGTCCACCTTCACCGGCGTGGTCCAACCGGGCAGCGTGTCATCGAAGCGAGTGTAGGTCAGGATCGGCGCTGCGGGGCCGGTCTCATAGCATGCCACAGCAGGGGCGTTGTTGACCTGGGCTAGTGAGATCCACATCGGGCTCGTACCGGGGAGATCCTGAATGGTCCAGAGGCCACCGCCCGACGGGTCGCTGGCCACCGCGAGATCGAGATACGCATTCGCACCGCTTTGCCGGCGATAGGCCACCGCGGGATTGCCCTGTAGCACGGCCAGCGAGCAGAACTTCCCCGAGTCGTCGGCCGAATCCAGCGTCTGCACGTGCCAGGTGCCAGGGTCGTTCACTGTGATGCTCTGCGTGGTCGTGCCGGTCAGGCCATTGGCCGTCACGGTCAGTCGCGCGGTGTAGGTACCGGGGCTATCGAATGAATGGAAGGCCACCGGAGGCGTATCATCCACCACGCCGTCGTCCTCATAGTCCCACTCAAAGGCGGTGATCGGATTGGTGTCAGGGTCGTAACTCGCCGTGCCGTCGAAACGGACGCCGTGCGGCGCCGTGCCCGTGAGCCCCGTGCCGTTGCCGGCGTGCGTGGTGAACTGCGCCACCGGCGGGTGGTCCGTCGCCCCAGCACCGGCTAGGTTGCTCGCGATGCCATCGACGTTGGCGGAGTCCCGACCGCGCACCCAGTAGGAGTCGCCCGGCACCTCAGAGGCAAGTCCCGACTTGTAGAGCAGCCGGTCGTTGGCAGCGTTCGTACTGGGATCGAACTCACTTAGGGCTCGGCCCGCCTGGGGAGTGGCGCCGCCGTTGTCGTCATGAGCATCCGTCGGGTAGTCCGCCGTGTTCGCGCTGCTGTAGACCCGCCACCCGCCGTTGACGCTCTTCAGGAAGTTGGCGCCGATCGGCTGGATGTCTCCCAAGGTCACAAGGCCGTTGCCGTCACCATCTGCCACGCCCTTGGCGGTGTTGACATCCGCCGGCGCGACGCTTTGCTGATAGAACCTCGCCAGCGGAGCAAGGTCGCTAAGGCCGACCTGGCCGTTCTGGTCGTAATCGCCCTGGTTGTAGAAGTGCCAGCTCAACTCCCACGTCGCGGGGTTGAAAGTCAGATCCGGTATGCTGCTGCCCGCTGAATCGGGCGGCGTGCTCACGGTGCGCGCCACCGAGGCAAAGGGCCGTAGGGCGAATCGCAGCACCGCAATCGGCCCGTCGCCCGAGAAGCCCGCAAGCTTGTCGTAGTTCGCCAGAACCTGGCCGCAGTAGACTCGCCCAGGATGGTCGAGCACGCTCAGGCATAGCAGCTCGTCGCCCCCTCCCCCCTCGCGCAGCACGGAGTCGTTCTCCACCCGCAGCGGGGTGTAGCGCGCCGGGTCATACTCGACGGTGAACAGCGCAGCTTTCAGACCGCGCGCCCTCGACACGCTCACCCGCACCTCGGTCTCGGCGCCTTGCGGCACCACCGTCAAGGCGAACTCCCCATGCGTCAACGCGGCCACAGCCGGGTCAGACGACATCGCCAGACTGAAACCCGAGGAGCCGCGCAGGGAAGGCGGTGATGGCGAACCGCTGCAGCCAGCGACCAAGATCACGAGCACCAGGGTCGGCAGCCCGGCGAAGTACCACATTCTCGGAGCTCCCATAACAAACCTCCGAACTAGGCTACTGAGATCATACTCCAGGCTCATCTTCCTGCGCCCCCTGCGTGTACGATCGTCTGGTGCGGAAGCCAGGCATCCGGCACGGCACCGACACGCAGCAACCAGGAGGAGCAACAGGATGAGCACTCGCCACATGCGCCGTGCGGCATTCCTTCTCGCCGCGATGGTTCTCGCCTTGCCTCACCCAAGTCCCGCCAGCGCGCACCACCCGCCCACCGTCGCGACGTTCTCCGTCGCCGCCTACAACCCCGCCACGGGCGAAGTGGGCGTGGCGGTGCAGAGCCGCTTCTTCGCCGTGGGCAGCGTTGTGCCCTGGGCCCGGGCGGGCGTGGGCGCGGTGGCGAGCCAGGCCTACGGCAACCCGACCTACGGCCCGCGCATCCTGGACCTGCTTAGTGCCGGCGTGCCTCCAGCCGACGCCGTGCGCGCCGTCCTGCGTGACGACAAGGACGCGGCGCGGCGCCAGATCGGTGCCGTGAGCGCGCGGGGCGAGGCACACAGCTACACCGGCGACGGCTGCATGGCCTGGGCCGGCGGGCGTACCGGCACGGCGCCGGACGGCGTGGTCTACAGTGTGCAGGGCAACATCCTCGCCGGGGAGGCGGTGGTCAACGCGATGGCCGCGGCGATGGATGACCCCGCGAAGATGCCCGACAAGCTGACGAACAACGAGAATCAGGCGCTCGCCATCACGGACTTCGCCGGGCGGCTGCTTCACGCGCTGCTCGCCGGGGAAGCGGCGGGCGGCGATTCGCGCGGGATGCAGAGCGCGGCGCTGCTCGTCTGCCAGGCGGGGATGGGCTACGGCGGCTACAACGACGTGAAGTACGACCTGCGCGTGGACGACGCGACTGACCCCTTCGACGAGCTGGCGCGGCTGCTGAACCTAGCGCGGCCCTTCGCCATGACCAACGAGGCGTACCTCAAACTCTACGCCGGCGACCACGCCGCAGCGATCGCGCTGTTCACCACGCTCATCGAGCTGCAGCCGGACGAGGCGTCGCACTACTACAACCTGGCGTGCGCGCTAAGCCTGGCGGGCAAGCTGGACGAGGCGCTGACCGAGCTGCGCGTCGCCCTGACGCGCGATGAGAAGCTGAGGCAGGCGGCGCTGGAGGACCCCGACCTCGCCGCCCTGCGCGAGACGGACGGGTTCAAGGAGATGGCGAAGGCTTTCGGCGGTGAATGAAGTCCCTAGGTCCAGCCGGCGCCGGTCACCTCGATGGCAGGCATTCGACTACTCGCTGCCAGGCGCCTACTTCATCACGATCTGCGTCGAAGGCATGCGCCCGTTGTTCGGCAGCATCATCGCCCACCACGTAGCCCTCAGCAGTCTTGGAAGCACCGTTGAGGAGGCCTGGCTCGGAATGCCTCTGCATTGCTCGGGGGTGCTGATTGACGCGTACGTGGTGATGCCGAACCACTTCCACGGCATCGTAATCCTCACCGATGCATCCGTAGGGGCGGGACCCCGCGCCCGCCCGCCTTCGCCTGGCCCCTGTGCCCCGTTGGCGGTTGACGGGCCGCGTGTCCGCCAGTCATCTAGTGGAGACCCTGAGGTGTCATCTGAGAGCCCATCTACATCTCAGTTCCTGGCACTGCCGGGCGTAGTCCAACGGTTCAAGTCGCTGACGACTCACGAGTACCACCTGATGCGCAAGCAGGGCGAGTACGCCAACCTGCCCGCGACGCTGTGGCAGCGCAGCTTCTACGACCGGGTCCTGCGTGGCGACCGTGAGCTGGAGATGGCCCGCGAGTACATCGTGAACAACCCCCTGGCATGGGAGCTGGAGCTCAACCAGCACCCAGAGCACCCGTTCAAGTAGGGGCGGGCCCCAGCGCCCGCCCTTCTCCGGCGGGCCCCAGCGCCCGCCCTTCTCCGGCGGGCCCCAGCGCCCGCCCGCCCGTTACACACCTGCATCAGATCCGGGCGGACGCGGTGGTCCGCCCCTACAAAGCCCGGAAGTCAGCGCTCCCTGGCCGGGCGACCTATCGGTCGCCCCTACGGGGTGGAAGCCTCGGCAGGCTTGGTGCGTGCCGGAGCGAGGATCCATGCGTGGATCACGAACAGCGCCGCGGCCAGCCACAAGAATGGCCACAAATCCTGCAGGACGAACCCGGCGTAGAAGAGTAGCGATTCCCCCATCGGGTACTTGCGGGTGAAGTACTCGACCAAACCGTCTGGGAAGTATGGCGGCGAGCTGAAGTAGCGCGTCACCCAGAACGAGGCATGAGCAGCAACCGTCGCGGCTCCGTCCAAACCGCGACTGCACAGTCTATACAGCAGCGGCCGTGCCAGAAGCGAAACCAGTATCGGCCAGTAGAGCCAGGCAGCCAGGCGCAGCATGCCGCGCCGGTATGCGAGGAGCATTGCCATCAGGACGAAAGCCGCCACCACGGCGCCCAGAACACGAATGGCTAGAACGGGCCAGTACCACTGGACGTCTCCGCTTGGTGGCGGTGGCAAGAGCGCCTCTGCCACACCAACGAGTATCGTGGTACCCCACGGCGCAAGCACCAGTGCCCAGGCCAGGAGCCGCCGTGCCGGCATGAGCACGAGAATCATCACGCACCAGAGCATCGGCCAAGCCTGGACCAGCGTACTCCGTAGGGGCCCGTGGAACACCTCAGACCAAGCCCAGCCTTGGCCGAGGACGCTCCACGGAACCACCCCCAAAAGGATCACTAGTTTGGCAGTGCATAGGAGCAGCAAGACAAAGCCGAGCGGAACGACGCCCTGCAAGTAGCTCAGCCAGAACCGCGCCCGCAACGAACTCTCGGGCAGTGGAGCGGCCGCCTCCTCGTAGAGACCGATGGCGAGTCTGTCCGCCACGGTTGCCGCGCGCAGCCAGGCGAGAAGCACAACCAGGCCAATGGGAGCCTGAAGCAAGCCGAACCACCGGCTATATAAAGTGGCGTTGATTGCTGCGAGGGACCCTGGAATCAACGAGAGAGCGTAGGCCGCGACTATCGCTACTAGCCACCACACGCCGACACGCGCATACCAGCGCCCCATCGGCTTCCGGACGGCCTTCCAGAGTACTGCGACCTCGCGGGCCATGCGGCGATTATAGCCACGCCTGGCGCGAATGTGAGCGGGCGGTCCGGCCGACCCTGGGCCCGCCCCTACATGCACCCGCGCCGCGCTACAATCCCTGCGCCATGGCTGAGCTCATCCGCACGCACAACATCGAACAGATCATCGCCGCGCCCATCGGCACGCCCGCCACACTGATGGGCTGGGTGCACTACCGCCGCGACTTCGGCCAGCTGATCTTCATCACCCTGCGCGACCGCTGGGGCGAGCTGCAGTGTGTCTTCGACCCCGCTAGCGCGCCTGACGCCCACACTGTCGCTCAGGGCCTGCGCAGCGAGTGCGTCGTGGCGTTCAGCGGCGAGACGCGCCCGCGCCCGGAGAAGGAACTGCGCAGCTATCCCGGCGGCGACCGCGAGTTCGTCGTAGGGCAGGCGGCGGTGCTCAGCATGGCCGAGCCCGCGCCCTTCGTCGTCGAGGAGGACGTGAAGGCCGGGGAGGAGATGCGCCTGAAGTACCGCTACTTGGATCTGCGGCGCCGCGCGATGGTGCGCATGCTCACCATCCGCCACAAGGCGGTGGCGGCCATCCGCGGCTACCTCGACCGACAGGGCTTCCTCGAGATCGAGACGCCGCTGCTCGCCCGCACCACGCCCGAGGGCGCCCGCGACTACGTCGTGCCCAGCCGCGTGCACCCCGGCAAGTTCTACGCGCTGCCCCAGTCGCCGCAGCTCTACAAGCAGATCCTCATGTGCGGCGGCGTGGACCGCTACTACCAGATCGCCAAGTGCCTGCGCGACGAGGACCTGCGCGGCAACCGCCAGCCCGAGCACACGCAGCTCGACCTGGAGATGAGCTTCGCCAGCCGCGACGAGCTGTTCACTGTCCTCGAAGGCGCGATGGCGGCGGTGTGGCGCGACTGCCTCGGCGAGGAGCTGCCGGCGCCCTTCCCGCGCCTGAGCTACGACGACGCGATGGCACGCTTCGGCAGCGACAAGCCGGACCTGCGCTTCGGCGCGGAGATCCGCGACCTCACGCCGCACTTCTCCGAGTGCAGCGCCAAGTTCATCCAGAACGGCCTCGCCGAGGGTCAGAGCGTGCACGGCGTGTTCATTCTCGGAGCGAGTCTCAGTCGCAAACAGCTTGACGAGTGGACAGCTGAGGCGCGCAGCCTAGGGACGGGCGGGCTGCTCACGCTGGAGCTGGGCGGCGCGGAGCTGCGCGGCACGCTGGCAAAGTACATCGCAGACGCTGCGCCCTTTGCGGATCTAGGGAGCGCGAGCGTCCCTGCTCGCGATCATGCAGGGCCAAGGGAGGAGGCAGATAGCCGTAGCGGCGGCGTCCCTGCCGCCGATTCGGCCAGCGGCCAGGGACGGCCGCCCTCCCAAAGTACGCCTGGCACGTGGTTCATGGTGCTTGGCCCCATGGCGAAGAACCTTGCCCAGCTCGGCCAGTTGCGGCTCAAGCTTGGCGAGGCGTTCAGCCTGATCGACAAGCAGCGCTGGGAGTGGCTGTGGGTGGTGGACTTCCCGCTCTACGAGCGCGACGAGACGACACACGAGGTGGCCCCGGCGCATCACGCCTTCACCCATCCGCTGCCGGAGCACCTGGACAAGCTGCTCAGCGACGACCCGCAGGTGCTGCTCTCGATCCGCGCCGACAACTACGACCTGGTGCTCAACGGCGTGGAGATGTGCAGCGGCAGCCTGCGCATCTTCGACCCCGCGCTGCAGCGCCAGGTGCTGCGCAAGGTGGGCCTCTCCGACGCGCAGATCGAGGCGCGCTTCGGCTGGTTCCTCGAGGCGTACCGCTATGGCGCGCCGCCGCACCGCGGCGTGGGCTACGGCATCGACCGCCTGGTGATGAGCATCCTGGGCGTGGACAGCATCCGCGAGGTGATCGCGTTCCCCAAGACGGCCACGGCGGTCTGCCCGCTCACCGGCGCGCCCGCGGAGATCGAGGACGAGCAGTGGCGCGAGCTGGGGATCAGGCCAAGGTAGGCAGTAGCAGTGACGCAATGCGAACAGCTCCTTGCAGCAAGCTCGGCCCAGACCTGAGTTGCGCGATCAAGTCGCATCTGGTACAATCTACCGGCAGCCGCCGAGACCTAGATCACTGCAAGCGTTACTGGGGAAGGCAAGAAGCGAACATGACAGATCAAGAGGAGGAGGTTCTGAGATGTCCAAGCCCGTACCATACTTGAACACCCCTGGCGTCGTCACGAAGGTCTTGAAGCGCATACAAGAGGCCAAAGCTCCCGATGGCAAGTTCACGCAGGACTTCATGGAGAACATTCTCCTCACTAAGGGGGGCAACTACCGATCCTTCATTCCGTTAGCAAAGAAGCTGGGTCTCCTCTCCCTCGATGGATCTCCTACAGCTCTTTACCACAAGTTCCGCAACCCCAAGACCTCGAAGGCTGCCATGGCCGAGGCCGTTAAGACCGGCTATGCTGACCTGTTCGCAGCAGACGAAGCCTCCGCTTCCATGGATTCCTCCACGCTTAAGGGCCACATCGCAGCAGTGACCGGCTGGGATGCCACGTCCTCCCCGGTTGAACAGGCGGCAATGACATTTCAGAAACTCAAGGAGTTTGCCGATTTCAAGACTACCCTCGTTCCCGAACCGGAACCCCCAGCGCACCTACCCCCAGACAGTGGAGCGGATGCCTCAAAGGGCGTTGCTGAGAAGCTGGGACTTACCTTTGGGTATAACCTGTTCATCAATCTCCCTGCGAGCACGGACATTAACGTCTTCAATGCTATCTTCAAGAGTCTACGCGAGAACCTGTTGATAAAATGAAAAGGCAAGTCTCACTCCGGCTGCTCTTCAACAACTTCTGCATGTGTCAGGCGGAGATGTTGAGGATCTCAGCCATTCACAACCTGGACCTAATGTCTGCCGACGCCATTCCCGAGGACAGAGACTACTACCCTCAGATTGAACATGCCATCCGTAAGGATGCGCAGATCATGTCGCGATACTACGAGATAATCTACTCAATCGAGCAGTACATACGAGGAATAATCGTGGACAGGCTGCAATCTGCTGCGGGGGTAAACTGGTGGGACTCTAACGTTCCAGAGGCCATCAGACAGACAGCCAAGTCAAACATGCAGAAGGAGTTAGATGCCGGCGTAACACTGCGCTCGACGAGGGAGATCGATTATACCAATTTCGGAGATCTTCAGGAGATAATCAAGACGAACTGGGATCATTTCAGCGACATCTTCTCGAGCAAGCAGGCGATCTCGCGTATTCTAGCTAATCTCAATACGTTGCGGAGTCCAGTTTTCCATTGCTCAATGCTCGCCGAGGATGAGGTGAATCGTCTGCAACTTAGTCTGCGAGACCTGTTTAGAGCTATGAGCTAGCCTAAGAGATCGGAGGCCCTAGCTGGGACAAGCAGATAGAGGTAGGCGTCGGCTGATTTCTCACAGGATGAGCGTGCAGCCCGAAATCGTGGTGCAAGCATACAGGGACGGATTCGTCGCGTACCCCCTTGGCCTGCCCGCGGTAATCGTGGGCGAGGGCGACAACTACGACGAGGCGCTCGCCGATGTTCAGTCGGCGATCAGGTTCTACTTCGAGCACTACGGCGGAGGGAGAGTTCCTGCTTAGGCTTCGCCGGCCGGCGAGGGATCGGCAGGGTGCTCGCGCTCGCGGCGCGCCTTGCCCTTCAGCTCGCCGCGGATCAGGTCGAGCTCGATCTCCAGGCTCTTCACCTTCTCCACCAGCTCCGGCAGCTTGAAGGTCAAGGCGAGGACCTTCAGGCTCTGGCCGTGCGGCTTGGCCGGATAGCCCGAGACCTTGCTCTTGAACGGCAGGTCGCCGAACACGCCGCTCTGGGCGGCGATGATCGACTGGTCGCCGACGGTGATGTGCCCCTGGAACCCCGCCTGCCCGCCGATGATGCACCAGTTGCCGATGCGCGTGCCGCCGCTGATCCCCGTCTGCGCGGCGATCACCGTGTTCGCCCCGACGCGCACGCCGTGCGCGATCTGCACCAGGTTGTCGAGCTTCGTCCCGGCGTGGATCACTGTCTGGTCCACCGCCGCGCGGTCGATGCAGCAGTTGGCGCCGATCTCCACGTTGTCCTCGATGACCACCGTGCCCACCTGGGGGAACTTGCGGTGGCCGTCGCGCGTCGGCACATAGCCGAAGCCGTCCGCGCCGATCACCGTGCCGGCGTGGATCTCCACGTGGTTGCCGATCGCGCAGCCGCGGTAGATCGACACGTTGGCGTGAATCTTGCAGTCGTCGCCGATGGTCGAGCCCTTGCCGATGTACACCCCCGCGCCGACGTACGTGCGCTCGCCGATCAACACCTCCGCGCTGAGCACGGCGTTGGCCTGGATGATGGCGGTTGGCGCAACACGCGCGCTCGGGTCGACCACGGCGCGCTCGTGGATGAACCCCGCCGGCGGCGGCTCAGCCGTGAGGGCGAGGAACTTCTCCATCACGAGGATGAACGCCAGCTTCGGGTTATCGTGGACGATGACGTCGGGGAAGAACTGGGAGAGCGCCTCGGTGGTGATCAACGCGCCGAGCATGATGTTGGAGAGCTTGGCGGCGTCGCGGGCCTTTTCCATGAACGAGATGCAAGCCGGGCTGGGGCTGTCCAGGCTGCAGAAGCCGGTGATGGTGAGCTCGGGATTGCCCTTGACGCTGCCGCCGACCAACTCCGCCAGTTCGCGCAGTCTGAACATCTCCGCCTATGCTCCGCCTCCGCCGGGGTACAGCTTAGAAGCGCGCCGCCAGAGCAGCGGTCACTTCCCCGTCGAAGTTCGCCAGCAATTGTAGCTCATAGTAGTCGCGGATGCGGTAGTGCAAGCGGATCTCACTGAGCCAGGAGAGGCGGTGGCGCGGATAGACCTGCGCGCTCACGTAGACTGCCGGCGACAGAGCCTGCTGGGCGTCGAGGCGCGGGGCATCAGCGCGGAAGTCCCAGGCGGCCCCCAGGAATCCGCCGGGGCACAGCAGCCGGCCGGCGCCCAGGGCGGGATAGGCTCTTTGGGCGGAAGGGAAGTAGTCCGCCTCGCCATAAACCACCCAGTCCTGGCTGGGCATCACTCCCGCGCGCCCGGAGACGCGCCCCACGTACCCCGCGTGTCCCCGCCGCGTCAGGTCGAGGCGCGTGCCCAGATTGAGCATGTAGCGTTGCGACTCGAGGTCGATGTGCGCGCGCAGCACACAGCCGTCGAGGCTCAGCTTGAGCCAGGCATCGGCGCAGAAGCTGGCGAGGGCGCGCGAGTTGACGAGGTCCTGATACACCGCGCGCTGCACGGCGCCGAGCCGCGGCGTGATGAAGCTCAGCGGCGCGCCCTGGAACGTCTCCAACTCGTGCGCCAGATGATCGCGCACGCGCGTGAGCGTCATTCCCAGCAGCGTCTGGCTGTTGATGCTCAGCGTGTAGCCGGTGACAACCTGCGCTCCCGGCTTGGGGGTGAAGGTCACGACGACCTTTGTCACCGGCCCGGGCTCAACCAGGATCATGTGCTCGAAGTCGGCGTAGTCGCTCAGCGCCGACAGCCGCTGCTCCACCGTCTCGCTGACCAGGCCGGCCAGCCAGCGCGCATCACCGTAGGGCGTCCGCCCCAGCGTGGCCAGCAGCTCGGCGGCCAGCGCGTCCTCGTCCGCCGCCACGAGTTCGCTCACCACCGGCGTGTTGCCCAGCAGGTAGAAACGCACACTGAAGCTGCCCACCTGCTCTTGGGTGAGGTGCAGCTTGACGGTGACTTCCGTCTCCTCCCCGGGGTCGACCACCAGCTCCTCGATGCTGAACCCGCGCTTGTCAAGCTCGGAGGTGATCACCTTGCCGAGCGTCTGCACGACGGTGTCCTGATGCTCGACGATGTAGTGCAGGTCGCCGCCGAGCTGGTCAATCAGCGCGAACTCGATGGTCTCGGTCAGCGCCCGCTCAAGCTGGGCCATCGTCTCCGCCCCCGCGTATCCGGAGCTCAGTTCGAGACGCACGCGCACGCTCTGCACCTTACCGGCGGTGTTGGCGGCGTGAGCGACGAGGGGCGGCCATGCCGCCTGCAGCACAAGGCAGATGAGCAATCCGACTGCGCGCACTCTCTGCTCCACGAAGCGGAGGCGGGAGCTGCATGGGGAGGCATTCCCGCCCCGCCGCCGGGCCAGGGCCAGCCGCGGCGCTAGAACATCTCGCCGAGGAAGAAGTGGAAGCGGTTGTTGCTTCCCGGTTCCCCGGCCAACTCCCAACCGTAGTCAAGGCGCACCGCACCCAACCCGAGGGCTCTGACGTGGACGCGCAGGCCAAGCCCCGCCCCCGCCGCATAGTCGGCGCTGGAGAGGGTCTCGCCCGCCCAGCCGGAGTCGACAAACCCGACGACCCCGAACGTGTCGTTGATCGGCAGGCGGTACTCGACGTTGCTAAGGAAGCTGTGCGTTCCAGTAAGGAGATCCTCGGAGACGCCGCGGATGCTGTTCACTCCGCCCAGGCGGTACTCCTCGTAGAGCGGCACCGTGCCGTTGGCGATGCCCAGCCGCTGGCGGAACCCCAGGCTCCCCGGACCGAGCCGGAAGAACTCGCGGCCCTCGAAGGTCCACTTGTTGAAATCGAAGTCTCCGCCGAACCCGGCGAGCTCGCCGGTGGCCTTGCCCAGGTAGCCCTCCTTCGTCGAGAACTGGTTGTCGCGCGTGTCGTGACTGTAGGTGAGACCAACCTTGCGCGTCTGCCCCGCGGCGGCAAGCCGCGCGCGCTGAGCCGGCGAATAGCCGTAAAAGGGATCGCCCTTGCGGATCGTGTAGTCATAGTCGGCAACGCTGAACGACGCCTGCCAGGAGTCGTAGTCGCTGAGCCTCTGGCCGTAGCCCAGGTCCACTCCCTTCGTCTGCACCGCCAGCTCGGATTCGTAGGGCGTGCCCACGTTGCGCTGCTGCCGCGTGTCCAGGCTGAACAGGCCGACGCTCCAGAACGACCGCTCGGTGTAGTACGGATCGGCATAGCTCACGTCGAAGCCTGGGCGGTTGGCCGAGAACGTCACCATCGCGTTGAGTTGCTTGCCGGTGCCGAAGAGGTTGCGCTCGTTGTAGCTCACGCTGCCCTGCAGGCCGTTGAGCGTTGAGTAGCCGAGGCCCAGGCCAACCTGGCCCGTCGGCGCCTCCTGGACGGTGATCACGAGCTTGGCGTAGCCCTCCTTGAGCGACGGCTCCAACGACGGGGTGGCGGAGTCGAACAGCCCCGTGTTGTAGACCTGGTTCAGATCGCGCTCCACGTCCGACCGCATGATCACCCTGCCCTGGCGCAGGTGGGTGATCTGGCCCCGCACCACGTTCTCCTTCGTGCGGTTCAGCCCGCTGATGATCACCTCTTCCAGCATGCCCTCGCCGATGGTCACGCTGACCACACCCTCGTCCGCGGGAGCCAACGAGAAGCTGTAGTCCTGGATGCCGGCGGCGATGTACCCCGCAGCCTGGTAGACGTTGAGGATGGCGTCAAGCCCCGCGACGAGCTTCTTCACGTTGATCACTTCGCCGCGGACGAGCCTTGCCCCGCTGACTTTGCCGTCCGGCCCCGGCGTCCCCTCCAGCTCGCGCACCAGGCGCTCGGTGGAGAACAGCGTGTTGCCCTTGAGCTGCGTGCCCTTGTAGAGCGGGTTCTCCTGGACCGTGACGGTGATCGCCACCCCGCCTTCAACCGAGTCCAGCGCAATCTCCGGTTGGCTGCGGAACCAGCCCGTGTTGTATAGCGCCTGTTCAGCCTCGTTCTTCTTGGCGGTGAAGTTGCCTACGAGGATATCGCCCACCTTGATCGTCAGCCCCGCGATGACGACGCTCTCGGACAGGTGCTCAAGTCCGTTCACCTGCACGGCGCGGATCTCAATGCCCTCACCGGCGGCAACCGTCGCTGACCCGGCGGCCGCCGGCCCCAGCAACTCCACGCGGCTAGCTGCGTCCTGCGCGCTTGCCCCATTCGCATGAACGAACAGAAACGCACAAGCTATCAACACGCTTATCCACAACTTGTTCGCAGATGGGATACCGCCCTGCATATCTTCCGCCTTCTTCGATGTGGGGTGATTATAGCAGAGACTACCGATGCCGCTTCTTATCGAGGCTGGACTCCAAGCGGTCCTTGAGCGCTTGGGGGTCCAACTTATCCACATCCTGCGGCTGCGCCCCGGTCTCTTTATCCACACTGTCCACAGGTTCATTCGTGTCATCGACGACGACTTCCGGCGTGGACGAGCCGGGGGATGTTGGCTTGAGATGCTTGGTTTTCTCCTTGGCCCGGTTGACCACAGGAGGGGCCGTCTCGGCCTCAGGGAAGTACGTGAAGCGGGAGATCGTTGCATTGAACGCGCCACCACTGCTAGACGAGGCGCCCACCGGCGTGTTCGCCGTGGCGGGACGCGCCGCTGGCGGCATGTAGGAGGCGAGGACGACGCTCACCGCCTCGTTGGCCCGGCCGTCGCCGCGCGGCTTCTGCGCCGCAGCATGCTGCTTCACGGGCAGCGATGCGAGCACGGGCGCCCCGGCTGCCTTGGCGGGCTGCGAGGCCGCGCCCGACGCGGGTACTGCGGAGGATGCGACGATCATTGGGGCGGGATGGCCCAATGGCGCCGCGGGCGGAGTCCATCCCTCGGGGAGGATCTCCTCGCCGGGAACGGACGCCGGGATGTAGGCCCTAGCTGATTGCTGCTTGCCGGGCCCGCCGGGGTCAGCCGAAGCGAGCCGGGTGGGAGGCGGGGTGGGAGTCGAGGGGTTGAAATGCATGCCGGAGAGATAAACAGTGGTAGCGGTCAGGAGGACTGCACCTGCTGCGCCGCTCAGGGCCAGGGCCGGGGAAAGAAAGCGCCGCACTCGCCTTGCCTGATGCCGTGGGGAACCAGCGTCGGGCAGAATCCCGGTTTCCTTGATGACGGCCCTGATTTCAGCGTCCAGCAGGAACAACTTACGGACGTAAGCCTCCTGACCGCACTCGCCGAGGTCGTTTCTAGCCTCGGCTACCCACTGTTCAATCTCGCGTATCCGGCTATCCATAACTGACAATCCGGCAAGAGAGTGAGCCAGAAGTCCGTCACCCTCCTTCATCGTTTGGCGCCCCAAAGATGTTAAACAGGGTGTAGCCGAAACCAAGGCTTAACGCACGCTCCATCCATCGGCTCACTCCCGCCTGTATAATCGGTACGTCGATGCCCAAAGTAGATGCAACGCGGCAGGGAAGGCCCGTCGCGCGGGGACGGAGCAGACGGGCCAAGCCGGCTGCGGTGGAGCAGCCGGCGGCGCCGAGTGGCATCCCCGCCCACGTGCCGCCCCTCATCGACGAGATCACGAGCGCGGGCGGGGATCTCGTCCGCGACCCGACGGGCAAGGGCCTGCTGCGCTACCGCCTGGCCGTGCAGCAGCTCCTCGACACCGCGGTGCACGGCAGCATGCGCGTGGCCAGCGAGCAGAGCCTGGGTGTGACGCGCAAAGTGTTCTCCACTATCGCCCGCGTGAACGTGGCGCTGAGCGAGCTCGCGGAGGCGGTGCTCGGCCGCCAGAAGGACGTGTGCCGGGCGGCGCACCTGGTGGACCTGATCAAGGGGCTGGTAGTTGATCTCTACCGCTAGCGCGTTTCGCGGCCAGGAAGCTGTGCTGCGCCATCTGGACCGCCTCCTCGCACTGGGGCGGCTCCAGGGCACGCTGCTGCTGCTGGGCGAGCGGGGCTTGGGCAAGACGACGCTGGCGACGATCATCGCCCGCGCGCTCACCTGCGAGCGCAATGGGCCCGGCGCAACGGAGGCGCCGCGACTGTGGTTCTGCGGCGAGTGCTACGCCTGCCGCAGCATCGCCGCCTCCCAGCAGCCGGAGTACGTGATGATCCGGCCCCTCGGCCAGGACATCAAGAAAGAACAGCTCGACGAGAAGAGCGGCGCGCTCTATGGCGCCTCCCTGCATCCGGTGCACCTCAGCCACCGCGTGTACGTGATCGACGAGGCGCACTGCCTCAACGAGACGACGAGCAATCAACTGCTCAAGCTGCTCGAAGAGCCGCCACGGCGCACCGTGTTCATTCTCGTCACCGACAAGCCGCAGCTGCTGCTGCCGACGATCCACAGCCGCGGCATGCGCATCACCTTGCTGGCGGAGCCGCCTGCACGGTTGGCGACGTATCTCACTCCCGACTTGCCGGGGATATCGGAGGAGGGCATCGCCGAGGCGGCGCTGATGGCCGCGGGCCGCTACGTGGACGCTCACGCGCTGGCCCTGGACCCCTCGTGGCGGGCCGCGGTGGCCTCCCTCGCCCAGGCGCTCCGCGCGGGCGGCGACCTGATCGACCACGCCGCGCACGCGGCTGAGTATGAGTTCGCCTTTCTCTGGGCCAAGGAGCTGGCCGACCTTGGTCTGGATGAGGCCGAGGTGGAGAAGCTAGTGGATAAGGCGCGGCTGAACGAGCTTCGGCGCCAGGCGCTGATCACCGCCTACGACCGCGCCGCGCTATGGCTGGTCCAGCATGCGCCGCCCGCGCCTGGATTCGCCCAGGCCTATTTCCGGCTGACGGCGCGCATCCGCCAGAACGTCGACCCGTTGCTGGCCCAAGCCGCGTTCAGTGTGGAACTTGCTGCCGGCGGCGGACGCGCATTCCCGGAGCAGGCCGGCCTCAGCCGCTGAACTGCGTTATGCTGATTAGGTAGTACGGGGGTGTGTTCACGTCCGCCGGCGGAGTGGTCGTAGAGCTGTTCGGGGCCTTGCCAAAGAAGATGTCCTTGCTCGGGTAGCGCGTCAGCACGACTATCGTATTGTAGTCAGTCGAGACGTAGGCCCGCTGGTCGCCGCCGGGGGGCACCGACTGGGCTGTGAGAATCCCGATGGCCTGGGTGGTGCTGCGGAAGCCCGCATTGCCCAGGGCGCGCTCGACGTGTTCGATCAGCGCCTCCCACTGGCCAGAGTACTTGAACGCCACCTGCCAGATCTTGACGCGCTTGCCTCGGTAGGCAGGCGGGATATCCGACTCGGACCTGCCAGCCTTCAGCATTTCCTCGTAGACGTCGAGGTCCTTCGTCTCCGGGGTGTAGACCTCCGTGGCTCCTACCGGCAGCTGCAATTGTGGGATGGGCCAGCCCACGGGAACGTGGTACTTCGCGCAGCCGACCCCCACGGACACGAGAACCGCCGATGACACTAGAACGACCAAGGCACTTGCTGGACGCATATCCTGCCTCCCGCGGATATTCTACCGCAGCGGGGCCGGGAGCGCTGGCATCCTGCCAGCATTCACGCGTCTCGCACCGCTACGCCGAGCGCGACGCTTCAGCTATCACGCAGGATTCGGACGTAGTCTTCGGGGGCCAGCTCGATCTGCCGCAGGATCGCTCGCACTAGCGGGCGGTTCAGGGTCTTGCCACCGTGCCGCGGCACCACCGTGTACCGCCCGTCGGCGTGAACGTAGATCGCGTGACTGCCGGTTACCCTCTTCCTGCTGAAACCCAGGCCAAGTAGCAAGTCCTCCATCTGAGCGGCCGAGACAACGGGCAGTCTCGTCACCGCGAGATCTCGACGACTTCAGTGCCGACGAAGCGCTCCGGCTCAATCTCCCAGCCGCGTTCAGCCCACTCGTCGAGCACCAGTGCGAGGGCTTCCTGCAGGCCGAGGCGCAGCTCCTCGAGTGTGTCGGCTTGCGTGAAGGCGCCCGGGACGGCTGGGATGCTGCCGAAGTACGTGCCGGTCTCGGGGTCGAATTCGATGTACGCGGTGTACGTGAATGTGGCCATCACCTTATCTCTCTAGCCTTGCCGCCGCGCCTGCATCTGCTTCTCTTCCGCGGTTAAGCTCCGCCAACGCGATTATACCCTGGCTGCGACTGATGGCGGGCAGGGACGCCCACCTCACCACACCTACCCCGAGCGAGCCAGGTTCTCGCCCAGCAGGAACTCCAGGGTGTCGTGTTTGCTGGCGGCCGCTGGCAGGCCATAGCAGGCGAGCACGGCCCTGTCCAGCTTGGCGTGCGCCTGCTGAAGCCAGGCGGGTTTCTGCTGGTACAGCGCGGTGTAGCTGTTGCAGTCCGGGTCGTGGAACACGACGTTGTCCCGCAGCTCGTACAACTCCTTTGCCGCCAACTCGACAGCGGCGATGAGCGCAGCGGCTTCCTCCTCTGTAGGGGCGGGCCCCTGCGCCCGCCCGTTCGGGTCAGGGGCCGGGCTGGGCCGGCCCCCTACAGACGCAGCCAGCGGATACCGGTCGCGCAAGTGCGGCGAGATGCGTGGGAAGGGGAAGGTCTCAAATGTCGTGGTAGGCGTATAGCGCGGCCAGCCCCGCAAGTCCGATGCCAGGCCCAATGACCACAGCTCATGCACGCGGCTTTGCAGCACGCCGAAGCGGTACCAGTCGTCAATGGCGAAGACGATGAGGGCGCTATCGGGAAGGAGCGATCCCCCAAAGAACAGGAACACACGCATGTGTGTATGGCGGACCGTAGCAAGGAACCGCGGCATGTCCTTGATCGCCACGCGCATCTCCGTAGCAGGGCTCCCATGAATCCACCAGAGCCTCCGGCGTTTCTCCATCCTGCACTTGTCCCGTTCGGGCTTGACGCGCTCCAAGACCCAAGCGAATGGCTTCACATACTTAGCAGCATCTTCCTCGGTCATCTCGGTGCCGAAGTCAATAACGAACATCCGCCGCCAGAGTGGGTGGAGGAACATGCGCCCATTGATCCAGGGCAGAATCACGTCGGAGTTTGGCCTCCGGTTGGGGTTGCCCTTGGCATCGAGCATCTTCTGCGCTTGTTCACCGGTGAGCTCGAACTTGCCCACCTTGAGATCCCCCATGAAGGCCAGGCGGCGGTTCTCCTTCAACCGCCGCGCCTTCGTCAGATCCAAGCCGGTGGTGAGATCGCTGTTGATCTGCGCCACTACATTACCGTCCAGTACGCGCTGCGCAGGGATCTGCTCGGGGGCGCCGTAGCAGACGATGCTGATGCGCACGTTGGCGCCGTCCAGCACCCACTCAAGATCGCTCCAAGCCTCGTAGATCGGCGTATCAGCGTTGATGCGCTCCAGCACGCCCCGGCTGTAGACATCGCGGATGCTGTTCGTCGCCAGCAGCCCCGCGCGCTTGGCTCGTCCCGCCGCGATTTGCTGGCGCGCCTGCTCATGGAAGTAGCAGCACAAGTCCGCTTCCCGGGCCACGGCTCCGTCATAGGCAGCGAACAGCCGCTCGACGTACTTGTCCGTCAGCGCTTCGCGCATCCGCTTGCTTCCGAGAAACGGCGGGTTGCCGACGATGAAGTCGCACTCCGGCCACTCCGGCCTACTGCCATCCTCGTCCAGGATGCTGTCGGCGAGGACGATGCTCTCCAGCGGGCGAAGGACCGGCCGATCGTGGTAGGCGGCGCTATCCTCTAGCCGCTTCTGGATGTAGCCGATCCAGATGACCGCGCTAGCCAACTCCTTGGCGAAGGGGTCGATCTCGCGCCCGAGCAGGATTTCCGGACCGACTCGCTCAGGCGTCAGCTCGAGGATGTTGTGCTTGATGGCGTAGGATCGCACCTCGGTTTCCAGGTCCATCACAGCGCGCAGCGCCAGATAGAGGAAGTTGCCGCTGCCGCAGGCCGGATCTAGAATGCGCAGACGGCAAAGGCGGGAGAGGAAGTCTCCTACCTTCTTCTCGCGCAGCTTCGGGTTCCTTGGCCCGACGAGGGTCTCCAACTCAGCGCGAAGGCCAATCCACTCCTCACGCAGCGGTTCGAGCACTACCGGCTCGATTACCCTCATCACCTCCTCGGGCCGCGTGTAGTGCGCACCAAGCTGCATCTGCCGCCTTGGGTCGATGAACCGTTCGAGCAGGGTGCCAAAGATGGCTGGTTCGATACGGCTCCAGTCGTGTCCAGCGGCCGTTTCCAGCTCCTTGCACTCCCCATTGAGTAGCGGGATGGGCGGACTGCTGTCAAACAGGCCCCCATCGAATTCCGGCACCCGCTCGTAGTGAAGGTGCCCGCCCGTGCGCATGACCTCAAGGAGTTCCCCTATCCACTTGTTGGTCTGGGTGCGGGTGACGTCATTGCGCGTTTTGTCCAACAGGTTGGTGAGCGGGTCGTCCTTCAGAAGCTTGATGTCCTCCGCGAACAGGCAGAACATCAGCTTCATGACAAAGTGTGCGGCGCTCATGGGATTCACCCCACGCTGCTGCATCATCCGCGCGATTTCGCCCAGGCTGGCGGCCGCCTCTTCCGTGATGTGCAACGGGTTGCGCCCAATGCGCAGCGCTTCCGGCTTCTCGAAGGCCGCGCGCAGGACCTCGAAGTTGGTCAGCTCAGGCTTGTGAGTGGACTTATCCCGCAGCGTTGTCAGCTGGAATTCGTAACAGCCGTTCTCGGAGTTGGTGAAGTCGGTGTAGATGCGGAAGCGGTCCAGGTCGCACGCGATCAGAAGCGGTGGGTTCCTCAGGGAGACACGGTACTCCAAGAGCTGGCGGTAGGCGGCATCCAGGTCTTTGTGCTTGCCCTTGTACTCCCAGCCGAAGTAGTCCTTCTTGTACACGTCCGCCCAGCCTTCGCCCCCACCCTGCTTCGAGGCGCCATACTCGAAGCAGAACCAAGCGCCCTCGCTGTCCACCTCGGCGGGCTCAGGGTGCCCGAGCAGGTCACAGATATCGAGGAAGTGCTGCTGGTAGCCCTGCCTCTCGCCCAGCTTGCTCTCCGACCACTTCGCTATGAACCGGTCCAGGTCCATGCCCGTCAGCAACTCCTCCCCGCATGATAGGGCGGGTGCGCTCAGATGTCCAGGTTCTTCACGTTGCGGGCGTACTCGGTGATGAAGCGCTTGCGCGGCTGGACCTCCTCGCCCATCAGGCGCTCGAACACCTCCTCCGCGTGGCGCATGTCCTCGATGTTCACGCGCATCAGCGTGCGCGTCTCGGGGTTCATCGTGCACCCCCAGAGCTCCTCCGGGTTCATCTCGCCCAGGCCCTTGAACCGCGTCACCTCGATGTGCCCGCCCAGCTCCTTGGCCCGCGCATCGCGCTCCGCTTCAGTGAAGACATACAGCGGCTTCTGCTTGCCCTTGCGCAGCCGGAACAGCGGGTTGACCGCGATGAAGAGGTGGCCGTCCTCGATGATCCGCGGCATGAAGTTGAAGAAGAACGTCAGCAGCAAGGTGCGGATGTGCGCGCCGTCCACGTCGGCGTCGGTCATGATGACCACCTTGTGGTAGCGCAGCTTCGCGCCGTCGTAATCCGCGCCGATGTTGGCCCCCACCGCGGCGATGATGTTGCGCACCTCCTCGTTGTGCAGCGCTCTGTGCATGTTCGCCTTCTCGACGTTGAGGATCTTGCCGCGGATGGGCAGCACGGCCTGGAAGTTGCGGTTGCGCGCCTGCTTCGCCGGGCCCGCCGCGCTGTCGCCCTCGACGATGAACAGCTCGCAGTTCACCGGGCTGCGATCGGCGCAGTCGGTGAGCTTGCCCGGCAGGCTTGACGCCAGCCCGCTCCTCTTGCGCTCGATGTCGCGCGCGCGCTTGGCCGCCTCCCGCGCCCGCGCCGCCGCCGCCGCACGCTCGATGATGCGCTTGGCCACCCCCGGGTTCTCGTCGAGGTAGGTGGACAGCGCGTCGCCCACCGCCTGCTCCACCTGCCCCTTGACGTCGCTGTTGCCGAGCTGGCTCTTCGTCTGCCCCTCGAACTGCGGATTCTCCAGCCACACGCTGACCACCGCGGTCAGGCCTTCGCGCACGTCGTCGCCGGTGATCTGCTCCTTGCCCTTGAGCAGCTCGCGCTTGGCGGCGTGGCTGTTGATCCCGCGCGTCAGCGCCGCCTTGAACCCGACGACGTGCGTCCCGCCGTCCTTGGTGAAGATGTTGTTGGCGTAGCCGTTGATGCGCTCGCGATAGCCGGTGTTCCACGCCAGCGCCACCTCGATGCGCGTGCCGTTCACCTGGCGCTCGAAGTGAATCGGCGGGCAGACGGGCGTCTGGTTGCGGTCGAGATACTTGACGAACTCGAGCAGTCCGCCGCGCGCGCGGAAGACCTTTCTGCGATCCTCCTCCTCGTCGGCGAGGTCGTTGACGAAGCGGATCTCGCATCCCGCGTTGAGGAACGACAGCTCGCGCAGCCGCTCCTCGAGCACCGTCGCCTTGAACTCGACCGTCTCGAGAATCTCCGGGTCGGGCCAGAAGCGGATCAGCGTGCCGCGCTTGCGCGTCTTGCCGCGCACCTCCGTCGGCGTCACCGTCTCGCCGCGCTCGAAGGCCGCGAAGTACATGCTGCCGTCGCGGTACACTTCGGCCTGGAACCGCGCCGACAGAGCGTTCACGACGCTGGCGCCCACGCCGTGCAGCCCGCCGGACACCTTATACGCGCCGCTGCCGAACTTGCCGCCGGCGTGCAGCGTGGTGAGGATCACGTCCAGCGCGCTGCGCCCCTCGCTCTCCATGAAGTCCACGGGGATGCCCCGCCCGTTGTCCTCCACGCTCACGCTGCCGTCGCGGTGCAGCTGCACGCTGATGCGGTCGCAGAACCCGGCCATCGCCTCGTCGATCGAGTTGTCGAGGATCTCGTAGACCAGATGGTGCAGGCCGGGGTCGCCAGTCGAGCCGATGTACATCGCCGGGCGGTGGCGCACGCCCGCCAAGCCCTTGAGCACCTGGATGTCCTCGCCGGTGTAGGTGGACGTTGAATCCGAGCCTGGCGGCGCGGCCGCACTATCCTCCGGACCCGCCGGCTCGTTCGCGGACAGCGTCTCGTCCCGCTCCATCACGGGCCCAGGCAGGCCTTCAGCAGGGGTGTGGTTACGATCGGTCGGCAATCCTGAGTACCCTCCTCATTGCGCTACGACCATACATTATACATTATGAATAGTATGGCGTACAAACGTTCGTTAAGTAGTCGTGGCTAGCCCAGCAATCGCTGCTGGAGCTTCGGCATACGCTGGCGAGGTGAATGGGGAGTTACCTGGGAATGACGGGCAAGTGTTGCTTGTATTCCGGCGTGGTTCTGTTACAGTCTGATCGGCTACTTGGAGGTGGCGTATGGGTAGGTTGCGGGTCTGGATCTGGGCCCCGGCAGCGACCCTTTTGAGTGCATGCCTGCTGGCGGGATGCGGCGGTGGTGGCGGGCCGGAGCAGGGTGCTGCTTTCAGCCTGACCGTGCTCAAGGAGAGCATGGTCGCGGGCGGGAAGGCCGCGGGGTTCCAGCTGATGGAAGCCCCTACGACCACCGGGATGGCGGTGAACGTATGTGTGCAGGGCGCAGCGGGGCTGAAGGCGATGCTCTACGAGCTGCACTATGACCCAACGCGCTGGCATCCCGTGAGCGCGACGCAGACAGGGCTGCTGGGCCAAGCGGACAAAGGTGCCAGCGGCCCGCCGCAAGTGGCGGAGGTGGCGCTGCTTACTCAGCGGAAGGCGGTGCACCACGGCTTCGTCCTCGTCCACCCGCAGGACTGTCATGGCTACAGCGGGGACGGCGTGCTAGCGCGGGTTGTGTTCGAACCGGGTGCACATCAGCCACCTCGCACTGGGCAGTTCTGGACGCCACCAGCCGGCTATGGGAGCAAAGCATATGTTCTCAGGCCAAATGCGGAGGCCAGTTGGGGCTATTCCCTGCCAGGCGACTACAACCAAGACACGTTGGTGACCTTGGCGGACGTCATCCCAGTGGCCGTCCACTTCGGGGACACGCGCCTCGACCCGGATAAGCCATGGCCGGAAGCCGCAATCGGCGGGGTGATCGATGGTGACGGCAACTACGCCGTCAACCTGGCGGACATCGTTCCCATCGCCGTCAACTTCGGCAAGCACGTCAGCGAGTTCCGCGTGTACGCGAGCGACCATCTTGACGACGACTTCCCCACTGCCGACGACCCGAAGGCAGATGCCGTCCCCGTAGCCACCACAAGTGTGACCGCCATGCTGGGCAACCCCACTACGGAGCGCACTTACTTCCGGTTGACACTACCCAACATGTCGTATAGTGCTTACTACTGGGTAAGGCCCATGGTCGACGGTGTAGCAGGTGCGGTATCGCTCCCGGCGCGCTATGGCGTGTTTGGCGATCCGGCCACGCAGCTTCCGGAGTCCCTTCCAGTTAACTACGACCCGAACTACGCACTAGCATATGACCCAACGGCAAAGGAGGTCAGCTTCTATGGGAACCTGCGGGGAGACATGGACATCAACGGCACTGTGACTCTCGCCGACCTCCAGCGAATTGCCGCCCATTTCGGCGAACACGGTCCCTTCCCACGGAGTTCCGAACTGTGGTATGCCGATGCTGACCGCGACGGAGTTATTGACGACAGAGACTTCGCGTACATCGTGGCGCACTACGGCGAGTCGATTCTTGGCATCAATCTATATGCCTCTGTTTCGGCCAGCGACATCCCAGCGAACCCCTGGGCACCCTCTACCATAGGACCGTTGGCAGACCTTTGGGCTGCGAACGCTGTCCGAAGGACCTACGCGTACAACGCGGCGCCAGGGACGTACATCTGGCTGCGACCTTATACGCTTGCGAATGGCATGCGCGAAGGCCCGATCAGCGAGGTGATACAGGTTCCGGCGAGCTAGGGCGTCGCTGCGGGGCGGGATGGTCTGGCATCTCAGCCCATCTCGCTGAACAGCGCGCCGGTGCAGCCGATGCCGCACTGCGTGCACTCCACGTTGCAGGGAGGCGTGTCATCTCCCCGCCGGTACGCCTCGTACTCGCCCCAAAGGTACTCCCGGCTCACGCCGCTCTGCATGAAGTCCCAGGGGAACGCCTCGTCCCGCCCCCGCTCGCGGTGCACCTCGTCCTCCAGGCTGATCCCCTGCGCATCGAGGACAGCCCGCCACACGCCGAAGTCGAAGGTCTCGTCGAGGAGCACTTGCCCCGCGAGGTACGCCTGCTCCACCACGTCCGCGACTGGCGCCCCGCCGCGCGCCAGCAGCGCTTCGATCACGCTGCGCTCAGCGTCGTGCCAATTCAGCCTCACCGCGCCCCCCAGGCGTCTCACCGCCCTTCTCAGACGTTGCTGCTTCTCGAAAGACACGGCCGGGCGGTCCATCGCCTGCCACTGCAGCGGCGTCCAGGGCTTGGGCACGAGTACGCTCATCGAGGCGTTGATGCGCGGTCGGCGCCCCGCCGAGCGCACTGCCGCCAGGATGCGCTCGATGAGCGAGGCGATCTCGTCCATCGCCCCGGCTGTCTCGCCGAGGAAGCCGCACATGAAGTACAGCTTGAACTTGTGCCAGCCGGCCTGGGCCAGCAGCCCCACCGCCTCCAGCACGCCCGCGTCGGTCACGCCCTTGCGGATCGCCCGCCGGGCTGCGTCGCTGCCCGCCTCGATGGCGATGGTCACGCTGGTCTCGCGGGGCCGCCGCATCGCCAGCGCCAGCTCAGCGCTCATGGCGCTGGGCCGCAGGCTCGGCAGCGCCACCCCCACGCCCTCGGGCAGCGCCGCCTTGATCGCAGTCAGCAGCTCCACGATCTGCGGGTAGTCAAGGGTGGACAGGCTGAGCAGGCTCACCTCGTCGCTGCCCGTGTTGCGCGCGATGGCCGCCGCCGCGTCCGCCAGCAGGCCCATCGGGCGGACCCGCGCGGGGCGCGTGACGTAGCCCGCCTGGCAGAAGCGGCAGCCCTGCGGGCAGCCGCGCATCACTTCGAGGTACGCCTTGTCGCTGGGGAGGTCGAGGTAGCTCTGGATCGGGCTCAGCGGCGGCATCGTGACTGCAAAGCCGCTGACGTACCGCCGCGCGATAGGCCCGCCGTGGTGGTGCCGCGGGACGTAGCAGCCCGGGATGGCGGCGAGCGCCCTGAGACGGGTCTCACGCGGTGCGCCATGCAGCGCGATCAGCGCCTCGGCAATCTCGTCCAGCACTTCCTCGCCCTCGCCGTTGACGATCACGTCGAAGAACGGCGCGACGGGCGCGGGGTTGCACATGCACTGCCCGCCGGCGATGACCAGCGGGTGCTCCTCGCCTCGCTCCATGCTGCGCGCGGGGATGCCAGCGGACGCGATGAGCGCGAGTGCCGAGGGATAGGCGAGCTCATAGGTGAGGGAGATGCCAAGCACGTCGAAGCTCGCGAGCGGGCGCTTGCTCTCCAGGCTCCACAGGCTGACGCCCCGCTCAAGCATCATGTCGCGCATGTCCGCCGCGGGGAGGAACGCGCGCTCGCACAGCGTGTCGGCGCGGGCGTTGAGGTGGTGGTAGAGCACCTCGCGGCCGTAGTAGCTCATCCCGATCTCATACAGGTCGGGGAAGGCGAGGGCCACGCGCAGCTTGGCCTGCGCCCAGTCCTTATGCACCGCTCCTGCCTCGCCGCCGATGTAGCGCGCAGGCTTGCCCACGCTGAGCAGCTGAGGCTGAATCAAGTGATCGAACGGCTGCCCGCCCTCCACCTTGCGGAATCCCCTGGCATGAGGCAAGCCGGTGCTCCCGTCCGCTACATGTTCTCCTCGGTTTTCACGTCTTGGAGCAACCGCTCCGTAAAAAACTTGATCTGCTCGTTCACCTGGAACTGCTTAGATGGATCCGCCCTGGCCATGTCGATCTGCTTGCCGATCTCTAGTGCATCGAGGTACGAGGCCTTCTTGGCCAACGGATCGTCCTTGTACCTCGCAAGCACTTCCCTGAACTTCCTCTCTGCGTTTGGCGAGATCACGCCCGTCTCGTTGATGTTGAACTTGATCTCATTGGCGGCGTTGACGACCTCCACGCGGTACTTCGCGGCTCCCTTGAGCGCGAGCTGCCGGCAGCCTACAGCCATCAGCACGCAGAGCACTACCGCGAAGATCACCACAAGTCGGACGAGCTGCATAGTTTCACCTTTCATAGTGTTGTGCGAGTCCATTGTAGCCTAGGCGACGCCCCGCCCGCCGTCAATCCTCGTCCACTCCTCCGCGCCCGGCAAGGGCATAGCTATAATTCCCCCAGGAGTGACCAACTCGGGGAGGTAGCATGATGGCGAGTCATCGCGCCGTCCGCGGCGTGTCATCGGCACTGCTGGGCGCCTGCGCCGCGCTGCTGGCAGGCGGATGCGCAAGCGGCACTGGGCTCTGGGAGCACCGGCATGCCACGCCGGGCCCCGGTGCCGGCGTGCCACCCGAACCAGGCAAGCCGGGTCTGTCGGTGGCCGAGGCAATCGCCGAGGTCGACGCATGCAGCCTCCCGCCCGGAATCCCCCCCGGGCTCGCACTGCAGCTAAAGCAGGCGCTCGCGGAAGCCTTGCGAGCACGTGGGGCGAGCGAGATCGCGCAGGCCCCGCCCAGGGGCAGCAAGAACGCCGTGCCGAACCTGGAGTTCATCCCCGCTAGCGGCGGAGCTGCGGACAACCTGGCGTGGTCCTTTGTCAGCGTCGGCGACTACGACCAGAACGGCGAAGTGAACGTCTCTGACCTGACACCGCTCGCACTCAACTTCGGTGCTGCGGGCCCCTTCGCCTTCAACACCGCACGTTCCATCATCGACGGCGACGGCAACAACCTGATCAACTTGGCTGACGTGACAGCGATCGGCCAGAACTATAAGAACACGGTGGTGCAATGGCAGGTGTACGCCAGCCAGGACCCAGGGGATTACCCCACCGCCCCGGATGCTGCCAACGGGCCCGGCACGCGCCTCCTTGGAACGGAGCCGATGTCCGCGGGTGCCGGCCTGCCCACCGAACGCATGAAGTTCAGCTACGAAGTGCCCAGCGCGCTTGCCGGCGACCATTACTGGGTGCGGCCTTCCGACGGAACGACCAACGGAGCGGCCAGCAACCTGGTTGACGGCCTGCCCCCCAACTGGCTGCACACGTTTGGCGGTTCAGTGGACGAGGACGCTAACGGGGTCGCGCTCGATGTGAACGACCGCTCATTCGTCGCCGGGACCTCCCACGCCACGCCCCTCGACTCGGACATCGTCATGCTCCGTTGCGGGCCTCAAGGCGGCTTGCATCTAGCCCGCATTTGGGGCGGGGCGGGACTAGACCAAGCCCGGGCGATTGAAGTGCACAACGATCGGGTGTACATCGCGGGGTGGACGGAGAGCTTCGGCCCGGGCCCACGAAACGCCCTACTGCTCTGCTTCGACCTGGACGGCAATCTGCAATGGAGCGGCCCCGTGGCGTTCGGCACGGCGGGTGCGACGGTGGAGGCCAACGACGTGGCGGTGGACCAGAACGGCGACATCTGGATCGTCGGCTCGATCATGCCAGCTGCCGGGACTAAGAGCGTGCTCATCGCCCGGTTCAACTCCAACGGCCTGCTGCAGTGGTACGACGCCTGGTCCATCGGCCAGGTTGACGCGTTCACGTCGATCTACATCCCCGGTCCGGGAAACATCATCTACGTGGCGGGACAATCTAGGAACTCCACCACCGGGTTCATCGACCTGCTCCTAGCCTGCTACTTCCCCAGCGGCACGTTCCAGTGGGCGAGGACGTGGTCTGACGCCTACAGCCAAGGGGCGACGGACCTCGTCGTAAGCGGTGCCGGCAATATCTACGTCACTGGCTACGTAGATGCCGAATCCGTGAACACGACCGCCAAGCTTCTCCTGCTGAAGTGCGATCTGAGCGGCAACGTAATCTGGGCGCGGAGCTGGTTCACCGACCGCGAGACCGGCGCGACAGGCATCGCGATGGATGCTGAGAACCACCTCTACCTGTCCGGCTACAACAAAGTCACGGGCAATCCTAACGATGGCCTGGTGCTGCTGCGCTACAACACGGATGGCGACTTGGAACGCCGCCGCCTGCTGCCCGCCTGGCCCGCGGCGGGGCTCGGCGTATTGAGCCTGGCCACCGATAGCATCGGCCGCGTTATCTACACCGGACTCGACACCTATGCCCACCAAAACTGGGATGAGACCTTCAACTGCACATCCTTGCCCGTGACCACCGGTACCTCCGCCAGCCCCATCGGCCTCATCACCAGCTTCGTGGGCACGACCGCCACAGGTATTGCAGTCGTGCTCGCCCCGAACTACCTCAAGGACGTGGGCGGCGGGGGCTTCGACCTCCTCGTCGGCGCGGCAAGCATGCGCTAGCGTTGTCAGCATACAAACGTATAGCCCTGCGGGTATAATCCCCGCATGACACCGCGGGTCAGGCGCACAAAGGGAGAGGCAGGGGAGGAGTCGGCCTTCGCGCTGGGCCGTCGCAAGGATGAGTACTGGCAGCGCTCCGGCGAGTTCCGACTCAGCGCCGACTTCGCGCCCGCCGGCGACCAGCCCCAGGCCATTGACGCGCTCGCCGCGGGGCTTGAGCGGGGCCTGCAGCACCAGACGCTGCTTGGCGCCACGGGCACCGGCAAGACGTTCACGATCGCCAACGTCATCGCGCGCGCGCAGCGCCCGGCCCTCGTCATCTGCCACAACAAAACCCTCGCCGCCCAGCTCTGCGCCGAGTATCGCAGCTTCTTCCCCGACAACCACGTCGAGTACTTCGTCAGCTACTACGACTACTACCAGCCCGAGGCTTACGTCCCCAAGACCGACACCTACATCGAGAAGGACTGCGAGGTCAACGAGGAGATCGACCGCCTGCGCCACAGCGCCACCGAGGCGCTGCTCACCCGCCGCGACGTGATCGTCGTCGCCAGCGTCTCCTGCATCTTCGGGCTCGGCAGCCCCGAGGACTACGAGAAGCTCGCGCTGCGCCTGCACCCCGGCTTTAGCGTGCGCCGCGAAAGCCTCATCCGCCGCCTCGTCGACATGCAGTACATGCGCAACCTCTACGAGCTGAAGCGCGGCACCTTCCGCGTCAAGGGCGACGTCTGCGAGATCTACGCCGCCGACAAGGAGGAGATCCTGCGCCTGGAGTTCTTCGGCGACAGCGTGGAGCAGCTCAGCCGCGTCGACCCCACCACCGGCGAGGTCATCGAGCGCCTCGAGCGCGCCTACGTCTTCCCCGCCTCGCACTACATCCTGCTGCCCGACAAGCTCGAGCTCGCCGCCCGCAGCATCCGTAGTGAGCTCGCCGAGCGCCTGGCGTTCTTCAGCGAGCAGGGCAAGCTGCTGGAGCACCAGCGCCTCAAGGAGCGCGTCACCTACGACCTGGAGATGATCGAGAACGTCGGCTACTGCAGCGGCGTCGAGAACTACAGCCGCCACTTCGAGGGCCGCCTCCCCGGCGAGACGCCCTCCAACCTCATCGAGTACTTCCCCGACGACTTCCTGATGATCGTCGACGAGAGCCACGTCACGCTGCCCCAGCTCCACGGCATGTACAACGGCGACCACAGCCGCAAGCAGACGCTCGTGGACTACGGCTTCCGCCTCCCCAGCGCGCTTGACAACCGCCCCCTGCGCTTCGACGAGTGGGAGGCCTACGCGCACCAGGTGATCTACACCACCGCCACCCCCGGGCCCTACGAGCTCGAGCAGTCCCGCCAGGTCGTGGAGCAGATCATCCGCCCCACCGGCCTGGTCGACCCCGAGGTGACGATCCACGCCACGCGCCACCAGATCGACGACGTCGTGGAGCGCATCCGCGAGCGCATCGAGCGCCGCGAGCGCACGCTGGTCACCACGCTCACCAAGCGCATGGCGGAGAGCCTCGCCGACTATCTCTCCCTGGCCGGCATCAAGACGCAGTACCTGCACAGCGACGTGGACACCGTCGAGCGCATCCGCATCCTCAAGGACCTGCGCCTCGGCACCTACGAGGTCGTGGTGGGCATCAACCTGCTGCGCGAGGGCCTCGACCTGCCCGAGGTGAGCCTGATCTGCATCCTCGACGCCGACAAGGAGGGCTTCCTGCGCAGCGACAAGAGCCTGATCCAGATCATCGGCCGCGCCGCCCGCAACGTCCACGGCCTCGTCGTGCTCTACGCCGACAGCGTCACGCCGAGCATGCGGCGCGCCATCGACGAGACCAACCGCCGCCGCGATCGCCAGCTCGCGCACAACGCGGAGCACCACATCACCCCGCGCACCATCGAGAAGGCGATCAAGGACATCACCCAGGGGCTGGAGGAGCACGGCCTGCGCGTCATCCGCCCGCGTGGCAAGGAAGGTGTGCCGGATGAGTACGACCGCATGACAAGTATCGAACTGACGATTCACATCGCGGAACTTGAGGATCAGATGGTAAAATGGGCTGAGCTGCTGGAGTTCGAGAAAGCCGCCGTGCTCCGCGACCAGGTGAAGGACCTGAGCGCCAAGCTGGCGAAGAAGCTGAAAGCCGAAGGTGTGGGCATGCGAGGCAAGGCAGGGTGACGACATGAGACTTGGAACAGAGCGGGACCTATGCGTGGACTTGATCAGAGCTGATTCAGAAAGCCAAGTTGTAGAGCTACTCACTCGATCGGGACACTGGCAGGACGAATCCGCATGGCGCTACTACGGCGACGAGGAAGGGAACTGGAGCACCATCGGGAACCAGCAGAGCCGCCCCGAAGCTGCTCTGGTTGAGAAGGTCGTCAATTCCATCGATGCGCGCCTCATGGCTGAGTGCCTGAGAAGTGGAGTAGACCCTGCCGGACCGGGAGCCCCCGCTACGATCCGTGAAGCAGTAGCACGCTTCTTCGATCCCGGTGAACCGCCGCGCAGCGCAGGGCTCATCCACCTGTGGCCCCAGGAGAAGCGAACTAGGGTCGCCCGCGGGATTTGCGTGGCTGCAACAGGCTTCAGGCCAGAACAGGGCAACCCGTCCATCACAGTTGTTGACTCCGGAGAAGGCCAGATCCCCGAACAACTTCCCGAAACGATCCTCTCCCTGCGTAGGCAGAACAAGGATCGGATACCATTCGTGCAGGGGAAGTTCAACATGGGAGGGACGGGTGCACTGGCTTTCTGCGGCGAGCGCAACATCCAGCTCGTAGTGTCTCGCCGCGACCCGGATCTTGCGCGATCTCAACATCACGATGAATCGGCCAACCTCTGGGGCTTCACTGTTGTTCGAAGGGAAGACCCCACGCGTGACAAGAAGAGCTCCGTGTATACGTATTTAGCGCCCCTAGGATCCGAGAGTTCACCACGGAGAGGCGGCGTGCTTCGATTCAATGCGGACGCCCTTCCGATCTTCCCTGAGGGCCCGGAGGCTTATTCCCGCGATGGCAAGTGGGGCACTCTGCTGAAGTTGTATGAGTACGCGATCCCCAAAGGCAACAGGTCTCACATACTAAGAAAGGACGGTCTGCTGCAACTCCTAGACCTGCTTCTACCGTATGTCGCGCTCCCCGTCAGGCTCCACGAATGCAGGGATTTTAGAGGACACCCTGGCAGCTTCGACACCACCCTCTGTGGCGTTGGCATAAGACTGGAGGACGACGCAGCGAGCAACCTCGAGCTTAGTCCGCTTTCCCAGGAGATGCAAATCCAAGGAGAGAAGTTCACGTGCTCCATCTACGCCTTTCGCAAAGGCAGGGCTGAGACTTACCGTCGACGAGAAGGGGTCGTGTTCGTTCACAACGGTCAAGCCCACGCTGCATTTCCAACTGATTTCTTCAGGCGCCCGTCAGTGGGTATGGACTACCTTCGCGACTCACTCCTCATTCTTGTGGATTGCAGCGCCTTGACTAAGCGAGGCCTCGAGATTCTATTCATGAACAGCCGCGACAGGCTCCGCCAGCACGGCCTTGCGTCTGAACTCGAAGCGGACTTAGCGGACATGCTCAAAACCAACCGCGTCCTGCGCGACCTTCAAGAGCAGCGGAGGCGCCAAGAAGTAGACACAACCCTGCGTGAGAACAAGCCTTTGGCAGAGGTACTCTCAAGCCTGATCAAAGCGTCGCCCGCCCTCGCGGCGCTTTTCGCGACCGGGGACCGCATCCCAAACCCGTTCAAGCCGGTGCAGGTTGCAGTTGAAGACTCGCCTTTCACTGGGAAGAGGCACCCCTCATACTTCAGATTCAAAGGGAAACCTGCTGGTCATGTGCTCGCCAAGGACTGTCCCTCGAACCAGCGCAGCCGGGTCCAGTTCGAGACGGATGCCTGCAATGACTACCTCAGCAGGACTATTGACCCAGGCCAGTTCCAGCTAAGCTTTGAAGCTGAGACAGCCCATAGCCCTGTGAGCACCTATCGCCTGAGTCTTGAGAACGGTCTAGCTTCATTACTGCTTTCGCTGCCGGACGGCGCATCAGCTGGACAGACACTGAGCTACATTGCAGCCCTCAATGACATTACCTTCGTGGAACCAATTGAGAATAGGTTTCAGGTACGTGTTGGACCGCCTGCCAAACCAACGCCAACCCCGCCACACCCGAAGAGGCCAGGCACGCCTGGTCAGTCTAAAGGAGATGACCGTGACAAGCCCAGTGGGCTTGCTTTACCGAACATCACACGTGTCTTCGAAGCTCCATCCTCAGGTGAGTATCGTTCATGGAGTAAAATGGACCCGAACTTCGATAAGTACTCCGCACTCCGCATACGGTCCGCCCGTTCCTCCGAAGGCACCGATGACAACGACGCATCAGCTTACGACTTCTTCGTGAACATGGACAACATCCACCTGAAGTCTGCCATGAAGGTAAGGCGGGGGGACCCCGAACTGCTCTCATCCCGATTCGTCTACGGCATGGTTCTGTTCGGCATCGCCGCGCTCCGGCCCGCGGGCCCAGCGCCAACCGTTGAACCCGACTCACAGGAAAACGAGGTAGAGCCTGGGAGTGGCAAGTTCCTGGATAACATCGAGAACCTGAGCAGGTCCTTCGCAGCCGTGATTCTCCCAATGATAGAAGTGCTCGGGAAGCTGCGCATTGAACCGGATGAGCTTTGAGCGCCCTATTTCGCCAATCGGTGAAACAGCACGACCTCATGCCTCGAGGATAGATCCGGCGAAAGGCCGGTATACCACTTGCGGTTGGGAATCGCCCGCCAGAGCCGTCCGTCTGCCCAGCCAGTCTCGACTGGCAGCGTCAGCTCCTCGAAACCTGAAGCACTCATCATCTTGATGTACCTACTCAGGTCACGATTCGGGTGCGCGAAGCCAACCAGCTGAACCAAGTACGTCGAACCACAGCACAGCACAGCCAAGGAGCGGAAGCACTGGGCAGCCTGCTCGAAGTAGGAGGATAGGTCTGCGGACTTGCGGCACCCGAGGGTGTAGAATGACTCCCCCTGCCCGTCAGGGCTACCAGCTATCCAAAATGGAGCGGAGCTCTCCTTTCTTCCGTAAACCTGCCATCTGTGATAGACAACATGCATTCCCGGGTAGGGGGGAGAGGTAATGATGAGCTTCGTGTCTCCTATGTCCCGAAGACGCGAGTTACGACCGAGTTCCTGAGCAGATGCGTGAATGCAGATGACGCGGCTGCGTCTGGCATCGCCATGGGCACTGGCAATCGCGCGACGATACTCAGCAGCGCCTGTAAGCATCTCCTCGAAGTTCGAGGACAGCGCCTTCCTGAATGAGCTTGCCGAAGGCACTTCCGACTTGCAGTCCAAGGCCCACTGACCGGTCCTCAACAGAAGGCAGCGGGCGAAGGTCTGGGCCCTCGCACTCCGGAGCGAAGGCAGAGTACGCAAGGCGAGGCCGATTAAATTCCTTATGCGCCAGGTACTTCGATCACTGATATTCTTCAAATGAGGCCGAAGGATGGGATCGAGCCTCTCCTCAAACCTCTGGCCCAGGTTGAGTCGCGTCAGGACCAGGCTGTACCAGTCCCCCAGCTCGGCCACGTCGTTGCTTGACAATGCTGTCGTCTTTGCCCTCGATACTAGGACGGCCAGCGGGTTCAAGTCAGCGCCAACGGCATTCCGGCCTTGTAGCGCGGCCTCTACAAGCGCAGTTCCTCCTCCTGCGAAGGGATCCAGTACCAAATCACCTGGCAAGCTGAGGCTGCCTATCACTCTTTCGGCAAGTCTTGGCGGGAATCGCCCTGGGTACCTGTAAAACGTGTGAGTGTGTCCCGAGACGTGCTCGTCAGAACGCGCCGCAGCCATGATAGCCACTGCCTCGGCCCTTGGCACGGCTACCCTCCTTCGAGCCATGCAGCCATTCTAGCAGTCGCACGCTCTCCCGCGCACGGGCCAGGGCTTTGCCCGGAGCGAGCCCAGGGCTCGCCGCGCGCTTCGCGCGCGCCCGTGCACGGATGCACCCCCCACCCAGACCAGAAACCCCTCTATTCCCCCCGATGTTCGCAATCTGGCATTCTGGTACCACATCACCACTATGCGCATTAGAGCCGTTGCCCATCAGCCGTAGGACCCTCTGCCAGGGAAGGGCCTCCTCCCCACCCCCGCAACGGCGCACGGGCCAGGGCTTTGCCCTGAGCGAGCCCAGGGCCCGCCGCGCGCTCTCGCGCGCGCCCGTGCGCGCAGTGCAGGCAGGCTGCCACCATCCCCAGGCTGCCTGGCCCCTTT